>Ga0065720_1019351_pt1 | contig 27865 bp, 25 predicted proteins | sample Thericmetagenome_FD_59107 | JGI IMG/M metagenome (GOLD analysis project Ga0065720, IMG submission 59107) | Thermophilic microbial communities from the Joint Bioenergy Institute, California, USA of rice/straw/compost enrichment - eDNA_2 v2... | ecosystem: Engineered > Solid waste > Grass >... | reverse complement strand
TGGACGAGGTGTTTGGCGGGGGGAAAGGGGGGGGGGTGGACCACCTCATCGCAAGCACATATCCACCCTGGGAGCGGCTCCGGAGCTAAGAGCGTTCTGGGCTCGGCATGCGGTCGGGAGAAAATCGGCCCGGGCAACTTGCCCGACATCTTGCTGACCAGCCGATTGCACCTCTGACTTCCAGCCCAGGTTACAGCGCTGCTCACAATCTCTCAAGTCAGCAAATCTTGCTTCTTTGTCGCTAACACTCTCTTCACTTTGCTTCTCCGCCAATCGCAGCCGTCGACTCCAGCCTTCATGTAAATCTTTCGCAATGTTGTGTGGATCAACGTTGCTTCGCGTAGGGGTCGACGCCAAGAGTGCTCCCAACCCTGAGCCAGCTAAAACCCTGGACGGTCGCATTGTTAGCGCGATGGTGACTCGTAAGCGTCGGCTCTCGGCCTGCCGTGAGGCTCGAGAAGGAAGGCGACGAAGGATGCACCAGAGCAGGGCCTCATAGCGAATCCGGAAAGTCTTGATAACGTCGACCGTCGTGTTCCCAGACGATGGGACAAGGTGAAACCCACGATGACAGGGCTGGTAGGCGTCTGGAATGTCTAGAAACCCCACTGTATCCACTTCGTGTGCGACGCTATCCGCAAGTCCTCGTGGCGGCAATGCGCATCCTGCGACCCTGATCGGTTTATAGAGCCGAGAACAGCTGTCCACCCGCCTAGGGAGAATGGGAGCAAGGCAGTGGGGATGCCGTCATGGCGTCAGCATCATGGAAAACTGCGGAATATCCGTGTTGACCTTCAAGGGGTTGGCGCTCTGGTTCGGCTGTTAACAATAATGCCCTTTGGCCATCATGATGCACGCATCATTTGTGGTTATTTGTTGGCCGATCGATCGTGGGATTTGTGGCGCAGAAGGTGCCGCAACGCTGCATGCACTGGCGCATGGCCATCGCGTGGCTGTCAAAGCATGCCGCCTGATATCCCCGGCTCCATCATCCGATCGACCCAATCCCACGCGCCGCGTGGCCAGGAGATATGAACGCGCTGGTTGATAAGATCCGATCGGCGTGCTTGGCTGCAGGAAGGATGAGCAGGATTTCGCAGCCGTCAAGCCTGGGGAAAACGTGCAGCGCGGAAGCATCAACCATTTTGGTATCCTGCAGGAACAGTGAGCTGACATAACGGCATCTTGCAGAAGGAGCCGAGGGAAAGATCAAGAGAGAATGCAGCCTGCGAGGTGGGTTGACGATCCAAGCACCTCTGCTGTCGAGGAGGTCCATTACGGATTAAGTGGTTAGCTGTGGGCGTAGAGTTTTGTGAGGTATGAGTGTCTTGCTTCCCCTCAGGCAGCACCCTTGTAACCTGGCCTTCTCCTAGGAGGCCCTGGCGATCTTAAGTCTCCGGGATCTGAGATCATGAAAGGACCTCCGGAACATGACTTCATTTCAGGGTCAACATGTCCATGGCATATATGGGTGTAAAGGGATGTCTTGATGATGATATTGAGGTCTGTTCTCGGAGAGTTTGCCGAGTTTATTGTGTGTAGTGATATTTTTTGTTCTACATGAACATTGCCTTAAGATATTTGTGAAGGCCAACCTTGGCTATCATTCTGCTGAAAGCTCACACATCGAACAAGGCTGAGACTCGTGGGAGCCAGTGGGTGCTACGATATTCATGACGATGAAGGATTTTTATTTCAGCTGGACACAGTTTGTGCAGAATGGTATAACGATCAGTCCAGTCCAGAGGACTTGTGATGATGTCAGATATCATAGCCTTTTCCTGTTTATTCCTTTTCCATTTAACTGTCCTGTTAACTCTGTCTTCCAATTGCACAGGAACACAGTAATAGAGCTTTCAATTGGCACTTCTTTGTACAGCATGAAAGCACATCACCCTGTACTGTTGCGGTCTATGGGCTATGGATGGGAGACAGTTCCTAGTGTTCACCCAACTATCCAAGATGACTGTGGCCAGAGTGACACGAAGATGGTTCCCAACTCACCACCCTCAGTTTAACTGATAGGCTAATTAACCATGGTCAGAGACATTATCTACTTAATTTCCAGTTAAATTGCTCCCTCAGGTGCCTCTGAATGACAACACTTTGCTCACATGACTGCCGGCAGGCAACAATTGGCCCTGTTACTCCAAACCTACGACACTTTCACGTGCTACTACAAGCGCATCGTCTGCTTTTGTGGTTACCAAGACAAAGTTGTCTTAGAGAGGGACCAAAAAAAAAAAAACAAAAGGCATGCCAGAGTGTAGTTCTCGCCATCTCCACGACCGTATCAACCTCTTCCCCCCACCCCCGGGCCCAATAAGTGCCAAATGTGTGACATTGAACAGAAGACCAAGCCCGAGAGGGTAATACAGGATCAGGACGAAAGCAAACACATGGCACAGGAGCATGTAACAACTGCCGTTAGCAAGCCTCGCAGCGGTCGGACAAGTCAGCATGGCCGCCCTGCAAGGAGTAATTACTTCTGGAGAAAATTGGGGCTGATGACAAGGGCCTGATGGAATATGAGGGTCAAGATAAGCCACAAGTACCCCCGGAAGACGAGGGTAACAAAGAGGGGTTGGGCAAACAGAAGGGCCAGAAAAAGATGGGTTGGCCTAGACAACGGCTTACTGGGACAGTTACCTCATCAATACAACCTCAGAACCGAGAGCTGAGTAAGATACCCATCGATCTGTAACAGGTTTATCCATAGGCATAAGAACCTATGATCCTCTGAATGAAAAAGCTTGCATTGAGTTGGTGCAAGAAGGATTCTCATACTGTCGCTTGCCAATCGCATGCGATGAGCCGAGGTCAGTTATGGGAGTTGGAGGGCCAGAGGTGGAGATGAATTGTGAATTGGAAAAGAGGCATCGTCCCAAACACTTACGACTGCTTGTGCCGCATGGAAGTACTGAATTTTACACCAGGATTTACCCACTACATAACTTGCACCGCTACACTCAAAAAAGTCTTTAACCATATTCACCATTCGGGCTTATAAGGTGCCGCATTGTGTTCTAAGGCAGACTACCTACCCATAAGCCTAAAGGTCATCCGACTTAGATGGGAAGGTAGTTGATGAACGCCCAAACCAGTTCCATGCCAGCACCTACCAGCTCGCTCAACCACCGTTTGAAAACACCGATATCAGTCCGGGGAGGTCACTTTTACATGAATGCTGTGACCAGTTTGGCTGCTGGTGTTCCCAGTGGGCGCGCTTCAAGAGACAACTGAGATGGACGGTTAATATTCGTACCATTGCATTGCAGTGACAGCGAAATCATGTCCCAGCATCGCACCAAAAACGTCCCATCGACTACCCAAATTCTTCCTTGCCTCCAGAGTACCTCCCCAGAAAGCAACGAAAAAGAAGGGAAAGAAACGCCGGTCAGACGTCCATCGATACCCACCCCGCTCGAGCGCCCGAAGGCAAGACCTCGAGAAAAATCGGGGTACAGATCATCGCCACTCTCTATACAGCCACGGCCTTGAAGAGCAAATGACCGCTACCTTTTGCAGGTAGGGCGAGAGTAATGAAAAAAGGACCTCACTGTATGGGAATCGAGGATTTTCATTCATCAACCCGGGTGGGATCTGTGGCTCCGTTAGGAAACACAAGAGAGGACAAATACTATAGAAATGATTCTCTGAAGTATTGTCGCTTGAAGAAAGAAAAGAAGAAAAGGAAAGCCCAAAGCTGGCAACCGAGCCAGTTTTAAGTACTAAGGCGATGTGGCCTGTGCACGTTGCAAATTTGCAAGTAGGTGCACGTGACTTTTCGGGCTACCAAGCGGGGCTGCAGCTGTCTCGGCGCTGGAAAATGCCGAAATTTGCTGACCCACCATGTTGGCAAGCATCTTCCTGCGATCTTTTGAAATATGAACCCGATGATCCTTGTTGAGAGCAAAAGAGGAAGATTGTTGAGCAGAGCAGTAATTAATATTCACCCTTGGTGTCTTGTTCACTTTCAAGTCTGTCTAATGTCTCTTACTCAAACTTTATACTATTATCACTCTACAAACAAAGATTTTCGAGGCTTTCTATGTCTGTCCTTTTCTAACACTTTTCTCTCCACCGTTGTCAACAAGTGTTACCTTGTGTCACCATCTTTGCCATCCAGGCCTGCCCAACTGGCAACAACTCTGACCGGTGGATGCTGGGACAAGTTCTTCTTGCCGAGAGATTCTTAATGGAAATTTTATGCAGATCTCAGAACTTAGGCTCACTTCCTTGCCGGTACAGCGATGTGTTCCCGAACTTTCCAGCCTGTTGCCTTGCTTTCACCGTCTCAGGCCTTCCTGATCACCAACTCCTTCTTGCACGACCGCCCATCACGAAAGCCTTGTTCTCACACTCTTTAATTGCAAAGTTCCCTAAATGACCTACTCTTTGCCCTTCACTTCTGCCCGTTCTTCCCTTCTTGATAACTCTCAGCTGCAGAGGTCGTCAAGGCAGTACCACGGCATTACACGACAAGCTAGCTTTATGAGTTGACACGGCATTCCCATCTTGGCCAATCGTGTTACACCAGGCTGAAACTGGAGGCGTCAAACGGGTTTCACTGACGATGCTTCAGCTGAGGATGACGTAACCGCCTGGGATGCTCCTCTCTACCAACGCCTGTTGACTACTGAGACCTTATATTCCGAGCAAGAAGAGCTTCGTTAGCAGCAATCGGCGTATCGGAGACTAGTTCGCAATGCCCAGCTAACTAGTGCAGCATGGCTGAGTGTTTCGGTGTTGTCTTCGACAAGTTTTCGGCGGCCAAAGAGGATGATACTAGTTTAATCTTCGGATGCTATAAGAGGCAACTAAGACGAAGTCCGAGCTTCTCGCCTCCGTCACCACCCCTCTCGTCTGAGACAGAGGACAGCTCGATCTGTACGTCCTGGCCGTTGCAAGATCGAAGCCACGTAGTTCTCCCCTTGATCATTAATCATATCCTGGACCTAGGAGCTCGTTTGATCTGGCTCCTGCAGTCCCTTTTATTGAGCGCTCATCTAGTGGATTCAAAATCGCCGTGCAACCACTATCAACCATGAAGGATAACTCGGAGGTCCGGGTGACGACACGAAGGCTCAGTAGAACGTTGAGTGTCCGGTCGACAAACTACCAGCCCGTGAACTGGAGACGGTTGTTCTTTGCCCCAAAGTATCTGGTCTGGTGGATCATCGGCATCATTGTCCTCGTCATAAGCATCTTCCTTACTGTTTACCATCATAAAGTCGTCCATGTGCGTCCCGTCTGCCAATGCTCTCCTTTCACCAGACTTGGAATCTAACCACTCGCAGTACCTTCGTCCATGGTCAGAAAAGGTTCGTGACTTGCCGGCGGGGTGGGTAATACCCATTGTCATTCTCATCATTATATCCTTTCCGCCACTATTCGGTCATGAATTAGTAGCGCTGCTATGTGGCCTAGTGTATGGGCTGTGGATCGGATTTGGGATTGTTGCGGCTGGGACATTTCTCGGGGAACGTACGTGCCCCCATCGAATCACCTCCTATAGCAGTTTTGATGTTAACAGCTTTGCTGCCAGTTGGCACTTGGTTCGCCTTCACATACCTCTTCCGTCGACGAGCCATCAAACTTGAGCGAACGAACCTCAACTACGGCGCACTCGCCCGACTAACCCGCGATGGCGGCTTTTGGGTCGGTGCCCCTCCCCCCTCCCCCTCCTCCTACGTCGCTGACATACTTTAGATCATATTCATAATTCGCCTCTCCGCCATCCCCTCCCACTTCTCAACCGCCGTATTTTCCACCTGCGGCGTGCGCTTCTGGTCCTTTGCCCTCGCCACATTCCTCACTCTCCCGAAACAAATCTTTCTAGTCTACCTCGGTACACTCCTTGTGGAAACTGACCCATCAGGAAACCAAAACAAGAAAGAAGACCCAACCACGACGATAATCAAGGACGTTGTCTTTGGCGTCGTGTTTGTTGTCACTGTCGTCATGGCGGGTTACATTTATGTGCATATGCGACGAGTGAAGAAAGTGTTACTTGCTGAACAGGAGGAGAGGAGAATCAGAAAGGAGGAGGAGGCTTTGGCAAGGGCAGCAGCTGGATCAGAGGTGGTTCTTCCTCTTACGGTGAATGGTGATGACGTGGAAGTTGACATTGAGGCTGCAAGAAGTTCGATGTCAAGCACTAGGACTCCTCAACAGGGTTCGGGCGATCCTGGGGGACTGTTGGTCCAGCTTGGGGGTGGCGGATCAGGCCCGAACGCACGGGATGGGTCGTTATCGGCCGTCGTGGCTTCCATACGCCGGGAGTCGGGGTACGACGCCATTGAGCAGGAGGAAAACAGGCTGGCTGTGGGAGGGAATGCTGTACCGGCGAGCTTAGCCCCGAGCCGAGCAGATCCGTTGACATCGCCGTTTTTGTGGAGGCTGTATGACATTCAGGAGGAGGTTGGGAGGGACAGTCGGTAAAGAGGTTCCTCGGCTCATTATTTGGAGCTTCTGTGGGAAGAGGCGATGGGTTTACAGTTTCTTGACGTGACATTGACACCTCGGGCATGTTTTTGAGAAAGTAACGCCAGGAAAACTAGCCATGGAGTCTAATTTCGGGGTTTTCAGCCCTCAAGCTTAGCCTTTATTCAGCCTACTGTCTTTGCTCAGCCTCCGGAGGTGTGTCGGATCGAGTCCTTCCTTACTCCTCTATGGGAACACTCGACATGGCACATGCCTGTTATCTTGAGACCCGCTAACTCTTCACTAGTTGACACGTAAAGCCACTAAAGATCCCAAGACGCGTTATCTTGGTTTAAAATCAACCATATTTGACTGCTCATTTCCAAAACATCCGAGGATGGCTCGACGAGTCTAGCATCTATGTACTTACTTTTATGTAGGATCATTGGGCCTTGTGATCCAGCTTCCGAATGCTCAGCCCCACGTTCTGTTACCGCGTCTCCTTGAACGTTTCACCGTTCACCAAATAGCAATATTCCAGCCGCTCTTCATGTCGCCGACTATTTGAAAGCACCCAGCTGTTCAACGGTTGAGGAGCATGGCTGGTGGGCTTGAATATTTTCTTTGAATCTCTTATAAAGTGTTTTTAACAGCCTCTTTTACAACATCATGGAACAACTCGTATTTAAGAGCTTTGTTGTTCGCTCTTAGATGTTCTAGTCTCAAACACAACATTGAGATCCCTACAGACTGACTAGGACAGATCATCACTGCACCAAACGTGATCTCTTGCGGGATTTCCACCTGAAAATCCTCTTGACATGGGCATTTTTGCGTTTTTATAAACCACATACCACATACCACTTACTATCTCTTGTACTGATATGAGGGACTCACAAGTACACCCAGTGTACCTAGTTTTGGCCTTGCTGGGCGATCCGCGAAGTATCGAGTTTTTGTACTTTTTGCACGTTTTTATTAGCAGACCGACAATCTTAAGAAAGTAGGAGATTTTGAAAAATGCAACAATCAGGATCAGTGGAGATTGAATGCTAGTAACAGAAACGATCTTGGATTGGAATGAAGCTGAAGTCAATCTGGCCTCGGGGATAGTAGCAGGCATATTTATATGCAGAGACGAAAGGTGCACAGCATATAAGATCTCTTTTCATGCCCTATTGTTGAAGGCTTCCCGTGAATGAAGCCAGCTAACAAGGGTCTTGAATTGATACCCTCCGGTCATCTGACTTAAAGCAGCCTTTGTCACATTCTCTCATGACAATGCATTGTGGCCGTTGAAGCGGCTAACAATAGCGCTAATACGGCGAACAAATAATGATCCCTTTGTGGGAATCCTGGGCAATCAAGTGTTTGTCAAAGACATGGTTGCTTTATGCTGCTGATAACACAGTACAGGTCTCCGGTCCGTTTTTTCCTTGGTGCTTTTCACAGCCAACTGTTTGTTGGTTTGATCAGTGTCGTTTATTTACGTTCCTATCATGATTTCCATTACAAATATGAAAAGAAGGCTCTTTATTTTCAGTGCTTCGAACTCATTTATCAACGACTGATGGACGCGGTTGGAAAACATGGCCCTAATCAGGGTATGATTGTATATATACTGAGCAACTTGAAAAAAGCTCTAGGGCACCACTACCTTTCAATGGGATTAAGTAGCAGTAACCCCAGAATCCCGAATTTGTGAGAATGCCATATCAACTGGAGCAAGGAGCCAAAATGGTAGGATGCATCTTTCCCAGGTAATCTAAACGATGAATTCTGATGCCATTAAAGGTGAAGAACTGCTATGGACTCTCCTTGTTAGTTATTCAAATACCTAGCAGGTAGGCTGAATACAGAATGACACATGTACTAAGACCACACCATCCCAAAGCACAAGGCGAACTCATGATCCAAGTTGTAACCAACCAGTTATTGATACTCAGTTTATTATCATTCCATTCAATGTCTATCTAATCCAGCAGCAATAGCAAGGTTTTACCCTACATTTCCGTAATTTCCCGTTTACTGTGCAAGGAATTGGAAATATGAAAAGCGGTTGAGATCTTTGGCAAGCCTGTCAGGAGTGAAATAGTCCATGCATCTCAATATGTCAATCCTTCAAGCCCTGGATAATTCATTGCTGCATGTAGCCACATATGGGTTCGCTTCATAGGATGGCCCGGCTTCATATGCCGTTTCTTGATATGATGGCCGGCCTCTTCTATCTCTTCGTTTTGCTGTTCAGCTGGTTGTATCGACATAGCCTGCTGCGCAACCTTCTACAAGTACAATGGACGCTGTTGAGACGGTACAGCCTGAGTAGGTAGCGGCTCTGAAAACAGTGTGGGTTCCCAATGCATGGCCAAGGAGAGAAATTTTCGGCCATGCCGGCCTTGGAACAAGATATGACATAGCGACTTCATAGTACAGGTTGGCACAACTCTGCCATATTTGTAGGCGCTGCGTGCGCCAGTGCTCCACCTAGTGAATCTGCACCTCTTTGTAAAGTTCGTCCCCATTTTGAGAACCGCACCTTGAAGTTTGGATCTCGTATGACTGCACTTTTGAGGAAAATTTGCCACTCCTCCATTAGATAGGGATCGGTGGGTGGCAATGTGTCGAGCGCCTTAATGACACATAAACAAAAACCAGAAACGTGGATAGATTTTTTTTCCTCTTTTACATCCATGGCTGCTTTTCGGCCAATTCCCTGATGATTTCACGTACGAAATTTGGAAAGCTGATACCTGCCCTATTGCAATTGGATGTGCATATTCTATATCCATTTGTTGTTCCCGTATATACAGGGTAAGACCTTAAACACATGATGTTGAGTTCAGCAGGGCTAAGCCAGCCCGATGAAGTTGATAGCGTAGGTCTGAGTATTAACAGGACCTTTACTAAGCTTATTGAAGTGATGATTGTCGTTTCCATATTCACCAACACTCATATGACTGGCGAGTTTTTAAATCTGCCCTAATATCACTCATTCTTGCTTGCGTAATAGGGTCACAAACCAGTTAGCCATGATGTTGAGCAGTCTACAAAGACTAACGTACCTCAGGCAACCAACAGGTCAGGCATCATTCAATCTGGGTTGCTTTGATCACTCCTACGGGCTTAGGAAGTGTAATGGAATGTTTATTGGTAGGCTCTTGAAAAGCAGTTATCTACGTATGTGACAGGATCAGTTGGCTCGGGGTTGGTGACACAGGTAAAAAACATGGTCGGAAGGATTACCAGCAACAAGCGTGAGAGTTCAACACTTCTTAGTCGGAATATGGGTCTATGATGCTCTATTGAGATGAGCATTGTAACGCCAATCCGTTCACCAATAAGGCTCAAAGGACTATGTAGACTAGCTGCCACCCCAATATCCCACCCTTGCCATTGACCCTAAATCCAAATCCCTTCAATTTCAATCTTCACTTTCCCAAGTTATTAACCACACTCCCCACCATAACTGCAACCTCCCTATCCCAACTCTTCCCTTTGCCTGCATCCCCCTTAGCCCCTGTCCCCGCTAACCCCAGGGAAGCTGCAAAATTCTTTGGCACCTCCCCTCCCCTCAACACACACTCCCTCAACGCATCCCCGACAACCTGCCGGTTCCCCTTTAGATTTCGTGCCGCCGCGCCCCCTTTGTTTACAATCTCCTGCACTCGAGGCGCCATGTTGGCGGCGAGGGTCCGCCAGAAGTAGCTTTGAAGGGAGCCCGTTTCGAGATGAGTTAAAAGAGGTTGAAGCAGTGTGCCTGAGAAGGCAAGTTTGGTGCTCAAGAGGGGGTGAATAGGGGGTTTGGTTGAGTCGAGAATTGTTTCTAACGCGAGAATATTCTGACAGCGGGCGGAAATTTCAGCAAGGGTGCGGTCTAGATTGGGAAGGTTGGTAAGTGCCCTTGACAGAGAGGCGATGGAAGATTGGAGGGCAGAGCGGAGGTAAGCTTCGAGGGCTGAGAGCATGAAGGTTGGGTTCCACTGTTTGGCGGGGGATAGGGGAATGGGCGAGAGGAGATAGAGAGAGGTGAGGGCGGAAATAGTGCGTGATTTGAGGTCTTCGGATTGGGCGAATGTAGTGGTGCCGACAGAGAATTCGCGGATGATGCGCTCAGCGGTTTCGCGGACGGTTTTTTCGACGGGAGTGAGGATGCCGTCTTTAAGTTGTTTGATCACCGTCACGTTTTCAAGGAGGGCAGCAACCTCCTTGCTGGAACCGCCTGCATCTTTAGTTCCAGCACTTCCATCGAACAACTCCCTGAGGGCCAAAACCGTGTGGACGCATCTCCCCAGAGCACGGTGATCCTCCTTGCCCTTAACGCCTGCATTCAACTCCGCAAACTGCGCTTCCAGCTGCCGTCCCAACACCAGCGCCCTCGAAACAGCCCTCATCAACCTCGTCGCATGCCATAACCGATCCACAACATCCCTCACTTCCTTTGCATGCTCATACCGCTCAATAACTTCCCTCTCTAGCTGCCGATACGAGTCGTTGACCGCCTTAATCTGCGGCTCTAGCGTATCAGCAATCTTTTTGCTCGCGTCAGTCTGGTCGCGGGTGTGAGAGAGTAAAGACCCCGCTGAGCGAGCTGTTAGTGAGTCAATATGTGTGTTAACTTCTTGGATATCGAAAAGAACTTTGGAGAGGGGTGTTGCGAGGTCGAGGGGTGAGTCAGAGGGGTTGTTGGTTGCAAGGACAAGAGTGTTAGCGAAGGAGTGAGGGGAGAATGTAGGGGAGAGGAAGGCCTCGTAGTCGATATAGGAGGGCTCGGAGGAGTTTGTTGGGAGGGTCTTGGTTGTCATTTTTGCTGTTTGGAGTGTCAACTCATGAGTTGGGATCTCTGAACCATTGAAGGTCACACTGAGGATGACATTGGGTAAAGTTAACGTTGTGTTGCCGTTGGGGTACGACGCGGCTGATTGGCTGTGTTCCAAGACAGTGGATTCAGTGGGTCTTGCACCTGCAGCCGTTCTCCGCAGACCACCAACTCCCGTCCGCGCTTGGCACAGTGAGGTCATCACAATACGGACAGTGCGGGCTGGCCTAGCGAGTTCTGGACCCGAGATATGAGGTTGCATGTCGAGATTTCACGAAATTTGAGTCTCAAAAGCCACTTTCTTGGACTAAACAGATCTTTAAGCATTGATCTTGCATTGGATTCAGGGTTGGTTGATTCTGGCATTGTCAATTCCAACTGCAATCCTAGGCTCACTGCGTTAAGCACAGTGTACGCGCAATCGGCCCCACTGCGTAATTAGCGACCTCGTCGCCCTGGCCGGAATTCGCGGCGTATCAATTAAACTCAAACTGTCAACGTCTTCGCTGACTACCCTCCTCCGTTCACATCACCAGCCTTATCGCCGCCACTGCCTCACTCCTCCCAGCTCTCGCTTGCTAAGCATCGCACCATGTCCTAGTGCCGACGTCCGGGCGCCAATCGTCGCTCGGCCATTGCTCAGCTTTCTCTGCTCGACCGCATTATATCGCTAGCTATTATTACCTACTCCTACCCCAATTCCAGTCACAATCGCTACTTTAGCATCATCATTGCTCCAAAATGATGCACCAAGTTCGCGACGTGCTCGCCTTCCCTGGAGGTGACAATTCCTCCGACACCGTCATCGGCGGCGTGCACTTTAACCTCTCGACCCTCGCCTTCTGGAACTACACGCTCTACACGAATGGCACCGTATCTAACGGATCCAAGTGCTATCTCACCTTCAAACCGTACACGCCTGTATTTCTGTTCCCGAACGGCACATTTCTCAATGCAACGTCGTGTTACTCGCCCGTCTACGGGGTCAATATGCGCGCCGGTGTCGGCATCGGATTCGCCTGTCTGTTCGGTCTCGCTCTGGTCTTGACGCTGGTCAATCTCACGAAACATGGCCGGCTGCATCTGCCTGCGGAGAAGCGGTTCTATCCGATTGGCAGGAGATGGCAGTGGTACTGGGGGTCGTTTGTCTGCGCGACGGCGATGATCAGCTTGTTTACCGCAGTTGATGTCGACCGGTACTACCTCCCGCAGCTGCCAATCATCTTAACAAGTTTTTTCTGGTTTCTCATGCAGATGGGCATCATGGCCCTCGTCTGGGAGGCAGTTCGACACTGGGGTAGCTGGATGGAGCGGCAATACGTCGATCCCGACCCGTTCTCCCTCCGGCAAGAAGGCCGTCGCTACTGGGTTGAGTTCTGGCTGCCTCTGATCTTCTACCTATTCCTCTGGCTCGTACGTCGTTCATACTCCCCCTTACACACCCCCACTCAACTAACATTTCTCTACGGCAGAACTTCTTCATGATCGTCCCACGCTCCTGGACACCCATCCAACACCAGCGCTCCCCCGAACAAACCCTTCTCTCCGCCGAGCCCACCGCAACCGATGTCCGCTTCAAAATTGCCTCTTTCTTCCTCTGTGTGTGCTGGCTCCTCACCGTTTTCTCCCTCGCCCACTCCATCAAGCACTATTCCCGCCCACACTCCCTCCTTCAAGCCCTCAAATCCATACCTTTGCGCTTCGTACTGATCCTCCCTCTCGCCGCTGTCGTCCCTGCTTATCAGGCCCTCGTCGCCTTTCATTTTGCTTATTCCCCTTTGAGAGTCGATGGTGACAAGGCGGCTATCTTTGCAGGGGGGTATGCGCCGTCCCTTCTCATTCTCTACATCCAGGCCTTCTTTGGGTTTGTCACGCCCAATGAGGACCTTGAACTACGGCGTCAGCGCCGCGAGCGCGGTGTTGCCCTCGATCAGGAAATGGGCGTCGTGCGCAAGCCGGCGTGGTGGCGGCTTGCAAGTGGGGATGTCCTCAACCCGGGAAGGGCAACTTCCGGGGAGAGCATGCGCGATTGGTTGACCCGGAACGCAAGACAAGTTGTTGGGGAGAGACCACGCACCGATATTAATGGAACTTCCCCTGATGGGGTGGAACAAGACGCTGGTCGTGCCCCTGTCAACCTAGAAATGTCACCGCTTTCACTGGCAGCTTCACACCCGAATCATCCTCCCCCACAGTACACAGGTCACTCGGAAGCCCGACATCGCGAACGCACGCTGGAACTAGCTGCTGAAGTACTCTTCCCGCATGCACAGGGGATATTGGCAGAAGAGAGGGAGCGCAGGAGGAGGGAGTTAATGGAAGATGGCCCCCCGCCGCCGAGTTACTTGGAGGCAACGAGAGAGGGTGGCAGGTATCAGGACCATCCTTCCGGAGGCGCGGCTGTGGGGAGTGGGAATCCGAGGAGTGGGAGTGTGGGTGGGCAGAGTACAAGGTCGACTGCGGGGCAGCCGATACAAGTTAGGAGTATGTTAGATGTGTAAGGGGCTCAGGGGCCGTCTGCGTGACCGTTGGGAGGGAGGGCTGGATGGTCACCAGCCTTGGTCCCTGCACTGGAGCTAGGCCGAGTGGCTAGGCTTCTTTGTGATTCAATGCGCCGGAGTTTTGGATGTCACCACCCATCGCTAGGACTCAGTTGGGGTGACGAGACGGTCAATGAGGCTTTCGTCCCCCGCGTTTCAGAGCCTTCTGAGCTCTGACTGGCCAAAGCTCGTTCGGTGCCTGTTCAGCACAATCGCGCTGGGGCTTCACTGCTGCCTAGGCTGGTCTTCCTCTTCCCCGAACGCTGCTGACTCAGCCCTATTAAGCTGGAAGTGATTGAGAAATTTCCTTGTCCGATACTATCGGCGTCCCTGGCAGGTACTGAAACTTTTGTGCTTGTTCATTGGCTGCGTTTGTGAGGGCTGCCCTACAGCAGGGCTGGCATTCCAGTTTGGAGGGTTGAGTGCATATGATTGCAACATGGCCAGGGGGTGTCGAATGGTTCCTCGAGCCTTTATCCCTTTTCTCTTTGGTTAGCTTCCCTCCTTTCTGACTTACGTCTCTCCCCGGCAGGCTGGCAGGAACAGAAATTTTCTCATCAGGTAACTGCAACTAACGCATTTCCTCTTCACATCAATACTCGGACAAGGCTGCGGCACTTTCGACCAGCTGAAGCCTTTCCTGCACTGACAAACCCCACGCATATATCAGATCAGGTGGCACTTATCATTTTCTGTGTATGGGACTGTACATGTGTATTCTCGGATTTGTCTGCCTATTTCTATTCGGGTCAAGTAATAGCCACAACTCAATGCATTTCATACATTACAGCCAAGCACCATGGCCTTCCCCTGTCAAGAGTGCACAAATCAACACCATGCTTCCGACTTGAGCAGTACACCCTCGGTAAGTACCATCTTTGAGCATTCGCTGTGTGCTTCCGGAGTCTTTTCCCTACCTTGACGTAACACCGGTAGTATCCCTAAGGGCTCCAATCAAGTGGAGCAAAGACACACAAACTTCCAAAAGACATACAACACCGGGGGTTCCCCAGTCGTCTCCGACCTGAGTACTAACCCGGCCCTCAGTGGCTTGTCTATGGGAGAGCGGACGGGATCCCGAATGTTCCACTGGGTGTGGTCGTATGTGCCATAGAGTTTCCAACAGCTGCCTAATAAAGCCGTTCGCCCTGCGCAATCCATCATCATGCTCCCTGACCAGTCTGGGATTACAGGAGCTGGTAAAAAGCAACTTTTTCGGCAACTCTTACTGACGGATGGAAGATTTGTAGGAAGAGGAAGTTGTGTAGTGAAAAGTCGCCTCAAGGATTGGAGCGGATGGGTGTCTGCTGGACGACAGCACAGCACGTCGTGTCAGGCAAACCCTAACTTAGAATCCACAACTCTACTGCAAAGGTCAGAACGATAAACGAAAGGAAGACAGCAACAAACTTCGCAATGAACAGTAGTAAATGGTAATGACCAGACACAGAAAACAGTGAGGTATGTTGTGCTAGCATTAAAAATTGTCAAAAAGGAATGAGTCCACCTGACCTCAACGTTTGCATCAGCCGCGAATCGAACGCGGGGCTCATCGATGGCAACGATGAATTTTACCACTAAACCACTGATGCGTAGGTGTCTAGAGCGGGTGGACAATGGGCATCATGGGTAGGGTAAGGTAAGTAGGGCTGGTCAGAAAACAAAGCCTTGTCTTCGGGTGATAGGTAAAGGTCAACTGTGGAAAGATACAATGCCATTGACCATGTCTCATCCTGTCGTTACAACTCCAGGCCGTGCATGTTGAGCGCATGGTCAAATGTTCTTTCGTCAACTCATCACATCACCCAACATCTGGTCCAGAAAAACTTGGCGACGTGTCCAATGTAGTCATGCTTATCAACCTACTCGTCCTATCCATACTCATCCAACGGAACGAGTACAGGCGACATCATAAAGTAAAAATGCCAGCAAGCCTATTCCAACAAACAATCGAGAGCGATAGATAGAGTAAAAGAGAAGGGGTATCCAATCCATGACCAATCAATCCATTTGTTCTAGCCCTGTGTCTGCTGAGCATCTCCCCCTCCCAAATCTCTCCTCATTCAATTCAAATAATTCATCGATTGAAGCAATTCATGCTTACCGGCGAGAGTAAGTTCCAAGCCTATCGCAGCCAGCCTAGCCCAATCCATTCCCACACCATCAACATCCCATCCGCATATCATTCATCGTCATCATCAGAGTCTGAGAACCAAGAGAAGAGAGGAGAGCCATGTCGTAGCATCACATATCCAACAATTCAAACTCAGAATTCCTGTCCCAATAAAACGCTCAAAGAATCAAAAAACGTGCAGACCAATCTAAATAGTTAAGCCATCCAACTCCAAGACGTTACAGACATCACCAGTAGATACCAAGAAATCCAACACTACCTAGATAACGGGAAATGAAATGATTTAGAGAAATAGATAACAGACCATGCCCGCACGTCCGTCCGTTTGTGTAAGCAGCGATCGTCCGGAAAAAACTAAACGATATATGTGTCTATAGCGAGTGCATGGGGTATCTCGAATGTAAAAAAACGAACGGTAAGAAGGGGAATGCTGGCTCGATAAAAAGAGAGAGAGTCGTCCAATTCGGCCTTGGGGCTGTCCAGAATCAGATCAAGTATAGTATGCCATCTGAGAATGCGGCTGATCCCAGCATCACAGCATCTCGTTCATCCACGGCGCTGCATTAGCCCATCACGACTATTTCAAGCTCCGCCTCAGTAAGCAGTTCCCTCACTGGTTGCCACAGCCACAAGCGCCTGCAGCCTTTTCATTGACTCAGACGTACTACCTGACTGGTTCGGGGGGCGTTCCGCAGTATACGGATTGGGCTCCATGACAGGCACGGTGTGCTGACGGACGGGAGGAGGCTGCTCCCGTGCAGGGAAGCCCTGGAAATTGCTCAGGTTCGGATGCAGCATGCGGTCCATACGGGGTCTGGTGTCGTACGCCGGCTCCCGAGGCTGCGGAGGAGGCGGGGGAGCAGCAGGAGGGCCGTCATACCAACTCACATGACGTGGCGGTTCACGAACGGGCTCGGGAGCGGGAGCCGCAGTATACTGAGGAGGCCCAGAGGTTGTGTACTGGGGGGGACCCGATGCAGTGGTGTACTGTGGGTGTGGTGGGTAAGGGGTCGTGTAGGTTTGCGGCTTGGGAGGGTCGCGCACAGGCTCGTTGCGCATCATCAAGGCCTGGTTGGTCTCGTGGGCCCAGGCACCGGCACTGTCTCTCGGAGGGGTGTTAAGGTCCAGCCGATTAATGCCACGATCCAAGCTCGAGTCCCACTGCACGGTCGGCCTGCGGTCTAAGATGGGATCGGCCCGAGGACCAGGTCCGGGCCGGATGGCAAGCTCTGTGTCAACTCTCATAGGCGAAAGAGCACGTCTGGGAGGGGTTGGCGGCCTGATGTTGTCGAAAGATTCGATACCTGGCAGACGGATGGGCTGCGACAGAGGCGGGGGATGATCGGAAATGGTTTCGGGGGCGATCTGTGAAGGCACCATAACTTGGCTGAGCCTGCTTGGATTGAAATCACGGCTGTCTGGATGCCAAGTCCGACGCCGCCAAGTATCATCTGCCACGGTCGACACAGATTCCCTCCTCTGCCATGTCGGCGCTGAACCCGCAGGTGGTGACAGGATGCTGCCCTGAGCCGGCGAGGCGGACTCGCTTCCGGAGGAGCCGATGGCCGAGGGACCAAAGACAGGTCTGGCGCTTGGTCCGCCAGGTGACTGGAATGGGTTGCCGCCAGAGGGAACACTCAGGCGACGTGCAGGAGTGGTCTTCGAGTCGACATACATGCTTTGCGACCGGACATGGCCATGACCCCCATGACCGCCGCTGGGAGCCACGATGGGGTTCCACCGAGGGCTGTTCTGAGTAGTAGAAAATGTAGCTGAGGTCGGTGTGCTGAAGTCGCCAGGCGAGGGAGCACGGTATTGCGGGCCCTCACCAGGAGCATAATGCTCAAACGATGGCCGGGCCATGGGATCGTTCACGACCAGCGATGGTGGCCGCCGACCATTGTCGCCAAGAGTGAAAGCTGAGCCGGTGATTGACGACAAATTGGCGATGTTGGATGTGGACAATGACTTGGCATGGCCACGAACTGGCCCAATGCTCGAAGTTGTCGTCGACCGGACCCTGCCTGTCGTCCTGCCTATCCTGTCTGTCCGAATCTGCCTCTGGTATCGTGTGCCGGTCGCAGCCAAAGAGTCAATCGGAATGTCCTCGTTCAGATGCACCGTCTGTGCATGCTGCCGCAGATTATCGAGTCGTGAGAAGCGACGAGAGCAATGACATTGAAACGGGCGCTCGCCTGTGTGTTTTCTATGTGCATACTGTCAGCGTTGTGTCATGTAAACTAAGGATGAGACATACCTGATATGACGAGCGAGGTGCTCGCTCCTGGTAAAGCTGAGGTTGCATGGAGGATAGTCTGTGCAGTAGAAGCGCTGCGACTTCTTCTTCTTCGATTTGTTTCCATCGTTGCTCTCGTCCCCAGAACCGTGACCCTCATCATTGCTTCCCTGTGTCCCAGTCGACCCTGCTGCCCCGCTCGTTCCTCCTCTTGCACCAGCCGCACCTGGCTCTCCTTCTGATTCGTTCATCGCAACATCATCGGATTTCGCTCGACTCGGTTGCTGCGAGTGTTCTCGTTCTCTTTTTTGGCCAGCCGTGGGCGGTGTAGATTCAGGGATCGCTACGGAGTCGGGAAACCGGTCATTCGGGAGGGGCTTTTGTGAGGCTAATGCGCCAGCGCTGAAAACGGCGTCTTGCGCGGGTCTCGGAGTCTGCGAGGGAGCGGTACTCGGACGCGGGGTCATCGTCGGGGTGGCGATGGTGTCCTTACGTTGCTCCGCCGGAAGCGGACTGTTAACTGGACGGAACGTGGCAGCCATGTTGATGGGCTGGGGTGTGTGTGAGAGAGTTAAGGGAAGAGAGGTGTGAAGCAGGGGAAGCAGGGCAGCAGCTGGGGGTACTGAGGGTTGATATGCGTCCAGCCTAGCGAGGCTGAGACGACGAGCCGGCTGCAGGGGCAAGGTGCGGGGGAGGCTGTCTGGGAGCTTGGGAAAGTGTGCAACAAACAGGACGGAGGCGGGACAGCGCAAGGAGGGGCACCGCGCTAGGTGTGTGGGCGAGTGGGCGGAATGTGTCAGAAAGGAGCCAGGGATGCGGATTAGGGTAGGGATCGCTCGAGCGCGAGGGTTGCTGATGGAGCAATGCAGTGTAGCTCGCAGAATGCGATGTGTTTGATGGCAGCAAAGCGTCGACAGTGATGATGGTAGAACTTTGTTACACAGCTCGATGGATCAGTGTGAGCATGCGGTGTCTTGAGGATGATGGGGATGAAGAGGACAGGCACCGAGAGGGCAGACAAAGATGGGGATGGGGGCAGGCCCTGAGCTCAGGGCTCTTCGTTGTTCCGTGTAATCCGCGGTGGGCGGGACCAAAGTGGGGATCCCTGGCTGGGTCCGGGAGCGGCACAGGCACAGAGGCACAGGCTGAAGTGGAAGCGAGGGCGATCGCAGCAAACACTGACCTTCTGGCGTTTCTGGGAACCTCTTCCCCGCGAATTGCCGTCGGTGATGCTTTTTCGAGCTCGGTGCTCAGACGTCGAGCAGCACGGTTCCTGACTTACTGTGGCGGACTGGTCCTAGTCTTCGAGGTCCCTGACAGGATAGAAAAACGGGCAGAGCCCAGAGCGGCCAAAGAGAGGTGGCCTGGTTCCTTGCTCGCTGCGCAGGAGACGGACGTGCGAGGGGTGGCAACTGGCACGCCTCTTGCTGCAACTCCGGCTGCACCTTGCACTTTTTGCTGCGATGCTGGCCCTGGCCCAAGATGCTGTCCCACCAGCTGCGGGGCCGTATGTAAGCACGATGGAGAAGCACAGGTTAGGGTTGTGGACTGTGGACAGTGGACACAGCGATACTTCGCTGCTGGTGCATTACGATTCCAGTCGACGGCTTGTGGTTACGAGCAGCTCCCAAAAACGTGTGTTGCGTCCTGATCCGGCCTGCTGGTCCTATGCGTCTCTCTCAACCAACCGCGTCGTGCGAACAACGGCATCGACGACGAGCCTGCAGCCCTTATTTTCCACAAGTGCGATATGCGCAATTCCCAAGGATTTGCTCTCGGCCGGCTCTCGTTGGCCCGTCTGGTCTGTGTTTCTGCTCGCCCTGGGGTGCCGAGGCGCCGGTGGATGGCAACACAACCAACCACCGTCAACCGATGGGCAACAATGACCGCCTGCCCGCTGCAGCCCATGCAACGTACTTCCCGATCAGACCAAATGCAGGGACGAGATGTACTTATGTACCTACGCCGTAAGCACTGCTGAATCAGGCTTCAGGTGAAGACAAGGTCCGGCTCCAGAGTCTTGGATCGACGCACTCCCGTCCGCAGCAGCCCGTTAGCACTTTGGGGTTTTGTGGTCCTGTTTGAGCCAAGGGACGGGATCAGGCCGGTCAACGCGCGGCTTGCACAGCTGCTTGTGTCAAATAGATTTGTTATTTGATGCTGAGAAACAGCAAACGATGCGGCAGATCAAATGCCCGTTGTCAACAGATCGCGATGGGGAAATATCGAACCCACAATGTATAAGATGCAGCCAACGGTTGGCCAGAAATTAGTGCTGGCCACGATGGACATCGACGATGACAAACAGACGGAAGCATTTTGGTGTGATGTGTGCGCTTCTCACGATGCTGGTGGAGGTGTTGGCACTGGCAGGGCTTGGCAGCAGCAGGGAGAGCCACAAGTGGCCCGAGCACAAAGTCCATCCATGCTTCCAGGGACCAAAGACCAGGCGCCAAGTCACCTGGCCAGGAACCCTTCGAAGGGGGCAACGCTCAAAGACCGGACGATGAGAGGATGATTGAAGTCACTCTTTCCTCACAGGCTCAGCCAGTCCATGAATAGAAGCTATCACACGCCGTTGGGAAGGAGGGCAGCTGCCACACTCCCGCAGAAACGAAACCCAGCAGGAGCCGGAGGTCTAAACGGTGTCAAGGCACGAGAACCCTGACGATTTTGGGAAACACTAAAAATGGCTAGCCTGGCCCTCTGCGGGAACCCGACCCGCGAGCGCTTCTGTCCTTTTTTCTTCCAGCCACGGATCTTCCTTCCGTGGAGTCATTTTGAACCTGAAGCTGCTATCACAGCTTGAGCATTATAAAACAAAAACGACTTTTAAAGTCTCTGATGTCGTAGTTTGATTCGGCCCTTTTTCGATGTCTGGCTGAAGAGCTGCCAAGGGGGCAAAGCAGACAAACGTCGATGGGATAGTCCCCAACCCCTCCTCCCCTCATCCATCCCTCTCCCATCGTGATATGTCATCATTGCACAAGTCGCTGACCATCTGACTCGAGGTTGCACCTCGCGCTTGATGAAGGGCATCCTCTTGGCGGCCAGCCCAAGGGTGGAATATCAACCCGAATGCACCACTCTGCGCGTGCTCCCACATTCACCTCTGCTTTGTCCTGCCATTGCCAGCATTTGGCGCAGCTGCCGACTTCGGGTACCTGGTAGCCCGTGGCCCCATCGATGCAGCTGCCCTGCCGGGTACCTGAAAGCAACTCGCCCTTCCATCCATCTGGGCGAAACCCACTACCCAGACGCGACACAACCCACAGCAGACAGTTGCCTCACAGGTCCGTTACCCAGAGCCCCCGTCGCACAGGCACCTTTCAATCGGTCCGGCAGTGGCATTCCACTAGACGCCTTCCACTGCCGCGGATAAGGTTACCATAACGGAAATAACGGGCAAAAGGGAGAAAGCGCCATGGAACCCTGAGCCCTGATAAGCATGCAAGACTATACTTATTTTGAACAACTGCTGCTGCGAGTAAAATCGTGTTTTTACATCTTCGATGTATCATCAGGGGATGTGAGTTGCAAGGCACCCGGTTGGAGCCAAAATTGCTGCAGCGACCTTTGTTGTGCGGGCTCGATTGTGGGGTTCACAGAAGATCCCCGTCAGAGCCCATGTGGGTATTGCGTCATCCTTGCCTTTCCTTGAGCTTGGACCCACCAGGGACGATCCGATTGTGGGGCCCAGGGCTGAGAGCTTTGGCCGCCACCACGCGTGAGCAAAAAGCCAGCCAGCAAGGTGCAATATTGAGTTTGGCCGGACAGATGGGTTGGGTTTTTCACCACCAAAACCTCCAGCTAACGTCTTGAAACCTGTCCATACGTCAGCGCCGAAAGTATCCAAATCCTTCTGGAAATCCCCGCGGCCCAGGACCTGCATAAACGAGGCACCATCGGCACACACTGTCAGCCAAGAACATCGCGCTCCAGGCACAGGTGACCTTGGGCGGACCTGCCTGCGCCCGGCCACACCGAGTTTCCTGCTATGCACAACCAATCATATTGAGCCTCGATCGAACGGGTAACCTTGGAAAATGTCGCTAGACTTCCCATACATGAAATTTTACAACGTGGCCGTAGCCTAGACCTCACCCATCAACAGCAAACCTATCAGTCCTCAGTTTATTGCTCAAGGTATGACAGGGCGCCGTGACGAGAGTTTAATGGATCTTGGAAGCAGCAGAGTTGCGGTCAAGACAGAATAACGCAGCAAGCTAGGAACAAGCCTGCGGCTTGCACGTCATCGCGGCGGTCTTCTGACCCGATGCCTGTTGCCACATGCCACCTGTCGTGACAAAGCTGGCCTTGCAGCTTCCGGGTTCCTTGCTTCTGAAAATCCGATAACGTCAGACGATACATAACTAGTCAAGTCTTTGCAGACCCGCACCGCAGGGCGATCCATATTGGCTCATTAATTTACAGGTCTTCTGTTCACCCATCCACGTTTCGAGATCGGGAAAGTCATAGCTCGTCGTGGCTTATCTAGAATAGCATCTCTTCTGGAGGAGGCTTGTTGGGAGTTTCGTGGTGGTTGTCCCTAAGATGGGAATCCGAAAGTTCCCACGAAAAGTGTGGGGTTGTATCTCGATCACACGTGCCAGCACGGGATGTAACGGAGCTATCAGAGCCATATTACTAAGCAGGCCCACTCAGAGAGCAGGGCAAAAGCAGTTGCCAGGTGCGTTTGTTGCTAGCATGCTGGGGACAGAGTCATCGAGAGTGTGCATTGTAGGGATGCACGAGAAGCAATGCAGCCTCTCGAGGCGTGAGACAGGAACATTGACCTTCCAAACCGGGTTGTTTACTCAAACCTCATATTTCAGGACGTGACAGCGAGATGTTTCTGCTTCAGCTTCACAGCATCCCCTATGTAATGTGTACAGATCAGGTCATCAGGCTAGGCGACGGGACCAGCCGTGAGAAGACTCAGATCTCGATCACCGATGTGATGTAGCATCGGCTGGATATCCAGTTCATGGCTAAGGATCCCGATCCAACCATCTGGATGTGGTTAAGCTCAAGTAGTCAGCGCCAATGTTTTGTCAAGACTGAGTCTCGACATCCGCTGAGATTCAAGAACAGTCTAACAAAGTTCTAAAACAACCAAACTACCTGACACTTTCTTATTCATAACACTATGCTAGTATTCCATCCAAGCTTACCAAAAGCCAAAACTTGTCACTCACACGGATTTTCATCACCTGTCGCTCTCGATCTAAACACCTTCCCACTCCTCCTCCACGCCCGAATCATCCCCAATATCCTCTTCCTCTCCCCCCTCAACTCATGCATCAACGATTTCGCCTCTCTTTTCGACAAACTATTCTCTTTTGTCTGAGCTTGTGGCCCCTCTCCGCCACTCATAACCTCCAGCACTACATCCGTCTCCCACGTATCCAGCCCCAGCTGCATCTCCATGCCTCTTGCCATCACCGCCTTACTCAACGAACTATCAATAATCCCCTTCTCTGTAGGGGTGATCGGCTCATCAACCAGCTTAGATACTGTGCCCTCCAGAAACTTCTCCGGCCCGAGGGCAATCGTATCACAAAGAACCTGCTCGACAGTATACGGATCGTCGTCCAGCCCTAAGGGGTTCGCATTCCTTGCGATGCTCTGCGTCTTGGCGTACACCTTCCAGTAGTTCTCGAAGCCCTTGTTTCCTCCTCGCCGCCATTCTAACGGGTCGGTAAAGTCCAAATACTTTAGCAAAGCATTAACATGATGTCCGTTCACGATAATCCCCCGCACATGAAAAACCAGCAGATTATCCGTCGTCGCGCCCGGCCCCCTCAGCGTCATCGCGTGTAATCGGTGCAGACTCGGGTCCCTCGTGTTGCTGAAGTCTGCCATCGGCGCCGGCTTGTAACCCGCGGCATCATCTAGCGTCATGCCCCACATGAGACTCATTAGCCGCCGGTGACTGACCGAGGGTGTGGTGTAGCGAAAGGGTGGGTTGATCTGCATGTTATAGTGGATGCACCAGCGCAGGCCGACGGCGAAGGCGCCGGCCATGAGGACGGTAGTGACGCTTGGGAAGCGGATGGTTACGTAAGAGAAGAGGAGGTCTTGCGGTTCGTAGACAGCATTGGGGTTGGTTGGGTCGAAGGGTGGATGTGGGTTGGTGGATTTGACAATGACGTTGTTAGGATTTGATTCAGTTTCGATGTAGAGGAGTTTGTTGGCCGGGTGGTCGAGGTAGCTTATCTTGATACCGCGGAGGTGCTCATCGAAGAAGCGTGGGGGAGGGCACGGGTTGAGGGGGGTACCGACTAAATAGTACATCAGGACGTGCCAGTCGTGGTGGTTGACGTCGAGGATTTCCATGGAGGTGCCTTGGTTTTGGATCTTCCACTTCCAGACGAGGTTGCTTGTTGTTTTCTTCTTTTTTTTCTTCTTGCCACCGGTCATGGTGCTTGTAGCCGTAGTGGTGATGAGTTTCCCCTCTTCTGGCTGGTCGTCAGATGCCGTGGCCTCGGAGAAGCCGAACCGGAACTTCTAGCCCAGCGCGGAGATCTCGTTCCATATTTGTTCGTCTGTCATGTCTTGTTCTACTCCAGCGGTGACGCCCTCGATATGGTCCGGGTCAACTTTGAGGTAGTTGCTGATGTCGTAACCGTAGGCGAATGCAATAACTGGGCCAGGCCATTGACATATCGAGTCTCCGCTGATTGTGTTCATGTTGGTTGCTCTGTTGACCCAGCGAGGGTGGACCTTTCCCATCGGCTTCATCATGCTTGTTGGGAAGCCTGTTCTCACCAGTTAACGATCAGCGAAGGCAATGAAGGCTCGCATCAACTCACCCAAGATAACCCCGTGCCCCAGCTTATGCATCGCCTGCAAGATCTCCTCCGTTTGCGAAGGCCACAATACCGCCAGCTCCAACCACTCATCCTCCGGTCCTATATCCTCAAAATACTGGTCGAGTATCGGATGATCCACCACAATCTTATCCCCCTGCACCTCGATCCAGAATAACTCCCACTCTCCCTTCAACGGATCACAGATAATCGCGCGCCGATGGTTCGGGCTGGGCCGTTGGTGCACATCACGCCGCAAAGATTCGCCCTCGTAAGGGTACATCTTGAACTTCTCGCACAGGTCGATCTTGACCCCGCGCGGCTGCTTCAATAGCTTGCATTTCGTGCTGCAGAAGCGCGCATTCTTGCATGCGCAGCGGATCATAGGCTGGTCAGCTGGGATCTCCTTCATGCAGACTAGGCATACTTCGGCTTGGTTTCGCGGCTTGAGGCCCCAGAGGTGCAGTTGGTGGGTTTCCTCGCTGCTGGCGAGGGCTTGGTCGGAGATGTTGATCTTGAAGGGCATCAGGCCTTTATGATCAGAAATACTGGGGGCACAATAGATGATAGGTGGAGGATTCGAAATGCTTGGCCTGTGTCTCAAGTACCAAATCTATGTGACTTTACCAAATACATATATAGTTGAGCGGATGCAAAATGGTACGTGGTCGGATGATGCATCACAGGTTCCTGGAGCATTGGCATCCAATTCTGAGTGTTCTGATGCAAAGGGAAGTCGAGAGAGCGATGCAGTTGACAAAACACGATGTGGCCTATTGCAGGCAGGTAGTATCTCAGGTAAGCCTTCTTGTTTTCAATTGGTCTCTGATAATGACGTCTTCAAATAATACTAACAGTGAGCGATTGCAAAACCTTGTCATATTGAAAAAACTTAAAAGTCTAACTCAATTGCAAGCACTTTTCAATGCCTGCAGTCCTCCAAGTAAATCACGAAGTATCATTCATTGTTTCCTCGTCTTCCCCAGTTACAGACTCACTACATGTATCTCATAATGCCGGCTCAACAGAATCACTCTGATATCGTGCCAGAATAAGGCAGACAGTATTTTCTGCGCTGCATACAACGTTCACCAGTGAAGAACTTACGCATAAACAAGCATTTGTGAACCTCTCTAATCATAAAAGCCTCGGCAGGTGCAAATCCCTCAAGGCCCGATTCTGGGACATTGAGACGTGTCACCTTTCTAAATAAACTTGGTGAATAGAAAAGGAGGTGTAGCTCTAGTGACGAGTTATTGTTGTCCTGTTGTGAAAGCTCGCAGCCAAACCTGGGCTATTGATCATGAACTTGCATTCAGATCTCAAATGTCAAGTTATGCTGATCAGCCCTGGTGATGTAAACAGGGAATTTAAATGCCTTTGTAGAACTGTTTACTGAGAAATGGTATGCCCAAAATCCGTTTGGAACGTTATTGATAACATGATATGAGCCGCAACCTGAATATACGTCCAAATTTGAAATCGCAAATCGAAAATGAATCGGCTGTTCCGAATCTGATGAGAGTACTAGGTTGTAATGACAGTTAGAGCACGGAGATTAATATATGTATTGACATGGAAATACATGCTCTATACAGGTTCATGGTATCCTGTTTCCGGATATATTTCCTTCCTTTGAAATGTTCGAGATTTGAGCTCATCTGCCGTCAAGAAGCAGAGTTGTGCTCGTTCCCCATGACAGAATGGACGGTATTTTATCACTTTATGTGTCACAAGTTCTTTGAGATGATCCTCCACGATCTCAATTTAGATGCAGTAGTGTTGAATTCTGCTAACCTGTTCAAAGAAGGCAATAGTGAAAATTTATTACGACGAGGTTATTCATCTCGGATACAAGGAGATATGCTCGTAATTCTCGAGTAGATTTTTGCGATGGAGCCCATTCTTCCGGCTCTATTTCCGTCGGGATCGATAACTGAGGTGGATCGTTATATTAGCTGATTGCTTTGCTCAATGAAGAACATTATTCCGACGGTAGAGAATGACAATGTACATATCAGTCAAATAACGAAGGTTGCGATCTAGGACCGGAGTCATCAACCCCACATCATCGTCGATTCGTTGTTATCCCTCCAAAGCTGTAATCAGCCCAAAGAGAAAACGAAAGATCCTTAGACTTTTGATGATCTCCTCCTGCAGTCAATGAAAGGCCCGGCGTCCTTCACCGTAAATCAGTAGCATATGCACGTTAAATATTCCCGATAAACAATATGCTTCGTCTTCCAGTCACTCAGTTTCCCTTTTTCTAAACTACGGCATTCTTTTCGCGATTCTATGGTCTCATAAGTCCCATCCGAGGAGTGCGCGCTCCGTGATTTCTGTTGTGTCGTCCAAGTTCTGGAGTAATTGGTGTTTTGTGCCAACGATTGACCAATCCATGGCGTAGGAAACCATTGTGAGAGGCACAATAAGTTTCTGGAGACACCAACCACTTGTGAATCAGTGAGCATTGAGAAAGTCGCATTTTCACTCCCAGGGTGATTGCTCCGAGGAGAGTAATGGCACGTCCTTCAAGACATAACACACCGTTGAATCTCAATGCCAAGAGAACATAGAGTTAATACTCTCCGAGACCTCCGCACTCGAGGTTTTGTTAATGCGACAAGTATTGACCCAGGCCCACATGTACTCATTAGACCTTGCCTCGGAACAAAAGTCTCAAGTTTCGCCTATCCTCTCTTGGTATCAGGCTTGGATGATAGAAGTATGAGTTTTTGGAATGATACCCCCCCCTCCTCCTATGTGGGGGAAAGGATGATGTAGGGGGGACCACTGTCGTTTGTCAGAGAAATCTTTGAAGCGTTAGAGTTCTGGTATTAATAAGCCACCTGACGCTCTTAACTAAAAAAAAAAAAAAAAAAAAAAAAAAAAAAAAAAAAA
>Ga0065720_1019348_pt1 | contig 27893 bp, 10 predicted proteins | sample Thericmetagenome_FD_59107 | JGI IMG/M metagenome (GOLD analysis project Ga0065720, IMG submission 59107) | Thermophilic microbial communities from the Joint Bioenergy Institute, California, USA of rice/straw/compost enrichment - eDNA_2 v2... | ecosystem: Engineered > Solid waste > Grass >... | reverse complement strand
CAAAGAATGCCCCAACCAGAGCTTCTTTTACAGCTTCCCCTAGTGAAAGAATTAATTTTTGCCAAGATATTAACCTTGCATGTCTGGAAAAAGTTAAAACATCATAAAATTTATGAATTGATTGATTAAACTCGATCTCGAGACGTTAACTACTATAGTTTTGCTGAGTCTTCTTTGGATCATATCTACTCAAAGCTTTCAGAAGGACACCTTCTCTTTGAAGTAATAGATACTGGCATTGGAATCTCTCAAGAAACTCAAGCTAATTTATTTAATAAGTTTGTACAGACCTCACAAACACAAAATTCAAGACTAGGAACTGGCCTTGGCCTCTGGATTACCAAGAAGATCTGTGACAGGATGGGAGCAGACATCGAGATCAAAAGTGAGCTAGGCAAAGGAACAACCTTTACTTTGAGCATGAAATGTCAGCCTTGCTCTGTAAGAACTCCTACAATGAGTCCCATTTCTGTGCAACAAAGTTTTTCAGAGAAAGAAACTAGTCCTAATATTATGATAGTAGAAGATAATCCCTTTAATGCTCAGATTCTCTTGAAGTATATCGAACCTCTCAATGTCACTATTATAAATCAGACAACAAATGGCTTAGATGCTGTCCAATTCTATGAGAGATGCCTTAAAAACAAAACACCACTCCATTTAATAACTATGGACTTAGAGATGCCCCTTATGGACGGCAAGACTGCATGCATAAAGATTAGAAACCTAGAACAAAAGTATAGAGTAAGTCCTTGTGCAATTATTATTGTCTCGGCAAATAGCGTGGAATCAGAGATAACTGAATGCTTGGATCCTAAGGGAAAGATCAGAGCTAATTACTTCCTGAGAAAACCCGTGAAAAAAGAGGATATACAAAATACTATTGTGGAATGCATTGGTATAAATATTGGAGGAAATAATTCATAATTTATGAAATTATTTTTTTTCTTGATTTTCGGATTGAATAGTCTTTTAATAGATTATATATTTCCTCTACTATGATATTATTCCCAAAATAGAGGGTTTTTCTATCCACCATATCTTGGAGATGTCCACTTTCTGACCAAGTTTTAAGAATATTTTCCTGAATCTTAACACTTAGCACATACCTATGACTTTATATTTTTCTTTACTATATACCTATGGGCCGACGCACAAAGGAGTCATTTCAGTTTCTCAAGCCATTGTCTCTGAAATCAGGCTCACATAATAGCTTATTGGTGAGAAATCAATTCGTTATTAATCTCATAAATCACAAGTGAATAAATAATTAATCTACGCATAGAATTATTCTTCTCAATCACAACATGAGCACTGAAGCAGCAAATACGCGCGAAACTAGCTCCTGGGAAGAAGCTGAGCAACAAGCAGACCAAGAGTATTCTCTTGGAAAATATCATTCTTCTGTGGCACTATTAAAAAAAGCTATAGATCTCCTCTCAAAAGATAATATTGACTCAATGTTGAGAATCTATCTAAAATTAGTCCATAGCTTAGAAGGGGCTGCTAAGTACTCTGAGTCTCTTGAAATGTTAGATAAAGCAGGCCAATTACTCGCTACTCTAAAAGAGAAAAACGATGATTATGAGCTAGAAATCAAGAATAATACCTCCAAAATGCATATATTCCTTGGAAATTACCTCAAGGCTATAGAGATCGTGAAAGGAGTTATAGAACACATGGAAAAAAATAAGAACACTACCTCTAGAATTTATGCACAGGCTCTCAGCATCCAAGGCATGGTCCAGGAAAAATTAGCCCAATATCAGCTCTCAATCGAGTCCTACAAAAAATCCCTAAAGATCCTTGAAGCCACACCTAATTCTCATTTCGAGCAGGCCAAAGTTCTGATAGAAATTGGACTAAATCACGATATGTTGAGCGAATATGAATCCTCTATAAATTACTACAATAAGGCGGAGGAAGCCCTGAACCAGGCTGGCAAGTGTCCCGAACATCCTGAGAGGGCAAATCTCAAAGAACATCTCGGGTGGGCCATGCTGAATCGGGGATATCAGAAAGGTCTTCCCCTCATAGAGGAAAGCATTAAAATTTATGAGGCCTGTCTTGGCCCAGATCACCCAAACCTTGCAAAGGCATATCTCAAAAAAGCCTTTACATACAACATGATGGGTAAAATGGATCTTTCCTTTGACTTATGTCAGAAATCCATGGAAATGAGAATGAGGATTTTTGGGGAAAGCCACCCTGACCTTGTGGCGAACTATGGCTTTATTGGTGCCTGCTACTTCACACAAGGAGATTTCAATAAGGCTGATGAGTACTATAGTAAGGCTCTGGAACTTGGAAAGAAATATTTTGGGGAGAACCATCCTCTTGTAGCAAAAGTCATTGATTACATGGCCTCAAGTCTGATCAGGAAGGCCAAATTTGATGAGGCTCTTTCTCTTTTTGAGCAGGAGCTAGCTATAATTAAAAAGGTGTATCCTGAAGAGAATATTCAGATTGCTTTAGCTCTGGACCATCAGGCCCAACCTTATACTAATATGGCCAAATATGATAAGGCCTTGGAACTACATAAAACTGCTATTAATATCGTCAAGAAGAAGTATAATGAGGACCATCCTGTGCTTTTTGGAATGTACTGTAATCTTGGAGTCTGTTATTTCCTTAAAGGAAAATACAAGGAGGCCCAGCATTACTATAACAAAGCCTTGGGAATCTGCGAAAAATTCTATGAGAAGGATTCTTACTGGTTCTCAGTGATCTACACCAAGCTGGGATCGTTCTACAAAAGCCAGGGAAATTATAGCAAATCTCTCGAGTCCTTCAGGCTTGCTATGGATATCTCAATTGCCCAACTTGGAAAAAATCATCTTAATACTGCTCTTCTACATAGTAACATCGGCCTAGTCAATAACAAGCAAGGAAATTATCACGAAGCCTTAGAGAATCATAAGGAAGCCTTAAAAATTAGACTTAACTTCCTCCAGCCAGACCACCATGAGATCGGAAGCTCCTATAATAATTTAGGACTGTCCTATAAATCCCTCGGAAGGTTCAATGATGCTTTGGATTGCTTCCAAAAGGCCATCAATATCTTTGAGAAAGCCTTGGGAAGCGATCATCCTTCTTTAGCAGCAACTTTAAACAATTTAGCCCTGATTCAAAAGAAGCAAGGAAATTATTCCTCTGCCATTGAAAACTACTTAAAATGTGTCAATATATATAAAAGAGCCCTTGGCGAGGAGCATTCCTCATTGGCCATCTGCTACAACAACATTGGAGAAGTCTATCAGTCACAAAGCGATTATGCTGAAGCAATCAAATACTTCGAAAAATCCTTAGAAATCAAGAAGAAAAATTATGGTGAGGACCACCCCGACCTTGCAACAAGCTATAACAGTCTCGGCATAACATACAAAAAACTCTGGAAATTTAAAGAAGCCCTAGACTATCTTGAAAAGGCCCTAGAACTTCGAAGAAAATTTCTAGGGGATAATCACTCTGAGGTCGGGTCAATAATGTCAAATATTGGAATGATCTATCAGCGGCAAGGACAGATCGACAAGGCCTTTGAAGCTCTAGAAGCTGCAGTCAAAATCAAGAAGGCGGCCTTAGGGGAATCCCACCCCTCCCTTGCTTCATCATACAATAGTCTAGGAGACCTTCTTAATAAACAAGGAAAATATGATCAGGCTCTCGAATATCATGAAAAGGCCCTGGAAATAAGAAGAAACTGTTTTGGAGATGCTCACCCTGAAACCGCCTCCTCATGGAACCATATAGCTATGTCCCAAATGAAGGCTGGGAATCTGAATGCCGCTTTGACTAACTTTAAGAAATCTCTTGATATCAGAGTGAAATTCCTTAAAGAGAACCATCCCAGAGTGGCCAGACTCTATGAGAATATTGGATGTGTCTATCTCAAGCAAAACCGTTTCGACCAGGCCTATGAAAGCTACAGTAAGGCCTTACAGATCTTTGAGTCTAGGTTTGGGAAGGGGCATCCTTCTTCTGCCAATACAATCAGCCATATTGGAATAGTGCTCAGATATCAGGATAAAATTTTAGAAAGTATCCAGTGCTATAGGACTTCAATGAAAATAAGACTGGGAATCTTTGGAGATAGGCACCTGGACCTGTCCTATAATTATGATTTTCTCGGATCAACATTGGCTTCTGTGAATCTTTATGATAGCGGGAACTATTACTTGCTGAAAAATTTGAAAATTAAGGAGAAGGCCTATGGAAAGAAATCGACGAACTATGTAAAGGGAAAGAGGAAGCAGCTCCGTGTGGAGTATAGGAAGGTGAAAACTAAGGGCAATTTTGGCTATGAGCGAGATATTAATGATATCAATTTTATATAATTTGTATTTACTATTTTATCTCGAACATAGACACTCTGTTTTAATCTTTATTTACTTTCTTGTTTTGGTATTACGGAGTCATATGAAAGAATAGAACTGAAAAAAATCATTTACAATGCACAAACAATTTAATGTCTCAGATGTTACTTTTCTATTTTAGCTTAAAGAACTCCTCCTTTTCCTAAGTATCCGATAAGCTTCTTCAAGGCTAGGATATTCTTGAGTTTTTTCGAGGGTGGTTCTTCTGACAGGAATATATCCATACTTGTTACCCTGTATTGCATATTTATTGGACGGTCTACACTGGATTTGGCCATTATGGATCTGTTTGTGAGTATCATTAGAGCTTTTATTCCTGCAACTTGAAAGTAGTAGTGGTTCTATTGCACAGCCCAGAATTTGCATTTCTCAGTTGCACTTTTATTATGTTTTATTAGTAGAAGCGGAAGTGAAGCTAATTAGAACCAGTTCGATAATATTTTTTTGGATTCGTTACAAGAAAGGTTAGAGGGAATGTCTCAAAAACTAATCACATTCAGAAAAAAAGTAGACTGAATATTCTCGGACTATTAGATTTCTGTGCGAATTATATAGAATTTTCTAAGAACTGAATTAATGCTAGTTTAAAAATATCCTCCAAAAAATAGATTCTTAATTTGAGCTTTGGACTCAGGATACCTGGGGAATCAGACCTAATTTGAACTTTTCTGTTCTTGATAAAATTCTTTCAGACAGTTTAAAGAAAAGATACAAGCTTTTAGTCCTGTTAAATGATTAGAAAAATAATTATTTTCTTTGAAAAGTACGATGGGTTGTACGCACAGCAGATCACCAATTCACGCTGACTTCTATACCAAAAAGATAGAGAGTACCAATGAAGCACCTAAAGATGCTCCCTTATTCCTAACTTCATATCTAGATACTGTTGTAGATAAAATCAATGAATGGCCTGAAGTTTCAAACCTTCAGCAGATGTATCTCAAGGTATTCGATGAGTTTGGAGACCAGCCTATGCTGGCAAACAGAGAAAAATTTGACGATGGTACTTTAGGAGACTTTACTTGGGTTAAGTACTGTGATGTTAAAGCAATATGTGATCAAATAGGCTCAGCCTTGATTAACTTAAATCTAGTCCCTTCAACAGAAGGTGAGAAACCTGGTGAAAGTTTCAGATTTTTGGCTATATATGCGAAGAATAGGGCTGAATGGCTCATGGTTGACATAGCTTCGATCTTATATGGTATTACTGTGCTTCCTTTGTATGATACTCTTGGCCAGGAGGCCATGCAGCATGTCTTTGAGCAGACATGCGTACCTACAGCTTTCTGTTCAAGAGAAAACCTTGATAAATTACTAAAAGGAGTTAGTGAAGGCCAATATATCAGCCTGCAGAATATTATCTGCTTTGACAAAGTTAGTCCCGGAAAGATTGAGCAAGCTAAAGCACTGAATGTTAGACTCTTCAATTGGGAAGAATTCCTCGAGTTAACTGTAGAAAAGCAAGAGTATCCTGAACTCACCAGAGACTCTGTTTTCACCTTTAATTATACCAGTGGAACCACTGCACTACCTAAAGCTGTAGTCCTGACGCATGGCAACGTTCTCTCAGCAATTGGAGGATATCGCGAAATAAAAGTAAAGGCCTTGCAGAATATGGGACCAGGGGATATTTACCTTAGTTACCTGCCACTGGCTCATGTCCTTGAGAGAATGTTCTGCCACTTGTTGCTTAGTAAGGGAGGAGCTATTGGATTCTTTTCAGGGGATATAAGAAAGTTAAAAAGTGATATCACCAAACTTAAGCCGACTTTGTTTTGTGCTATACCCAGAATTCTTCAGAGATTCAAGGATGAAATCTCAAAGAAGATAGGCGAGCTCTACGGCGTTCAGAAGATCCTCACCGATCATGCTGTTAAATCCAAGCTAGACTCACTCGAGGATGCTGGATCTTATACTCATCCGATTTATGATAGGCTAATATTTTCAAAAATGAGGGAAGCCCTTGGAGGGCGAGTAAAAGCCATATTTTCAGGAGGAGCCCCACTCCCTGCTGACCTTGGCAAGTTCCTAAAAGTCGCATTTGCCTGTCCCATAATAGAAGGATATGGTCTGACGGAGACTTGTGGGTGTGGTTTCTTGCAAAGAGCTGAGGACACGAAAACGGGAAGATGTGGAGGGCCGGTGCCCTGTGTAGAGATTACGCTGATAGATGTTCCTGAAATGAAATATACGAACCAGGATAGAGATGAAAAAGGTGCTCCGACTCCAAGAGGAGAAATTTGTATCAAGGGGCCAATTGTGTTCCAAAGATACTATAAACAGCCTGAAAAAACTAAGGAAGACCTAGATGAACAAGGCTGGTTCCATACAGGAGACATCGGGCAAATGAACCCAGATGGGTCTTTCTCCATTGTCGACAGAAAAAAGAATATTTTCAAATTGGCTCAAGGAGAGTACGTCGCTCCAGAAAAGATCGAAAATATCTATATTTCGAGTGACTACATCTCTGAAGCCTTTGTGTATGGAGACTCTCATGAGAGTTATTTAGTGGCCATTATTGTGCCTGAAGAAAAGGCCCTGGAAAAGGTCAAGTCCCAGCTGGGGGTTGAAGCGGGCCTGGAGGAGCTCTGCAACAACGAAAAAGTCAAGGAATTTATTTTAAATGAGGCTGTAAAGACAGGAAAGGCCAAGGGACTTCAAGGCTTTGAACAGATCAAGAAAATATATCTTGAGCCCAAGGCTTTTGCCGAGCAGGGGCTCAGCACGCCCTCTATGAAGATAAAACGACAAGAGGCTAAAGAGAAGTATAAGGAGATACTTAAAAAGTTATATTCTGATCGGTGAATTAGAGTTGAGTTTGCGTTAGTTTTCTATACTGATACTTTCATATTTTCCTTAAGAATCTCCACTAAACTGTGGCATGGATCGAAGCTGTAAGCTCGATTCTAGCTTTCCTGAAAAAAAGGAAAAATTTCCTCATTTATTCACTTTGATCTCTGACGTGTATAAGCTCATAATCCTTGAAATAGCAAATATCTGGTATAAAAGTTTAAGGAATAAAATTACAATTAAACCAAAATGGGTTGTGCCGAAAGCAGAGTTGACACCGACTTATACACTCGTAGTCTCCTTGGTTCTGAGAAGCCTGGAGAGAGTCCAATCTACAGAACCTCTTACTTAACTTCCATCGTCTCCAAACCTCCTGGCCATGAAGAAATCGATAATTTACAAAAATTGTATCTTCACAGCTTCAAAACATACTCTTCCCAGAAGTTCTTAGGCACAAGAGTCAAAAAATCTGATGGTACTCTTGGCCATTACACCTGGAAAACCTATGGTGAGGTCCACGCTATCTGTAACAAGATCGGATCAGCATTATTGAACCTTAACTTAGCCCCACCCATCAAGGGCGAAGAATATCAAGACTACTATAGATTTATTGCCATTTATGCTAAAAATAGAGAGCAATGGGTCGAGGTCGACATGGCAGGAGGGCTGTACGGTTTTACTGTCGTACCACTTTATGACACTCTTGGTCCTGAAGCCATGGATCACATCTTCAAACAAACTGAGCTGACTACTGTCTTCACTTCAGCCGAAAATATCGAGAAATTACTTAAGGGAGTCGAAAGTGGAAGCTACAAAACCTTAACTCATATTATCTCTTTTGATCCTTTGCCTGATAACACTTTAATTAATCGAGCAGCCACTAGAAATATTAAGATCTTCGGATGGGAAGAATTCCTGGCTCAAGGCGAGAAGACCAGAGACTACCCTGAGCTCACTCCTGACACTATCTTTACTTTTAACTATACCAGCGGAACCACTGCCTTACCTAAGGGCGTTGTTCTCAGTCATGGAAATGTCCTATCAGCAGCTGCAGCTGGAGTGACTATTAGGATAAGAGAGCTCCAAGAGGCAGGACCTGGAGATATTTATGTTTCATACCTTCCTTTGGCCCATGTTTTGGAGAGAGCCTTTGTCCAAATTATGATCACCAAAGGTGTCGCAATTGGATTCTTCGGTGGAGATATCATGAAATTGAAGGATGATCTCCAAGAACTCCATCCCACCATCATGTGTGCCGTGCCTAGAATGCTCAACAGATTCCACGATCTCATCAAAAAAGGCTTGGACGAACTTCAGGGAATGAAAAAGAGTCTAGCTGAAAAAGCCTTAGCCACCAAGAAAGAAAACCTCCTCACTCGAAACAGCTATACCCATGGCATCTATGACAGACTCATCTTCAAGAAAATGAGAGACGCTCTAGGAGGACACATGAAGCTCATCCTCTGTGGAGGAGCTCCTCTCTCACCTGAAATTGGAGAATTCCTCAAGCTTGTCTTCTGCTGTCCCATCGTCGAAGGCTACGGTCTTACTGAGACCTGTGCCTGTTCCACCATGCAAAGACCTGAAGATGGTAAGTCCGGCAATGTTGGTGGACCTGTTCCTAATGTTGAGATCAAGATAGTCGATGTCCCTGAGATGAACTACACAACCAAGGACAAGGATGAGAATGGAAACTTGGTTCCCAGAGGAGAATTTTGTATTAGGGGACCCCCTGTGTTCAAGGGATATTACAAAATGCCCCAGGAGACTGCTGAGGTCCTTGAAAAGGATGGCTGGTTCCACACTGGAGATATCGTTAGATTGAACCTCGATGGTTCTTTCACTATTATCGACAGAAAGAAGAATATTTTCAAGCTTGCCCAAGGTGAGTACATTGCCCCTGAGAAGATCGAAAATATCTACGTTACCTCTAAGTATTTAAATGAAGCCTTTGTTTACGGAGACTCCCAAAAGGGCCACTTAGTTGGTATTATGGTTCCTGACAAGGACAATATCATGGCCCTTGCTCAGCAGCTTGGTGTCTCAGGAACCTTCGAAGAACTTTGCAAGGAAAAGAAGATTGTAGATTTTATCTTGGCTGAGCTGGTCAAGATTGGTAAAGAGAGAGGCCTCTTTAGCTTCGAGCAGGTTAAGGTGATAGCCTTGGAACCTGTGTCCTTCATGCAGCTTGACTTATGTACTCCTTCACTGAAGTTGAAGAGAGCACCTGCTAGGGAGCATTACAAGAAGCTCTTGGCTGAATTATATGCTAACTCTTAGGTTAATTAAACATGAATGGTGTATCTAACTAATTTATCATGTTTCCGAACAAGTGAATAAGCAAAATAAGAGTAAAAAGTATTCGTTTCTATTTAAGCAACCTAATTCATTGACGTCTATAGCCTGCTACACATGGTAAAATTTTCAGTTTGATTATCCATTACAAAAATTAAATTTATTCTGTATTGCCTTATGAGCCCAGTCATTTTGCTCCTCACCGTCCTATTGTTCGCTGGAGCCCCTTTCTTAAGCCAGTTGTATGACTCCAAGCCTCTCGACACTGTTCCCTATGTCAACCTGACTAGATATTCAGGACATTGGTTCGTTTGGGCCAACCAACCCATAGATTTGACTCAACACAACTGCTATTGCTCAATTTTCAACTACACTCTTAACAGTGACGGAACACTCTCTGTTGAAGAGCAATGCAATAAGGGATCTGGCAATGGAACCTTGAATGTTAGAACTGGAACCGGTACTGTGCTCAATAAGACCAGTAATGCCCAAATTGAGATGAAATTCAGTATTACTGATAAATACGAATATGACATTATTGCCTTGGACGAGAACTACACCTATGCCCTTGTTGGAAACCCTGCAAGGACCAGAGCATATATTATTTCAAGACACAACATCTTTGAACAAAAGGTCTTTGATAACTATAGCTCAATTGCCTTTTTAAACGGATTCAATAATAACTGGAGATACCCTTATCAAGGAAAGGCCTGCTATTACAACTTCACAGCTGCATAAGAGCCCCTTTGATATGATTTTATTTAAGATAATTTGTTATAGTAATTTGATATTTCACCAACAAAGTGGTGAATATCTTTATGAAATTTGAATGAATTACTTACAAGAGAAAAAATTTTCAAATTTCCTTTAATAAGTCTCTTAAATTTTTTTTCTTAATAATGAACAGGCCCGAAAGTCCTTTTCCAAAAGCAATCTTCCTTTTCATTGTAAACTTTTACTTCTCCAAATCATGATACAGACAGTAGTTTCTTTATAGGCTTCATATAAAGCCTTAAATAAAGAATCGAAACAAGCCTATCGCCAAGCAATTTCTCCAAAGAGTCACCTTCGGTAAAACTCACCGATCAGGTTGATCCGTTTTTTTGAAACCTTACGCACCCTCATATTTTCAATTCTAATTAATTTTTAAAAGAAACTCAAATTCAAATCAGGAGCGCTCCTGGATTTTAGAAGACATATCTGATTATGAATGAAGAACTATTCAGATGTGAACGAGGAGAATGTCCTGTTCTAATCTATCAATGGTAGCATTCGGTTTTGTATTCGAGAGAAATCCTGGATTGTAAGGAAAATTTTGAGACTCATCATAGATTAGCTTTATTATTGAGTAATTAAAGCCTTAATATAATTAACAATGAACACAGGGAATTTCATTTCAAGACCTAAGGCAGGCATAAGGTTCTCCGTCTTTTTAGCAAGCATACTCTTAAAAAAAAGGGAAAAGTACCAGAAATTTGACATCATTTTGGCCTTGTTTTCAGAGCTACAATTGCTTACTTTCCTTCTTACAAATTTTTTGGATTATCATCATCAAGACAGCCAAGCTCTCTCAATATACTTACACAGGGTCATAAGTTGGGTAAGTTACAAGGAGCCTGCAACCATTGGAATTGCAAGGGATATTGTAATTTTCACTTTCCTTGCCTGTTTTAATTTTGTAATACTAGGCATATTCACTATTTTATTGGGGTGCCATGTCTTAAGAAGAAGGGTCCATCCCGTCATAATTAACCTTTGGAACATGCTGTTAACATTAAACTTTTCTGCTGTGACTCTATTTGTTGTGCAATACTCTTTGACTTGGATAAATGACAAGATGGATCAGCATAATCAAGGGCTATGGATTGCTCTTGTGATCATTCAGCTTATTGTGGACCTCCTCTTTGGAGCTATAGGTGCAAAGCTCAGTTTTATCCCTTTGCAGAGCGAACATCCGCTCGGGATGAGAACTTCAAATCTCCAGGTCCTAACCTTTATTCATAAAGTTTTGGATACTTTACTATATCACCTAATTGGAGGTATTGTGTCAAAGTGGATAAGACTCATAGCTGGGGTAATAATATATGCAGGCAGGCTCAGGGAAATATGGAAAGTGCCCTTTTATCATTTCCGTTCTTATCAAATGGCTCTCTATTTAAACTTTTCTGGGATTATGTCTCTTCTTATAGTCTTTATTAGTATCATAATCAAGGCTAAAAGTGATTTATTCGCCTATTTGGTTTTGGTGACATTTCCAATGTCAGTCAGAATTTCAAATATCTATTTAAATAAACTTGTAGAAAATTACACTAGAGTGAAGATCAATGAGTTACAGACTCTGGACGACTTTTACAAGAAAGGCTTCGTGATAAATTACTTGTTGGAAAATGGAGCGAAATCAAATTCCTTAACAAACAAGAAAGAATCAACAGAGTTGTTATTTTTGACCCTAGTGAAAAACCATTCAGAGGCTTGTGAGAACGATGAATGTCCTTGCCACCAGATTGTCAAACTAGAAGCCTCAGAGTTATCATCCTATCCACCCTCAGTCATGAGCTCTCTCAGCTTTGAATTAATCGAGGAATTGCATGTTATTTCAATGGAAAGATTGCAGGATATAGAGGAAGTTAAACTCTCTTGTGCCAATTTCCTTCTTAGGAGTAAACCTGGATCATATGGAACCGCAATCACTCTGATCCATGGCTGCAAGAATCGAATTAATAGATTTAATTTACATGTTCTTTCATTACATCTTGTGGAAACAATAGAATCGCTGATCAACCTAAGCTATAGAGACAAAATTGACAGAGTTGATGTTGCTAAGGTCTATGACTATTATTCACTCAGAGATGAGCTGAGAAATAAAATAAAGTCCAATATTGACAAATTTTTACGATTTTGGGAAACCTACAAAGCAGGGCACATCAACCTGAACACCTTAATGGAACTCAATATGAAGATAGATCATGAAGCCAGAGAAATAAGCCAATTATGGAATGATATTATCCAGTCAGGAAAAATTGCATATTCAGAATACATGACATATATAATCTTTTTAAACATTGTCAGAAATTCCCCTTTCACAGCTGAAAAATTGCTTCAGAAGTATATGAAGTTTCTTATGGTAACAACTGGTGAAAGCAAACTCAATGAAATTCTTAATCACAATATACACCTCCCAAACACAGTTTCAATATTTGCCTATATGGAGAAAGATAGACTGGGAGAAATCACCTACATTTCCCCTCAGATTGAACAATTTGGATATAAACTCGAAGACTTCAAGGAGCAAAATGTTGACTATCTGATTCCAGGGCATTACAAAGAAATTCACCGCCAGAAACTCGTTACCCATATTGAATTCGGCAATACCAATATCCTCCATAAAAACAGATATACCTTTATCATGAGAAAAGATGGATTTATCTCTCCTATTAACATTTATATAGCCCCAGTACCCTACCTCCAGCAGCGATTCATGTATGCTGCATTCATTAGACCACAAAAGACTGATGATCAATTTATTGCTGTATCTGAGCTAGGGATTGTTCTTGGCTGTTCTGCTGGGGTGGGGGAGGAGCTGGGAATAGATCCTACAAAGAAGGAACATATCAGAAACTTCTGCAAGAGTTATATGAAGATTTTGAACTTTGCAAAGTCTCTTCAATCAAAAGGTAAGGAAAGCCAAAAGAAACAGAAGAACTTTGTCTCCTTAGTCTCCACAGTTATGCAATCAATGGATGTAAAGACCAACAAAACAAGATTTCGAGGTATAGAACATGAAGACGAGAATCATTTTGACCCTGACAATGATTTTACTAACAATGGAGTACTAGTGAAATATCAGAGCAAGGCTGACCAATATGGATATGAATACAATTATAAAACCCTTATAAAAAATATTGGAGACGAAGACCACCCCATCTACCTTCTTGCTCTACATCCTACTGAAGAATCGTCTTTTCTAGAGGAAGAATCTAATCAAGATTATCAGGGGACTTTAGAAAGAATTGGCACAGACACTGAGAATAAAATCCCATTGTTTACAATTCTACAAAGCAAGGAAAGCTTGCAATCCAAGCCAACCTTTGTCAAATTATCAGCTAAAGCTATTGATGAGCCGAACAAATCTTGGAAGATGCAGCGAAAAGAGGAATTAGAAGAAGGAAAACTCTCATCACTATACACAAAAACGGGAACCTTTGGTATTGGGAATAGAGGAGGTTTTAACAAGGACATTATTGATGTGTTCAAAGGAGAAAACAAGTCTGTTGTGGAATCATATGCTCAATCTTCTTCTACAGGCCTTGAAAGGAACATAAACCAGTATATTGAAAGGGCCATCCACACTAACAAAACAAGCGTAGGGCTCAGGGCTCTAAAGTTTTCGGTCTTTCTACACTTAGTTCTGAGTATTACTCTCTTGATCCTTTTTGTGGTATTGGCAAAAGAAAGAATACGAAAGCTCGGCCCTATTGCTGAAGTCTCAACTTCGAATTTCAACAGGCATTATTATCTCTGGATTTGGATGTATTGGAGCAATGCCCATTTGAATTTACTCTATAGAGGACTGATAACTGGCAGATATGGAGTCATGGGCTATGACTTATTTGCTTGGCTGGGAGGATCTTGGGAGATGATGGCTGTCAGTTTGCTCAATTATAGCAGACAAATTGAGTCCTCAATAAATAATTTTGAATGGGACCATCAAAGGGAATTCTATCAGCCCATCAGAATGGCTGATAGATTGGACCCTAGTGTATTTAGAGAAGTTGATATCTTTACCTTGGATAATGAGCTTGCTAATGCTTGCTTTAGACTGTTTCAGCAGATTAATAACCCACCCGAAGACTTTAATTATGAGGATCCTGATTTTGAGTTTGTGATGAATAATGTTCTTGATGATCAGTATATAGCAGAGGAGAATATTTATCGGCTAGTACAAGCAGATATTAAGCTGAAGTTGGAAGTAGTCGGAAATCTAGCTACGACAAGTTCTACAGTTATTACAGGATTGGAAGTGCTTCTTTTCTTGGTGACGATGTATGGAGAAATCAAATTTATGAAGAAGAGAAAACTTTTTGCTGATGTATTTGTGCAAATTAAGGAAGAGGAAATTAATAGGGAACTGATCCTAGTAAAAAATTTCAGAGAAGCTCTAGATCATAGCCAAATGCCTGATCAACTGATAAAGTATATTGAGAAACAGATGGTTGCCAATAAAAAGAGAAGCAAGAGGGAATATTTTAATAAAAGGGATTACACTTACAAGGCCAAAGCAGCAAATCTATCTGGCTTTAATACCCGCACCTACCTTTACATGTGCTACGTCGTCGTTTTTCAAGCTATTGTCGTTGTTCTTTGTGTTGTCATCTTCCAAGTACTTATCCAAGGAAGAGACAACATCAATACACAAATTGGAAGGGCAGTGGAAGCTAACCTATTATTCAATAAATTTGGAACAACCTTCTTGGCTCTCTATGAGTATATTCGAAAGGACGGAAATTTCACAATTAGAAATAACCCAGTCTCACAGGAATGGCTTTCCGATTATGAGGTCACAACCAACTCTTTATATTTCTTTGATGACTTGAGAAGGACAGATGACCAGGAGTTTCTTGCAAGGCTAGACTATATTTTGACTCAGGACTTGTGTTTATTTATGTATGATAATGAAGCATGCGAAGGAGCTAGAGAAGAGGCTAGGAAGGGCTTGCTATCCTTGAACAGTTTCATGATAAAGGCCTCGAAAGCAATTAAGAATATCTGGGATTCTTCGAATAAATCAGAGGAGGTTATGAAGACTCTTTATGACGATGATGATATGATTACTATGGAGTGGGCCTATTGGCTGTATATTCCCCCTGCTTACCAACAACTTGAAGACATTCTTAAGGAGAGTGTATATGAGACAATACACAAATTTGATAAGAATTCTTCGATCTTAATTGGGGTGTTTGTGGGCAGCTTTTTGCTGTTAATCAAGCTCATCTGGCTGCCAATCTGGGAAAACTTTAGATATGAAAGATTTAAATTACAAAGGATGTTCAGAGTTGTGCCTATCGGTATCATAAGAGGAAATAGCTTTATAAAGAATTACTTGATAGCTAATTCCGATAATATACTTAAACCTGTAAGGAATCTTCTTTAGTTCAGCTTGTAATTAACTAATCTGTTTTGAAAAGTGTAAATACCAAATCTGTAAATTTGAACCCTAGTCTGTTAAATATTAATTAAGTTAAGCTACAAGGAGCAAAAGAGTCCTTTGATATAGTGATACTTAGGCTATCAGCAAAGAATTAATGAATCATGACCATTCCTGTTGCTATTTAGCCTACAGACTCTAAATTCCCAGCATTACTTTTTTGGGAAAGAAATATCATCCTAAAATCTTGCACTTTAGGTCTCTATAGGTATAGTAGATGGATTTTTTACAGCCAGAAAAGAAAGATTGTCTAAAGAACGACAAACTGGCTGTAATACTCCAACTAAGACCTCACCTTTCTTCAATAAGCTGAGACATAACAAAAAAATAGTAACATCCTATCCGCCCAGGCTACTTCCCTAAATAAGCCCTTTGTTTTTTTATGGAAGGTGGTCGTTCCTTTACAAAGCACTACCACCAAGGATAGCAGAAGACTGTTTTGTCAGGTTAGATCTATGGTGAACCTATAAATTCCATAAAAGATCCATGAGCACTCCAATGACGTAGAGTAGGGTTGGAAAGGACTTATGTGACTAAGATGATGTGGATGCTTTAAAATGGGCATATAGGTTGCATATGTTACCTATCTATCGATGATCTGGAAACATGCCAAAAGAGCGACTCTGAGGTGCAAAAGACAGATATACTAGAACTACTTTGTGAGGAATACAGATTTATATCTAATGACCAAGAAAAAAGTGCTGCAAATACTCAGGAAGCTTCGACAATTGATGCATATCCTATCATTTATTTCAATTTATTTTCAATATTTACTCAACAGTATTCTATGTCTCTACTGAGAAATATGATCTATGAAACAAATTTCCCTCACCTATGCCATCATGTCCTAGTTTAGAACACCCTTTTAGAAATTAAAATGAATACATCATTTAGTAGAATAAATTGAGTTTCCTAGTTTGCGCTAAAGTTAAGCTTCCTAGAACATATTTAAAGAAACCTTATTCTCATGAAGGCTAGAGATCAAAGGTTAGAAGTGCTCACTTCTTTCACAAAAGGTATAAATAGACTAGCCTACTGGACTCAAATTCGGGTTTGAAAGATTTAAACACGAAGCTAATTATAATTTTGGCCTCACTGTAAAAGGATCTCTTCAGTTAGTTGTTGTTAAAGGAGGACCGGAGTAGAGTCCGAAACAGGTATCTTCTTGAAACTCGAAGCGAATCAGTAGGAAATTTACTGACCCATAATTTTTAGAATTAAGAATTAGCTGATATTTTTCTTCTAGAAAATCACTATGGATTTTACTTTCTTCAACTATCAACGCTCAGAAACCAGAAGTTGCTGCTCTTTGTGTTTACCCCTACATACCATAGCCATTCCAGATGATTAATTAAGAACTTGGAAGAGGTTGAAAATCAATTTTTGAATACCATTTCAGTTTAGAATCAAAGTAAAGGAAACTCAAATGTACCTTCAAGCCGCGCAAATATCGATAATGCTTTTTGCTTCAATGGGATTTAGGGTCTAACTTTGTGTACGTAAACTGTGAAATTAAGCCTGCTAGACTTCATTACAAGGATTAATTGTTCATTAAGAATATTCGAAATTAATTTTCTGAGCACCAATAGCATTAATTCAAGAAGTCTAATTAAGTCCTAGTAGTTCCTGACGACAATACGATTGAGCTGCAAGGACTAATATCTTTGGAATTGAGGACTACTGAAATACAATATTAGTTATGCTTATATCGATATGTTTTGTTGGTTTAAAAGGATTAGCGCTATCAGGGCTTTTATCTATTTGCTTCCTTCGGATAGGAAGAATTCGAATGTTCGGGTCGATTTTTCTCTCTCAGAAGCCAATCAGGTTACCACAGATATTAAATCAGCTATTAATCCTCACACTTAGATAAGTTTAATAATCTTCTTTAAAACAATTAATCCTTTTTCTTTGGAACTAATGTCAAGCCGAGAAGAGAAGCTCTTCTTCTTTGGTAATCTCAAACCAAACCAATCTACTCTTGGTGTATCTACCACTAACACGCAGGAGGATGGCAAAATGCCAGACCCTCAATGTTCTTTTGCATCCTCAGAGATCGCAAGAGAATATCCCGATTCTCAAACTATACACCTGCGTGATTCTGCTTCAAAATTCTTTTTCTGTGATCCTTTTTCTGGAACTCAAAATTTCTTTCATTATCCCAATTCTATAACCAGCTGTAATCCTTATTCTTCTTCTCTAATTCAACAACAATCTCTTCTCAATGCTTACCCTTCAATCCATTATCCCAATTCAACCCTTCCCACAGACTATTCTAAGAGCCAGTCAAATGTAAGTGTCGACTTGACTCCTGAAACCTTCTCACTGGATCTTGAGACACCATCACAACATTCTGAGGAGAAAAAGACCTGCTCCACTAACAGGAAATCGAAGCTGATTGAAAAGCAATGGACAACTGAGGACGATTATTACCTCAGAGAGTGTGTGGAACGTTACAGAAACGACTGGAAGAAAGTCTTCAAGGAATTTAAGAAACGCTATAAATACGTCACTATCGCATTCCTGAAGGCTAAATATAAAACCATCAAGACCAATCCATTCGAACTTCGAGTGAGGTTCACCCATGATGAAGATCTATTAATCGCCAGGTTGGTCAATAGTTTGGGGAAAAAGTGGGACCTCATGGCCACATATTTCCCCAACAGGACCCCTATCATGATTAAGAATCGCTATTACTCTTACATAAAAAAGAGAAACATCATGAAGGACCTGCTCGCAGAAGCTGAGAGCAAAGATACAAATTCTGAGTCTGTGATCACAATGAATCCAGATTTTACTTCTAATGATTCAAATTCATACAAATCCAAGATTCTCAACCTTGAGTGCAACCTTTTTGAAGATCCTGTGGATCAATTCTTTACCTTCGGGCCTGAGGACCAGCTTAACGAAAGGATTACTCCTTTCAGTGAGTTTGAATGTCATTTTGATGATGACATTGAAATTATGGCCTGCGCTGCTAGAAAGACGACTTCAATGCCTGAGACTGTCTCATATGATCATATAATTGATCCAAGAAGCTCTCATAGGAATGAACAGCTTCATTCTTCCTTGTTCTCTAATGATATATCTTCTCAACCTGTGGATGAGCCAAACAATAACTTCCCTGGAACTGGCCCTTCGTTTCAGGATTCTAACCTGAAGAAATAATAATGCCGATCTGGCAAGCCTATTCTTGATTCTTAACTATTCTCTTTTGTTTTCTTTTATCTTTTTGGAATTCGTAGTGTCGTGTTTAGGTACTGAGGAGCTTAGCATGTAAGCAGCTCCTCTTGTTGAAGATTGCCTACATAGTCGATATGTTCACATTTTATTTATTACTTAACTATTAATTCACTAATCATAAACAATAAAAATTATCAAAAGATCTCTCCTAAAGAAATGCTTTCCTTGACCCCAATCCTATCTAAAAAACTACTCTGACCCCTAGATCCTCTCTATCTCATCAAATTAATGCCACACTATCCATTTCTGTATCAATTCTAATTGATTCTACTTAGATAGACTCATAATTTCTAGAAATTCAAGACTAAACAAGCTTCTGCACTGAAATTTACATAATGAGGCTGTATGTAGTTCATTATAGAAAATTTGACAGTGGCGCTTAAAGAATATAGTCAGACCGTATTTAAATATGTAACATTACATACTCAATCATAACTAAAGCCTCTTCTATGACATAGATATTGAATAAAATCCTTTAAGTCAGACAAAGCTTGGCCAATTTGTTTCTGGTCTATCAGGAAATAATATTCATCAAACAGGCTGTAGTAATAGCTAAGTTGCTCAGTATTATGGTCTCTTAACCTAGCTAGAATATAAGGAATCATATTGTTAATTAGCTCCTTTTTCTTCGTGATTAGTCTCCTTTTATCGCTCTCTGTAATATAATAATACAGTCCCTGTGGGGTTTGCTGAGCAAGATTTTTATTCAAGTACGAGTCGAAGAAATCAGAAATCTTGTCAGGAAGCTTCTTGTATTCTTCATTGTAGTCCCGCCCCACAATAATATCAATATATGCCACCATATCCTGGGGATCCATTGCCTGTTGAACTGTGAAGAGTTTCTGATCTAGTATAATGTGAATTTGATCACTGTTAGGAATATCAAATAAGTCAATATTTTGCTTTATCTTCACAATATCAGACAGATTGGGACACAGACAATCTTCCTGCAATTTCTTTGAAAAGAATTCTCTCAAAGAACTATCTAATTCCAGAGTGGGATGTCTGTATTTAGCAATTGCATAGGTCTCCAAGAACTTTGCTATAAATTGGCACATACTTCCATTTTTCAGCTTCTGAGGATCTGGAAGCACGTGCTCTTGCAAGTCCATGAATAATTCTTTGGAGCCATGATTGCTGAAACTGAATGCACTAAGGACTTCTAAAAGGATTTCTGGGTCGTACTGAAGGTCGAGATTCTTTAGCATAAGGACCTCCATCTTATTAAATAGGACATCTGTTGACCTGTTAGCTCTTATTAACCCCTGAGCAATTCTTCTAAAAGAATCAATATTAACATTGGTCATTTCAAAGAAACAGGTTTTCTCTAGTTTAGTAAAGAGAGAATCGAAATATTCCTCATCGGCAAGGTTCTTTATCACAGAAAAGCCCTCTATGGCTTTGACACTCTCGTCAAATGACTGGTGATACTTTTCATCTAGAATATAATCTCCCATGGTCAACCATAATTCCTGATTATCATTGTAACCCAGCTTCCAAAAGCACCACGCCAAAGTTCCTATGAGTACATCTTCTTGAGATAAATCTCTGAGGTTCTCTTTGATTCTATACACCAAGTGCGCAATCTCTGAAGAAATATGCTTCTTTGTGAGCAGATTTGTTCCGTCAACTAAATCCACTATTCTTTTGAAAAAGTATGCCAGCTCGTTGGTGGAATAACGGATCTCGTCATGGTCAATAATAGAGAATATCTTGTTTAGGTCGTTTATTTCTGATAACTTATACTTAGTCTCGTAGTCTTGTTGATAATTCCTTCTTCCAAGAGGACTAATTTGTGTTGAAGTTGTGTAAGGACGCTTAAGAAGCATAGACTGTGACTTGTACAGAGGAATATTATAATCAGGAACTCTTCTATTAGAGGGCCTAAGAGGATTTGTACAAGGGAATACCTTCGGGGTTTTTACACTTTTTATTGTTCTAGAGAGCAACATAAGTGACGTAACAAAACATATAGTTTAATTTTAGAATAGTCATAGGAAATGCTGCTATATCAGCTCGATCAGAATTTTGCTATTATAGACTGTAGGACTAATTTTTCCCCAGATTTTAATCAATTAATGCTATTCTAAATCAAAAATTCTAATATCTTCAACTAGAAATTTGATAATAGCAAATGCTAAAATAGTGAAAGTATTGTGCTTCTTCCTTCGATGTAGGCTATAATCTGAAATTGCACCTTTGGTAATCATCTAAAATGAGAAGTATCAACAAATGGACAATGTTTGAAACTCCTTTAGAGATTTATTAACGAGAGCATACTCTACAAATCAACATAGTTGAACACATATGAACACCATATAATGGAACTTGTTCAATACATGATACTTAACAACTTATAAGAAGTATATAATAATTTGTTCAAAGATAGATTAAAAGGAGTTGTTGATTTGTTTGAGTCTACCATTCGAATTATTTATGAGATAATTTTTAATGAAGCTATTTTTCTTGATTATATTGATGGGAATCACCCTAGTCATCTTCTCAAGTAGTATCTTTTCCGTTAAAATTACATTCCAAATTGGCTGCAGGAACAGCCAAATGAAAATCAAAAAGCACACAGAAAAAATTGCGATCAACATCCTAGTGTTTCTAATCACCTCATCCACATGTTTCACAACCCGATTCTTCAAAATTTCTTCTAATTTCTGTAATCCAGGAGGCTGGTAAAGCCAATATGCCCATTCAACATCAATAAATTCATTAGTATGCAGGATCTCTATTGCCGCTTCCCTGGTCTTATTCGAGGAATCATAGGATTCCTTAATGAACCTCACTCCCTTAGCAATTAAGCTATTAATGCTAAGAAGACCATTTTTAGCCACAGTAATTGGTACAAAACATGAAGTGAAATCATACATAAGTGTGCAAAGGTCTTCCTTGAGAACATGATCGAGCTCTGCTAAGAATTCCTCATCATCTGTTTGTCTTAGACTGTTAAAAAAGATAGCAGAATTCGAAATAATATCATAATAATACTGCCAGGCCTCTTCAAAAGGCTTGTTTTTAATCGTGATTGTATCCCCCAGGATGTATGGATAGAGACTTAAAAATGCTGTACTAAAGTGATTGAAGTAGAGATTGGTCTCAACAGCTTGAGCAACTTTTTCCTCAACATTCTTCTTCATTTTTTCAAGCTGTGTATATATTATCGTACAGAGAGCACTTAGTATAGTCATGAAGAAAAGGACGAAAAAGAGATTTTTGTAGTTTCTGAAATTAAGATTAGAAGTATCAACAATTTTTGCCTTTCTATTCTTGGCCTCTTTCTGAGCTAACAGGCCCCTCTCCTTATGTTTGTGCTGCTTGGCTTTAGTGGCCAGCTTTCCGCTATTATCAGCTGCTAGTTGTTTGTTATAGAATTGTTGGACACTTTGTAATTCCTTTTCTATTTCTTCATTCCCTATTCTTATAAAAGCATCGACAAAGATATTTCTCTTTCTAAAAAACACCAGAGTTTGGTACACAAGAAGTCCAAATATCACTATCGAGAGCCCAATGATCACAAAATTCAGTGCAAGGCTGAATGTTTTAATCTTTGTGAGCTTGGAGCTTATATCCTTTGTGACAAGATTATAAATATTTTCCTCAACAATATACTGATCATCTAGGGTATTGTGTCTTATGAAAAGAAAGTCAGGATCTGTTGATTTTGCATCTGACTTAGGAAGCTCGCTGAACTTCTGGATTCGTAACATCGCGTTGTCAAAGTAAGTATCAAGCACAAAGATATCGATTGTTCTTTGTGAGTTATCATAAGGTAAATTGATTCTAATGGGCTCAAAAAATTCATCTTGATATTCTTTCTCAAATAGCTCTATAGATCCATATATACTCTTGCTGGCTGTTAATAATCCCTCTCCAATACCAGTCCACATACTACCAAAATAGTAATACATATCATCACCTGCCAGTCCAAACCTTTCCTGAACGTAATCATCTAACTGCAATCTCGTATATTGTTCGGTCCAATAACCCCAGAGCCAGACATTATAATGTCTATTGAAGTTAGCAGTTGATACATCCACAATCTTTGGAATATTGCGGAGCTTTCCTGCTGAAATTTCATAGAAGATAATATAAAGGATAATGCTCAGGAGAATATGAATTATCATGGACCATTTCAGAGCTTTCACGTCATTATGCTTCTCAACAAAATATATTGCTTCTTCAAGCTTGGCATTCACACTTCTATCTGTAACATTCGAGCTCGTCATGGACTCTTGCCCCTGATGCTTCCGATTAAAGATTTTGAAAATAATATTCCCTCGTATAGTTTCATTCGTCTTCATCGTGTTTGTTATGTTTTTAGGATTTATTTGCTGGTCTTCCTCCAGGTGCTGTGGTTGGTGCTGAGGCTGCTCAGTCACCATGTGATTCTTCACTCTGGAAATTAATAGACATTGATGGTATTCTGTAACTTTGAGTACATCATATTCGTTAATATCCTCCATAATACAACTTGGTCCTTCAGATTTCTTATCTTCTATTGACGTCTGCTCCAGTCTTAAGGTGAAAGTCTTGTGATTGATATTCTCTGATGTCATTGTTCTGATGTTGTAATATAAGTCACTTCCTCTACTATTGGATATTTTTGATATAACACCTTCATTCTCCAGTTGAGTTTTCATATGTTCATTTATTTTTCCAGCTCCCGTGGAGTAATTTGGTGATGCTTCGCTCTCTAAGTCAGGAGTGGACTCCTTCATTTGTTCGTGGAAAGCCCTTATAATTGCCTTTCCTTTTGAGCAAATTTGTTGAAATTTATTTTCAGCCCTACTTTTAGAGTCAAGTTGAAGGAACTGAAAGAGTCCTTTGCTTGCACAGAGTATGATTCCTTCTCGTGATAAAATCAGAAATTCATCATCTGTCTTGATTCTTTTCAAGAAGACAAGGCTAAGCATCTTGCCATCTAGATATTGGATCAGTGAGATTAGGATTTGAACAGGCAAAATGTTCCCCTCCTTGTGTTGAAGGAACAAGGTTCTTGTTGAAGTTATGGAACCCTCTTCTTCTTCTTTACTAGTTCCAAAGATATATTCATTTGAACAACTTTCTTGATAGCAAGAAGGCACAAGCATTTTGATATTCTTGCCCCTGAGGTTTGTAAGAGGATAGCCAAAGATCTCCTCCTGAGAACAAAAGACTATATTCCCTTTGGACTCCTTTTCCATATCAATGAATAGAGTAACAACTTCATGAGAATATACATCCTCTATATTCAATTCCTCACGAGCTATTTTTTCAATATGATGTTCACGGAACTTTCTCATTACTTCCTCCGAGCTGTAAGGAGCATTTCTGACCAGGCTTAGATAATTACTGTAGAGGAGGTACTCAGACTGGGAACCCTTTTGTTTATGGCGTATCATTTCATTCCATATTTTTTCGATTTCTTCAGCTTGTTTATCAATTTTCTTGTTTAATTCTATCAACTGTCTCATATTTGGCTCAGGCTGGATATAAGTTTCCCAGAACTCAATATAACTTTTCGTGCTGGCCTTGATATGTTCTTTGAGACTCGATTTCAGCTTATGATACTTGTAGACATTCAGGACACTGAGTGTTGTAACAAATGAATATTGTTCTGTCTTATGGATTCGAGCTTCAATCTTGTCAAGCAGGCTGGCTGCACATATTCTGATAAGTCTCTCTCTAGAATTTTTCTTGCAGTTTGTGGCTAACACCAGGGCTGTGGTCATAGAGTCTCCTTCAGAAAAATAAGAATATGCAAGAGAAAGCTGAATTGGAGCTGAATTAGGGAATTTCTTAAGAGCTTGCTCGTGAATCTCTCTGATAATATGTAATGAAGTTTGACTGTATATCTGGTATTTATTCCTCCTAAGAATTTCGGATGCATCCTTAGACTTGTTCAGAATTAATTTGCAGAAGCATTTAGAGCTCTCACATTTGGCCGAATGCTCCTGAAGTAGTCCTAACATCAGTATTTCTTTAGAGGGTAGTTTTTTCTTTGTGACATCAGAGACGAATCCCTGGTCAAGTAGAGTTCTTATGGCAAACAACTTTTGAAAGAACTGATCCTCGTTTGCTAGATTTTCAACAGAAATTTGGATTAATTTTTCGATCTCCGTCTTTGTTAAGCTTAGAATTATTTTAATGGTTATAACAGAAAGCATGGAGGAGAAATAAGGGGCAAACACTGCAGGAAATTTGCTGAGTATAACGATAAATGCTGAGAGAAGAAAACTCCATTGAATGCAGATAGAAATTAAAGATATTCTCAGACCTAGGAGTTGATGGTAGGGAAATGATATGGTTCTCCTGGTCTTCTCGAATAGATAGAGGAAGCAAAGAATGATCCTTATCCAAGCAGAAGTGTTATTATTGGTAACAAAAACTGAGATAATAGTGTCAGCGAATTTATATAATATATTAAGAACTTCAATAATAGCATCTCTAGAAGCAAAAGTTTCCTTTAAGGGAAGATAATTTTGTGAAAAACTTGTCTCCAGTAAAGCGATGGCTAGACTGACCACGAGGATAGGGATAGCTAACCCCCCAAAACCATCAATTTTGTGCCTTGTATCCCGTTGATGTTGTAGCATAATACTAGCGGCTTGAACAAAGAGTAAAAAGGTGACACCAACATTAAGATCTCTGAGAACTCTGGTATATTTTGTGATGAAACCATGGCGTCCCTTAATCCCTAAAGCGAGGGCTAAAATATTCAAAGTGATCACAAGGGCAAGGAGTACCAAGAGAAGAATTGCAGTAATTTCAGTGGTAGAGACAAAATTCTGATCGAATTGTCTATAAGTTAGGTATGCTGTTAATCGTTCAAGGAAAATGGTAACTGAATCTTCCCTTGAAGAATTGGTCGAATCAAATGAAATCCTGATAACCAAGCATATAAGCTGGATCTCACTTATGATTCTGATCAGCAGCCGAAATGATGGGAGAATAGTTGCAGAACTTTGGAAGCTTTGGATTAGCCTATCTAGATTTATTTTCTTTCGTTCGTCTTGCATGGATGTATGAACTACAATTAAATTAAGTTTTGAATAATATGCAACGTCCAATAATCTATAAAGCTAAATCAAATTAGTAATGAAACTCTAAGCAGTGAGAACAGGACCAACTCGGAAGAGAAAGAACAATCATACACTCATTGCTGAGAATGATTGCAATCAAGTTTATTCTCTTTATGGATTTTGTCAGATTATATTCCAATATTGTGTAGTAACAGCAATTTTCAACTAAAGAAAGAGGATTTAAGGAATATAGATCACAAAATACTTTATTTGACACTCATTTCGAGAAACAGTTTCAAACAGTATAAAAATAACAATAGGGTCAGTTTCTAATATTATACTTCATTATTTCTAGAATTCCTTTTAATTCAAATTTAACAATAGCAGAATGGTACTTGCTTCTTTCTTAATCAAGAACTCATATTCTTATAAATTTGTCTTTTATTTGGTCAGAAGCCTCATACAAAGCAGCTTTTGTCAATTAGGTCTAATAGTTTTTGATTTTCATCGGATTTATTCTCAGTCTCATTTCTAATGAAAAATAGCTAAAAGTGGCTTCTCAATAACATACAAAGTTAAGGATAAGGTATATTTTCCTCAGGCGTGCATCTCTTGTTGATAGCCTTATTAGTTGTAAGTATAGTAATTATTTACAAACAGCAGCCTAAAAAGCAAAAATCAGTCTCACAACTATGGAATTAAATCGTCTTTTCCTTGTATTTACTTCAAAGCATCTGTTCTGTTCCCTAGAATTGTTGATAAATCATTTTGATACTAATAATAGAGCCAGATAAGTATAAATTAAATCTAAATTGTCTTGAATATAACCAAGCCCTGCTAATAACACTTGGTGGTCTTTTTCTCTGGAGTTGTTGAAAAAGGTGGCAGGATTGAGACAAGTTTAGAGTGATTCTGCCAATTTTCTTGTGATAATTTGTGTTGAAGATAAACAGAAGAAGATATTTTTATAGTTTATGAAGTTCAGATTAGAACTATCCACGATGTGAGATTCACAATGATCTTATCTAAGAAGATAGTAGTATACACAATACTGAATATACATTTGTTAGTCATCATCTCAGGATGCATAACACCTAAACCACCATTAATTACTTCCAAAATTTTCAATGAGTTCATTAAATAAAGAATTAGAAGAGATTTCTCATATTCTTCAGTTCGTGAGAAACCAAAACAAGATAGTGTTTGATATAGCTATTTTTCTTGATTATATTGATCGGAATTAGCCTGATCATCTTCCTCAGTAAGATTTTCTCGCCCAGAATTGCATTCCAGAGAGGCTGCAGAAATACCCAGATAAAAATAAAGAAGCAGGCATTAAAGCTAAGAATGAGCAACTTTGAATTCGCTATTGAACTCTCTACATTCTTTACAACCTGTTTCTTTAATATTGCCTCTAACTCTTGGAACCCAGGAGGCTGATAAAGCCAATAAGCCCATTCAAGATCAATAAACCTATCAGATAAGACGATTTCTTTAACTGCTTCATAAGTCTTATTGGAATTGTCATAGGAGTTCTTGATAGCTTTTACATTCTCAATCACAAAGCTATTAATACTCAAAAGTCCATTTCTCGCAACTGCAACTGGTCCAAAGCAACCATTATAATCATACACTAAAGTACAGAGGTCCTCTTTCAAGACTCTATCAAGTTCTTCTAGAAATTCTTGATCATTTGTTTGTCTTAAGGTATTGAAAAAATTTGCAGTATTCGAAATCTCCCTATAAACTCTATCCCATTCTTCTGTATAAGGCTTGTTTCTTATGGTAAGGCTAGGTTGATCCTTCATATATTGATAAAGTGTTACAAACGCCACTCCAAATTGATCAAAGAGGAGATTAGTATCAATTGCCTGGCTAACTTTAGTCTCAATATTGCTCTTCTTAATATTGAAGTCAACATAGAGAACCATGCAAAGTCCACCCAGCATCACCATGAAAAGAAAGACATAAAGTAAA
>Ga0065720_1019350_pt1 | contig 27904 bp, 38 predicted proteins | sample Thericmetagenome_FD_59107 | JGI IMG/M metagenome (GOLD analysis project Ga0065720, IMG submission 59107) | Thermophilic microbial communities from the Joint Bioenergy Institute, California, USA of rice/straw/compost enrichment - eDNA_2 v2... | ecosystem: Engineered > Solid waste > Grass >... | reverse complement strand
CTCCCATTTTCGATACACGGCAAAAATTTTGAAATCGGACCGAGGTGTTCAGAAACATGGACAAGTCCGAAATATATCAGCGAGAGTTGGCGAAGTTACGCGAGCTTTTCAAGGAAGTTGACCCATCTAAAGCCCAACTGGTCGAAGGGCTTATTGAAGACGCGGCATTCCTAAGGGCTGAGAATGCACAGCTTCGAGAAACGCTCAAGGAATCCGGTATGGTGCTAGTCCATCCAAAGAATCCAAACTTGCAGAAACCGGTCGAGGCGGCGCGGCAGTATCTCAAAAACATCAACAGTTACGCCGTCGTTATCAAGGCGCTGAATGGCGTGCTTAGCAAAAACACACTTGATCCGGATGATGGGATGGACGAATTTGAATGAGCCATTCATTCCTGATCGAATACATGGACAAATGCGAATCCGGGGAAATCTTGATCGGCCAGGACATGCGGAAAATGCATGAAATCCTGCGCAGACATTTGAATAACCCGGATATCCGTTTCGAACTGGACGACGCTCATAAACGGATCAAGTTCATTGAAACGCATTGCAAGCACTATGAAGCGCCGTTTTCCGGAAAGCCATTTATCCTTGAACTGTTTCAAAAAGCATTCATCGAGGCTGTTTACAGCTTTAAAATATACGATCCTGAAATTGGACGATGGGTGAGACTGTTTCAGGATGTCCTTCTTGTGATCGGGCGCAAGAATGGCAAAACGCCCCTTGTCAGCGCGATTAACCTGGCCGAGTTTTTCTGCGGCCCAAAAGGAATTCGGATTCTCTGCTCCAGCAATGACTACGAACAGGCGGGACTCATGTTCGACGCGATCAATGCCATGCGTGAGGAAAGTCCTGCTTTGGAAAAGCGAACGCGAAAGAACATTAAAGGGATCTTCTTCGGCAATCCGAAGCACCCGACGCATTCCGGGAAGTTCAGCTACAGCAACAAAGGGACGATCCGTAAGATTTCTGCGAAGACCGGCGCAAAAGAAGGGCGTAACATCGGCGTCGGGGCGGTCGATGAAGTTCACGAAATGAAGGACAATTCATTGGTCATGCCGATCCGACAGGCTCTTTCCACCCAAGAGGAGCCTCTTTATTTTGAACTGACGACCGAGGGGTTTACGAACGATGGATACCTTGATGAGCGCATTCGAGACGCTCGCCAAGTGTTGGCCGGTGAATTGGATCGTCCTCGCTGGCTCATCTGGATGTATACGCAGGACAGCGAAAAAGAGGTCTGGCAGGATGAGCGAACATGGGTGAAATCGAATCCTGGGCTCGGGCCAATCAAAAAGTGGAGCTTCCTTCGCGGAATGATCGAAGAGGCCAAGACGAACAAAGCGACACGAGCATTCGTGTTGGCGAAGGACTTCAATATCAAGCAGAACAACGCGGCGGCGTGGTTGGACGCAGAAACAATCGACAACAAGGAGACATTCGACCTTGAAGACTTCCGTAGCGCGTTTGCTATCGGAGCCGTTGACCTTTCCAAGTCCGGAGACCTGGCTTCTGCCCGGGCGTTGTTTTTGAGAAACGGTAAGAAGTACACCGTTCAGCAGTATTTCATCCCGCAAACTAAACTGGACAAGCTGACCGGGGATGAGAAGAAACGTTATGAGACATGGAAGGAAGATGGCTTGCTGACCATTTCCGAAGGCAACGAAAACGACTTCCGGCTTGTCACGGCGTGGTTCGTAAAACTCTGGAAGGAATACGGAATCCGGTTTTACAAGATCGGCTATGACCGATGGTCCGCGATCTACTGGGTCAAAGAGATGGAGGAATATGGCTTCGACATGCAGCGAGTGGACCAAAAATGGGGCAGCATGAGCGAGCCGATGAAGCTTGTTGAGGCCGATTTGAGCAGTAAATTTCTTATTTACAACGACCATCCGATTGATCGCTACTGCCTTGAAAATACGGCACTGGCCGTTAACAACAAAATGGAGCAGATGCCGGTCAAAGTGCAAGGAAAAGACGAAAAGAAAATCGACGGCGCGGTGACGATGATTATTGCCTACCGCGTTTATATCGACAATCGAACCGAATTTCAAGAGTTGTCCAAGAGAGTGGGGTGATGGCATGGCACTATGGGATACACTGAAGAGACTAACTAATAAAGCCAAGCAATACGTCTACGCTAAACTGATGGGCGGATATATTCCGGTATTTAGCCAGTTCGGCGACAACATATACGCTTCGGACGTGGTGCAGAACTGTATTGATGTGATCGCTACGGAGATCAGCAAGCTTCAGCCGAAGCATATTCGGACAGATGCAAACGGGATGCAGAATGTTCCGCGTAGCGACTTGAACCGATTATTCAAGTTTGCACCAAACGATATTATGACAACACGGGATTTTCTTGAAAAAATCATCTGGCTCCTGTATCTCAATTACAACGCTTTTATTTATCCGACCTACACACTGACGACAGATGCTCGGGGGAATACAATTCGATACTACACCGGACTGTATCCACTCAATCCGACACGGGTTGAGTATTTGCAAGACCTATCCGAAACACTCTATGTCCGGTTTTATTTTTCAAACGGAGAAAACTTCACTTTCCCATATTCGGATATCATTCACCTTCGAAAAAAATTCTCAGTCAACGAGATCATGGGGGGTGGCGTGTATGGTCAACCAGACAATGCAGCACTATTGAAAGTATTGCAGATCAACGACACTGTGTTACAGGGAATCGAAAAAGGAATTAAGACCAGCATGTCAGTCAGAGGCGTCATGAAGATTAACACAATGTTGGACGACGATGCACAGAGGGCGGAACGCGCCAGATTTGAAAACCTGATGCGCACCGGTGATACGGGTATTTTGCCAATCGATATAAAGGGTGAATTCATTCCTATCAATCTTGACCCGAAGATCGTCGATAAAGAAACACTGGAGTTTTTGGATAGCAAGGTACAACGATGGTTCGGCGTTCCGCTTCCGATCCTGACTGGAGATTATACAGATGAACAATACCAAGCGTTCTACGAAAAGACGCTCGAGCCATTGGTGATTTCGCTCGGGCAGGCTTTTTCGAGAACGCTTTTTTCTGCCCGGGAATTGGATGTCGGAAACGAGATCGTTTTTTACCACCGCAATATGATGTACCTTTCGACGCGGGCGAAGCTCGACTTGATCAAAACGGCCGGAGAACAAGGCTTGCTAACCGACGACCAAAAGCTTGCCATACTTGGTTACCCACCGCTGGAAGACGGCACCGGTTCGCGGCGCACCATGTCGCTAAACTATATTGATGTAAATCTGGCAAATACTTATCAACTTGGTCGCCTAGCGACTAAACAAGGAGGTACACAAAACAGTGAGTAAAAAATTACCCGACACATTTGAGCGCACTGTCCGGGCGTTTGCGATGCCGGATATTCGCGCAGAGCAGGATAACGGAATCATCCAAGGCCATGCGGCCGTTTTTAATCAACCGACCGACATTGGCGGATGGTTCCAAGAAATCATCGAGCGCGGAGCCTTCGACAATACCGATTTTCGGGATGTTGTATTAACCGTCAATCACGACTTGTCGAAGATTCCGTTGGCTAGGAGCCGTAACAACAACGTCAATTCCACGCTGCAACTATCCATTGACGATCAGGGGCTTTTTACCCGAGCGACTTTGGATATCGAAAATAATGCAGATGCCAAGGCACTTTATAGCGCCATAGGCAGAGGGGACATCTCCGGGATGTCCTTTATTTTTGTCGTGCGCGAGCAAAAATGGGAAAACCTCGATACCGATTACCCGACTCGTCGCATTTTGGATATCGCAAAAGTTTACGAAGTATCCGCTGTCTCGTTCCCGGCTTATTCGGGAACTGACATATCGGCTCGTGACAAGCAGGCACTGGAGAGCGCCCGCGCCGCGCTGGGGAGCGCGAGGTCCGAACTGGAGAGTTCGAAAGACGAGCTGGAAGCACTAAGACTCAAAGCCAAAATTCTCGCGAAAGGATAAGTGGTCAAAGTGAACAAAAAGAAACTGCTTGATTTGATTGCAAAGAAGGAAGCGCGCAAAGCTGAACTCGTCTCGAAGGCGAACACCACGGAAGATGTGAAAGAGCTCCGCTCCATCAATGCCGAGCTTGAAACACTGAATACCGAAATCGCGGAGCTTCGCGGCATTGTCGATGTCATGCCGGACGATTCGGTTGAAGAAAATCGAGGCGTACTGCCTCCGGCAGATGATCAAGGGCAACAACGTTCCGGGTCCCCTGTCGGCCGCACGCAAATTCTGGCCGCATACGGCTTGGGCGGAGGTCAACAACCGCAACAGCGTTCTGCGGAGCCAGAAGATATTTATGGCACGCTTGAATATCGGCAGGCATTCATGCAATTTGCGAAAACAGGCAAGGTTACACCTGCTTTGCTTGTTGGTCAAGAAGCTCGTGCTGATGCAATGACCGCCGTTTCTGATGTGACCGCCGTCATTCCGAGCACGATTTTGAACGAAGTCGTCAAGAAAATGACGGTTTATGGACAGGTGTTCAATCGCGTTCGCAAGCTCAACATCAAAGGTGGCGTGACAGTTCCGATTCTTTCTCTTCGTCCGAAGGCGACGTGGATCGGGGAAGCGCCGACTAGCGATAAGCAAAAGGTTCAGGCGAACACCAGTGTTACATTCAGCTACTATGGACTGGAATGCAAGGTTTCGACGTCGTTGTTGGCTGATACTGTAACCCTGACCGGGTTCGAAAATGTCATCACGGATCTAATCGTGGAAGCCATGGTTCAGGCTGTCGACCTTGCGGTCATTAAAGGCGACGGAACGGGCAAACCGCTCGGTATTACGGCCGACAATCGGGTTCCGTCTACCCAAATTGTCACGTTGTCGCCGTCCGAATTTGCAACATGGGATGCATGGAAACGCAAAGTATTCGCGAAAATGCCGCTCGCTTACAAAGCCGGAGCTACGTTCCTTATGGCTTCCGGCACGTTTGAAGGATATATCGACGGCATGGTCGATGCGAACGGCCAGCCCGTTGGTCGTGTGAATTACGGCATTACGGACGGTCCGCAAGAACGTTTCGGCGGAAAAGAAGTCATTCAAGTCGAAGATGATGTGATTGCGCCGTTTGATGACGCTGCTGAAGGTGATGTGGTGGCGGTATACTGCGATCTGCGAAATTATGGTTTCAACAGCAACATGCAAATGACCATGTTCCGCTACTTCGACCATGACACGAATGAATGGGTTGACAAAGCAATCTTGATTGCCGATGGCAAACTGATCGACCCGAACGGCGTCGTTATCGTCAAGAAAGGCGCTGCAACCTGATCGGAGGGGCTTAATGCCCCTCTTTTAAATTGGGGGTGATGACATGGCAAGAAAAAAAACGGAGGCAGAACCGGCCGGCGAAATCAAGGTAAACGGTGAAACCATCCTGCTTTGGAAGGCGAATCGTCCGCTCTCTCAAGCAGAGCATGAGCAACTTTCGGAAAAGCTGCGCTTCGAACAAGCGAAAAGTGGCGTGAAAATCGTGCTTGTTCCGTTCAGCGTGGATGCGGAAGCCGGTGTTGCGAAATGACTGACGCCGATCTGCTCGTCGAATGCAAAAAAGGGTTGAGCCTACCCGAAGATGGAACCGATTTTGACGGCGTGCTTATGCAAAAAATTTTGGCCGTGAAGTCGTTCTTAAAAGGGGCCGGCGTATCTGATGCGGTGCTCAATGATGATCTAGCCGTCGGCGTAATTGTGCTCGGCGTGACCGACATCTGGAACTTGACAGGCGGGGAGACGAAGTTCTCACCCGCCTTTTATGTCATGGCGAATCAATTAGCATATCGAAGCCAGGTGGTTTAAATGGCGACGATGAAGCGAAGTCAAATGGTCCGCTACGACAAAGTCTTTTTTCTGATGTCGAGCACCATCACTAGGGACGAGGATGGGAACCAAATCCCGTCCTATTCCGAAAAGAAGGTGTTCGGGCGCGAGTTGAACGTCAGCGACTCAGCATTCTACAATGCCGCGGCCGCTGGCCTTCGCCCGGAAAAGCAATTGGAGACTTACGCCGTCCATTATTCGGGCCAACAAAAGCTTAAATATGAAGGGATCGTCTACAGCATCATTCGGACAAGGAACAACGGCGACAAAGTGATTTTGGTTTGCGAGAGGGTGCTTGGTAATGGTTAATATTTCGATTAATCAACTTGCTAACGAGATCACAAAAGCCGTTCGGGAGTATACCGAAGATGTGTCCGAAGCAATTGCGGAAAAAGTCGATGAGGTCGCCAATGAAGTCCTCAAAGAAGTGCAAACGAACCACTCCTATAAGGACCGTACTGGCGACTATACAGCGGGGTTTAAAGTCACAAAGCAGGACCGGGGTGAAAAAACGAGGCGTGTCATCTGGAACAAAAAGCATTATCGGCGCGTGCATTTACTTGAGTTTGGTCATGCCAAGCGCGGCGGTGGTCGGGTTAAGGCTTATCCGCATTTGCGGCCGGCTCACGATAAGCATGCTGCGAAGTTGCCGGACGAAATCAAGCGGATCATCCGCAACGGGGGCGGCACATGACAAATGCAGAAATAATTCAGGCTCTAGAATCTATCGGCTTCCCGGTGGCATATAGCCATTTTGTTTCTACGCCCGAAAATCCCGCCCCACCACCGCCATTTATTACGGTGCAGTTTGCTTATTCCAACGATGTAATGGCCGACAATCTGAATTACGTCGAGGTCAGCAACTATCAGATTGAGCTATATACCGCGATCAAAGATGTCTCCGCTGAAAAGCGCGTTCAGAACAAACTAAAAGAGCTAAGATTGCCATATTCCAAAACGGGAACTTGGCTGGACGATGAAAAGCTCTTTCAAACCATTTACGAAGTTCAAATCATAGGAGAGTGAACCGAACATGTCTCAGAACAAAGTGACATTTGGGCTTGAAAAAGTCCATATCGCATTTGTGGACACAGAAGCACAGACGCAGCCGGCATGGAAAACGCCTGTTCCGATCCCCGGAGCTGTTCGCTGGACGCCGTCAACCGTAGGCGAATCGTCCACGTTTTATGCGGACAATACGGCGTATTTTACGGTGACCGCGAACAACGGATACACCGGCGAGCTGGAACTGGCAAACGTGCCGGATGCTGTCCTTGCCGAAATGCTTGGTTGGGAGATCGATGATAATGGCGCATTGATCGAAGTTTCTGATGCAATCCCGAAAAAGTTCGCGCTTCTCGGCCAAGTCCAAGGAGATAAGCGGAACCGCCGTTTTGTTTATTATGATTGCGTCGCAGCTCGGCCGGCGAAAGAACGTACGACGAAAAACGAATCAATCACGCCGGCAACCGATGTTTTGAACCTGACGATTTCGCCGATTGAAATTGACGGAAAAAACATCGTAAAAGGCGATTTGGAGTTGAGCGACACTAACGCGACGGCATACAACGGATTCTTTAATGCCGTTTACGTTCCGTCGTTTACGGGTGGTGTGAGCACCTAATGCGCGAACTTAAAATTGGAGAACAGACGGTCAGAGTCAGGGCGACGCCCCTGGCTCTTTTGTATTATCGGCAGGAATTTAAGACGGATTTGCTCGGCGATCTGCTTAAAATGGTGCAGTCGCTTGTTGGTATGGAGGCGTTGATTAGCGGAGTAGGGCAAATTGATTTCTCGAAGATTAATCTCGGTGCGCTCGATTCGATCGCTTTTCTTCAGCTAATTTGGGCGATGGCGAAGGCTGACGCCTTTGGGCGTCCTTTCCCGTCGTTCCAAGAATGGATTGCATCTTTGGAGTCGTTCGACCTTTTCAGCGGCGACACTTTGACCGCGGTAATTGAGGAAGCGGCGAACGGCTTTTTTCGTTCCGGGGCAGACGGAATCAAAGGAGGAGTCCGTTGACCCAGAACGACGAACGGAAATCGATGTGCTGGCGGTAGGGAAGCGGATAGGTCTGTCATTTGCAGAGATGAACGAACTGCGGGTGACAGACCTTTTTGATTTAGCGCGTTCCTATATGGGGGCGAAGGACGACGGTCCGCGAATGGCAACACAGGACGATATTGACGCATTTTACCGGGGGTGAGTCGCTTTGTTAAATCTGGTCTGCAACGAAGGCTGCGGTCAGGATTTTATACTGATCAGCTATGGAAGTGAAGTTGTCAAGGGCGACATAGAACGAGTCGGCTTTTCATGCCCTCATTGCGGCAAGGTGTATACGGCATATTATCAGAATTCTGTCACAAAGAGGCTCAAAGAGGAGCTGAGCGCCCTGCAGCGTAAACTGCGCAGGGGCATGTCAGCGAAGCAAGCGGATTGTCTCGATAAGCGAATCAGGAAAACGAAAAGGAAACTCACCGTAGCAATGGACAAATTGCGCAAAGAAGTCGAAGCGAGTTGATGCTGATGAAAAAGATTCAATGCCCACATTGTGGGCAGACCTTGTTTTATGCACACAGCGCTGACCTCGAAATCAAGTGCCAGCGCTGCAAAAAAATCTTGACTGTGAAATTAAAGGAACAGAGCGAGCCGCACATCAAGTAGCGAGCCAATGCCTGCCTTTGAAATAAAAGGCGGGTGAAACCTTTGGCCGAAACAATTAAAGGCATAAACGTCGTCATAGGGGCGGAGACAACCGGTTTGTCTGCCGCCCTGTCTGATGTAAACAAAAAGAGTCGCGATATCCAATCTGAACTCAAGCAGGTCGAGAAGCTTCTTAAACTCGACCCATCAAATACAGAATTGGTCGCGCAAAAGCAAAAGCTCCTGGGCGACGCCGTCGCGAACACGAGGGAAAAACTCGACCGGCTGCGTGCAGCTCAGGAACAGGTAAACGACCAACTTGCCCGCGGCGAGATTAGCCAGGGCCAATACCGGGCATTCCAGCGCGAGGTTGCGAAGACAGAAGCGGAGCTCCGGAATCTGGAAGACCGCCTCTCCGATGTCACGAAAGAGCTTGGCGATCAAAGCGGCTTTGTGAAAAAGCTCGGCAAGGACTATCAGGAATCGTTTGAACAGGCCAAACAATCGCTCGGGAATACCTTCGAGCAAGCCAAAAAGCTGGGTACCGGCATGACGGCGGCCGGCGCTGCAATTGCTGCAGGCTTGGGCGTGGCTGTCAAGGGCGCTGCTGACTTTGAACAGGGAATGGCAAATGTCTACTCCGTCATGGCGCCGGATGAAGTCGCTCAGTTCAAGGACGAGCTTAAGGACTTGGCCGTTACCATGGGGGCGCAAACCAAATACAGCGCAACCGAAGCGGCGCGCGGCATCGAGGAACTGGTCAAAGCCGGTGTAAGTGTCCAGGACATCCTAAACGGAGGGCTGTCGGGCGCTTTATCTTTGGCGACGGCCGGCGAACTGGAGTTGGCGGACGCTGCCGAGATTGCAAGCACAGCGCTCAATGCGTTCAAGGATGATGCCATCACCGTCCAGCAGGCCGCCGACATTCTGGCCGGAGCAGCGAACGCCTCCGCGACGAGTGTCGGAGAGCTTAAATTCGGCTTGTCGCAGGTTTCCGCTGTGGCGTCTGGCGTCGGGTTGTCTTTTGAAGACACGGTAACGGCGCTTGCGGCGTTCGCCCAGAATGGGCTTAAGGGTAGCGATGCGGGTACGTCGCTCAAGACGATGCTCATGAACCTGCAGCCCAGCACCGAAGCTGCGTACAACGAGTTTAAGCGCCTGGGCCTCTTGACAGTCGATACCCAAAAAGTCATGGAATACTTCGCAAAAGTGGGTATAAAACCGGCGAGCGAGTCCGTTGATGATATTACTTCCGCCTTGGCCGGATACATCGCGAAAATGGACGGCGCCAAAACCGTCAGCAGCAAGTATTTCAAGCAAGCCCAGGAAATGATCGAGGCAAATGGCTGGGTGTACTCATCGTTCTACGACGCCAACGGCCAGCTTAAAAGCATGTCCGAGATTGCGGATTTGCTCAACAAAAGCATGGCCAACCTTAACGACCGGCAGCGGCAGGCGGCATTGGAGGTTATGTTCGGTTCCGACGCCATCCGCGCCGCAAACATCCTCTACAAAGAGGGCGCGCAGGGCGTTGAGGCCATGGCGACGGCGATGGGTAAAATCTCCGCCGAAGACGTAGCCGCGCAAAAGCTGGACACGTTCAAGGGCACCCTTGAGCAGTTGAGCGGATCGCTGGAGACGGCACAGATCGCGATTGGATCGGCCCTGATTCCGGCGTTGCGGACGCTCACGGGGATCATACAAAAGGTTGTTGATGGGTTTAATAGCCTGCCATCAGGCGTCCAATCGACCATAGCCACAGTGGGCGCTCTTACAACTGCGCTTCTTTTGTTTACCGGACCGCTGTTGTTACTGATAGGGTATATCCCGCAGATTGTGGCCGGATTTACACTGATCAGAAAGGCAATGAAAGATCTAACCACAGTCCAATGGGGACTCAATGCAGCGATGAACGCGAATCCAATAGGACTAATAATCGCTGCTCTTGTAGCTTTGGCTGCTGCTGTTTATCTGGTCATCAAAAATTGGGAATCCATTAAGCAGTTTTTCGTTGATCTTTGGGGCGGCATAGCATCCGTCACAATTTCCACATGGGATAGTATAAAATCTGGCCTTTCTGCTGCATGGGAGTCGATCAAAAGCACCACGATATCGGTGTTTGAGAGCATAGCAACTTTCTTCACGAATATATGGAATGGCATTGTCTCGTTCGTCACGAATACATGGAATGGGCTCATAGCAGCGGCACAGTCGGCATTTACAGCGCTTGTCGGTGTCGTTCGCCCGATCATGGATGGGTTTAAAACGTTTTTCGCAGGCGTTTGGGAGGCGATCAAAAATATATTTGCCGGCGCGCTCCTGTTGATCGTCGACTTGGTGACAGGGGACTTCGAAAACTTATCCAAAGACGCGCAGGCAATTTGGAATAACCTAAAAAATGCCTTCGCCAATATTTGGGACGGCATTAAGCAGGTATTTACAGCATCGCTAGACCTGATCGCAAAGGTGCTGGATTCGGCGTGGAGCGGCATCAAGACAACGGCGAATTCGGCATGGAGCGGCATCAAATCGATCATATCCAGCATCGTTTCCGCTACGGTTTCGTGGATTAAGGATGCTTGGAATGCGCTGCTTGGATGGTTCCGCAGCCTTCCAGATTTGCTCTACAAAATTGGCTCAAACATGTTCGGCCGCATGCGAGACGCAGTTGTAAGTACGGTTACGGGCGTTAAAGACGCGATCGTAACCGGGATAACGGCCGCGATCGACTGGATCAAAACACTGCCAGCTCAAATGGTGCAGTTGGGTAAGGACATCATTCAGGGGCTGGTAAATGGTATCAAAGGCATGACCGATAAGGTCGGGGACGCCATTAAAGGGGTTGCCGACAAAGTTACCAGCGGCATTCGCGATGCGCTTGGCATTCATTCGCCTTCCCGAGTGACAATGCAGCTTGGCGAATACACGGGCGAAGGTTTTGCCCAAGGGATTGCGAAGAGTGGTAAAAAGGTTCGGAAGTCAGCGGAGGAGCTTGCCAAAGAGGCGTTTGAGGCTTCGAAAGCGTGGATCGACGAACGTAAATATTACAACCAATTGTCGCTTGAAGAAGAATTGACCCTCTGGCAAAAAATTGCATCGCGGTATAAGGAAGGTACGGAGCAACGGAAGGCCGCCGACCGCGAGGTATATCGCGTAAAACAGGAAATCTTGAAGGCGCAAGAGCAAGCCGAACGAGATTCCTTCGAGAAATCCAAGCAATGGATCGAAAGCCGGAAACAATTCGCGGAACTGTCGCTCATGGAAGAATTGTCGGCGTGGGAGAGGGTCCAGCAGCGTTACGCGAAGGGTTCGCAGGAACGAATCGAAGCCGAAAAACAAGCTGCTCAGGTCCGGCAAGAGATTTACAACCAGCTAAAAGCGGCGTCGGACGACTATTTGGCCAAAGTCAAGGAAATCAACGACAATTTGGCAGCGGAAGAACAAAGGCTGACCGAGGCTTATCAGAAAGCCGTTGAGGATCGCGCAAGCCAAATTTACAGCTTCGCCAGTATTTTCGATGAGGTTACGCGTAAGGCAGATGTAACGGGAGAAAAACTCATCGAAAATCTGAATAGCCAGGTCGAAGCATTAAAAGAATGGTCGTCTGCATTAGCGAGCCTGGCCGCACGCGGGATCGATCAGGGATTGTTAGCTGAGCTTCAAAGCGCCGGACCAAAAGCTGCTGACGAAATCATGGCCTTGAACTATCTGACGGACGCTCAATTGGAGCAATACCAAGAACTATGGCGTGAAAAGAGCCGGTTGGCCCGTGAGCAGGCAGTATCCGAATTACAAGGGTTGAAAAACGATACGGATCAGCAAATTGCCGAGCTCAGACAAAAAGCATCTAACCAATTGACGCTTTTGAGCAATGAGTTTCAGCAAAAAATTTCGTCGATTCGTACTGGCACGACCGGCCAATTTAATGCAATGGTCGCATCCATGCCCGAGATCGGAAAGCAAGTGATAAACGGCTTGATTTCGGGCTTGGCGTCAATGCAGGGGCAACTGGTTAAAAAGGCGCAAGAGATCGCAAACAGTGTGAGCGGCACGATTCGAAATGCCTTAAAAATACACTCACCGTCTCGCGTCTTAATGGAGCTCGGGGAGTATACGGGCGAGGGGTTTATCAAAGGAATCGGCAACACGATCGCCGATGTACGGCAGCGGGCGGCAGACATGGCTGCAGCGGCTTCAGGTGTTTTAACTGGGGTGACATCGCCGACCGTACAGATGGCCGGGGCTTCCGGATCAGGAGCAAACTCTTTCAGCGCAGAAGGCATATTTGCAGGAGCGGTACTCAATTTCAGCGTCCGGAATGATAACGACATCTCATTGATCGCAAAAGAGATTTACAACATGCAGCAAACGGCAATGAGGAGGGTGGGGATTAAATGATTAACGGAGGGTTTACTCTTGGCGGTGTGCCGGCCAAAGAACTTGGCATCATTATGATCGGCACGTCGAAGCGCCCCATCCTCCCGCCGACCGTGGACCGGACCATCTCCATCCCCGGGCGTAATGGAGCCTGGGACTTTGGGGCGGACGTAGGGACAAGGCCATTCAATCTTGATTGCGCGCTGATCGAGCAAAATGCGGTGGCTTTGCAAATGGCCATCGAAAGGTTGGCGGCTCTCATGGTGGACCGGTACGGCAAGCCGCGGACATTAGAATTGACGTTCGACACCCGGCCCGATCGGCATTATCAGGTCCGTTATTCCGGATCGCTTGAAATCGACCGGATCATTGGGCTCGGGAGATTTACGCTTCCGCTTGTCGCCTTCGAACCTTATGCGTATGGCGACGAGCGCATTACGGAGCAAACGATAACCGCCTCGCCTACGGTGATCAACATACGTTCGGATGGTGACATCCTCACGTCCCCCGTCATCGAGCTAACCAACAACGGCACGACGACGATCAACCAGTTTACACTTTCGACTGAATATCAAATCGAATAGGAGTGGTCGATCATGGCACTCGCAGTCAGCAATTATCTGGCAAACGCGCTGCTCAATCAGGTGTTCCGGAACACCGCCTACACCCGCCCGACGACGGTCTACGTGGCGTTGTATACGTCCAACCCAACGGCGGCGGACACCGGCACGGAAGTCTCTGGCGGCGATTATGCGCGGCAGGCGGTCACGTTTGGAGCACCGACCAGCGTCAACGGAAAACAGACGATCAGCAATTCGGCAGAGATCGCCTTTCCGGCCGCGTCCGCCGACTGGGGCACGATTACGCATGTCGGCATCCGGGACGCGGCCACGGGGGGCAATCTACTGTTTTATGGTGCGGTGGACAACCCCAGGAGCATCCTCAAAAACGATGTTTTCAAATTCCAGGCCAACTCGCTCTCTCTATCTCTCAATTAAGGCGGTGACGCAATAAAATGGCACAACAACCTATGTACCCGGCAATCGTCAACAGCCCGCAAACCGAACTGGCGGCGGACATCGACGCATCGGCCACATCCATAACGGTACTCAACGGCACAGCCTTGCCGGACGCTCCCAATCTGGCGACGATCGGCAGCGACGAGACGGCCGAGACGATCTTATACACCGTCAAGGACGGCAACGAGCTGTCGGGCGTGACGAGGGGATTTCAGGGGACGGCCAAGGCGTGGACGGCGGGGGCCAAAGTCGCTCGGATGTTTACGGCCTATGATCATGACACGTTTCGGAGCAATATCGCTGACCATGAAAACCGGCTTGCTGCGCACATCGGCTCTGGCGGTTCGGCGCACGCTGTGGCTACGGCGGTAGCATCGGGGTTCATGAGTGCGGCGGACAAGGCCAAACTGGATGAGGCTACGCCGGCAGCCACGGCCAGCACGCTCATGCAGCGAGACACATCTGGCCGAGCCAAGGTCACGGACCCCGTATCCGACGATGACGCCGCTACTAAGCGGTACGTTGATGCCAAGGACGCTAACATGGCCAAAACCAATGTAGATAATAACTTTTCAGCTATCCAAACGTTCAATGGGCCCATTGACGCTAGAGCCAGCATAGAAGTAGGTCTTAGAAATAAATCCGATACTCCATATATTGATTTTCATTCAAGCGGAAATAACATTGATTACGACGCACGTATTATTGCGTTTGGGGGAACTACAACTGTCGGGGAAGCCGACCTTAATTTTTATGCATTTAGCCTTAAAAGATATGAAAATATAATCTTCGACGCCGGAAATTCACCCGTGACAAAATCAAATGTTGGGTATCAAAAATTGGCGAATGGGTTCCTATTACAGTGGGGTACGTCAGTATTGAGTGCGAGCGAAACTAAAACAATAACATACCCAATTGCCTTCGCTGCCAACTGTATCCCACAAATAGTAGGCGTTACAATGGACTACCCTGATGCAGTCAGTATAGTGGATAGCAGCACCTCAAACACCCAGTTTCAACTCAGAAATTCTCTCGGCGGCAATGTTAGATTTAGATGGATGGCCATAGGGTGGGTTTAAAAGGAGGAACAAATACCGTGCAATACTTTGTTGATTTTAAAGATGACGGCAATATCGCCGGATTTTACATTGATGAGATCCACCAAAACATACCAGAGTCGGCAGTGCCGATAACGATCGAAGAGTGGCAAGAGTACAGCGTGGACGCCAGCAGATATAAACTTGATGGCGAGACAATCCGCGCAAAGACTGAAGAGGAGATAGCCGAGGAGCTGGCATCGTTGCCGCCCCCGCCGCCGTCAGAACTCGAAATCATCGGTGAACAACTCGTGCAGCGCGAGCTCGAAGCCCTGGAACTGCGCACCGAAAACCAAATGCTCGGCCAGCAGATTGTTGACTTGGAGCTGCGTTTGCTGGCGCTGGAAGGGGGTGCAGGGGCGTGAGCGATTTTGAGCGCATCCAATACTACTACAGCAAAGGCTGGGCCAAGAAGCCGCAGCTGCGTCAGTATGTCCAATACGGTGTAATCACGCCGGAAGAATATGCGCAAATAACGGGCGAAGAATACGGCTCCGCTGAATAGCGGGGCCTTTTTATTGGGGGTGCCCCATGTTTAACCGATCGTTTTTCAATCGCTCCACGTTCAACCGGCCTTATACGGTCGAAGTGTTTTTCTCCGCCACCATGGCCGGCGAAGGGGAATTGATAGCCTCCCCGAGCGCCGAATACGCTGCCACCATTACGATGTCCGGCGAAGGCGAGTTGACGGCCGATTTTATCCGAGAGATCGTGGCCGCAGCGACCATGGCGGGCGAGGGAGAACTGACAGCCGAGTTTATTCGGGAGAGGATGTTCGGCGCCAAAATGGACGGAGAAGGCTTCTTGCGAGCCAACGGCAGCCGGTTTCATGTAGAGAGCATTACGGTGAACGGTCCGTTTGCGCCCGGTGAGAAGATCGTCATTGATAACGGCCGATTGACGATCCGGAAAAACGGCGTCAATATCCTCAGTCAAATGTCGGGCGACTTCTTTGGCCTCAACCTCGGAGACAACGTCATCACGTATACGGATACCGCGACGGGCCGAAGCGTACTGGTACGGATCACTTACAGGGATAAATTCGTGTGAGGTGTGCAGTGTGAATGTAACGACGGTTTACGACCTTAATATGCGAAAGGTTGCGTACCTTGAAAATGCCTTCGGGATCGGCTACGAGCAACCGCTGAACAGCCTCTGGCGGGCGGAATTCAGCTTGCCGGCCAACGACCCGAAAAATGCCGAGTGCAAGCCATTATATTTTGTGGAGCTATACGACGGGGCCGAACGGGTTGACCTCTTCCGGATCGTCCCGAACACAATGGAAAGGAGCCGCGATGGACAGACCGTTACCTACCAGTTGGAGCACGTCCTGGGGACGCTGCTGGACGATGTGCTGTTCCAATTCCATACGGTAGGCAACCTTGGGACCTACACGGCCGACGTGCTGTCCTATATCCTGCAACGCCAAACGGTTCAGCGCTGGCGGATTGGGAGAGTCGATTTCACGAGGCAGTTCGAATACACGTGGGAAAACGAGTCGCTCCTTGGGGCTTTGTTCAGCGTTCCCAAGCCGTTTACGGACGAATATATGTGGACCTGGGACACCAGCACTTACCCGTGGACGCTTAACCTCGTAGTGCCGCCGGCGGGCGAAGAGGCGCGTATCCGGTATGGCGTCAACCTTCAAGGCATTACCAAAATGACAGACCCGACGCAAATCTGCACGCGGATTTACCCGCTGGGTTATGGGGAGGGCGTCAACCAGCTCACGATCGCCGAAGTCAACGGCGGCGTGCCGTACCTGGACGCACCGACGCAGGCGCAATACGGGATCATCACGCGCATCCTGGTCGATCAGCGATTTACTAACCCGGAGACGCTGAAAGCATACGCTCAATCCATGCTGGAACAGCTGCAGGTGCCACAGGTCACCTATACGGTCGATGCCTCGGAGCTTTATGCCATCACAAACGACCCGATTGATCGGTTCAGGGTCGGCACGCTGGTCCGCGTGCAAGACTCGGAAATGGGTATCGATATCGTTGCTCGGGTGGTTAATCGGCGTCGCCGGGATGTGATGGGATCCCCGGGAGACGTGGAGCTTGAAATCGCAAACAAGTCTGTTAATATCGCGGACACGATTGCGGACCTGGCGAACCGCCAGCGGATCAGCGAGGTCTATGCACAGGGAGCTACCAACATCAATACCCATGACTTCGCGGACAACTGCGATCCGGATCATCCGGCCGTGCTGCGGTTTTGGATTCCGCAAGAGGCGGTGCGAATTAACAAGGTCATGTTGTCCTATGAGTGTCAGCCGTTTAGAGCGTATGAACGGGCGATCGAGTCAGCCCCGGCCACCACGAGCGGTCCCAGCAGTATCACAACAACAGGGCCGAGTAGCATCACGACGACCGGGCCAAGCAGCAGAACCACGTCGGGGCCGAGTAGCAGAACAACAACGGCTGCAGGAGGCGGATTGGTAGACACATCAACGGGGGATGAAATATGGCGTCTGGACTTCGATTTTGGGGCGCCGGAAGCAACAGAAATGACCGGTTTGCATAATCACGGAATCCCGGATGGCACGCAATTAGCAACTGTTGGCGGTGGAGCAGTAACATGGTCAGCGTCCGGTCAGCATAGACACGGAATAGTAGGACATCGCCACGAATTTACCCTTCCAGATCACGTCCACGGAATGGACCATACACATCAAATGGAACATACACATGATATGCCACATACACACGGTATGGATCATACACACCAAATACCATCTCATACACATGGGATTGAATTCGGCATTTACGAAGGCCCGACACCGACGGCGGTTACCGTGACGGTAGACGGGAATGCCGTTACGGGATTGGGGACGAGTGCGCAGGAAATCGATATCATTCCGTATTTAGCGAAGGACGGGTCTGGAAAAATCCAGCGGGGACGATGGGCAGAAATAAAAATCGCCCCGAATAGTTTGGGGCGAGTTGTTGCGTCAGTTGTCGAGCAAATATTCATCAGTAGTCAAGGTGGCGGGAATTTTTAAAAACTTACCCCTAAGTTGGTGAGGTCTTCAACGGAGAGTTGGGTTTCGTATTGTAGAAACTTAGCTCTTAACTCACCACCACCTGTTACCTGGAAACTTACCTCACTTCCTTGAGCTGGACGCTTAAATTGCTCGACCTCTATTGTTGTGTTTCCCTTTTTAATGGTAAGGGCGAGATCATTTCCTCCAAGGGTTATCGAATCTACATGCTTACTCAGTTCTTGCAATGTAATCCAACCCGTTTCCGTCGTCGTTTCGTTCACTTTGCTTGCCTCCTTTGAATCAATCGTAATGGTCCCGGCATTGTAGCCAACCGTTGCTCCTAAAATCTGCCCTGCTTCGCGCAGTGGTACATAGGTGGTGCCGTTATATGTTAATGGTGCGTTTTGCAATTTTACCTTCTCGCCGTCCACCTTAACGGCAAGGTCCGGCCGCAGCGTGGCGGAAATCTTCTTGTATGCCTCCGCGCCGAAAGTCGTTCCGGCGGTCGCCAACAGCGCGCCGGCTAGCATGCTGACGATGATGGTCCGCAACTGTTTCAAGGGGATCATCTCCTTGATGTTTTTACTATATTATACCACGACCCGAGCCGGCAGGTTTCGGGTTTTTGTGTTGGGGGTGAAAGAACGATGGAATACCAAGAAAAAAGCGCGTTCAAAATTATTGTCGATGAAATCGCATCGCTTAAAGAACGTGTTGAGCGGATCGAAAAGGAATTGGCCGAGGAAAAGAAGGCGAACGGTGGGCAAGCGCTCGCCATTGCCAAAGAGGTTTATAATCTGGTCCTCAATTCTTCTCGGATTCCAGCCGATCAACAACAGCCTGAACAAGTTCGACGGTAAAGCGTTCAATATGATTTTTCAGGCTCGTTGCTACACCAGAGAGAAGCAATGATTCTTTGTGGACGATGTCATTTGCTTCATGGGTGGCATCAACAACAAGCTTTTTTAAGTCAGATAAGTATTGATCTTCCAATTTCGGCGCAATTTTTGACGCTATTTCCTCTACGTTAATTCTCGACAGATTAATCACTCCTTCGTACGGATTTGCCCAGAGATGAACATTCGACAAAATGCTAGAAATTACCTTGTTTATGTTATGGAGGTGTGAACGGGATGGCGGAATCGATTAGAGGTGTAGTCAAGTTGGATCCCGACACGACAGAAATGATTAGAGAGATCGTTCGGGAAGAATTAAAAAATGCGTCCGCCACAAAGGCGACCGGATAGTTTTGGCGGTGTGGAAATTAGGATCGGAGAAGACATTAAGAATATAGCGGAGCAGATTTACAGGCACTTGGTAAATCGAAGCCGTGATTGGTCCCGATCTTTTCCGCCTTGTAGGACTTTTAAAGCATTCTTAATGGGGGTGAGAGCTTGAGCATGGACGCAACAGAGCTGCAAGCGCTCGGAAAAATCGAAGGAAGGCTTGGGCGACTCGAAGCCCTACAGGAAGCCACCGTTCGCACCACAACGGAGCTTACGGCCAACGTTAACCGACTCGTCGAAAAACTAGACCGGTCCGACGACATTGCGAGGGATGCCGATCAGCGGGCTAAGAGCGCACATCACCGAATAGACGAGACCGTTTCGCAAATCAAGAGTGTGCAAGATGACATCAAATGGTTGTGGCGTACCGTCATAGCAGCCATCATCACCGGCGGGATCGGCGGCGCAATCGCATTACTTTGGAAAGGAGTCGGATCATAATATGGAATCCGGACAACTCTTCACTTGGGAAGCTCTCTCCGCGATGGGGGGAGCTTCTTTGTTGACGTACCTGATCGTGCAGTATACGAAGGGGCTTGTTGACCGCTTTGCCAAATGGCTGCCGACAGACCTGTATGCAGTTGTGATCGCGACGGCCATCCTGACGGCCGCGCAGCTTGCCGTAGGCGCCGACGGGGGCGACTGGCGGGTGTACGCGCTGGCGCTGGCGAACGGCTTCTTGGTCGCGGCGGCAGCCGGCCAGATGCAGAACAAGGCGCTGAACCCGCCGGGGAGTGGGAAGGGAAAGGGGGATGTGACCAATGACTAAAGGCATCGATTGCGCGCTTCCGCTTACCGCCAGTACGGCCAAAGCGATCGCCGCAGCCGGATACACCTTCGCGGCGCGTTACCTGGTGCCGGAGCGCTATGCCTGGAAGCGGCTGACGAGGGGCGAGGCGGAGGCCATCACGGCCGCCGGGATGCAGATTGTCAGCGTGTTCGAGACGACCGCCAATCGGCCGGCGGGGGGCGGCGCGGCCGGGATCGTAGACGGTTCCGAAGCACTCAAAGAGGCTATCGCTATCGGACAACCTCTTGGTACGGCCATCTATTTTGCCGTGGACTACGACGCGCAGCCCAAGGACTACGACGCGATTGAGGCATACCTGCGCGCCGCGTCGTCCGCGATCCCCGGCTATCGGGTCGGCGTTTACGGCTCGTATGCCGTCATTGAGGAAATGGCCCGGCGCGGCGCCGCCAAGCATTTCTGGCAGACCTACGCCTGGAGCCGGGGCAGGAAGTCGGCGCGCGCAAACATCTGGCAGCATCAAAACGGCGTCAGCTTGGCCGACGCGACGGTCGACTTGAACGAATCATACGGCGGCGAAGGCTGGTGGAACACGAACCCGGCACAGGCGGCCGCACCGCAGACCAACGAAAAGGATACCATCAAGGTCGTCGTCAACGACAAGCTGGCAGGCTACGGTCGAGCGATTGACGGTCACGTCTATTTACCGTTGCGGCAGCTCGGGGAGGCGCTCGGCAAGGTGGTCCACTGGGATAATGAGTCCAAGCTGCCATACGTGGACGGCAAGGTCGTGGACGTGTTCGAGATCATCGACGGGGTGACTTACGTCGGCGTACGGGCGGCTGCTGAGTTGCTGGGAGCGCGAGTGAGCTGGAACGGAGAGGTCAAAAAGGTGTTTATTTATCGCTAATGATCGGCCCGGGGGCTTCGGCTCTCGGGCTTTTTGCCATGCAACTTCACTAATTTATTGTCAAATCAGAAATAAGGAGAATAAGCTGCGATTAATGGTTTAAATTATTTGCAAAATTAGGAACATGTGTTCTCAGTTTGATATTGACTACTGGTAAAATTGCGTTATTATTGGTGAAAGGAGGGAAGTGTTATGTACCGAAGTGCCCAACCATTCGCCTATTGGTTTATAAAAAACAATTACGATACACCCAGAAATACATTCGATGGAAATATGAAATTGCAAAAGTTGTTATATTTCTCCCAATTAGTTCATCTCGCAAAATATGATGAGCCATTATTCGACGATACGATTTATGCGTTTAGACACGGGTCTGTAGTTGAAACTGTTAGACAACCTTACCATCACGATTTTCAAAATTATGTAATCAGAGCGCTTTCTCAAAAAATTGACCTTACAAGCGAACAACTTGACACTCTCCAAACTGTCGAGGAAATTTTCGGACAATTGTCTGCGTCAGAGCTATCTGATATCAATCATGAACATGTTTCATGGCGTGAATCATACGGTAGATCACTTAGTGGTGGATATTCGTGGAAAGAAAATGCTTATATCACGATAGATCAGTTGCGGAAAAATGAAGTTGACCTCATTAAAGAGACAATTAAAGCTTATGAGGATGGCTTAATGAATGACAATTTTATTGAAATAAATAATGTGAAATTTTATTATGACCCAAATGAAATTGAACTCGACAGCAACTTATTGACTATATTAGAATCTTTTAGCGGGGAAGATTCTTCTTATACAATTTATAAAGACGAAACGGCTGGCTTAGTGATTTTCTAATGCCAATCACTGCTGGTAACGGATTGCTGCTAAAAGCAATCTATGCAGACGGAACGGAGTGTTCAGAACCCCGCACATTTTTAGTAATTGAAACCTCCGATAAGTTTATCCGTGCTTTAAACGTATCGTCAATAAAAGGAAAAGAGCATAAACTTGCTTTGCCTTCCAATGAACGAATTTTAAAATATTCTCCTCCTTTTAAAAGAGATTCATTTGTTAAACTTGACGCTCTTTATGAATTTGAATATTTTTCAGAGTTGGAGTTAAGCGTATTATGCGGGAATCGAACAATGGATCCAGTGCAGTTATCGATAATCCATTCAAAATATTCCCTTTATAGCAACACATATGAAATTTTAAAACAAAGAATCAGTGCACAAGATATTAGATCAAGGAATCCGCATTTATTGAAAGAAAGAAGAATAACTCATTAAAATTCTGAGCAGTAAAGGCGGAGAGCCTCATCCGCCTTTTTTTGTTATATCTTACCTACTGTCCTCCTCCCCACCGAATGCTACAATCAGTATAACGATTCTTATAACGAAGAAACAGAGACTTTTTTTTCACTGCTTTTTTTACACCACAAACCGCACAAACTCCGGCGCCCGCAACATCCCGGCCCGGGTCCAATTCCGGAACCGCACAACCGCCTCAATGCTCGGCTGCACATAAACGAAGTCCCGATCCTCACCGGTTATGATCGTCTTTGCAACACCGTAAAACGCCTGCCTGTGTGCAGCCGGCACCGCCAGTTCAATGATCCCCACAGCGCGGCCATTATGTTGAGCAAGCCAGCCAAACTGATTTTTTCTGTACCCCGCGATTCGGACGGTAGCATATTTGTAATTGATGATTTTAACCCAGTTTGCATCGCGCCGGCTGACATACGGACTGTCCTTCCGCTTTGCAACGATCCCCTCAAGCTCCTTTTCCCGGATCGCCTCAAAGAGCGCCATTCCCGCGCCGTCTACAGCAAGCGTGCGGCTGTAGTACCGATTATCCTCCAAAACCTCGTTCAGTAGCGTCTTACGCTCCGTGAGCGGCCACGAGCGGACGTCTTCACCTTTATACCGCAGAATATCGAAGACAAAATAATGAACCGGCTGACGGACAGACGCCTCGCGAATGCTCAAGGGCTTTTTCAGACGAAACCTCTCCATAATGCCCTCAAACTCGATTGCGCCCGTCTCCGGATTAACAACCGCCACCTCGCCGTCCAGAACAACGTCAGAGCCGTCCTCGATCGGCACGTTATGCAACTCCGGGTACTGGCGCGTGACCTCGTTTCCGTGGCGCGTGTAGAGCCGAACGACGCCGTTCTGCATGGACAGAATAAGACGATGGCCGTCGATTTTCGGTTCGAATATGTAACGGTCATCATCGAAAGGCTTTTCGCGTTTTTCAGCCAGCATTGGAGCAATAAACATGGGGAGTGTACACCGTCCGTATATCTAAAATTGATATACCGATTTTAGCATTCTGAACGCTTGAATTGTGACGGTAAATGTTTGCATAAGAGGGAAGGGGAGGTCGCATAATCGGTTTTGATCGATCTGCTTGGAATCCGTTGACAATTTTTTTAAAAGAATATATATTTAAAGTATGTCGCCCGCCACGAGCGAGGCGTTGATTAAAACAACCTTTTACCCAAACGACAAGCCCCCGCAAGGGGGCTCTTGTCATTTGTGCGGACAACTCAACGTAGTTGCTAGGTTACCCATCAGCCTTATCGGGTGGGCGTAGCCGAATAATATTGCGGATACAGATCCCGCCCGAGGTACTTCGACCCCCTCAAAAGTTGGGCTGGATCGACTTTGATATCTCCGGCCAACATCGCATCTAAAAAAGCCGAGTGTCTACGAGACGCAATATCATACAGGGCAGACCCCAAAGTCTTGCCTACTAATAACCCGGTAGTAAAGGTATACGCTAATGCGTCCTTATACTCGGCCAAAAGCGACAGCAAAAGGACAGCCAAATAATCTCCAAAGAGATTAAACACGGGTCGATACTGATCAAATTTGATTGAGTCATAAATCAAATTTAACGGATGACGCTCGCCATAGTCCTTCAAGTTGACTTTTAGCACCAAGCCGTAGTCAATACTTTGGACATACGAGTCGATGGACCTGCCATGTGCTGTAAAAGCAAAAACGAGAACGCCCTCTATCTCGGAGAGATTGTCTGGGATAAACCAGGTCCAGCTCCCGTTGTTGCTGTTGTTAAAATACCTGAGCAGGATACCCTCCTGCGCCATAGATAATCCATATGACTTAGAGGAAAATCCTCCATCCCGACTGAAACCGGCGGTATATCTTCCGTAACCAATCCTGCCCGTAATCGACTTGATTTGTCCCGTCGTGGTGTCGAGATAATTGAGGACTGCCCGGATGCCTTCCTTGCCCGTTTGACTCGGCAGATTGGCCGAATCATACACAAAATCGATGTTAAACATTATATCTACTCCTTTCGCGCGGCCTCCCGCTTAGGTGAGGACTTATGCGCATCGCTATGATTAGTTAATCTCCACGACCCGGAGCGGCTTGTCAGCGATGACGATCCGCGCCGCCAACTCCTGGCCCGCCAAGTCCCCGTCTTTGGCGTAGTCAAACCCGCGAATCGTAACGGCTGTATATGCTCCGGCTGCCGTAATAAGATGCGGCGGGAGCGTGCCGACGACGTGTTTGCCGGCGATTTGGTCCGGCGTCACGGAGTCGAGTACCTGAGCGCCCGGATAGCGGTCTTGCAGGAGCGCTACTGTGCCTGCGTGGCGGGAGACAATCACCACGTCCAGGTCACTCACGTTGTCAACCGACTGGATCGTGTAGCGCCGCACGTCCGGATCGGCTGCGATAATCTCCTCCGGCGTGTTAAACACCGTCCCGCGCGGAAGCTCCAGCGCATAGTATTCCGTCACGCCTTGCTCCGCCAAGATGGACGGAGCCAGCGACGACAGGACAACCTCTTCCGTGCCTTTGGAGTGGCCCCCCAGGCCAGCGATGGCCGCGAATCCAGAAGCGATAACTTTTTTTGTGGAAAGCAATTGAGAGAGTTTCATGGTTCATTCTCCTTTCCGCTGCCTCCCCGAAGGTGAGGTCTTATGCGGTATGCGGTTTTCAACTCGTGGCGGGTATCCCGCGACGCTCGGGTGGACGTTTCGGTCGGTTCCCATCCGGCCATCATCAGGCGGGGGAGAGAGAGGCCGGAGCCCCTCCGCTCTCAGTACACAAGCTTAAAATCGTTGTAGTCGATTTCGTCGAAGCCGTGCTCTGCGATAAACGCTTGCTCGTCAAATCCGATTACCTCCAACGCTTCATCCACCGTCAAGCTGCGGTTTGTGACCACCTCTCCGACCAGGATGTCCTCGTAGTAGATTTTTGCCATTTTCAACCTCTCCTTTGATTTAATTTTGTATGTCGTCCCCTGCTGTGATTTAATAATAACATATAAATAATTATATGTAAATAGGGTAAGGCAAAAAAATTAACGGACTCTTTTGTTTTTCGCGTACTCCTCCAGATCGGATCGGAGATAAAGGCGCGTTTTGCGCGCATCTCCGAATTCCACAAACGGGATGATTCGTCCCGTTTGGACAGACTGGTTAAATCCAGACACCGATTGTCCGGTTATCCGCCGAGCTTCGTCCTGCATTACCAGGTTGTCTTGTATCCACCGTCTGATTTTCTCTTTATCCATCGTCTTGTCCCTCCAGTTGATCGATATACGGCTTATGATATTCTTGCTCCAGCCTCTTCCGATCCGCGATCGCTTCGGCCAAGTTTGTCCTCGGCGGTGCCCATATCCTCTTGCCTTTGACAGAGATATACGCCTCAAAATATTCCTTGCCTTTTCGCACGCGCCGGTGGACGCCTTTGATACCTGTTCCGCTGTCAGATCGCACCTTTTTGGTGAGCAGCGGAACCGCGACGCCATCAATGGATTTTTCTATCATCAGCACGTTGCGGGCATTAGCCGCTTGTGCTGGTCGTTCGCATCCACATGAGACGATTTCTCCGCGCCGAAGTTGTGTGCCAGCCGCCAGAAATCTTTCGCCGCACTTGCATTCGCAAAGCCAAACGGCGTTGTCTCTGGCTGTACGGCCAGCACGCTCGATTACCTTGATGCCATTGACGATCTTACCTGCCAGGTCAAGCGCGTTCGCCGGCGTCTTTTTGCGCAGGCAGCCGCAAGATTTCTTTCGTCCGGACAAAAGCTGTCCCTTGGTGGCGATCGTCATTTCGCCGCATTCACACTCGCAGAGCCAGGCTTCCTCGTTGTGCCACTTCTCCGCGAGTTTTTCCTTCGCCGTTAGCCGGGTAAACTTTTGACCCACCTCGATCTGCTGTCCGCGCATCAAGCCACGTCCTTCGCGTCGATCCGGCGGTAGTCGCCACCAGCGACCCGGATAAAGTAACGATTGCCGTTTTCGCAAACCTCGTATACACCTTCGGCCAGTTCCCACGTCGTTTCGCCGTATGCGATCGGGTTGACGAACTTGCGCTCGAATTTGTAAACCGGATGCGTGCCGACGATCGCGGCGACCCACGTTTTGGATTTGCGGTTCGGCTGGCGCAGCTCAATCGTTACGCATTTTGGACGACGGGACTCCGCCCATGCCATGCGCAGCGCGTCGGCGATGTATTCCGATGCCTTGCCGCCGTGAATGCTGGCTGCCGCCTTAGCGATTTCCCATGCCCGCGTCATTACGTTTTTCATCTTCGATCCGCTCCTTTGATACCCTTTGTCTATATAATAACATATAAATAATTATATGTAAATAGGTCGGAACAAACTTTACATAGGAGAGCAGAAGAGCAGGAGGGTTAACCTCACTGCTCTTTGTCAGCGTTGAGCAAATGTTTGATCGTCCCTATGTGCCAGTATCCCCGGCCGCCCTCGTCGTACCCATCAAATGGAGGCAATGTGCCTCGCTTAACCCTATCTTGGATCGCACCTCGAGTTATGCCTAGCTGCCGAGCAAGATCAGCCTGATAGATGCGTTTGCGTATGTCGCCAGGTCCGTAGGCGTTACCGTCGGGATCAACCAGTACCGGCTGACCGTAGGAACTGGCGGGGTGATCGGTTGTAATGCGCCATCCCTCCCAAATGCCGGTTCCTATCCAAATGTCACTCATAACATTCCTCCATTTCCAGAAAAGGGGAGGTCGACCTCACCAATGATTAGAAAATTTTAGCGATAACCACGGCGTCCTTAATGACGATCTCGTTTTCATCGGGGTCATCGTGGCGGCATTCGCGGTGGCCGGCGATCACGTAGCAATGGTCGGCCAAAAAGAAACTCCGGCAATCCTTTTCGAGATTAATATCCCGCAAGCTGTACATTCCGGGATGGTACTGTTTACCGTAGATGCTCGGGTCCATGTTCCAGGCGCTCGTGCCGTCGAGGATTTCCATTTCCTCGTATTCAGGCGTTCCATAGGCCGGGAAGTCACGTTCGTCCTCGCGGTCGGCGTTATGGCGGCTGTTCTCGCACACCTCGCCGATTTCCCGGTCTTTGTTTTCAAACCGAAGACCGATGTAGTAATATTCATCCTTATGTTTTTCGTAGATCGCTTTTACCAGCTCGTACATTTGGACGATGTTCATCTTAATCGCTCCCTTGTCCTGATCTCTGATATAAATATATCACAAACCTATACATATGTATAGGGGAACAAAATACGAACATTGACAAAATTTCGATCGGACATCGTGTCAAAGCGACGCCGGAACTCTACTCGGCCGTATGGCTGGGCGGGCTTATTTCGCGAGATTACGCTCCCTCAGCGCTGCCATCTCGGCTTTACGCTCTTTGTCGCGCTTCGCGCTGTCGATCAAATGAGGGATCGCGGCGCGAACCAATTTATCCATCGAACCATACCGCTTGCCGGTAAACGGACACTCAAACTGAGTATGCGTTCGCACGACAGCCGTTTCTGAATCGCGCGGGAATAGGATATTAAATAAGGACGCTTTGGCCGCGCTGAGTACGTCGTCATCGGGAAGCTCTTTGGCATTGTCCAAATAGATATCCCATCGTTCTTCGACATACCGTCGCGGGTAGGCTGTCTGTGTTCCCTGGGCTACATGCTTAATGCCCATAAGGGATTTCAAAAAGCCAGCGACAGTCTGCCCCGAC
>Ga0065720_1003342_pt1 | contig 27938 bp, 27 predicted proteins | sample Thericmetagenome_FD_59107 | JGI IMG/M metagenome (GOLD analysis project Ga0065720, IMG submission 59107) | Thermophilic microbial communities from the Joint Bioenergy Institute, California, USA of rice/straw/compost enrichment - eDNA_2 v2... | ecosystem: Engineered > Solid waste > Grass >... | reverse complement strand
TCTCGTGGCATTCGCGACCGAGGTCCCGGGCAGCGCGGCACATCCCGAGGGTGTGCCGCTGGCCCACTCCGAGCACCGGCCGGTGGGAGACATCCCCCGCAAGGACGGGCGGTTCACGGTCGTCAGCCCCTACCAACCGGCGGGCGACCAGCCGGCGGCGATCGACGAGCTGGAGCGCCGGCTGCGCGCCGGCGAGCAGGACGTGGTGCTCATGGGCGCCACCGGCACCGGCAAGTCGGCCACCACGGCGTGGCTGATCGAGCGGCTGCAGCGGCCCACGCTGGTGATCGCGCCGAACAAGACGCTGGCCGCGCAGCTGGCCAACGAGCTGCGCGAGATGCTGCCGTACAACGCGGTCGAGTACTTCGTCTCGTACTACGACTACTACCAGCCCGAGGCGTACATCGCGCAGACCGACACCTACATCGAGAAGGACTCCTCGATCAACGAGGACGTCGAGCGGCTGCGCCACTCCGCCACGCAGAGCCTGCTCTCCCGGCGCGACGTCGTGGTGGTCGCGTCGGTGTCGTGCATCTACGGCCTGGGCACGCCGCAGTCGTACCTGGATCGGTCGGTGCCGATCAAGATCCTCGACCGGATCGACCGCGACGAGCTGCTGCGGGCGCTCGTCGACATCCAGTACACCCGCAACGACCACTCGTTCACCCGCGGCACGTTCCGGGTCCGCGGCGACACCGTCGAGGTCATCCCGGCGTACGAGGAGCTCGCGGTCCGCATCGAGTTCTTCGGCGACGAGGTGGACTCGCTCTACTACCTCAACCCGATCACCGGTGACGTGCTGCGCCGGGTCGAGGAGCTGCGGATCTTCCCGGCTACCCACTACGTCGCGGGGCCGGAGCGGATGGCCCGTGCCGTCCAGGACATCGAGGCCGAGCTGGCGGAGCGGCTCGCCGAGCTGGAGAGCCAGGGGAAGCTGCTGGAGGCCCAGCGGCTGCGCATGCGCACCCAGTACGACCTGGAGATGATCCGCCAGGTCGGGTTCTGCTCCGGCATCGAGAACTACTCGCGCCACATCGACGGCCGCCCGCCGGGTTCCGCGCCCGCGACGCTGCTCGACTACTTCCCGGACGACTTCCTGCTGGTCATCGACGAGTCGCACCAGACGGTGCCGCAGATCGGCGGCATGTACGAGGGCGACATGTCGCGCAAGCGCACCCTCGTCGAGTACGGGTTCCGGCTGCCCTCCGCGTGCGACAACCGGCCGCTGACCTGGGAGGAGTTCACCGAGCGGATCGGGCAGACGGTCTACCTGTCGGCCACCCCCGGCCCGTACGAGCTCTCCCGCACCGGAGGCGAGTTCGTCGAACAGGTCATCCGGCCCACCGGGCTGGTCGACCCGAAGGTCGTCGTGAAGCCGACGAAGGGGCAGATCGACGATCTGGTCCACGAGATCCGGGTGCGGGCCGAGCGCGACGAGCGGGTCCTGGTCACCACGCTCACCAAGAAGATGGCCGAGGACCTCACCGACTACCTCCTGGAGCTCGGCATCCGGGTGCGGTACCTGCACTCCGAGGTCGACACCCTGCGGCGGGTGGAGCTGCTGCGCGAGCTGCGGAAGGGCGAGTACGACGTACTGGTCGGCATCAACCTGCTCCGCGAGGGCCTGGACCTGCCCGAGGTGTCGCTCGTGGCGATCCTCGACGCCGACAAGGAGGGCTTCCTGCGCTCCACCACGTCGCTGATCCAGACCATCGGGCGCGCGGCCCGGCACGTGTCCGGCGAGGTGCACATGTACGCCGACACGATCACCGAGTCGATGCGCAACGCGATCGAGGAGACCGATCGGCGGCGGGCGAAGCAGATCGCCTACAACACGGAGAAGGGCATCGATCCGCAGCCGCTGCGGAAGAAGATCGCTGACATCCTCGACCAGGTCTACCGGGAAGCCGACGAGGTACCGGTCGGCGGCCGCGGCCGCAACGCGTCCCGCGGCAAGCGCGCGACGGGGGAGCCGGGTCGGGCCCCGGTGAGCTCGGGGATCGTCGCCCGCCGCGACACGAAGAGCATGCCGCGCGCCGAGCTTGCCGACCTGATCCAGCAGCTGACCGACCAGATGCTCGCCGCCGCCCGCGACCTGCAGTTCGAGCTGGCCGCCCGGCTGCGCGACGAGATCCAGGAGCTGAAGAAGGAGCTGCGCGGCATGGACGCGGCGGGCATCCAGTAGCCCGCCGGGTAAGCCCAGGTCGGGGGCCTACGGCCGGTCCAGGGTGCACGCTCCGTGCTGCGCCGGGGACGCCGGGCGCTACCGTGAGGTACGTGGTGACCGCGACGGACGTGTCGAGCCGGGTGCTCGACGTGCTGCGCAGGCCGCAGCGCGTCCTGCCCGTCACGCTCCCGCTGCTCGCGCTCGTGCTCGCCGGGCTGGTCGTGCACACCGGCGGCCGGCACATCGATCTCGAGGTGTACCGCTTCGCCGTGCAGGCGTGGCTGGCCGGGGGCGACATGTACGGGCCGCTCCCGGAGACGTCGGGTCACATCGCGCTGCCGTTCATCTACCCGCCGTTCGCGGCGCTGCTGATGGTGCCGCTGGCGGTCGTGCCGTGGACGGTCAGCTGGATCATCCTGCTGGTGCTGTCCACGCTGGCGCTGGGCGCCACCCTGTACGTGACCGCGCGGCGGCTGTGGCCGTCCGGCGGCGCGGCCGGCGCGATCTCGGTGACCTCCATCCTGCTGCCGCTGGCGCTGGCGGTGCAGCCCGGCAAGGACATCGACTTCGACCACCCCACCGCGGGGCTGCCGCCGCTGGCGCTGGAGCCGGTGGTGCAGACGATCGAGTTCGGCCAGATCAACCTCGTCCTGATGGCGCTGGTCGCGGTCGACCTGATGATCCGCTCACCGCGCTGGCCGCGCGGGATCCTGGTGGGTGTCGCCGCGGCGATCAAGCTGACGCCGGCGGTGTTCGTCGTGTACTTCCTGCTGCGGCGCGACTACCGAGCCGCCGCGATCGCCACCGCGTCCGGGGTGGCGGCCACGCTGGTCGGGTTCGCGTTCGCACCGGCGGCGTCGCTGCGGTTCTGGCTGGACAACCCGGTCAGCGGGGTCAGCGCCTCGCCGTTCTTCACCAACCAGACCTTCCAGGCGGTGCTGGTGCGTGCCGGGGTCGACGGCGCCGCGCGCACGATCGTGTGGGTGCTGCTGTCGCTGCTGCTGCTGGTGCTGGTCGCGCCGGTGATCGCGAAGGCCCCCGCCCCGCTCGCGATGGTGACGACCGCCGGGTTCGGCCTGCTCGTCTCACCGACGTCGTGGTCGCACCACTGGGTGTGGATCGCGCCCGCGCTGCTCGTCGCCGCCGCGACCGCGGCCCGGCTGCGGTCGGCCGGCTGGTGGTGGGCGACTGCGCTGACCGCGGTGGTGTTCGTGGCCGCCCCGCACCAGCTGGGCCTGCCCCGCGCGAACGGCGTCGAGCTGACCTGGACGCCGTGGCAGCAGGTCGTGGGTAGCACCTACGTGTGGTTCGCGGTGGCCCTGTTCGTCGCGCTGCGCGTGCACTGGCAGCGGCGCAGCGCGGTGCCGGCGTCGTGAACCACGACGAGATCGTGGCCTACTGCCTGGCCAGGCCCGGGGCCGAGCTCGACGGCCGTGGGAGGGCGACCTCGTGGCGAAGGTCGGCGGGAAGATCTTCGCGTTCCTCGGCTCGGGTGAGCGGGCCGGGCTCACGTGCGGCCGGGACGCCGACGAGGCCGCGGAGCTGCGCGCCGCCCACCCGGGCACGGTGACGCAGAGCGCCTACATCGGGCGGTACGGCTGGAACTCGGTCACCCTCGACGGCGCGGTGCCGGACGACGAGCTGCGCGAGCTGATCGACATCTCCTACGACGCGGTCGTGGCGAAGCTGCCGAAGCGGCTGCGGCCGGCGTCAGGGCTCCCACCTGATCGGTAGCCGCTTCACCCCGCGCTGGAAGTTCGACCGCAGGAAGGTCGGCTCTCCGGCCGCCTCCAGCCAGGAGGTGCGGGCGAGCAGTTCCGCGAAGAGCGTGCGCATCTGCAGGCGCGCGAGCTGGGCGCCGAGGCAGAAGTGCGGGCCCTGGCCGAAGGCGAGGTGCGCGGTCGGGCGGCGGTGGATGTCGAACACGTCCGGCTCGGCGAAGACCGCCTCGTCGCGGTTGGCCGACGCGAACGACACGACGACCTTCTCCCCGGCGGCGATCGGCTGCCCGGCGATCTCGGTGTCCTTGGTCGCGGTGCGGCGGAACACCATCACCGGGGTCCACCAGCGCAGCACCTCCTCGACCGCGTCCGGCAGCAGGCCGGGATCGGCGCGCAGGGCCCGCTGGGCGTCGGGATGGGCGAGCAGGGCGATCATCCCGCCCGGGATGCCGTTGCGCAGCGTCTCGTTGCCGGCGACCGCGAACAGCCAGAAGAGGTTCTCGAACTCCTCGATCGTCACGTGGCCGCCTGCGTCGTCGCGCTGCGCCATGAGGATCGACATGACGTCGCCGGTGGGCTCGGTGCGTTTCCGCTCGCCGAGCAGGGCCGCGTAGGCGTACAGATCGGGCATGCCGGCGCGGCTGCGCGGATCCGGCATCCGCCCGTCCGGTCCCGGCTCGGGGCGCAGCGTGATCGCCTTCGCTGCCATGTCCGTGCCGCGGGACGGATCGAAGGCTGCGCTGACCGCGTAGTCGGGGTCCTGCCAGCCGATCACGCGGTTGGACCAGTCGTAGAGCAGCAGCCGGTCCTCGGCCGGTACGCCGAGCACGTCGGCGAGGGTGAGCAGCGGCAGATCTGCCGCCACGTCACGGGCGAAGTCGACCTCGCGGGGCCCGGCCAGCATCCGGTCCACGATGCGCCGGCAGTGCTCGGCGATGCGCTCGCCCAGCGCGGCGACGGCCCGCGGGGTGAAGGACCGGGCGAGCATGCGCCGCAGCCGGGAGTGCTCCGGCGGGTCCATGTTGAGCATCATGCGGCGCACGTAGGCCAGGTCCTGCGGCGTCGCGGGATCGCGGATCTGGGTGCCGCCCGTGTGGGAGGAGAACGTGGCCGGGTCGCGCAGGACGGCGGTGACGTCGGCGTGCCGCAGGACCAGCCAGTAACCGGGGCCCTCCGGCCAGCCCACCTGCTCCGGCTCGCCGACCCGGACGATCCCCCGCTCGCGGCGCAGCCGGTGCAGCACCTCGAACGGAACCCCGGTCTCGTACGTCACCGGGTCGTGCAGCAGTGCGGTGGCGTCGTCGCTCATCCCCGGCCACGGTACTGCGCCGCGCAAGCGGCGGCCGGGCACCAACCGAACCGGGCAAGCCGCCGTCAGCGGGAGGCGATCTCGGCCGCCTCCGCGCGCACGGCCGCCAGCACCGTCGCCACCGCCGGCCGCTGGGCCGCGCTCGGCCGCAGCACCGCCTCGATGAGCCGGGCCGCGCGCACCCCGGTGATCGGCACGTTGACCAGCCGCCCGCCGCGCAGATCGGTGGACCAGCGCGGCAGCAGGGCGATGCCGCGGCCGGCGGCGACCAGCTCCTCGGTCACCGAGAAGTCGTTGATCCGCTGCACGACCCGCGGGTTGGTGCCGGTCTGGATCGCGAGCGAGCGCAGCACGTCGTCGACCGGCCAGCCGACCTGCACACCGAGCCACTCCTCGTCGGCCAGCTCGACGAGCGCGACCCCGTCGCGGTTCGCCAGGGGGTGCTCACGCGGCATCACGACGTCGAGCGGCTCCCGCAGCAGCGGTTCGACCTGCCAGCGGCCCTCGGTGACGTACCGCGGCGGCTCGGTGTGCTCGTCGCGGTGGGTGACGACGATGTCGAACTCGGCGGCGAGCGCCGGGACCTGCGCGGGCACCATGTCGACGTCGCGCAGCTCGAGCTCGACGCCGGGCTCGTCGTCGAGGCGGGAGAGCAGACCGGCCGCCATCATCCGGGCCGCGGACTGGAACAGCGCGATCCGCACCCGCCCCTGCGGCTCGGCGCGCAAGCGGGCCATCGCGGCTTCCGCCCGGGCCAGCGCCGTGAGCACGTGCTCGGCCTCGGCGGCGAGGACCTTGCCGGCCTCGGTGAGGCGGATGCCGCGACCGTCCGGCTCGGTGAGCACCAGGCCGACCTCGGCGCCCAGGATCTTCAGCTGCTGCGAGATCGCGGAGGGCGTGTAGGACAGGGCGGCGGCGACGGCGGTGACCGATCCGCGGTCGGCGAGCTCCCGCAGCACGCGCAACCGCTGGACGTCCATGCCGGGATCCTAGGACCCGGGACCGGCTGTGCAGGCAGGGTCACGCGCTGTCCGCCACCGTCGGCAGCTCGCCGATCAGCCACTGCAGCTCGATCCGGCTGCGGACGATCCGCCAGCCGTCGTCGGTGCGAGCGACGGTGTAGGTGACCCGCAGGCCGGAGGTGCGGTACGGCGGGACGCCGGGCTCGAAGAAGTTGACCAGCTGGTTGGCCGAGACCACCGCACGGTCGCCGTCGAGATCGATCAACAGGTCGGTGTGCAGGTGGTGGGCGCGTTCGTCCCCGGTCCGGGCGAGGAACTCGGCGATGGCGTGGCGGCCGCGCAGCCGCGCCCGTGGGCTCTCCACCTCGGCGTCGAGGGCGTAGAAGTCGGCGATGTCGCCGGGGTCGCCGTCGAGCCAGCGCCCGAAGCGGGCGACCAGCTCGGCGATGGCCTGGCGGTCGGCGAGCTCGTCGAGGGTGGTGGTGGGCATCTCGTCCTCCTATCTTGTTGGTTCGACCAACGATAAGGCAGGATCGTTGGTGTGTCCAACGAGTTGGAGGGTGGATGGCGGAGGACGGGCGTTCGCGCTCTAGGGTGCCGTCGATGGATGGCGCACCGGCTCGCCTGCTCGCGCTGGCGACGTACCTCACGACGCGCACGGCGGCGCACGCGCATCGCCTGGTGGGGGAGGCCTTCAGCGCGACCGGGGCACGCGGCTACCACTACCGCGTGCTCTCCGCGCTGGCCGAGTTCGGCCCGCTCAGCCAGGCCGATCTCGGCCGTCGGATCGACGTCGACCGCAGCGACATCGTCACCGCGGTGAACGAGCTGGCAGCAGCCGGGCAGGTGGAGCGAAAGCCGGACCCGGCGGACGGGCGGCGGAACCTCGTGACGATCACCCCGGCCGGGCGCGAGCAGCTGCTCCGGCTCGACGCGGCGCTCGCGCAGGTGCAGGAACGGTTCCTGGCCCCGCTCGACGACGAGGAGCGCGTGACCTACCGGGCGCTGCTGGCCAAGCTCCTCGCGCACCACGCCGGACGCGCGACCTGAGCGGTGCGCGCTGCGGGACTCGCGCTGGTGGCGGCAGCGGTGACCACCGCGGCCGGCGTGCTGCTCGGCCCGGCGAACCCGCTGTTCGCGCTGATCACGAACCTGGTGGCGATGGCGTGGACCGCAACGGTCCTGCACCGGTACCGGCCGGCCCTGGCCGCGCGCTGGTTCCGCGTCCGGGCCTGGGAGGAGCGGGTGTGGCCGCGGCTGGGCACCGGTCTCCTGTCCACCCTGCTGCGCGCCGTCGGCTGGAACCGGGTGATCGCTGCGCAGCGGCAGTTCGACGGCACGCGGGCCGGGCTGACCGATCTGGCTCGGCACACCCGGGCCTCGGAACTGTCCCACCTGGTCGTAGCGATCCTGAGTGCGCTCGGTGGGATCGTGGCCGCGGTGTGCGGGAACCTGCGGGCGGCGCTGTGGCTCTGGCTCGCGGCCGTCGTCTTCCACCTGCATCCGGTGCTGCTGCAGCGGCAGCTGCGCGCCCGGATCACCCGCGTGAGGTCTCTTAAGTCCTACTGAACGATTGCTTCATATCTATTCGATGGTCTTACAGAATCGTCCTGCTCAGGCTGGCACCGTGAGCTTGCGTGATCGCGCCCTCGCCGCGACCGTCGCCGTGCTGTGGGGCTGCAACTTCCTCGCCATCCACCAGACCCTGGATCTCTTCCCGCCGCTGCTCCTCGGGGCGCTGCGGTTCGCGGTGATCGCCGTCCCGACGGTGATCCTGGTGCCCCGTCCGCGGGTGCCGCTGCGCTGGTTGATCGCCTACGGCCTGGGCTTCGGCGTCGTGCAGTTCGGCTTCCTGTTCATCGCCATGGACATCGGCATGCCGCCGGGGCTCGCATCGCTGGTGCTGCAGGCGTCGGCGCCGTTCACGGTGCTGCTGGGTGCGCTGCTGCTGCGTGAGCAGGTCGGGCGGCGGCAGGCGGCGGGCATCGCGCTGGCCGTCGCGGGGCTGGTCGCGATCGCCGTGGCGCGGGCGCAGTCCGCGGCACTGCTGCCGGTGCTGCTCACCGTGCTCGCCGCGCTCGGCTGGGCGCTGGGCAACCTCACCAGCCGGCTCGCGCTGCGCACCCCCGCAACCAACCCGATGCACCTGCTGCTGTGGATGTCGCTGGTGCCGCCGATCCCGCTCTACGCGCTCTCGTTCCTCATGGAGGGCCCGGACGCTCTCCCCACCGCGGTCGCGGCGCTGACCGGCCCCGACGCGCTGCCCGGACTGGCCGGGTTCGCCTACCTGGTCGTCATCGGCACGATCGTCGGGAGCGGCATCTGGAACAGCCTCATGCGGCGTCACCCGGCCGGGGTCGTAGCGCCGTACTCGCTGCTGGTGCCGGTCGTCGGGATGGGGATGTCGGCGCTGCTGCTGGCTGAGCGACCATCGGTCGTCGAGCTCGCCGCAGCGGTCGTGATCGTCGGCGGGGTGCTGCTCGGAACGCCGCGCGCGAGACGGCGGGCCCCGGCGGAGGAGGTCCCGACGCGGGCCTGACCGCCCGGGCAGCCGCTATGGTGCGCACCACATCCAGTGCCTAGTCTGGCGGGGATGGACGAGGGAGTCTGCGCGGTTCGCCCCGGTACCGACGTGCGCCGATATGCCCGGATGCTGCAGCGGATCCACGACGCCCTGCTGTCGGGCGACCGCCCGCCCGGAGATCTCCGCGGACCAGTGGCGCGGTCCTGGGAGCGGGTGCGCGCCCTGGGGGTCGATCCCGACCAGGAAACGCCGCCCGGGCCGGTCGGGCCGGACGAGGTGGAGCGGCGCCGCGAGACCTCGCCGCTGCAGCCGGTGCTGCCCGAGCTGCGGGCGGCGCTGACCTCGGTCGCCGACGACGCCCGGCACATCATGGTCATCACCGACGCCGACGGCGTCCTGCTGTGGCGGGAGGGCTGTGCGCCGGTGCGGCACCGCGCCGATCGGCTCGGGTTCACCGAGGGTGCGGCGTGGTCGGAGGGCGCGGTCGGGAGCAACGCGATCGGCGTCGCGCTCGCCGAGGACGCACCGGTGCAGATGTTCGGGGCGGAGCACTTCGTCCGCACCCACCACGCGTGGACCTGCACGGCCTGCCCCGTCCACGATCCGCGCACCGGCGAGCTGCTCGGCGTCGTCGACGTGAGCGGGCCGGCCGAGACCGTGCACCCCACGACCGTCGCGCTGGTCGGCACCGCGGTGAAGCTGGCCGAGGCGAGCCTGTGGCGCCACCACGAGCGCCGGCTGGACGCGCTGCGATCGGTGGCCGCGCCGCTGCTGTCGCGGCTGTCCGGGCCCGGGCTCGTCGTGGACGACCACGGCTGGGTCGCCGCCGTGACCGGGATGCCGAGCATCGACCGGGTGGCCGTGCCGCGGGCGGATCGGCCGGTCGCGGTGCACGGCGTGGGTGTGCTGCTGCCCGAGCCGGTGCCGGGCGGCTGGCTGCTGCGCGGGGCCGGGTCGAACGGGTCGTCGAGCGGGCTGCGGCTCTCGCTCGACCTCGACGGGCGGCCACCGCGCGCGATCGTCGACGGCGCGCAGCGCTGGGTGCATCCGCTCTCCGCGCGGCACGCCGAGGTGCTCACGCTGCTCGCGTTCGCCGGGCCGCGCGGCATGGACGCCGGTGCGCTGTCCACCGCGCTCTACGGCGACCGGGACCACCTGGTGACCGTGCGCGCGGAGATGTCGCGGCTGCGCCGCACCCTCGGTGGGCTCCTGCTGGCCCGCCCGTACCGCATCGCCCCGGACGTCGCCGTCGAGCTACCCGATCCGGCTACGTCGGCGTTCCTGCGGGCGTCGGAGGCGCCGGGGATCGTCCGGCTGCGGTCGGTGCGGCCGATTTCGGGTTGTGGTTGACGCTGCGTCAGCCTCTACGGTCGCCGGCATGACGATCGAGGTCCTGGACACCTACGCGGCGATGCGGGAGATCCTCGCCGCTCCGCAGCCCGACCGCCCCGATCTGCTCCGGAAGATGATCGAGCCGGCGAAGGGCATGTACCGGTACTTCCCCGGCGAGGTCGATCTGGTGCAGATGCACGCCATGAGCGGCGGCTTCCCGATCGACCGCGACGAGGAGCACTGCCTGGCCGCGCTGGAGGAGCTGCGCGCCGCCGACGCGTGGGGGCGCATCGCCCGCGCGCTCGACGAGGCGGTGGCGGTGCAGCGGGAGGCGGTGCCCGAGGTGGTGGTCCCCGATCTCGTCGTGCTGCTCAGCCTCGCCGACCCCGGGGACGAGCACCTCATGGGCCCGGGCCTCGGGATGAGCGCGAACGGCAGCGTCTCCGGCTACATCTGGATCAACCTGTGGCCGTACCCGGAGAACCTCGAGCGCATCGAGGCCACCGCGGTGCACGAGCTCAACCACAACCTGCGCTACACGACCCGCCCGGACTTCTGGAACCCCGCGACGGTGACGGTGGGGGAGCACGTCGTCTCCGAAGGGCTGGCCGACGCGTTCGCCCGCCAGCTCTACGGCGACGAGCTGGGCCGGGCCCGGATCGGCGTGGCGGCACTCGGTGACGACGCCGCGTTCGCCACGGTGGTGAGCGGGCTGGGGACGACCGGTATGCAGAACTTCGTGGCGTGGGTGCACGGCGACTCCCACGCCGAGCGGTTCGGCGCCACCCCGGTCGGACTGCCCACCGGCGCCGGCTACGCAGCGGGCAACCGGATCGTGGACGCCTACCTGGCGGCCACCGGGAAGACCGCGGCGGAGGCGGTGCTGGCCGAGTCGGCGGAGGTGATCCGGGTGGCACTCCAGTAGATCTGCCGAGCCGGTGACCGGGTTCGGCTGTTTAGGGTCCGGTCATGGCACGCATCGGCGGGGTGGCGGTCCACCTGCCCGAACGACTCATGACCGGCGTGGAGCTGGAGCAGAGGATCGGCCCGTACCGGCCGCCGGACGGCATCGTGGCCCGGCTGACCGGCATCACCGCGCGGCACGTGATGGCCGACGACGAGCAGGCGTCGGACCTCGCGGTCGCGGCGGCGCGCAAGCTGCTGGCCGACACCGGCACCGCGGTGGAGGACGTCGACCTGCTGCTGTTCGCGTCAGCGAGCCAGGACATGGTGGAGCCGGCGACGGCGCACATCGTGGCCGAGAAGCTGGAGCTGCGCTGCCCGGTGATGGACGTGAAGAACGCCTGCAACAGCGTCCTCAACGGGCTGGAGGTCGCCGACGCGCTGATCGGCACCGGCCGCTACCGGCGGGTGGTGGTGGCCAGCGGGGAGGCGCCGTCGCGGGCCGTGCGGTGGCAGGTGCCCGATCTCGCAACGTTCCTGCGCTCGTTCGCGGGCTACACGCTCTCCGACGCCGGTGCGGCTCTGCTCGTCACGGCCGGGGACGGGATCCTGGCCAGCGCGTTCACCGCCGACTCGCAGCACTGGCGGGCCGGCACGCTCGGCACCGGCGGATCGGCGCATCCCCGCGACGTCGAGCACACGTACTTCGCGATGGACGCCGGGCGGCTGAAGAAGGCCTTCCTCGGGCTCGGCACCGCTGTGCTCGACCACACCCTCGCCGGGCTCGGCCTGACCTGGGCAGACCTGGCGGTGGTGTGCGTGCACCAGGTGTCGCGGCCCTACCTCGACGTGTTCGCCGAGCGGGCGGGGGTGCCGCCGGAGAAGCTGGTCGTGACCGTGGGCGAGCACGGCAACATGGCCTCGGCGAGCCTGCCGGTGCAGCTGGTGACGGCGATCGAGCTGGGCCGGGCCGGCCCCGGGGACCTGGTGGCGCTGGTCGGCCTCGCCGGCGGGGTCTCGCTGGGGATCATGGTGGTCCGGCTGTGAGCCTCGCCGTCGTCGTGCCGGCGTTCGACGAGGAGAAGGCGCTGCCCACGACGCTGGCCGCGCTGGACGCGCAGGTCGACCGGGACTTCCGGCTCGTCGTCGTCGACAACGCCTCGACCGACGCGACGCCGGACGTCGTGCGCGCGTTCGCCGCGGACCGGCCGTGGGTCACGCTGATCCACGAGCCGCAGCGGGGCACCGGCGCGGCCGCGGACACCGGCATGCGGCACGCGATCGCGGCCGGCGCCACGCTGCTGGCCCGCACCGACGCCGACTGCGTGCCCGCCCCGGACTGGACGGCGCGGATCCGAGCGGCGTTCGCCGACGGGCTGGAGCTGGTCGCGGGCCGGCTGCTGCCCCGGTCGGACGAGGGACTGGCCGCGTGGCAGCGCGGGGTTCTGGTGGGCGCGGTCGCGGTTGCGGCGGCGTTCGGACGGATCCGGCCCGGCAACCGGCTACCCGGGGCGCGCGGCCCGTACCTGATGGTGCCCGGTTGCAACCTGGCGATCACCGCCGACCTGTACCTGCGGTCCGGCGGGTTCCCGCGCACCCGCATCCAGGACCTGCACGAGGATCGAGCCCTGGTCAACGCCGTCCGGCTGCTCACCGACGCGTACGGCCACCGGCGCGATGTCGTGGTGCGCGGCTCGTCGCGGCGGGTGCAGGCGTGGGGCTTGCGCCGGACGCTGGCCTGGTACGCCGATCACCGTTACCGGCCCGAGCACGTGGACATCCGGTGAGGCCCGACCCGGAGCTTCGGGTGTGGCTGGGCGCCCACCCGGTCACGTACCCGCTGGTGCGCGGGATCGCGCGGCTCGGGCCAGTGGTGCGGGTGCCGCGCGTCGGCGTGGTGGTGAGCGACGCGGCGCTGGCCCGGGAGGTGCTGCTCGACACCGAGCGGTTCACCAAGACCGGGCCGGGGTCCCCGGCGGATCTCTGGACGCCGGTGGTGGGGCCGTCGGTGCTGCTGAACATGGAGGGAAGAGCGCACGCGCGGTTGCGGCGGACGCTGTCCGGGCTGTTCACGCCGCGGGCGGTGGGTGAGCTGTGCGCGCGGGTCGCGGCGCCGCAGCTCGGCGAGCTGCGGGCGGAGCTGGCCGCGGGCCGGGCCGTCGACGTGGTGGCGGCGGCGAAGCGGTTGGCCGGCGCGGTGATCGCCGAGCTGGTCGGGCTGGACCCGCTGCGGGCGGCGGAGGCGTTCGCAGCGGCCTCCGCGATCACCGGCGTGGTGCGGCTCGCCCGGCCGCGGCTCACCGCGCAGCAGGTCGCGCAGGGGCGGGCGGCGCTCGCGCGGCTGACCGGGCCGGCGGTGACGGCCTACCGGGCCGGTGATCCGGCCACCGTGCCGGGACGGATGCGGAGGCTGGGACTCACCGAGGAGGAGGCCCTCGGCGCGGTGGCGGCGTTCGCGCTGACCGGCACCGAGACGCTCGTGTCGTACGTGCCGCGGCTGGCCGCGCTCGCGGCCGGGTCGGGCTGGCTGGAGCGGCTGGCCGCCGATCCGTCGTGGACGGACGCAGTGATCGCGGAAGGCCTTCGGGTGACCGTGCCGTCGCCGGTGATGCTGCGCAGCGTCACCGCGCCCGCGCGGATCGGCGGGACGGCGGTGCGGCCGGGGGAGCGAGTGGTGATCGCGACCGTGTCCGCGGCGCAGGGCGGCGATCGGCGGTTCGACCCGCAGCGACGGCCGGCGCAGCAGGTGGCCGGGCTGTGGTTCGGTGCGGGGCCGCACTTCTGCCTCGGCATGCCGCTCGCGCTGGCCGAGATCCGCGCGCTGCTCGACGTGCTGGTGACGGCGGCCCCGCTGGAGATCGTCCGGCGGCGGGTGGCGCGGCGAGTGCTGATCCCCGGGTACCGGGAGCTGCTGGTGCGGAGGCGCGCGTGCGGGATGTCGTGACAGCGGTGCTGGAGGCCGGCGCGCGGTGGCCGGTCGAGCCCGCGCTGACGGGGCCGGACGGGCACACGCTCACCCACGCCGAGCTGGCGGGGCGGATCCGGGCGGTGGCGGCGCGGCTGCGGGTGGCCGGCCTCGCGCCGAGGGAGCGGATGCTGTTCTCGGTGCGGCCGTCCCCGGATGCGGTGGTGCTGGCGCTGGGCGCGGTGGCGGCGGGGGCCACCGTCGTGTTCGTCGACCCGGGTGCCGGACCGGAGCTGTTCGCGCGCCGCACCGAGCTCGCGGCGCCGGGGTGGGCGGCGGCCGAGTCGGTGCTGTACGCGGCCGGGCATCCGCCGCTGCGGACGCTGGCGCGCCGGCGTGGCCTGCTGCTGCCCGACTACGGGGCGCTGCCCGTGCAGCACGTCCGGGCCGGGCGGTGGCTGCCCGGCGTGCCGCGGGGTGCGCTGGCCCTGTCGGAGCTGCAGCGGCCGGGGCCGTCGTTCTCCGTGGCGGACGCGCCGGACCAGGACGCAGTCGTCGTCTTCACCTCGGGGACGACGGCGGCGCCGCGGGCGGTCGTGCACACCCGCGGCTCGCTCGGCGCGGCGCTGGAGGTGCTGGCGGCACGGTGCGCGTTGGGCCCGGGCACGCGGGTGCACACCGACCAGTTCCTGCTCGGCCTGCCTGCGCTCGTCGGGGGCGGGCACTGGAGCCTTCCGCCGCACGGGTTCGCTCCCGGTGCGGCGCCCGAGCAGATCGCGCGGGGCCTGGCCGGGGCCACGCACACGTTCCTCGTGCCGGCCGATCTCGCCGCGCTGCTCGACACCGGGGCCAGCCCGGCGGGGCTGCAGCAGGTGCTGCTCGGGGCCGCACCGGTGCTGCCGTCGCTGCTGGAGCGGGCGACGGCGGCGTGGCCGGACGTGGAGTTCCTGGCGGTCTACGGGATGACGGAGATCCTCCCGGTCGCGATCGCGACGGCCGCGGAGAAGCTGGCGCACACCGGCAGCGGCGATCTCGTCGGAGCGCCGCTGCCCGGGGTGTCCGCCCGCGTCGGGCCGGGTGGGGAGCTGCTGGTGAGGGGTCCGAACCTGGCCCGCGCGTACCTGGGCGGACCGGTGCTGTCCGAGCACGCGACCGGTGATCTCGCCCGGCTGGACGACGGGCGGATCGTGCTGCTCGGCCGCGCCACGGACATGATCATCCGCGGGCGCGTCAACATCTATCCGGGGCTCTACGAGCCGGCGATCGCGCGGCTGCCGGGGGTGGCGGACGCCGTGCTCGTCGGGGTCCCGGACGAGATCGGGGACGAGCGGGTGGTGCTGGCGGTGGTGCCGGAGCCAGGCGCGGACGACGTCGTGCCGCGGGTGCGGGAGCGGCTGCCCGAGGTGATGGACGCCGGAGCGCTGCCGGACGACATCGTCGTGCTCGACGGGATCCCCACCGTCGGGCGCACCCGCAAACCGGATCGGGCGGAGGTGGCGAGGCGGTGCGCATCGCGGTGATCGGCGCAGCCGGGTTCGTGGGCAGGGCGGTCGTGGCCGCCGCGCACGACCGGGGCTGGCGGGTGCACGCGCTGACCCGCCGCGAGTGGGACATCGGCGCGGGGCCGCTCACCGATCCGCCGGACGTCGCCGCGGTGGTGCACTGCGCCGCGGCCGTGACCGACCACGGCGATCCGGCGCCGATCTGGCGGGTGAACCTGCTCGGCACCCGCAACGTCATGGCGAGCTTCCCCGGTGCGCGGTTGGTGCACGTCTCGACCGCGAGCGTGTACGACCCGTTCACGCCGACCGTGCAGGTGAGCGAGGACGCGGCGCCCGTGCGGCGGTACCTGACGGCGTACGCCGCCTCGAAGGCGGCCGCGGAACGGCTGCTCGCCCGGCGGCCGAACACCGTGGTGCTGCGACCGCACGCGGTGTACGGACCCCGCGACCGGACCCTGCTGCCCCGGGTCCTCTCCGCGGTGCGGGGCCGCACGCTGCTGCTCCCCGGTGGCGGCCGCAGCCGGCACACGCTGACCGCGGTCGGCACGCTGGCGGAGGCGGCGCTGCTGGGCTGCACCGGGCCGGAGGGCGTCTACAACGTGGGGGACGCCGAACCGGTCGTGCTCGCCGACGCGCTCATGGAGCTGTTCGCCGAGCGCGGGCTCGACGTGCGGATCCGGTCCGTTCCGACCCCGATCGCGTGGGCCGCGGCAGCCGTCGCGGAGCTGGTGGCCGGGCCCGAGCGGGAGCTGCGGCTGTCCCGGTACGCAGTGAGCCACCTCGGCTACGAGCGCACCCTCGACCTCACCGCGGCCCGGACCAGGCTGGGCCTCGACCCGGCGCCGACGTCGATGCGGGGCGCGGCCGACTGGTGATCATGTGAACGGGCGTCCGCCCGCGGTGAGCGGCGTTTCGCTCCGGCACCGTCCCGGGAACACAGGCCCATGAACGCATCCGGGCACGTCGAGTTCGTCCACCGCAGCTGGCCAGCGGATCCCGAGCAGCTCTCGGTGATCCGCCACCAGCTCGCGGACTGGCTCGCCCCGCTGCGCCTCACCGAGGAGGAGACCGCGGACGTGGTGCTGGCCGTGGACGAGGCCGTGTCCAACGCCGTCGAGCACGCGTACGGGCCGGGGGAGTCCGGGCGGGTGGAGCTGACGCTGTGGACCGAGCCGGGCACGCTGTCGATCGAGATCGTCGACCACGGGCGGTGGCGGGCCCCGGCGGAGCACACCCAGCGGGTGCCGGAGACGGCGGCGAACGCGTCGCGGGGGATCTCGCTGATGACGACCATGGTCGAGTCGGTGCTGATCCGGTTCGACGACCGGGGCAGCCGGGTGCTGCTGCGGCAGCACATCCCGGTGGTGCCGGATGCGGGAGAGGGGTAGATCGGGTGCTGCCGGTGCGGTTCCGGGGATCTGGAGGTGATCTCGAAGCTGTGCGACCGGATCCCTGCCAGGTTCCGCTCTGGAGCCCTCGTGACGTCGTTCGCCCGGGGCCCTGCCCCCGCCCCATCTCGCCTCAGTCGCAACGAACGGCACTCTCGTCCACCCGGAGTGGACGAAAGTGCCGTTCGTTGCCTTCTTGCACCGCGGGCCCGCCCGCCCCGCTTCGGCCTCAGCAGCCTCGCCGGCCCCATCAGCCACGGCTGTCGCGACCGCCCGCGGCTGGGATCGCGTGGCTCAGGCCGCGCCGACGCCGAACGGGTCCCGCGGGCGCGGGTCGGGCGTGGGCGCCCAGCGGCCGTCGACCGGGGCGTAGGTCCAGCGGGACCCGCGGCGGACGAGGGTGTCCAGCGCTTCGACGAGCCGGTCGATGTGCTCGGTCGTGGTGCCGAGGCCGAAGCTCGCGCGCAGGGCCGCGCCGGAGCCCGGGTTGAGCCGATCGAGCAGCGGGTGCGCGCAGAACTTGCCGTCGCGCACGCCGATGCCGTGCTCGGCCGACAGGTACGCCGCCACGTACCCGGCGGGGCGGTCGGCGACGGTGAAGGCGTGCACGCCGACCTTGTCGGTCGAGTCGCTCCAGATCGACAGCTCGGTGACGCCGGGGATCTCGGCGAGGCCGGCGGACAGCCGCTCCGACAGCACTCGCTCGTGCTCCGGCGCCGCGTCCGTCAGCACGGGGGCGAGCGTGCGGCAGGCCTGCGCGAGCGCCGCGGCACCGACGACGTTCGGGCTGCCGGCCTCGTGGCGCTGCGCGCCGCTCGCCCACCGGACGGTGCAGGTGTCGACGGCGAGGGTCGCGCCACCGCCGGCGAGGAACGGCGGGGCGGCGTCGAGCCAGTCCGCGCGCCCGGCCAGCACACCTGCGCCGTACGGTGCGTAGAGCTTGTGCCCGGAGATCGCCACGTAGTCGACGCCCCACGCGGCGATGTCGACGCGGCGGTGCGGGGCGAGCTGGGCGGCGTCGAGCGCGACCCGCGCGCCCGCGGCGCGGGCGAGCGCCACGACGTCGGCGATCGGCAGCGCCTCACCCGTCACGTTGGACGCACCGGTCACGGCGACCAGCGCGAACTCCTCCTCGGCCAGGGCGGTGGCGAGGTCGGTGAGGGTCTGCTCGATGGTCGCCGCGGCTGGTACGCGGCGGACGTCGCGCCAGGGGAGCAGGTTGGCGTGGTGCTCCACGTCGAGGCACAGGACCCGGCCGGGCACCGCGGTGGCCAGCAGGTTCAGCGCGTCGGTGGTGGAGCGGGTGAACACGACGGCGTCGTCGGCGCGGGCGCCGAGGAAGCGGCCGATCGTGGCCCGAGCCGTCTCGAGCAACGAGGTGCAGACCTGCGAGGCGTACCCCGCGCCGCGGTGCACGCTCGCCGAGAACGGGATCACCTCGGCGACGTGCTCGGCCACGGCGGCCAGCGCCGGCGCGCTGGCGGCGTGGTCGAGGTTGGCGTAGCCGACGCACTCACCCGTGACGAGCGGGACCTGCAGGTCGGCACCGAGGACGGCGGGCAGGCTGGCGAGAGCAGAAGACATGACGGTCTCCCGGTCCGGGGACCCGCGAGAGGGGTCCGCGCTTGCCGGCACGCGGTCGCGTGCGGCCTGGTCGTCACCCGGAGCACCCCACCGCGGAGGAGGGTTGCCGGCCAGCTAGCCGGGGCTTGGCGCTGGCACTCATGACCTGGCGCGGACNGTAGCACGGCGCTCCGGANGGAGACCGCGGGATCGGGAGCTACGTCACACGGTGTGTGATCAGGACCGCGACTCGGCCAGCACGGCGTCCGCCGCGGCGCAGAGCTGGTCCCACAGGGCCGTGACGTGCTCGGGACCGGTCGTGACGGCACCGATCGCCACCCGGATGACGTAGCGCCCGTCGACGACGGTGTGGGAGACGAACGCCGACCCGGACGCGTTGACCCGCTCGAGCACCTGGCGGGTGGCCGCGTCGTCGGCCTCCGAGCCGCGGCCCGTCACGACCCGCAGGCAGACGAGGCTCAGCGACCGCGGCACGGCGAGGGTGAACCGCGGATCGGCGGTCACCCACCCGGCGAACTCCTCGGCGAGCGCGATGTGACCGCGCAGGTGGGCGCGCAGCCCCTCCAGACCGCGCGCGTGGATCACCGCGCGCAGCTTGAGGGCCCGGAACCGCCTGCCCAGTGGCACCTGCCAGTCGCGGTAGTCGACGACCGCTCCGGACTCCGACGCGGGATTGCGCAGGTACTCGGGGGTGAGCGACAGCGCGGCCGGCAGCGCGGACCCGTCCTGCACCCACAGCAGCGACGCGTCGAAGGCGGTGAGCAGCCACTTGTGTGCGTCGGTGCAGAACGAGTCGACGAGCTCGACGCCGTCCAGCACGCTGCGGTGCTCGGGGCAGAGCGCGGCCACCCCGGCCCACGCGGCGTCGACGTGCACCCACGCCCCGTGCTCGCGGGCGACCTCCGCGATGCGGCGCACCGGGTCGATCGTGCCGGTGCCGGTGGTGCCGATCGTTGGGCAGACCAGCACCGGACGCAGACCTGCTCCCGCGTCGGCGGACATGGCAGCGGCGAGTGCGTCCGGCGAGAGGGCGTGCCCGCCCGGTTCGGGATCGACGACCACCAGAGCTTTCGATCCGAGCCCGGCCACCCGCACCGCCTTCGCCAGGGACGAGTGGGTCTCGGCCGAGACGTAGATGCGTTCGTCGCCGCGGACGCCGTCGGTCTGCCAGCCCGGATCGGCGCGGTGCAGGGCGGCCAGCAGCGCGACCAGCGCGGACGACGACGCGGAGTCCTCGATCGTGCCGCCCCCGCCACCGGTGAAGGTGAACGTCTCCGGCAGCCCGAGCGCGCCGGCCAGCTCGTCCATCAGGTGCTGCTCGGTCTCGGTGCACGCCGGGGAGGTCGCCCACATCATGCCCTGGGACCCGAGCCCGGTGGAGAGCATGTCGCCGAGCACGGAGTGCAGCGATGCGTTGGCCGGGAAGTAGCCGAAGAACGACGGTGACTGCCAGTGCGTCGTCGCTGGCACGACGACGCGGTCGAGCTCGGCGAGCAGGGCGTCGAACGGCTGCGGCCGCTCGGGGAGCGGGCTGAGCGCCGCGCGGACGGAGCCCGGCTCGACCTGCGGCTGGACCGGGTGCGCGGCGATCCCGGCGCGGTAGTCGGCGATCCAGTCGACGACGGCGTGCGCGAGTGCGCGGAACTCCTCGGGATCGTCGCGATCGGTCATGCCCACGAAGGTAGTCCGCACCCTGACGACCAGGTCGGGTGAGGCTCGACGAAGGGCGGGGAGTGGCCGGCCACAGCTTCGAGATCGAGGTCAGTCGGGATCGAGAACAGCTTTCGGGTTCGAACCGTTCGGTTCCTGACAGTTGATCGGTGAATCGCCACGAACGGCACTTTCGTGAGGAATGGTGCTGGCGAAAGTGCCGTTCGTCGAGAATGGCGTGAGCGAGCTGGGGGCTGTGCGGAGAAGCACACCCCTGCGCCTCGGCCGGGCGCATCGCGACCCCGGATGATGGCGGAATGGCGCCACCGCTGGTCACCGGGGAGCGCGGCCGGCTGCGGCTCCTGCAGCTGTCCACCTTCACGAGCAACGTCGACCGGTTCGCCATCGCCCCGCTGCTGGTGGCGATCGGCCTCGACCTGCAGGTCCCGCTCGTCGCGGCCGCAGCCGTGGCCAGTGGTTACTACCTGGCGTACGGGCTGATGCAGCCGGTGTGGGGCATGATCAGCGACCGGATCGGGCGGGTGCGGGTCATGCGCGTCGCGCTGCTCGGGGCCGCGCTCGCGGGTGTCGTGTCCGTGCTCGCCCCGAACATCGTCGTCCTGGGCGTGGGCCGGGTCATCGCCGGAGCCTGCTTCGCCGCGGTCATCCCGTCCACCCTCGTCTACGTCGGGGACGTCTGGCCCGCGGAGACTCGTCAGCAGCCGGTGTCCGAGATCCTGTCCGCCTCGGCGCTGGGCATCGCGCTGTCCACCGTCGGGGCGGGGATGCTCGCTGATCTCGTCGGCTGGCGATCCGTGCCGGCGCTGACTGCCGCCGCGGCCGGTGTGCTGTGGGTCGCGCTGGCCCGGCTGCCCGAGCCGGAGCGCGAACCCGCCACCGGCAGCCCGCTGCGTTCGATCGGCCGGGTGCTGCGCAACCGGTGGGGCGTCCTCGTGCTGGCGATCGCGCTGGTCGAGGGCGCGGTCGTGCTGGGCGTGCTCACCTACCTCGCGCCGGCCGCCCAGTCGCTGGGGTGGTCGGCCGGTGTCGCCGGACTGATCGCCGCCGCGTACGGGGTCGGTGCGCTCGGGTTCTCCCGGGTCGTGCGCGCGCTCGTGCCGCGGATCCCACCAGCGGGCATGGCGGCCATCGGCGGCGTGTGCCTCGTCGCGGCGTGGGCCGTGCCGGTGCTCGGCCTGAACCTGGTCACCCTCGCGGTCGCCGGCCTGCTCGTCGGGGCGTCGTGGGCGTTCTTGCACACCACCCTGCAGACCTGGGCGACGGACATGGTGCCGCAGGAGCGGGCGACGGCCGTTGCGCTGTTCGCGACCAGCCTCTTCCTCGGCAGCGCGATCGGCGCCGGCGTGGCGGCCCCGTTCGCGGAGGCTGGGGCGTTCGGGCCGCTGTTCACCGTCTCCGCGCTGGTCGCCGTGCCGGTCGCCGCGGTGGCGGCGCTGGGCCGCCACCGCTACGCCACCCGCACGGCCTGACGCCGGACGTCAGCCGGCCAGCGCGCGCTCGGACCGGTTGCTGGTGCGCAGCGGGGTCTCCCGGATGAGGAGCGCAGCCGCGATCGCGATCACGGCGACCCCGGCGGCGACGAGGAACGCGGTGGTCACGCCGTTGCTGACGGCCGCGGTGAACGCGTCCCGCACAGGGGTCGGCAGCCCGTCGAGCATCGCCGGGGTGATCTCCCCGCCCGAGACCTCGGACCCGGCCGCGGCGCCCAGCCGCTCGGTGAGCGTGCCCTCCAGGTGCCGCGCGTAGAACGCCCCGAGGAGCGACACCCCGAGCGAGCCGCCGACGGTGCGGAACAGGGTGGCCGCGCCGCTCGCCGCCCCGAGCTCGCTCATGGGCACGCTGTTCTGCACCACGAGCATCGTCGTCTGCATCAGCAGTCCCATGCCGATCCCGAGCACGACCATGAACACCGAGCTGGTCAGGTGCGACGTGCCCGGCCCCATCGTCGAGAACAGCGCCAGTCCGAACGTCATCACGACCGATCCGGCGACGATCTGCCACCGGTAGCGGCCGGTGCGGGTCACGATCTGCCCACCGATCAGCGACGTGGTGAGCATGCCCGCCATCATCGGCAGCAGCAGCAGCCCACTGCTGGTCGCGGACGCGCCCTGCACGATCTGCTGGAACTGCGGCAGGAAGGTCACCGCGCCGAACATCGCGAAGCCGGTCAGGAACGACAGCGCCGTCGCGGCGGAGAAGCTGCGGTCGCGGAACAGCGCGAGCGACAGGATCGGCTCGGCCTGCCTGCGCTCCACCACCACGAACGACGCGCCCGCGACGATCGTGAGCGCGGCCAGGCCGATGATCTGCCACGAGTCCCACGCGTAGGTGCTGCCGCCCCAGCTGGTCAGCAGCGTGAGCGCCGCGACCGCGACGCCGAGCAGCCCGGCGCCCGCCCAGTCGATGCGCGCCTCCCGGCGCACCCGCGGCAGCTTCATCGTGAACCACGTGACGATCAGCGCGACGATCCCGAGCGGGATGTTGATGTAGAAGGCCCACCGCCAGCTCAAGGTGTCGGTGAGCCCGCCGCCGATCAGCGGGCCGCCGATGAACGCGACCGGCATGACAGCGGCCATCAAGCCCTGGTAGCGGCCCCGCTCGCGGGGCGGGACCAGGTCGCCGATGATCGCCATCGAGTTGACCATCAGGCCGCCCGCCCCGACGCCCTGCACGGCGCGGAACGCGATCAGCTGGCCCATGTCGCCGGCCGTCCCGGTGAGCGCGGAGCCGACCAGGAACACGACGATCGCGGCCATGAAGACGCCCTTGCGGCCGTGGAGATCACCCAGCTTGGCCCAGACCGGAGTGGTGACGGCGGTGGCCAGCGCGTACGCGGTGACCACCCACGACAGGTGGGCGAGGCCGCCGAGCTCGCCGACGATCGTCGGCATCGCGGTGCCGACGATCGTGTTGTCGAGCATGGCGAGCAGCATCGCGATCATGAGGCCGCTCAGTGCGATGTAGACCTCGCGCCGCGACCTGGTCGGTGTGTCCATCGTTTCCCCCGACGACCGATTACTTGCCGGCCGGCTAGTATCTGACCTGTCGACAGGCTAGGAGTCTTACTTGCCGGCCGTCAAGCTAGTTGGCGTCAGGGAGGACGTGGTGACGAGCACAGGCCCCGCGGCAGGGGGCGAACGCAAGGACGAACGCCGCACGGACACTCGTCAGCAGATCCGGGCTGTGGCGATGGAGCTGTTCGCCGAGCAGGGCTACGACCGGACCTCGCTGCGGGAGATCGCCGAGCGGCTCGGTGTCACGAAGGCCGCCGTCTACTACCACTTCCGCACCAAGGAAGAGATCGTTGCGAGCCTGTTCGACGACCAGCTCCGCGTGCTCGACGAGCTGATCGAGTGGGGTCGATCGCAGCCGCCGGGGCCGGCTCGCAGCCGGGGCTTGATCGAGCGCTACTGCGCACGGCTCGCCGAGGCGGGGATCGATCCTCACGTGCTTCGGTTCCTCCAGGAGAACCAGACCGTGTTGAAGGGGCTCGCGCCCGGCGGGGAGATGCGTCAGCGCGTCGCCGTGCTGGTCGATCTGCTCGCCGGCCCCGAGCCGTCGCTGGAGACCCTGCTCAAGATGCGGTTGGCGCTGGTTGCGGTCAACTTCGGCAACTTCGCCAAGGATGAGCTGCCCGGCACTCCGGAGGAGCGGCGCGCCGTGGCGCGCGCGATCGCGCTCGAGCTGGTCGGCGCCGATGACGGCGAAGCGTCGGTGTGATGGTATGAACAGTCACGACTGACGGTTTGCACCCCTCGCACGGAGGAGGACGAGGTTGGACATCAACGGCGGCGTCGCACTCATCACCGGTGGAGCATCAGGACTCGGCCTGGCCACCGCGCAGACCCTGGCCAAGGCCGGCGCGAAGGTCGTGCTCGTCGACCTGCCGACCTCGGCGGGCGCCGAGCGGGCCGAGGAGATCGGCGACGCGGCGGTGTTCGCGCCGGCCGACGTCCGGGACGAGGACGCCGTCAAGGCGGCTCTCGACAAGGCGGCCGAGCTGGGCACCCTGCGTGCGGCGGTGAACTGCGCGGGCATCGGCCCGGCGCACAAGACCGTCGGCAAGAACGGCCCGTTCCCGCTGGACCTGTTCACCCGGGTCATCGAGATCAACCTGATCGGCACGTTCAACGTGATCCGGCTGGCCGCGGAGCGGATGCTGGCCAACGAGCCGCTCGACGGCGACCGCGGCGTCATCATCAACACCGCGTCCGTCGCCGCCTTCGAGGGCCAGATCGGGCAGGCGGCCTACTCGGCGTCGAAGGGCGGCGTGGTCGGCATGACGCTGCCGATCGCGCGTGACCTGGCCAGCGCGCAGATCCGCGTCGTGACGATCGCGCCGGGCCTGTTCGAGACCCCGCTGCTGGCGAGCCTCGGCGAGGAGGTGCGCCAGTCGCTCGGCAAGCAGGTGCCGCACCCGTCGCGGCTGGGCCAGCCCGCCGAGTACGCGGCGCTGGCGGCGCACATCATCGCGAACCCGATGCTCAACGGGGAGACGATCCGCCTCGACGGCGCGATCCGCATGGCCCCGCGGTGAGCGCGCGAGAAACCGAACGGCCGGCCCGCCCCGACAACCGGGGCGGGCCGGCCGCTTTCTGCGTCAGCGCTGCGCGCTGGATCAGTGCGCCTTGTGGTAGGCCTCGATCACGTTCGCGGGCAGACGGCCGCGGTCGGACACGGCGAACCCGTTCTTCTGCGCCCATTCACGGATCGCCTGGTTCTGCACGCGGTCGCTGGTGGAACGGCCGCTGCCGGCCGCAGAACGGCGCCCGCTGCCCACGCGCCGCGCCGCCGAGATGAACGGGGCCAGGAGCTCGCGCAGCCGCTTGCTATTCGCCTCCGAGAGGTCGATCTCGTAGGTGCGGCCGTCGACCGCGAACTCCACCTGCTCGACGGCCTCGGAACCGTCCAGGTCGTCGATCAGTGTGACCGTGGTCTTCTTCGCCATCTCCGTGCCTTCCCAATGAGCCCGGGTATGCCGAACGACCCCCGGTGAGGGTCGCAGATTTCGCGGCATGGCCCGGAGCCGGACTCTTTCCCGGTCGCGAGAATAGAGCAGGGATGCGCATTCTGTCGAACCCGGGGTGTTCTCGATGGGGTGTCGATGCGCACCTGCGACTTCCGGATCCCGTAATCAGGTGATTGCCGCCCACCAACGGTCGAGCTCCGGTGCCGAGTCCGGCGTGATCCGGGCGCCCGGGCGGGGCACGCAGATCCTGGTGCCGGTCTCATCAGCGGCCCGGGTCAGGCGCTCGACCGGTTCCGCCCATTCGTGCCAGGCGAGATCGAACGTGCCCCAGTGCACGGGGAGCAGCGGTGCCGCGCCGCCCTGAACGAGATCGAGATGCGCCCGGAGCGCCTCCTCGGGCGTCATGTGCACGTCCGGCCACAGGTCGGCGTACGCGCCGATCGGCAGGATCGTGAGGTCGAAGGGGGCGAACCGGGCGCCGATTTCGGAGAACGCCGAGGTGTAACCGGTGTCGCCGCCGAAGAACACCCGGTGCGCCGGGCCCTCCACGACCCAGGACGCCCATTGCGTGGTGTTGCGGGTCAGGCCGCGACCGGAGAAGTGCCGGGCCGGTGTGGCGTGCAGGGCCAGTTCACCGATCCGGACGTGCTGACCCCAGTCGAGTTCCACGATCCGGTCGTCGGGCACGCCCCAGAACCGCAGATGCGCGCCGATCCCGACGGGAACGACGAACGGTGCGGACATCGCGGCGGTCAGCTCCCGTATCGTCGGCAGATCTAGGTGGTCGTAATGGTCGTGTGAGATGACCACCGCGTCGACGGCGGGAAGTGCGGAAAGCGGCAGCGGCGGCGGGTGCAGGCGCCGCGGGCCGACCGTGGGCGAGGGCGACGCGCGTTCCGCCCACATCGGATCGGTGAGCACTCGTCTCCCGTCGATCTCGAGCAGCACGCTGGAATGCCCGAACCAGGTAACGGCCAGCGGGTCGGCTGTGCGCGGCACCGGGTCGGTGACCAGCGGGACCGGCCTGGGCGGCCTCCCCCGGCGGCGGCGCTGCGCGAAGGCGGTGAGCACCCGCGCCGGGTCGACGAGCACGGCGGGCTCGGTGTTATGGAACCGGCCGCCGCGGGCGAACGGGGAGCGCTCCGCCGCGGCGCGCAGGACTTCGGCCGGCGCCCCCATCGCCTCGGGGAGCCCGCGGGAGGCCTGGCGCACCCGCACCGCGCCCGCGCCCGCGGCGAACACGGCCACCAGGGCAACCGCGCGGCGGATCATGCCCGGAGCCTAGGAACCGGGGCGTCGCCGGGCAACGCGGGTGTGGCTAGTGTCTGAGGATCATGACGGTCTCCACGGAGCGGCGCGGCAACGTCCTGCTGGTCACGATCGACCGGCCCGAGAAGCGCAACGCGATCGACGCCGCCACGACGGCCGCGCTCGACGCGGCGCTGAACGAGCTCGACGACGATCCGGCGCTGCGGGTCGGGGTGATCGCCGGGACGCCGGTCGCGTTCTCCGCCGGGACCGACCTCGTCGACGGGCCCGGCGAGCCCACGCCGCGCGGCGGTAACTACGGGGTGGTGCGACGCGCCCGCCGCACGCCGTTGATCGCGGCCGTGGACGGGCTCGCGTACGGCGGCGGGTTCGAGATCGTGCTGGCCTGCGATCTCGTGGTCGCAGCGCGGGACGCCCGGTTCGCGCTGCCGGAGACCGCGCGGGGGCTGGTGGCCAACTGCGGTGCGCTGTTCCGGGCCCCACGGGCGCTGCCCCGCAACATCGCGCTGGAGATGCTGCTGACCGGTGAGCCGCTGGCGGCCGAGCGGGCGTGGTCGCTGGGGCTGGTGAACCGGCTCGTCGAGTCGGGGAAGGCGGTCGAGGGCGCCCTCGAGCTGGCGGCCGTGATCGCCGAGCACTCGCCGGTGGCGCTGGCCGAGACACTGGCCGTGGTGGCGGAGGTCGAGGCCGTGCTCGATGAGCCGGGGTGGGCGGCCACCGAGCGAGCGACGGAGATCGTCAAGGCGTCCGAGGACGCGAAGGAGGGTGTGGCGGCCTTCCGGGAGAAGCGGCCGCCGCGCTGGCCGGGACGGTGACGGCTACTCCGGAGGGAGCCGGATCTCGATCTCGCCGCCCAGCCGGAAACCGCCGGTGAGGTGGAGATCGTCGCCGCTCCAGAACCGGCCGGGGTCGTACCAGTTGGCGCGGTGCCGCACCGGCAGGATGCCCATCTCCTCGTAGGTCACGGCGACGACCTCGGCGCAGTACGCCGTCTCCAGGCCGGCCGCGGGATCGGTGTCGTCCTCGCTGCGGCGCCGGCGCAGGAGGTTGATCTGCGGTACGCGGCCGCGGAGCCAGCGGGCGGCGAGCCGGGCCGACGACGGGAACGGGGTGCCGTCGAGCCGGGCGACCGTCTGCAGCGCGGCGTCCTCCATCTCGGGCGTGACCTCGCCCTGCAGCTGGCGCAGCCACGCCCGCTGCTTGTAGCGGTGGCCCCACTGGAGCACGGCGGCGTGCAGGTCGTGCAGCTGCACCCCGCGCTGGTGCGAGCCCGACCAGAGATCGAGCAGGCCCTTGCCCAGCTCGGCGTGCCACATCAGGGGAGGCAGGTCGTCGACGACGATCGCCATGCCCACGTGGTTCACGGGCGCGTTCGTGAGGCTGCGGACGGCGCGGTCGGGAAGGCTGTGGCCGCGGAAGATCCAGATGTCGCCGGTGCGGGTGAGGTCGCAGGCCTCATCCAGGGAGATCGACGTCGCATGGCGCCGCACGGCGGTAGGTTAACGACATGCGCCTGTGGAAACTCGTCGGGCTCGCCGGCCTCGCCGGGGTGGCCGCGACCGGCGTCGTCGTGGCCAGGGGCGAGCGCAAACGCCGGGCGTACACGCCGGAGGAGATCCGCAACCGGCTCCACGAGCGGGTGGAGCAGCACCGCTCCTGACGCCCGCTGCGCGGTTTGCGGTGTCCGCGCCGGTGAGTCGCGGAAACCCTCACGGCGAGTCGTGGTTCTCCG
>Ga0065720_1019349_pt1 | contig 27962 bp, 36 predicted proteins | sample Thericmetagenome_FD_59107 | JGI IMG/M metagenome (GOLD analysis project Ga0065720, IMG submission 59107) | Thermophilic microbial communities from the Joint Bioenergy Institute, California, USA of rice/straw/compost enrichment - eDNA_2 v2... | ecosystem: Engineered > Solid waste > Grass >... | reverse complement strand
ACCCGGTGACTCGGGACGGGAGCAGGGCCGGCAGCACCACAACCGCCTCAAAGGCTTGAAGTTGGTTCGATGCCACAGAAAAGCCCCGGTGACGCGCCAGACTTATCTTGCAAAGCCACAATGCCGGGCCAGCGATGTCGCTGAGAACCCCGGACAGGCCCTTGCCGTAAAGCCGATTGACCGATTCCTGCACTGTCGGTGGGCTGCGGCGCCACCACGAGAACACCCGTGGCCACTGTTCGTCGAACGCGGGGGCCAGAAATTGGTGATGGAACCCCACGGTACTTTGCCAAGCCCGCCTGATTATGGAGCTTACACTGCGCTAGGTACAAGCAGAGCTTAATACAGAAGAAGGTACATGCAAGATTCGTTATTGGTTGTGTTACACAGAAAGAGCGGGCATTGAGGCAAGTGCGTCAGTTCGACAACAAGAAGGATGGTTAGGGGACATCATTGGCCGCTTACCTAACACTTCTTGCCCACAATGAACATCATTTCCATACATCACTCCATGGCTGCTCTGTCGCATTCCTTATTGGTACTTCTCTTGAGCAGCTTGATCGTTTGCTCTGTGTGCTAGGGATCCTGCCTCTCCAGAGCAAAGGCCTTAGGCACCGCTCCCAACCGGTGCAGGCAGAACCGCGCCAAAAACAGTGCTTGACAACCAACAAGTCTTGGCTTTCGTCTTAGCTATCTCGGATCTCTACCCTAGTCATCCTAGTCGGCATCACATACTTCATGCCCTGCTGCTGAGTCCGATCACCTGACAAATCATGGAGACGAAGACCGGGACCGGCTGTCGGGGGCGTTGTACAACGGTGAATTGGGCTGCTGTGTGATGAAATTATTCAGTGTGGCAGTTCTTTCCCCTTGCCTGCGCCGCCCCCAAGTTCAGCTTCAGCCTCAAGAGCTACTCGCTCGGAAAAGCCGGGGACAGCAGATGCTGACATACTATGGCTAGTGTGCGCATTGCAGTTTGCACTTATCAGCTCTTCAGCAGCCGTATTCCCAGAGACCTTGATTTGCGTGCCAGTCGGACTGTTAACGTTAGCTCTCCTTCGAGAAGCATGCAGTGGGGTTTGGAGTTTAGCAGCACAAGCCGCAAGGGCAGCGTGATTTGTGCAACGGCGCAATTTCCAGCCTAGCCAACCGACAAGAAGCTTCCTGGCTAGTGGTCTAGGCAGGGGCCCATTTACTACGAACTTCTGTGCCTGGTGTTGGAGGAATGGAAAACAAAACATCATCAAGGCAATTTGTGCATGAATTATCCTCACGCCGAGCAGCAACCCAATAGGTTGGTCCCCTGAACCACGGACAGCCAAAGCCAAAAGCCAAGAGGTACCTGAATCGCATGGAGGATGTGCAACCGTAGCACACTCAGCCGCCAAAGAGTACATTAACCTTGACAGCACAAACTATCTTCTCTATCTCGTCAAGTCTGATAGCCCAACCCTGCTCGGGCGCCTCTTGATTTATTCACTGCCAGTGGTTGGTAATACCAAGGTGAAGCTCACAATCACGCAGCCACCGTATCCGTCTCACACCTCGCCAGACAGTGCGGCTATTGTGTGGACGAGCAACAACACTACGTGTTTTGTGTAACCATATGTACACATTGGTACTGACCATAGCCGCAGTCGAGCGGCACCGAATCTTGTGAACACTTGTGCGACTTCAAACCCAGGGTTTCCGGTCAGAGTTGCACTGACTCCAACGCCGGCTGCTCTGATACATGTTGTCTCTTGGCTTTGGTGACAGCCGGCATAGTTGCAGATAGATTTACAGCTTGGGCGGGCCCTTAATATGATCGGTTCAGCATGAGGCATCGCTCGGACTGTCAGACAGCAGGCATGTTGATGAATGGCATTGGAACCTTTGGAAAATCCCACGTATTTTGCGAAACCAGATCTCTTGTCTATTCAGCAAAACCTGTGGAATGCTTTCCAGGCCGTCTTGCGACTGATCAACGGTATGCTCTCCCAACGCTTGTGCAACGAGCCACAAACACCAAAGACTGCGCGAGTTAACACAACACACAACATACTCCATCAACCGCTACATGTAGCTCACTTATCCGTACCTGTTTAGCATTTGTTTTGCGGTCTTCGGTAGGCGTGGTCTAGATGGCTTCACCTTAAAACTTTGTATGGCTTACCTGCTGTGCTGGGTATTGGTGTTGGCCGATGGCGGCATATAAGCGCGCATCGTCTTCACAAAATTACTGTATTTGGCAGTAGTCGCGGCACAGCCTGCGGGAACCAACCACTAACAACCTTAGATACAGCAAGTTGCCAGAGCAGGTTAAGAGGGCTGCCGCGTGTACCCCAACTATCAACAGTCGGAGCCTGGTTTCAGGAAGCATTCTCACTACCGTGTAGCAATACACCGTATCACCTACAACGCACAGAAAACAGTCTGTTTGGCCGGCGGTGCTTGGATAACGTGAAGGCAAACAGGTACTTACTCGGCTACCAAAATCGGTAGCTAACCTATGGCTCTCTTCGATAAAAAGAGATGAGGAAGACGCAACAATCTCTAGTCCCAAGAGGTTTACAGCCAACACATCTAGCGCGTCAGGTCCTTCTCACAACGTCTTGGGGTAAACTCTCACCCTGTATTCCAACACCTTCGGAGATGGCGAGGCTTCTGTGGCGTTGACAAGATACCCCGTACTTGCTTGGGTAATAGCACTGTGCCTCTCTTTGCAACGCTCTGTTTGCTGCTCTGGGCAGTGGCTGTTGGCCGCAACACCTACCGCACCCGTAACCAGTCTTCCCAGGAAGTCACCAAAGATACACTGTGGATGATGCGTTCTTCTTTCTGGGCGGAAGACTGGCGGCAAGATCTCAAGGAACATGAACCTTACCTCTTCCGGACTTCTGGCCATACCACTCTTCACCAAGGATCATCATCGACTAGTCATAATTGAATGCTCCCAGATATAGAACTCCAATCACATCTTTAGCTGCAGTGGTTTCACGTGATGTCCCTGCAGCATCATATGAGCTCCAAGGCGCTCCAACTGCGTGTTGGACACGATATTGCGGATTGCAGCATTAGGAATTCTCGCTCAACGTTTTTTCTGATGGAGCAGAGTGCCTGGCAGAAGCAGAACTGTTGTTGCTATTCGACTTAACCAAATCCCGTTCATCTGCAAACCAACGATATGGGGCACTCTTAACAACATGGCCGAGCAATTTTTGCCAATACTATCATGGCAACGACCAGACAGAAGAACTCGGGTACACTACCAAGTTACCGATAACATCCGGGGCCCTTGCTCACATCTGATATGGCGCATCTGTTAATTGTTGCTCATCACACCAGCTCTTTGCGACATCCTGGCATCAATACATCCATCCAACAACGTCCAATGTGCCGTGCTCATTTAAGGCAATCAGAGTTCCTGATGTGCCTTCTTCGCCGCTTTCTCTTGCTCAGCAGCTTTGTCCCTGGCCGCCTCGGACCCCAGCTTGAGCTGGTTGGCAACCCACTGCCATCCGTTCAGCAGAACTTCTTTGATCTTTGCATACGCAGTGCTTGACGGCGAGCTCGTGCCGTACTTGAAGTACGTGTATTGTCTGCGAGCTAGTGCGCGGAGTTCGTTGACCGTTGATCCCTGCGGCACAGGTACTCCATAGCTGTCCAGGTACGCCTTAAGCTCACTCTCACTCCACGTGTCGAAGAGACTTTCTTTGGCACTATCTGTTGCCTTGGCCAGGTAATTGGTCGCTGATGCATAGATGGAACCTCCCGCCGAAGATGCCGACGCGTACGTTCGTTTCGCCGCTGCCACGAGTTCTTCCCTAGTGGCATCCGACTTGTCTGCAATCTTCCTGGCTGCTGCATTGCCGCTTGACTTCAAGTATTCGCGGAGATTGTCCGTCGTCAGGTCATCCCACGTCCAAGCTGTCCAACCGGATGCTGCTTTGTGGGCATGCTTGCGCACAAGCGCCAGCAGCTCGTTGGTCTTGCTACCTTGTGGAACGGGCTGCAAAATGACAAGTCAGATGCGTTCGTCTCTATTTTTTACGGGCAAAATGTATAGCAGGCACTCACCACGCCACGAGCATCCAGGAACGCCTTCAAGCGGCTATCGGACCAGGTGTTTATCGCTTTGTCGAATGCGTCCTGGATTGCCTGTGCTGCAGCATCTGTCGCCCTAGCTGCAGCGTCAGTTGCTCGAGATGCTGCCGAGCCAATGCTAGACGTTGCGGCACCAAAAGCCGATGCTGCAGAGTCTGCGACAGTGTCACCCATGATCTCTGCACGATGCTTGCGAACTAAGGCACGCAACTCATTAAGCTTAGTGCCTTGAGGGACTAGTATTACGTGCTCTCGGTTAGCTTTTGCACGAAATAATCTTGATACCAAGGTCATAAATCGCAGCAACCAACTAACCCTTGATTCCATTCTTATCACAGAACTCCTTCAGTTGCGATTCTCCCCAGGCGTCGATGAGCTTGTCCGTCAAAGTAGCGTATGCCTCTTGAACCTTACTCCGAGAACGCTCGGCCTCTTCCTGCATCCGCAGATACGCAAGACGTGAGTTGCGCCTAACGGAAGCAATAAGTTTGTCACGCTGTATCGTATATCAGTGCCCTGTTCCGAGTAGAACATCCTGCATGTAGAAACATACTGTTGTTGGCTGCGGCGCTGGAAAGCCATGAGTATCAAGCCATTCTTTCAGATCCGACTCTGCAAGTTTTCCTTTTCAATACTTGACCTGGGCACTATGGACAGAAGGCCTACTTACCTGTCCAAGTCTCATAAAGCCAATCCCCTGGATACGAGGCCGTCTCTCCAAGCTTCTCAGCGATGGTGTGGAAGTTCTCGCGAACCTTCTGGAGCAGCGTGTCCCGCTTATGGGGCTGGGGAACTGCTCATGTTAGGCCATTAGTTATACTGATACAGGATCTAACACGAGAGGACTTTGAGCTCCGGGGGCCTACCCGGGATTCCATGGCGGTCACAAAATGCCTTGAGCTGACTGTCGGACCATGTATCCAGAATCCAGTCCTTGACATTGGTCCAGCCAGCTTGTGCCTTGTCTTCAGTTTCATACCAGTAATTCTTGACCTGACTGATGAGAGAGTCGCGCGCATTTTCTGCTGATTCTTTGGTCTCAACCCCTTTTCTTTTGAGGTACTCGGTGAGCCTGTTTGCATCCCAATCGCGATACGGTGTGACGACATGTGTGTCCCAATTTGCCTGAACCAATTTCTCCAGCTCTTTACGATCCGCTGGAGTTGGGTAGGGAATATTATTATCTGACAGCCACCTCTCTAACTCTGTTTCGTGCCATTTGTTGTAAGCTGGTTTATGGTGTCAGCGTTTTTGCTGTTGAAGCTGTCTTGTTACTAAAAAGCTTACCAGCCTTGGATAGCCAAGATGACGCCAAAGTCACATCAGCCACAAGGGCCAACGAAATTAGTGCTTTCACAATCCTCATCGTATGGGCCGCGAACGTTACCAAAGGAATGAAACCGAGCTTAATACAGAAACTTTAAGCTTATCCGAATCCTTCGTTGTCTGGCTTTGGGGGTTTGTCAGATATGCGAAAGGAAACTCCGATTCTCATATGGTGGCACACTTTACAACTAGTTTTTTACAAGGAGCTATGACGACTCTCTTGGGTCTAGTCTTTCACGTCACCTCTCCCAACATTGCCCCCCAATCCTTGTTTCCTTTTGCTACCGTAATAAAGTCACCCAATCAACCTTCTTAGGGCCCGCTTGGCTCATAAGGTGCTTTTTCTTTCCTGGGAGCGTTGTGATGTAATGCGGGCCAACAGGAAAGGCACGAAAGGTGCAGTCGATGACGTCACTCCCAAGTCGAGCAGTTGTCGGAGCTACCCTCCTTTCAGTACTTTGATGACCCTCCATTGATACCATAACAAAAAATTGTACACAGCTTATCGAAAGCATTTATTATCCTAAAATACGCATTTGGACTGGTCAGTATTATAGGCGTCGACAAAAGCCGGGATGTGGCTTACCATAGAGTCCTCGAAAGGACCACAGCACCAAGCTCTAGGCTACTGCCGGCTTATGCCGTGGCGACCAACCTGCTGGCTGCCAATCATTCTCATACATTAAAATTGCTCTGGTGTCAATGTGCGCCTGGAAGCGACACCGGCGCGATTGGCCCATTGCTTGTTGAAAGCCGGAACTTGAGCTGGGCAGTTCGTTGCCCGAGCAACTATCCCTTATGACTTGTGCTCGACATAGCTTGCACGGAAGCTCCAACATTAATCACTCTATCCTGGCTACAAAGACGAAGTGGATATATCCTTCACAGTCTCTCGTAGCAATTTGTTGTTCTCTACTCATCGGGAGTGACGCGGTCGCACGGGTCCCATCCTGAAACAGAGATGGTTAGTGCTGCTCGTAAGTAAACGAAAAAAGGAGGGGGGGAAGCCCCACCGTATTCGCAGACCACACCAACATCACCGAACTCCCGCATCAAAGCCATTCGGGCTGCTTCAGCCTGACAACGGAAACTGCCAAAACGAAATTCGACTAGGACACGACCACCTTCGCCCCCATGGGTGATGACCTCATCAACTTGGTAGAGAAGCTTTGTGTCCAAATAAGCACGAAGAAACTCTTCGTTAGCAATCGTTGGAGGGCCGCTGATGAGCAAAACACGAGAGCGATGGCCGCCAACGTCCATTTCCGCCGAGCGAATGCGATTCCAAGTCACGCGGACACGCAAATCAGGGTGGTTTGGGGTGAAAAAGCCGGTCAGTGAGTAAAGATTGTAGAAACGCTCTAAACAGTAAATGGGTTAGTGTTGTCGGTCGGTACAGCTAAGCTTCATAGCAAAAGAGGAGTAGTAGATGGGAAAAAAAAAACTACTAACCAGCAGCCTTTCTCTCGAAGAACACAACTTTGGCCGCGCTCCTAACATGGCCCCTCGCAGGATCGGGAGGGTTAATGTGCGTTGCGTATACGCGTCCGATGTCTCGAATGCCAGACAAAAGTTCATGTGTAGTAATGTCGGCAGCCAGACCCACTAGGAACAAGCTGCAGTTGGCCTCGGGCGGGATAAGTGCAGACTGATTGCGCGCCAACGTCGGGTCGCCCCGGTAGTTGGGCGAAAACCCTCGCAATACCAACTGCCGTGCCTCTTCGGCCGTGATTCCACCTGCCCCGTAATGACTTCTGGCTCCAAGAGGGCGACGCGGTGCTGTGTGGCAGTTCATGGGGTGAAAGAAATTCGGAATCATGGGAGGGTTGGCCGAGGGCTGAAGGGATGTGGTCACAGCAGTACTAGTCGTCGGCTCCTTCGCTGTCGTTGACAGATGCGATATCTCCTCGCTCTCTTTCGCCGCCGTCGACAAGTAGTCGCCACTCAGCGCCGGAGTAGCTGTGAGCGACCGTAACTTAGCTGCCACTGCGTCAAGAGGTAGATTGCCTGTGGAGAGGGGATTGAGAAACTGGATTCCGCCAGTAGAAGTCGGTGAGGAAGGGCTGTCTATGGCCAACTGGATGAGATACTTGTGCAGCTCCAAGTCTCGCTCGAAATCATGACCATCGGACAGATTAGGGAGGAGTTGAATTGGGGTCGGTGGCGATAAACTCGCGTAAGGATCAGGATACGAAAGCTCATCGCGTTCACCTAGCAGTTCGAGCGGCGATAGCTTATCGTTGACCTCCATGATGTTCGACTTCTGGTTGTTGTTGTTGTTGTTGTTGTTGTTGTTGTTGTTGTTGTTGTTGTTGTTGTTGTTGACCGTGATTTTCGAGTCAGTAGTTGTGGGGATCCAAGGTGGAAGCTTTGACTGCGGTCGACGATGCTGGGGTGGGAGAGGAAAAGCGAACGGAAAAGGGAAAGAATTTTGCTGCTTCCGCACAGCATTAGATGAAAAGCTCGCCGATGTGGCCCTCGGCGAAAAGCTTACGTCGCTCCAAGGGTTGGCTTGAGCTCCCGAGTCAGCTAGGTTCTGCGATGCTGTCCCAAGAGCCTTCCAGTGTCCTGAAAATGTCACGGAGGAGCATTCATGATCGCCATTGTCTTGCAGTTGAGATCGTAGGCCAATATTTTCGCTCAAGCCTGCTTGATCTCCCAGGTGTTTCGCAGACGCAACATGAGAGGGCTGGTAAGAAACTGATCGAATGTCCCTCGTGACCCTTGATGGCGTATCATTGAGTCCGTATCGTGCGATCTCAGCAAGTCTCTTCTTCTCCTGGTCGTCAATATGCATATCCAGCCCTGGACAGTGCTGAGTAGACTTCAACATCTCTGCGCTCTGACCACCCGGCAACCATAAGGGAGTTGTATCAGGAGTGTTGTTGGCCTGAGCATCGGTCGTCACATTTAGAGGAGTCGACTGCGAAATATTGGGGCTTGAGAAGCCTGTTGTATCAGCGTCCGACTCGGGAGAGCTCATCTCCAGGAGTTCTCTTTTGAGAAGTTTTGAGACTTGTGTCAAAAGTCGTATTGCAGAGTCCTAAAGGTCGACTGTTGGAAAGCGAGCTGAATTTCAAGCAAGAGACCCTGAAAATTCTGGAGAGGTGTAAACACCTTGAAGCCAAGTAGGTTGAGGTTTAATTATCATTGAATGGACATCCAATAACAATCACTGGTTTCCACAACAAAGTTGTCAATGAAAGGCAACAACCCTTACACAGACTGCCTGCTATCCCTGCCATATACCTCAAACAAACACCTTTATTCATTCAACTTCAATTGGCACTACAGACTATTCACTCCGACAGCCTTTGTTACGTCAAAGGTACGGCATAGCTGCTTTTTTCGAATGCATCGTCCTACAACAAGATTTCACTCGAGTGGTTGGATGCTAACTCATAGGACCCAAAGAGAGGATGTTCACACCTATTACTATTGACCAAAAGATGACAGACATACAATTCAAATTGTTGAAGTTCTTTCCACACAATCCACAAAATTGCGTGTCATCCCTCGATTTTGGGATTTCAAAAGATATTTACACATGTACCCTAAACAAGATATATACGAGAAAAATAGATCAGCTCCATGTGACAACACCAAGGGCTTTTAGTCCCTTTCCAACATGATAAATAGACCGGGTCAGATTGATAGTCAATTGGCTGTTGAGGTTGCCAATTGCTACTGGTTTACATTCTTACAGGCATTGTGAGTACCCTAGAGAACATCCTAAGTTAGTCGCAAAACGTTGTTGCATCTCCACCACAAGTAGTGGAACACTTACAGTCATTTAGGTAAGTGCAAGTCCAAGGGCTCTCGCATCTAGTCGGCCCCGTGTACCCGATACCGCCACACTGTCCCCAACGCGGCACCGTCCCACCAGGAGCAGCAGAAGTGGTCGTAGCAGGAGGTCTGGTCGTCGTCGGCGAACCGCTGCCGCCGCCGTTGCCAGGGTTAGCACCCTGAAGTGTGAGCAGACCAGGCCGGTAGGGCAGACGGTTGTACTCGCCACCGCTGGACGGTGAGCGGCCCTGATACAGCAGCTGAAGGTTGCAAGGGTCGATGGGCATGGTGTGGTCCGGGCTGGAGCGGATCAGATCGCCGTGGCTGATATCGTTGGTCCAGGTGGCGCCGCTGTTGGCCTTGCCGGCGAAGGGATTGCTCTCGCTGGTAGCCTGGGGAGTCCAGGCGCCGTTGAGGTCATTGGCAATGTAGGAGCGGAAGTACCGGCCATTGGCACCGATCGACTCGATGAGCATTAGGTAGGTCGGCCTGCTCTGGCCAGTGACAGTGTAGACTTGGACTGCCTCGAAGATGTCGTTGCGAGGACCGCTGATGATGACCTCAGAAGCGCTGCCAAAGTTGCCAGGAAAGTTGGAGATGGGCATCCGAGAACGATAGATCTTGCCGTTGTCGCCAGCAAAGAAAAGGTACATGTAGTTATCGTCGCCAATCAGGGTCTGGTCGATAGGGCCGGTGTCAGAGCCCGAGATACTGCCAGTGAAGAGTGGCTGAATGGATGACCAGCTGTTCGGATTGGTCGGGTCGGTCGAAGTCCGGTAGGAGAAGGCTGTTGGGCCCCATTGATAGGCAAGAACCCAGATGTTCTTGGGCTTGAAGTAGAAGAGGGTTGGGGCCACGGCACTGAAGGACATGGCATTTTGGCTTGCCGTCGCCATCTGGGACCAGTTGGAGAAGAGGCCAAAGTTCATGGAGCCCCAGTTATTCCCATAGGTGGTGGCATAGACAAGATGCTGGCCATTGTATGGCACGTACGTGAAGTCCTTCAATGAAACCCAAGGAGACTTGGGCTCAGCCAGAGGACCAGTCGATGTCCATCTGTATGTAGATGGGAGACTGCATGCGGCTTCAGCCCCAGGAAGCGTCCAGGCAAATAGTGAAAGGATGGTCGATAGACAGCCAAGGTCAGCTTTCGCAATCTTCATGTTGTCGAGAAGAAGCTCCTAGTGAACTATAGCGATCAATGCGATGGACGTGATGACAAAGCTTCATTCTCTGAATCATACATGATTCATTGCCCTCTATATAGCTGCTCGTTCATGACATTGTTAAGGATAAGGAGATATCATGGCATCACTAACAACCGGAGGTCCCATTCACTGCCGGAGGGCATGTGGCTTGGACGGGGAAGATAGTCTTTCCACCAGTAATTGATCGCGATGCATACATGCTTGATTCGGAGATAATACTGGACGGAGAAAGATCGGGGCACCAACTCCGTCTTCGGTACAATGCCAGTGTGCCTGTGTGAACGTTTGGAGACTAACATACCTCTCATGTTTCTCGGCAGTGTTGCATTGCGCAGTGAAACAGCTCGCCACCATTGGTGCGGCACACTCCTCAACCAGGTAGCTGGGACAGCGAAGCGTTTCAACGGTGGAATTGTGGGCCCACTTTTCTTGATCGGGAAATATTTGTCCGGGGCTGTCCGAGAAACAACGAGATCTGGGGAAAGGAACTGCCGACCATGGTACCTTGCTGTGATCCTTTAATGAAAAGTATCTTTGAACCAACATCTGCTAAAGCTGTTGTAGAATGTGGATGATCGGTATCTCTATGTGATCCCCTTTTGGAAGCTGTCTTGGCACATATATGCGCACCAATAAATGGCTGTCGAGGGGCTTGTTAAGGATGTCAAAGTTTGGTACTAGAAGCGCACCAATAGAAGCCATATATCCCATTAAATCTGTTGAAGTTGTCATATATGTTGAAGTACAGATGTATATACATATATACTATGCAGAATGCTGGCCAAGTTCAAGTTATAATGCTTGACATTAAGAAATCGAGCATACTTATGATAGCTATTTATTGCCTTTGTGTTTATCGGTGACAATTGCTTCACCATTCGTGGAAGCTGCACATATAAAGACAACAGGTTTAAAGAAGACAACCTGCAACTCCATATGAGGGAGACTGTCAGCTGGAGCCATTGCTATTCTGAACTTCTCTCATATCGGTTTGTATCATTCACAGGATGTGACATCAGTCTCATGCTGTAGGAAATGGTAAGAATGACAGGGGAGGAAAGCTTGAGTCGAATTAGATGTTACTATAGAGTGGTAGATCTAAGTGTACAGATTCAAAATGGTCTGAAAGCTCTGTGAGAAATATTTCATTTTCTAGTTTTAGGCAAATTGTAGCCCAAGCTCAGTCATGCAGTCAGCTAAGCCAGACATTCCATGCTCCTGAAGAAGCATTAAATATTGGTATCTAGTTCGCTTGTCTCTCCTCTACTTCTCTTCATCACATGCAGCTGCAGGGTTAGCGGGCCTTGGACCACCGATCGCTACATGGCCTTTCTTTCCAATGATACCTGTGCCCCTGAAGGCGATTAAAACCACAGATAGGGCAGCGACTCCAAGACCAAAGTTCCACCACTCGGCAGCTCTGAGGCCTGCTAACGTTGCTTCATCCCACTCTATCATTTCGCCAGCATCTTCAACACTGACCCCACGCTCTCTGGCCATCACTGCTGTCTGAATGGCTGTTGCCACTGCGAGCCCCATGGCACGTCCAACCTGGCCCATGGCATTCACTAGAGCGCCGCCGATAGCCTGGTCAGCTTGTGGCAGCGAGTGACTTGTGAATAAGACGAGACACGGAAACGTTGTATCTGTTCCAAACACGGACAAAACCATGGCAGGAAATGACCATGCCCAGTATGTTGTCTTAGGCGGGATGGGAACAGCGAAAAGAAGCGGCGAGACGGCCACACAGAGGTTTCCAATGGCCAGTAAGAGGTAGGTCGGGATACGGGCCAACAACTGAGAAACGATTGCGACGGTGACGACGCCCATAATGCCCGTTGGAAGGAAGCGCAATGTTGTCTGTAGCGCGGAATGCCCCTGAAAATCCTGATAGAAATATGTTGCATAAACCAAAAAACCGTTGAAGCTGCTGAAAAAGAGTGCCATGATCGCCATGGCAGCACTGAACTTTGTGTTCCGGAAGATAGAGACCTTCATAATGGGGGCAAGCTTGCCTGTCTTCTCGAGGTAGTGTTGCCAGGCAGTGAAAAGGGCAACGAGGATGAGCGACACGACAATGAGGGTGGGCACCCAAGGAGTCTTCCATCCCACAATATTTCCTTCCGTGAGTGCGAACAAGAGGGCTAACAGCCCTCCTGTGATCAAGGCAGCGCCGAGCCAATCCACAGAAGGCCTCTGCGAGCTTTCAGGTTTTGTTACCGCGCTGGGAGGGGGCGGAGGAATGGTAAACAGGGCAGCCACACAGATTACAAATGCCACCAGAGCAATAATGATGAAAACCCATTTCCATGACACATATTCGGCAATGATTCCACCTAAAACGTTTCCAATAACTGCGCCCAGCGGAGCACCGGCGGCTGGAGAGGTATCCATATGGTCAGTGCTCACTCTAGGAAAGACAATAGTGGGATGGGGCATGATGTGACCATACCATAACAACTAATGGCATAGTTTTTGGCCTTGCTCGGCGGGAATGTGCTCCCCAAGATGCCAATAGCAGTTGGGACGTTTGCCGCAGCCCCCTAAGTCTTGTGAGAAGTTGCTTCTCAAAGTGAACCAATCCGATAAAGAGCTGTGGCTCAAACCTACCAAGCCCTGCAGACCACGGAATAGATCGAATGCAATTTCGTTTTTTAAAAATGGATTAACAAGGGTTGTAACGGCAAACCATGCAGAACCTAAAACAAAGATCTTGCGCTTCCCATAAATGTCGGCTAGTCTGCCCCAAAAAAGAAGCAGACAGCCGAACGTGAGGGAGTAGGCTGACAAGATCCATTGCAGACGGGCTTCTGGAATATCCAATTCTTCTCCTATCGTCGGGAGGATGATGACCACGGCCTGACCTGACATGCTCTGTTGTGATCTGGTTAGTCACTGACATCATCTCCTACTCCAAGAGGGTGAAGCTGGGCAGGCAAATCTGCGCCAGGTCGCTCTCACATTGAGAAAGCTTGCGCCAGTCAGAGTAGCCACAAGCACAATACATCGCGCTTTCGAGAAGGGAAGTTTCGACGAGCGGTCCTGGCCCATTACCGTCTCTTGAACTGCCACGGCAGCATCACTTACTTCCGACTCCTCCGAAGTCGGCTGCTGCGATGGCCCGCCTTTCTCTCCGTCACCATAGCTCAGCGAAGCGGCTGGTGGAAGACCATCATTTGCTGGTGACATGGCCACGAAGAATCCTCGATGCTGTTAATGGCGTATGCGGCCCTGTTGAAGTCTTCGTGATAGGGATGAAGTACCTAGTCTCGACTGGCCTCGACGGACAAAATCGAGGCTGGCGGGCTACCCGTGGTTTCGCGGATGACGTGGTTGAATTTGGTGACGACAATATAAAAAATGGAACAGAAGGTACCTTTAGGTAAACGATATCCTCAGGCTCCACTGTAGTCCTTAGCTTGTTCGCCCAGTCTCGGGATAGCGCGCCCCATTGCGGTTCGGGGATAACGGGGGTGACATTCTGCATTGTGGGAGCGGAAGACACCGTGGCCGGGTGTGGTGTTCGGGATTTTACACTAGATGATGCAATGTATTGCCAAGGGAACTGGAGCTTCGAGGAGCTGCGGCTGTGACTCTGTGCGGGTGGGAGTGAGAGACAAAGTGTGGGGTTTGATGTAAAGTCCAAGGGTCAGTTCAGCAACAGTTCAAGACGGTGTTTGCTAATTCCCACATGGCAGTCGTACTTTTCGACTTCCACTCGATGGAACCAAGGGAATGTTGGCAGTAACGTCGGCTTCGGAACGCCATCACGCAGCCGATTCGGTTATGGAGATTGTGGAAAACGCCATTCTGCGGTCCGCCGCCCGCGAGAAACCGCCAAGAGCCGGCGCCGAGGAAGCGGATTTCCCTACTGGGTCTGAATACCTAGCACGGGTCAGGTACGGAAATCCATATTTTATGCTTCTATGAGGCACTTGGTGAGGACGAAAGTTCGATTCCACCAGGGTTGATATATCTTGTGCAGCATCATCCATCGAGTCCCATCTATAAGGGCGTCCCAAGCAGCGAAGGAGCAAAACGAATCCAATTAAGAAAAAATGCACGCAAATTAGGACGATCACAACCTACGTCTTTTTGACCATTTTTGATTCTTCAACATCCTCTTCTTCCATTGTCTCCTCCAATTGGGTATCCATCTGCCGGGCGCTTCACAATAATGATCAATGCCCGGAACCAGAACTCCGACTCCAACCTCAGTATCATTTAAGTTTAATTTGTGACTTCCTGTAAGCATTTACTCCACGGATTAAACAACAAAATAGAGTTTGATTGCAATATTGCTGCTGCATCTGAGCACTGGAATGGCTTATCATACTCACTTTCTAAACTCCGGGGGAGAGCCTGACTCTCAGGACCAACTACTGAACATGGGGTTCTTGAACTCTCATATAAGCGCACTGCCATGCCGTATCTTAGCCTTAGATCTGGTTTTCCTGCCTTTCTCAACTCCAAACAACAAGACACAATCTTCATCAGTGACAAACGCACGGCTCAAAGGAACCACCACCCACAATGAGACTCCAGTCCCTTGCTCTAGCAGCAACCAGCTTGACCGCCCTCCTCCCCGATGTAGCCTCAGCGCACTACATCTTCCAGCAATTCTCTGCCAACGGTGTGACATATCCGCCATGGAAGTACATCCGGCGCAACACCAACCCGGCATGGCTGCAGAACGGTCCCGTAACCGATCTGTCATCGACAGATCTGCGCTGCAACGTTGGCGGGCAGGTCAGCAACGGCACTGAGACCATCACGCTGGCAGCAGGAAGCGAGTTCACCTTCACGCTGGACACGGCGGTCTATCATGCTGGGCCTATCTCGCTATATATGTCTAAGGCACCCAACAAGGTGGAGGATTATGATGGCAGCGGGCCGTGGTTTAAGATTCATGATTGGGGTCCGAGCGGGAATAGTTGGCCTCTAAGAAGTAAGTGCCCTTTCGTAAGATATATTCCAAAGACCAATCACTGATGCTGGAGCCAGTCTCATATACATACAATATTCCCAAGTGCATTCCCAACGGCGAGTACCTGCTGCGTATCCAGAGCCTTGGGCTTCACAACCCCGGAGCTGCTCCCCAGGTGTGCTTGAATTGATTCCTTTCTCGTATGTGTCTCTTTGCTAATATGGAACCCAGTTTTACATTAGCTGTGCACAGGTCAAGGTCATCAACGGCGGCAATGCCAACCCATCTCCAACGGCCTATATCCCAGGAGCATTCAAAGCCACTGACCCCGGATACACTGTCAACGTGAGTCATGAGTGGAAAAGTTAAGACAGCAAAACTTTTTCTGAGCTAACCATCATTTCTATGGCAGATTTACAACACCAACTTGGCTAATTATGTCGTTCCTGGCCCACGCCCGGTAAGTTTCCGCACTTCTCTTTCTAGCACCGAGAAGCTACTAATATGCATCATACAGTTCACATGCTAGACCATTGGACCAAGCTCTGTACATAGCGAACATGCTATTAAAGGGGCACTCATTGAACTATCAGCAGTGTGAGTTCATTACTGCCAGAGATAAGAAGCAAATTGTACATTTTAGTGGTCTCCATATCTTGCAGGTGCCTCTGACTCACTGAGCGCCCTGACTCTCTCATCTCCAACCAGCGTACACTGCATTCTATGGGATAGCTCCAATCGTTCTCAGCTCAGCTCTGGAGCGGAGAGAAGACCATAGCAGCTCTCAGGAACAAGAAAATGCATGGTAATGCGGCTGGGACAGCTGCGCATGAGCATGTTGGTGAAGTAGATGCTATAGTGTAAATCCTCGACTCCTTCATGTCCATCTGTGCCTTGCGTTGAAGTCATGCATCCTTCCCCCAAGGGTTTCAAAATGGCTTAGAAATTCGGTTCATGGAAATGTGCTACTGAGAAGTACTCGCGTGTATCGAGGACAACCTTGCGCGGTATTGCACCCAAATAATTTTGGGTGAGGTGTTGCATCATGTCTCCTACAGAGTGGGGAAGCTGCTGCCGTCGTGTCTTGCATTAATGAGGGCACCCTGCACACCAAGGATGATTGTGTAAATAGTGTTCGCTGGGGGAATATACACTCAGCTATCGTCATCCTCTTTCAGGCCTGCAGCACTTTCTTTCCAGTTGGCAACTTATTCTGCCTCACTGGGTCGGCGAACGAAAAGCCCCAGGAATCCCCTATTGTCAGCTTACGCATGGCCATCTAGAAAATAAATGGACAAACGCTCCTCCAACATCTTGTGTTCCAATGATAAGCAATCCACAGTCGGTGTGAGAGCCCCTTCCTTCCCTGCTTTTTCCGTTTTGATGTTTTCCGTGGGCTATCACAAGGAGTCAACAGGGGTAACACGTCCAAAAAAAAACTTAAATAATGTTGTTGAACATCGCACATACAGTAAGATTCAGTAAGGCACCAGCCATCGCCGATGTAGCGAGTCAGTGACTTGGGGATATGCCAAGTTCCAACTCAATACACTGAAGCAATTTTCGCCCTCCATGATCAGACTGTTGACATAGCGAATGGTGAGCTCCTTCATTTGGCAATCAGGCTTAGGGCAAGGCCCATGGCATAGCCAGTCAACCTGGATGCATGGGTTATTCAGGGGCAGGTTTTTTATGATGGTAAAACCTCAGAAGAGTCGACGGTTCCAGCCGTGATCTCCTCCTCAGAGGCGATATAGCTTGAGTAACTCTGAGCATCAACATAGGCAACCTTCTCATGTGGCCGGGAGAAGAATCGGATTGATTCAGCTTTTGTGATGTTTCAGAGTGCCTTGTGCTCAGTTCTCATGACAATCTGGATGATTGCATGATGAAGCCAGGCATCGACTAGCACTTTTCCTAGGGCTTGGTCGCTCAATGGCCTTTTGACCCAACCTAGTAACACAAATGTGTCGAGTCGTGCAACCTCAGCCCTATATCCTGGTGACATTGTCTCACTGAGTTTGTCGGGATTATTAGAGGAGACTTCCCAGGAATGAGTTGAAGAATGCTTTTGTTCAGTGGCCATTGCCATCCCGGCAAAATGAGCTGTGGTGCTCATATTCAATATTCCTCCAAGGGCATTCGCCTGGAGAGCAAAAAGCAACGCGAGGTATAAGATGCATTGTGCTCAAAAGAGAAATAGCTTGATGCGGTCCAAGGCGAGATCTTAGAATGGAGAGTTGTGTGTTGTTGAGGTGACTATGTTGTGAGAAGTTGAGCACCCAAGATATGGAGTACTTTGACAATGGAAAGCTATATAAGCCCCTTTCAAAATATTTTTCAGGCACGACGAAATGACCCTTGGTCTCATAGATAGGTCATGCTGCTTGTTGCCGCTGAGCTCAGGAAGGCTTGGATAAGCAAATAGAGGATGACAACAATCTCATGGCTGCTTTTTCCACAGGAAATCCGTCAGTAAAACGATTTAATCGTCTCATCCAAGCATCTTCTGTGTGTGATCGCAGCATACTTGACCTTTATGAGTTGCCTTCAAGGCTCTTGGGTGGTGGTCAAACCCAAGGTTGAAAAGGGCTACGGACTTTGATGAGATCTCCTGCCCACAGTACTGTTCCACGGAGGATAGTATGGTGCATGCAACTTCCCATATCTGTAAGCTGTACTGCTAGGTGTACTGGTGCTAATATAGGAAGTGAGAAGACTTGGCATCCCTGTGGTTGCAAGTGGGGCTGCCACAACGTCAGTGAGTTTGGTTTCGCTGCTGTCGTTGTTGAACTAGTAGTTGTCTCATATGAAATAACTGCAGTAGTCTTCAGGCTAGATAATGTTGACTTGCCAAAGATATCAAGGATGTAGTTAAGGTTGGGGTTTTGGTATATTCATTGGCAGGGACCGGGCTTTCAGGCCCGAGGTTAACAACCTGGATTGTTTTGGTCACCACAACAACCTCAGTGACCTGCTGTGCGGCCAAAGAAATCACGTCGGCTGAGTGCAACAATAGTACTGCCGGTAGCGCATGCACAATGGTGACAAGCACATGCCCGACAGTCGGACTTGCTAGAGAAAAGGTAGATCCGACTTAAGTCCCGGAGGAGGACCCTGGATGAGCCTCAAAACCAGAGCTGGACCCCCAGCCAGCAGGCCCACTTGAATCCGAGCTTCCGTCGACAGCCACGACTGAACATGTTGCTCGTGGAAACAGTCCACGGCCTCTGAATTCAATTCCGCGGACTGGCAATGCATACGAAATTGTTGAAAATGGAGACAGGGTAAGCACAATGTTTTGGCCAACCTTAATTTCGGTTTGCCAGCTATAGATGAAGGAGCAGTTGTAGGAACACGATCTATGTGTATTTGAAGGGATGCAAGGGATTGATTGAAAGGAAAGAATGGGCTCTGGTCTTGAAGAAAATAATGAATCCCATTTAGCTAGATCAACAGCTAGGTAGATATGCGTTCATGTCCAGGATAGTGGTGGGTGGTGGGAGAGCATCCCGTCGTTGACTGGAAAATTCGGTGGCAGGGGGATCTGCCACCCTCCCCAACCAACCACCTCCATGGAAATGGTGGAGTATGAATATTGAAGTTCTCTCGAAGACATGGACAATATATGTGAATTTAGCCGCCTTCTATCTGCCAGAAGTTCTGGGCAGAGTGTTGGCGGTGAAGCTCGAGGGTGATCGAGAAAGCCTCAAAACACAAGCGGGCAGTGAGCTACAAGCACGATTCGGAGCTTTGCCTGTTTGTGGGGCCTGGTGTGGGCTCTCACACTGAAGATGCAGATCTGGATCTGCAGCCACATCTGCACATCTGCACGACATCGGTTGTGGACCCTGCCATAGATGGAGAGAGGTTGTCTTAGCATCAATACATTTTCCTTAGAAATCTTGGCATGCTGCCAGGGGATGCGGTGGAGCTTCGCCGCCAAATAGCCGGATGAACCGGCAAGTCTGAGAAGAGTGGGAGAGTTGATAGGTACCTAGGTACTTGATACTTCCCAACAGTTTACCGATTGGTTGTCAGGCAACAGTAATGCAGTCAAGAAATGATGTTCGGTTTAGAGGTTTTTTTCTATGGCAGGTAAAGACTGTCATCCTTGTTGCTGCCTGAAAGAAGCAGTCAGTGTTTTGGTGAACACACAGGGTTGACCAGCGTTACGGTCGGTGGAGTGTTGATGTTTTTCCTGGTCAAATATGACCATCAAGCAGCACAGGTTGCAATTTAACTAGGAATTTACATATTTTGCCATTGTTGCTTAAAGAACCCGTGCTGTTCAGCCTTGCCTGCATCATGACCGACCTACCTTAAGAAGCACTATACTAGTCTAATAAGAACTTTTAGATATTGCTGTGTGTAATCTGTGGGACATTGGTTGTTTAATCTCTAGAAATGGGGGCGCAGTGTACGCATTCCGCGTAATAGAATGCCTATTTAATGACCTTGTCGGTCAAATTGGCTGCCACAATTCAAGAAACACAACCAATCTAGCAGTGGTTGCAGCAGAGGTGAAAATCATATCAATCAGATTCTCCCGTCTTACCGGAGCATGTCCACCGTCATACACAGCAAGTGACCACAGTCCACAACCTACAAGTAGCATACATCTTACTTCTATTCTGGATGACCGAGAACACATCATTGACCACAAAACATCTATCAACTGTTAAGAGTTGGATGAGCTACCTGGAAGTACCCAAGCAGGTAGGTATCTTTGAGTTCTTGGCTTGTCAATGCTTTGTCTGTGGGAGTTGAGGATAGCCCCTACTTCAACACCCCGGACCCTCGAAGCAAAAGGGCTTGAAATGTACTATAGGCGATATTGCATAAATCTTACAGAGAAGGTAGCTGTTTTGGCTCTAAAAAACCAATGGGGAATGCAGATATCGACCTTGGCACGACTCCATCATACTTAGTGTTGTCAGAGAGTGGGGACGAATTAGGAAAACTTTGCACGGATCCAATCAAAACGCATGTGAAAAAAGGGAAATGTAACAAATGGATTAGCAAATAAACCATGTCTGGGCATATAAGTAGCTGGAGATTTGAGCTGGATTGGTGCGCCGGTTGATTTAATTAAAGATCCTAATGTCCTGTTATAAAAGCTAAACATGTTCCCTTGATTTTAACCGAGTGGGCAGTAAGAATTCTGATTCAGAACGTTATACTTTATAGTACGGTTACGCCCAGAGTTTTTTGACAGCTTCGACATACTTCAACAGTCCATTTACAGAACGGACAGAGTGGGCTGCACCATCGTCTCGTGGATACGGCTTGGTTTTCTTTCTTGACACACCTACATTACGACGTAGGAACAGGTTTAGTTGTGCATTGTTCCGCCAAACTTGGCTATGCAGCCCATAGCTTGGTACTCGGAACACTAGGTGCGTACTTACCGACGACCAGCAGGTACCAGTTATCATTGTTGCTGCTGGCCCTATTCGGCTCACACACACTCTTGTTTGTTCTCGACAGTTTGTGATTTGCAAGAGCGCAGAAGCTACTGCTCAGGCCGGTGTCAGGTCTCACAAAAAGGTCCGGGATAAAGTCCTAACATTTTTGCTCTTCTTAAGACGATCTGGCTGGGAAGGGAGCACATTCACAGGTAGTGTGCAATTGCTTGCAAAAGATCGAGCTGAAACCTGGAAGTCAGAGTTAGGATGAAAGGGCCACTTGTACAGTGCAATGACGCAAGTCCTTCAGCTGAAGAACGGGTTGCGTCTGTGACAACTGTGATGAAGGATTTGCCTGCTGCCAACACCTCCTCTGTGAACGTCACCGGGCAGCATGAAACCAAGAGCAATCACGAAGCGACTCCCACTGTGGCCTCTAAGAAGGAGCAGCAGCAGCAGCAGCAGCAGCAAACAGAAACACCTTCACCAGCTTGTCCGGAGCCTGGACCCAGGGGTACAGTGAACAATTCGCCAAAAATAACAGCTGAAGAAGACCCAGCATTTGTGGATGGGAACGGCAGCATACAGGCCCAAACAACGGGGTCTGGAGCAGCGGCAGGTCGGGCAGAAAGCCCTTCTTCACAGCATTCAGCAACTAGAGCTCCCGAACACATGATGAAAATAGATGGCAACCCAAATGGCACGCGATATCCCTTGGCAGCTCCTTCAACTCACCAAGCCCGGCTGCGCTGGACCGACCCGATGACAGTGCATGATCACTGGAGCCGGAGCCAGTCGGCAAAATCGCAGGCTTCGCAGCAGGAGGTGCAGAAGGGCACTCAGCGAATCGAAGCGCCTGAAGCCGCCCAAACGGGTATGCGAACAGGCCAATCCCCACCGCTGCCACAGAGCCGGGAGCCGGCTGATGCCGCTGGTGCGCAACTGGATCAACAGGGGCAACCGTCCTGGCCCTCGCCAACACCGCAGTGCAATCAACTGGAACAACCACAACGGCAACCGCATGCGCAACCGCACGTGCAACGCTCATTGCTGTCCACATCGACACCGTTCCCGCCGCCAGCATCTGGCCCTGTGGCATCCCAATCTCACTCATCGACTCTGTCAGTAGGCTCAGTAGGATCGCAGACACCCTTGCAGCCCCAGACGCCAGCGGCACCCATCGCCCAGACCCTTCCAGCTGCGCACGCGCAACCCGGCCCAGTTTCATCTCATACTCATCCTCAACATCCACAACACCTACCGCCGTCATCATGCCAGATTAATGATCCACAGCCTGCTCCTGCTCCTCCTTCTTCGACCCCGCAAAGTTATCCGCCAGCTTATCCTCAGTCGCATCCTTATCCCCCACAGCATACTCACTTATCAACCACACCATCTGCGCCCCCGTTGCCGGCGATTCATCATCAACCGCCACAACAACCATATCATTATCAACACCCGCCCCCCTCCCAGCCGCATACCCCTCTGCCACCTTCCAGCCCTCCCCGAGGTCCCATTACCAAGCCCATCATCATGGACCCCCCCAGCGTCCGGAAGGCCCAACAGGTTCAACAAGCCCAGGCCCAGCAGAGCCCGCAGCCCCAGGCGGTTGGCTTCCCATCGCCGAGTCTGGACCACGCCCGTATCAACCCCAAATTCATTGACGACTGCACCCGTCTTACCTATGCTGTTCAGCAAAGCTTGCCAGAGGCAGTTCGTCGGATAGTGCGCGACCATTGGGAAAAGTGTTTGATTGGTTCTGACTTTCATCAAGCTTTTATTGTAAGTGAGGACGCCCATCAGTTTTAACTCATCATGTTATGCAGAACCCTCTCATCCCATTGTTTTTGTATATGTATATCCAGAGTTGCTTGATACTTCGCCAATCTATCAAATCAGTGCTTTCTTCGTTTAAACCCGTTCTTTTCAGACTCACTTTTGTTACCCTTAGCTTGGAAGGGTGGAGTGACGACGCCAGAGGTCACGTAATACTCTTTTTTCCCCCAAGCTGCAGCGTGACCTCCCAAGGCCGAGGGCGTTTTGATTCCACTTGTTTTCAGTATTTCTCATCAAAGGCCCCATGTTCTCCCATAGCAATCTCATGCTCTGCCACCGAATGCCCCTCCCCCTTCAGGATTGTGAACCATTCTTGGAGTCGAGAAGTCTCAAGCTCCCATCTTCATTGTGTATCTTGAGAGCAGCGCTCAAAGCTTGCACCCATTCATGATCTCACAAGAGTGTTAACTTGTCAAATGCCTTCTGTTGGAAAGAGCGTATTGTCTCTCATTGCTTCTTCAGACGAAGGTGCAGCATGAGAGGCTCTCTTCATGGGACCATAGGTGCAGCCTACCCATTGGCCGTTGTATGCTCTTGGGATCACCACCTTGCTCTATGTTATTTCACACATCGGCAGCACTTCTTAGGGCATTTTGCCATTCTGACCTCAACTTGCCACATCTTTTACTTTAACTTACCCATCTGAGGCTCAGGGGTTACATTTCCAAAATGTGTTTCCTCTTTTTGTTCCTTCCCCCCTCCCTTCCCTGCAACCTTACAAAGCTTATAAACACAAATGGCTCCATTCACAGGGCTTTCCCCTATGTCCCTGTCTGGCACTCTCACCATGGCTAACTTACTACGCAGCTTAATGCTTCCATTCACCATGCCGCACCCAGCATCGCTCAGCGCGCAGTCCGAGATTTTGGCCGTAAGCTGGTTTCAGAGGCCAAACATGAATTTATTGGCCACTTCACTGCAGAAGACCTCGATGATGTCGCCGACCTCATCATCAGCAAGGCCAGCGACAAATTCCTTGACAAATGCCTGGAGAAACGGCTGCTTACCATTGAAGCTAAACCACTCATCAATGCCTTAGCCAAAGCAGAACGTCTGGGCTATGACTCGTCGGATATCATCCAGGATGACCAACACGAGCGCGTCATCCCTAAGGAGGCCTTTCCCGGAGCCTCTACCAAGCCGGCCCCTTACCCCGCACAACCCAGCCAGGCAATGCCATATCCAGCTGCAGAGCAGCGAATGCAATGCCTGAAGTGCTTCCGCACTTTTATCTACAGCTCTGCTTACGACTACGTGAGTAGTTTCTTGTCGCTGGACACCTGATGGACAATTTCTTACCTATGCTAATCCTCGCCCAGCATATGAGATATAACGTCTGTAGTCAGATTCCACCGACCGCTAATGGCTTCGAGTACTCTTGTCCCCACTGCGGTCAAGGCTTCACCAACGTGGTTGACCTCCAATTTGTAAGATTCCTCATTAGCTTCCTAGTCTTCTTCCATCATCCATTAACACAATTCTAGCACGGTAATAACCGGGCCTGCGGCGTTGATCAGGCTCCAACAAAGGTCCATCGTGGACCAGGCCGTCCCCCCAAGTCGGCTGAGCTCACAGCCCAGTCTAGTTCGACTGGTGTCCTCTCTTTCCAGACTCTTGTCACGAATGGTCAGGCAGCAACTCCCTCCCATACTGCCGCTGTCAAGCGTGCTACTGCCACAACACCGAACTCTCCATCCAATCCATATGCCCACTTGACGGAGGAGCAACTGCATGCTATGAATGAAGAACTCCGACGTGCAGAGGAACAGTTTGCCCATAGGTTTGCCGAGGCAGAGAAGATTCCGGACGAAAGGGCTCGCAAGGCGAAGATCGAGGGGCTCCGGAACAGCTTTGGCACAAAACAGTCCATCATCCGAAAGAAGTACGGCGTACGCTTACGCGAGCGCCGTACCAAGGCCGAGATCATGGCAGAGCGTGAACGCATGGGTCTCTTGAAGCAGGAAAAGGAGAGGAATAAGGCCCAGACTGCAAGCCCGACGCCTAGTACCATTGGTGCGAGCAGCCAGTCCGCTGTGAACACCGCGCGAGCAGCGGCAGCCGTCTGGGAAGAACACGAAGCCAAACGCCGCCGCCTTGATGGCGCAGGCGGCTATCGAACTCCTTACAAGCCAGTCCCTCCCGTAGCAAACGACAGTACACCGACCAACAACACGCCAACCGCACGCAAGAGCCTCACCATCGCAGAGATCGGCGGCAGCTTATCAAGAACGGCCGCCACTGCCGCCTCCCACGACCCAATACTGCCCGATCCTGTTTCCCACCCGCCCTCGACACGCGTCTACAAGCAAGCAGATGCACGCATCGAAGTTCCCGAACCTGTCGCTTCAACGCCAAACAAGCAAGCCATCTTTAAGCCCGATCCACCTTTTCCCACATCCGTCACGCTCTCAGGCGACGAGGATGGCAAAGATGTTTCCAAAGTAGACGCCTCCGCCGCAGCCGACAAGCGCAACGACAACCAAAACGGAAATGGCGTGCTACCTCACCACCAGCACAACCGCGCCCTCAACAAGAGCGTGACTGGGGCACAACAACACGACCTCCGGGATCACGACGGTGACATCTCGATGGGCGAAACCGTTCAGGGCACATCAACCGTCGCCGCAGCAGCCGAACCCAGCGAGTCAGCGACAGACGGGGGCGATGAGTCATCGGATGACGACGACGACGACGACGACGACGACGACGGAGACATCCCAGCCACGTTACCCGCAAAGAAACCAGTAGTTGGAGCTAATGGGGGAATACTGCAGAGGTGAAACTGGATGGAATGAATTTAAGACAGAAAAACAAAAGAGAAGCCCGTTTGTTCGTGGGCCCTTTTTTTCCCTCACTTCTCGTTCCAATTCCGTTACATCATGACAAAGTGGTCGAGGTTGAGAGGGCGTTTTATCATCAGGGAAATGGGCTAGCCGGGTGGTTTAGTGCATATACAAATGTAGACTACTCAAGTTATACCCTTTCCGTTTTACCATCCGCTATAGTTTTTCGTGGTCTTCCTACTTACTGGTGGCATCGTATCAGGTTTTTATAACCACAACAGGATAACAATGGCGTGGAATGGCGGTCAAACAAATGCGTCTCTTCAGCTCTTATGAGAATCATAATCAAGAGAGGGTAAAAGCAGGTCTAGACAAGATGGCAGTCTAATAGGCACAAATGAAAACAAATTACAGCAACGGTGAATGGAATATTCCTCGTAAATTTGTACATACATCTTCCGCAAAAGGCAGGGGGCAACTGCCAAAGTCCATACATACATCTATACAATCACTCATACAATCACCCTTTTTCGCCTGTATTCCCACTAAACTCACAAACGTGCTAACCATACCGCCAATACCCTGACAAAAATGATCAAACAACAACATGAAGAGCCAAAACAGAAAGATAAACAGGTCAGTATGATCAAAATTCTTTGGTAGTCAGACAGGAATAAAATACTTGTCACAGCTTCACACACCACGCCCTAGCTCGTAACTCGCCGAATCCAAAGCGTGGGGGTCTCCAGACCCTCCCGCTCCAGTCTTCTGACGGCCCGATGCAACTTCATTCCCAGCTCGTGCTCCTCTCTCTTGACCTCGTCCAGTTCATCCTTTAGTGCCTCAACCTTTTTCTTCTCCTCTTCACGTCGCCGAATTGTCTCAGCTGAGCTAAGCAGCGTGTCGACAGGCATCAGCTCGGTCATTTGCTTGATAGAGCGTTCGATGTTGATGCGACGATTGGCCAGGGCGCTGAGCTGGGCGTGAAGGAGGGCAATGCGGTCTTCGGCAGTCTGTTCAGGAGGAGCGGGCGGCAGGGATTTGTTGACGTCCCCCGAGGCGCGAGATGATGGACGCTCAACAGCTTGGGCACGGACAAGAGCAGGGTTGGTGACCTTTGTGGTTTTAGTCATAGGCTGGAGAGGAGGAGAGGTTGAAGTGACACGCTCGGCCAAAACGGGGGATGTGAATTGATCATGAATTGGAGTAGTGGTAGGACTATGGTTGTCCGTGGACGGCCGGCCGTTCCGAGCCATTTGTTGAGGTTGGGCAGTTCCGGCAGGAAGTGATGGGACAGGAGATTGATCTCTGTTGCTGAAGCCTTCTGCGCCGTTGAATGTTGTGCCGGCGGTGCTGACCGCGTCGTAACTTGTCGCGTAAGTGCTGATGCTAAAACGAGAAAGCGGTTGCACCCACGGTTCTTGGCTCGGAATCTCCGTGATGACTGCTTGTTGGGGCTGGATAATGTCGTCCTGAGAATAGTCTGACGAGACCGACACTTGGTGATGATGCTGGTTGGAGGTTGTCTTAACTGGAGGTGGTTTTCTGCGATGTTTGCTTAGCGTCTCGGACGGTCCAGGCTTCCGATACGCTGGACTTGGGACTGCATGGGCACTGGGAAGGCCACCATCGCGTACGAGTTCTTTGGCGGCCACTGCAGGTGCGTCGTTGGTCACAGGATTGTTGAATAAAGGTGGGCTTGGGTAGCGAGCGCTCGGAGATTGAGTGGCGGTAGTGGCAGAGGATCCCTTGTCCTTATGGGAGGAAGGCAGGATTCGCCGGAGGGCATCCCGCGGGGTAGCCCTTGTCGCCGTTTCAGATCCATGAGGGCTGATGGGTGGGGTTTGACCTCTCAAAAGTCCCATAGTCCTCTTGCTACTCTTCTCGGGAATCTTGAGGGGCCCAACATCAACATCAGGATTGTCGTACACCGGGTCAACGATCGCGGTGCGGCCGCTTGGGCCACGCCAGGCCGGACGGGATGACGTTAAGGCGGCGGCGGCAGGGTCTGCGCTGCCCTCCTTCACATGAGCGGCCTTTTTGGCGAATTTTCGCACGCGGTCGCCAAACGATTGCGTGGTCTTCGCACCGTCTTGCTGAGACATGGACTGTGTGGTGATGCCGAGACCATGGAAATATTCAGATTCGGCCGCAGTCGCCTGCGGCGAACGGCCACGGGCGCTCGAGGTGAGCTCGCCGGTGAGTGGGTCCCAACGGGGGGCGTCTCCGGCTGGGGCCGGGGGTTGCTGCGGGGCCGGGTTTCGCTGCAGGTGACCGGGGCCGGCTGGATCGCAGCCATAACGCTTTGGGGTCTCTGCCTCTCTTCGGCGTTCTCGTCGTAGCACAGGAATGCTTGTCGGCACGCGGTTCGGTGGCGGAGTCGGAGTGTAATAGCGGGGTTCTGAGAGCGCTGGCTGGTTGAATCTATCATCATTCGCATTTTCGCTGTAGTTGTCAGTGGCAGGCGCGGTGGTGGCAGTCGTCGCCACATACTGGGGCGCATCTTGCCCATCGTCCTCATCTATCGGGGAGACATCGCCAGCCAAGTAGCGACGGGCGGCCCCGCTTTCGGGCTCTGGAGAGCTCGGTGGGGAGATTTCTT
>Ga0065720_1019347_pt1 | contig 28015 bp, 21 predicted proteins | sample Thericmetagenome_FD_59107 | JGI IMG/M metagenome (GOLD analysis project Ga0065720, IMG submission 59107) | Thermophilic microbial communities from the Joint Bioenergy Institute, California, USA of rice/straw/compost enrichment - eDNA_2 v2... | ecosystem: Engineered > Solid waste > Grass >... | reverse complement strand
GAGTTTTTCTCGGGTCGGAGACAAATTCATAATTGGCATCGGCAGAATGGATAGCCAAAATGTTTGGATGGTTGAAGTTTTTAAATCTGGCTTCTCGGATATAATAAGGGCTGACCTTGTCATTGACATAGGGATAGCACTTGAGATATACGTAAGTGTTTGTTTCTGGAAAGACACATAAGTATATGGGGAACTTAGAGCTCGAAATCTTCTTAATTATTTCGACCTCATGGGTGTTCTTCTTATGGTAAGTGAGAGTAGGAGAAGGATCGTCTTGCTTAAGGCTAGTCAGAGAACTGGAACCAAGATATCCCTGCTGTTGAAACTCCATATCTTCAGATTTTCCTCACTTTTAACTTTTAGATATTTATCTTAATTGATAAATAATCTGTTCAGGTTGTATGACGCCACAATCTATATCAATATTCTAGGTAATTTTATAATTTTGTATTAGCTATTCATACTAAACCCACTTAGATCCAGCCTTCTAAGTTAAAACCTACTATTGATGCCCCTCGAATTCCACTTCTACATAAAATATGTTTGAAAGTTTAAGTACAAGAAACAAGGATACCTTATCGAGCCGGGGTTTGCATGTATGAGATTTGATTTTATATGTAATTAAACTTCATTGATTTGTCATAAATGTAGTCTCTAGCTAGACCCTTAACTATAAGATTAGAGACTTAAAGAGACAATTAAAGCCTTGTGGGCTGGAAATTCTGGGAGCTCTGCTGTCGGCTCAGCAGATTTTCAAATTTTATGTACAACTAAAATATAATAAGTAAAAAAACGTCAAACTCACAGTTCAAATCAATTGATGAACATATATGAAGCAAACGCCCTGTCCAAGGTGTCTGTTCTACAAGATTTTTGGAAGGCATCATCTAGCCCTAGAATTTAACAATGGAGGGTAATTTGAATAAATTTGGTTGTTAATGATGTCTTATCAGAAAAAGTGACATCATCTTAGTGTGATTCATGAGCCTTATTAGATTTATTGATTTCTGGGGATTTCTTATATTTTTCAAGGCCAAGACCAGACAATTTCAATTTAAATTTGAATTCCATTTGGATTGATCTTAGAGGCTGAGACTCGGCAGCATCTTGGAGAAATGGCAAAATGGAAGTTTTGTGAGAAAAGATCTTCTTTGTGGAGTGAGAATATTGCTGAATAAGTTTGATAATGCTGTTCTTGACAGTGTTCATTTTGTTGTTCTATTAATATCAATTTGTAATTTTGTATCTGATATAGAAATTTAGCTGCTTCAAAATTTTCACAGTATTACTGGATAGTGAGATTAAGTTAGATCAGACTTTACTAGCATAATTTGATAGTATTATAGAGTATCTATGCTAATATTCCATCAAATATTTCAGGGTTTAATTGAAAGATCTTAATCGTACAATATGAACTCTTGAAATGGGTACAAATAAAGTTGGATAATACTATCTATTAGTGATGGTATAATGTAATAGTTAGATAAGAAATTCAAAAAAGATTAGCTACTAAGATAATCTGCTAAAATATTTTCTAGCTCCTTCTTCGAATAAGTTGGTCCCAAAAACCACTTACTCTTTCTAATTTCCTTCAGAGTTGGCCTTGCGTTAGGATCATTTGCCAACATTTTCTCACACAGCTCCCCAAAGTCTCCACAGGATTCCGAGGACTTGTAATTCTTCTGAAAAGCTTTCCAAAACAAAGCATTAAATTCCTTCACCATATAAGGGAAGGTTCTGGTGCGCATGATGAACAGAAACAGTCCAGCTGAGTAAATATCAGCAGCCATCGGATTATCATTGATCCTGTGGTGGGCTTCAGGAGCCAAATAATTATGGTGTCCATGAGTTACCACTGACACCTCTTTTGGTGTTTGACTATAGTTGAAGTTCGCAATCTTGAGAGTGTAGCCAGTGTCCAAAAATATATTTTCGGGGCGGAGATGCATATGGGCGATGCCCTGAGAGTGAATGAATTCAATTCCATCAATTAACTGATGGAAAAAAGTCCGATTCAAAACATCATCATCAGGAAGATGTCCATGCATTATCAGGTTGTAGAAGTTCCCATATTTAGGCTTCTCAGTGATAATGTACGACGCCCTGATTCTCTTCCCATTGTTGAGTAGAGAATAATTAGGCCTTACATCCAGTATAGAAACTAAGTTTGGATGCTCGAAACTCAAAAATCGAGCCTCTCTAGTGTACAGAGGATTAATAGTCGATGAATCCGGGTGAATAAAGATTTTTAGGAGATAGGTTTCGGAGTTTTTCGTGCTATGGGCTAAGTATGATAAATATGGGGTTTTCGACAATTGTAGGCCCACGTCCAGACGCTCGTTCTCTCGACAATCCGTACTTTCTTCATTCTGGCCGGATTCTGATATTGAAAATGACCTTTTCTGCATCATCTGTTGTGCCCGAGTCAAATAATTTTAGTGTATAATAATTATAGCTTAATTGGATGCCAAACATTGAATCAAATTGAATTTTGAGTGTCAGAAACCTAGAGTACGGACTAAATACTATCAGGCTGCTTAAGGATCTTATCTTTTTTCATTCCTTTAAAGCTGATTCCTCAGAGCGGCAGAAATAGTGCTAAATAAACATATTTCTGTGAAGATTAAGTTTAATATACTCCTTGTGACAGCGAGTTTCTTTAAGGATTTTCCTTCAAAACGTAAACAGCAACGACGTTAGATGAATCCTTGAAATAAACCTAACCTGAATTCAAATTAATTCAGATAAAATTATTTTTTGCCTTACCAGAAAGATGCTACAGAAGACTTCATAAATCATCTAAAGAAAGGCTAAAATTGGCAATTGAGCATCACATCATGGGCAATTTTAAGAGGAGATCCTATAAAGGTAACTTGCTTATTTCATGGAAAACACTTCTGCTAAAGAACAGGATTCTAGACATCTACGGATATTAGAGAATCTGCCCTTTCAGATGTGCATCATCCTCAAGAAGATTTTCAATAGAGATACTTTAAGTTCGAGTTGATATTTTTTTAGAAAGGGGAGTTCTGGTTCTAGAAATCTAGAAAAAATTACAAGATGATCAATTATGGAAATTATGGAGATGCTAATTACATACAGGTTAATAAGGTTATAATGGCGAATTAAAATAATAGGCAGGAAGTGAAAGAGTTATAGCTTTAGCTTTGTTAACAAGGAAGATAATTCTTCGCTACAATAAACAGGCTTTTGATACCATTTTGACCGTTTAATCTCATCCAGAGTCAGTCGTTTAGGAGGGCTCGGGTCAATCATGCCACGGAAAAGATCAACAAAGTCTTGGCATATATTATTACTCTTGCAATATTCTTCAAGGAAATTCTCAGAAACTCCATGTAGCATATAAGGAAAGTAATGAGTATACATGATAAAGAGTACCATCCCTGCACCATATATATCAATAGGAGCAAGCTTTTCAATCTTTCGATGTTTGGTTTCCGATCTCTGATCATTCGACCGACCGCTCTCAACGACCGATTCATCATCTTCACCTTGGCTGAGCATAAAGTTGCCCAGCTTCAGGGTGAAATTAGTATCTAAAAACAAGTTCTCCAACCTTATATCCATGTGTGCGACACCCTTAGAATGTATATATTCTATCCCTGCGATAAGTTGATGGAAGAAGGTACGCACTATTAGTTCATCCCTAGGTAGCTTCTTGGAAAGAATAAGTGAATAGAAATCTCCAAACTCTGGCTTCTTGGCGATGATAACTGATTGTTCTCTTTCATAGGGAATTTTACCAGACTTCGAAGCAGGAATGACATCTAAGATAGCCTGCAGGTTAGGATGTCTTAATTTATGGAATCGAGCTTCCCGGAGAAAGAGGCTATTGAGTCTCTTGCCTTTTTCTGGGAAGGCTTTAATGATGATCTCAGTTTTGAGTTCTTCAGAAAATGCCCAGTAAAGAGTGTGACTATATCTGTCAACTTTCTTCTTGAACTCTACTTCAGCGCTAGCTTTGGCCCTATCCTTTGGAGTTGTGTCGGATAAACTGCTTGTTGTTCTAGTCTTCATTAGGAGGTATAGTTTAAATTTATTCACTGATGACTGTTTTATAAAAGGGGTTGTTTCTCTAATAAAGGAAACTTTATTTCTTGGAAAACCTCAAGCTCTAGTTTAGTCTCATCTAGGAGCTTAATGAGAAGATCACCAAGGTTTCTTCCGGTTCATAGTCATTCTAAGGACATTTCTTGTTTTTCTACGGGAGTGCTTTGACACTAATGGATGCTTCCTAGCAGCAAAGCACCCATTGGGGCTGCTATTTCTTCGAGTAGAATGTACTGTCTTATATAATTTCTCTATGGTTCTCTAGATATCATTTGTGAAATTCAAAATTATTAATTCAGCCTCAAAACAACTTAACTCAAGTATACTTTATGAAAGCCAAATTGTAGGTTAACCTTGTCTTATGTTCTTAAAAACACTAACAGTCTTGCTTAGGAACACAAAGTAGTTACAAAACTCTTTTTCTCAACCAACAGGAATACACAATTCAAAAGGTCATAATCTGGTAATTTAATCTCTGATTCTTAGAAAGTTCTGAATCCGTTTTTACGAAAACCTGTTCAGAGACATCATATAAATACAACTTCAAGGACCTCAACAATTTTAGCTGAGTAACTGTGCTGAGCAGTTCATTATAAGTTGAAATCAAGTCAAAATACTTAGGCCCAAACCCAACAAATAATGAGGTCAATTTGGGCAGGGATTGAAGGAGGTCTTGGAGAGATTGAGGAACTTTCTTGGAGACGAATTTCTTCCTGTAAAAATTCACGCTAAACTCTTGTAAATTCTTGGCAAACTTAATACTTTTGAACCAGCTTATAGCTTCTTGATCTTTCACATAGCTTCTTCCGCTGAAGTCTAAGCATAGGCTGTTCAATTGCTGCAGGATTGGTCTGAGTCCAGAGAAACTACTGGCATCATTGACAGGATTTTCTTGGAACTTGAGTTTCAATTTTCTTAGTTTCAGGCAGCATATTAGTGACACAGAGAGTTCCTCTATTGAGAGGGCCCTATAGCAAAGCAGATTTAATTCTTCGATGATTATAGGGAAAGAGAAAGACAATCGAAAGTTATTATAGACGTCTGAATATGTCCCTGTACAGTCATTAAGCTCGCACGTAAGGAATCGAATCTTTTTCATTTTTCCAAGAGATTGGTACACTTTAGGGAGAAATTCAATATCAAATTCCACAGTACTGGAGATTATTAGCTCAAGGCTATAAAGAACAGTAATTTGTGTGATAGCTTGGATAGGCTCCAGTATAGAGTAGGTGTTAAGCTCATCTCCAGTAATTTTGAGCGCTAGAGTATTTAAGGATTCTTTAAGTGCTTCTATGCCCTTTGCTAGTTTACCATAGAGTTCTGGAGAGGTCTTCTTAGCAAGCTTAGGAAGTTCTATTGAAAGATTTTTTAATTGTGATTGACAGGAAATTATCTTTTGTAAATAAATTGATTCCTGGGGACTCATTTTATGACATTCCATTTCATCATCATAGAGGAGAGCTAAGCTGTTAAGAGTTTGAAGATTGGGAGCTTCTTTTGAGAGAAATTCTAGAAAGGTATTTGTGAAGATATATTCCTTGATACTGAGGGTTTGTAACTTTGGATTTCTGCCAATAAAAGCAGATAGATTTGACTGATAATTAAATGCAATGGGGATATCTAGATGCAGATGCCTCAACTTTGTTAAGTTCCCTAATTTAGAAAAGAAATATTCCCAGGCCGAAGAGACTTTCTGATGTAATTTAATTGACAAAGACAAATAACTTAGACTTTTCATTCTATTGAGGAGATTAGCCAAAGTCTTCAGACTCCTTATTCCAAAACAGTAACTGACTTGAACATTGGGATTTTCTAAAATTCTAAGGCTCTTCATCGATTGTGAAAATTTGGCAATGCTCAGTGATAATTGACCAAAGCAAAGCTCTGGTACACATAAGCTAAGCGAATTCAGCCTGGGCAACTTTCGCAATGCCCAGGCTAAAGGGGTATAAAGACAAGCACCTCTCTGAACATCAATTCTTATACTCAAAATTTCAATCTTTTTGGATTTTGATAGTGATTGTGCTATAGATCTTATTGCTGAGGTATTCTTGCCCAGAGAAAAAGGAGAATCTAGAGCTAGTTGGAGGTCGAAGAGTACTAAGGTGAAAGAGAAGGCTTTGAGGTAAGGAAAGAGTCTCAGCAATTTTGTAATGTCATTTGAATATATATTTGACTTAGAAGCCAGCTTCACAGGAGCTGTATGGATTTTGAGTGGTTGTTTTTTGTTTATGTGTCTGTATTTTGCATACCGAAGAAGAAAATAGGAGACTGGCTCTTCATGGACCCATGTGCGGTGCTTTATGCTTCTTATTTTTGAATTTTTCATCAAATAAATTTATTGCAGAATTCTCTACTCAACCGACCTTCGATACTCTACTTTTTCCCCATAAAATAATATCAGAGAACGCATGATAATATCTCTAATTTATTTCAACTTAACTCAGAACATTTTTATTATGACTAAAAAGTTGCTGTGATATGTTAAACGGAACAACTTTCAAAATGTTCAATTATATTGTGCCAATTCAAACGCGATACTTTACTTTGACATTAGCAAAAGAATTCTTTTGTTCTAATAAATCAAACTATTAAACCAAATATAACATTTGATATCTCTTTTAAAAGCCTTGGGAGGGTTTAAAGAAGCAAAAGAGATAATTTCTTGGGATGATTTGACTCCATATTCAGTGTTCCATCCAAGGAGAATACTAAAATTCATACTGTAATGTAATCTCAGCTTCAACAAGCAGAGATATAATGAATTGATCGGAACTCTGGACGATTCAGCATAGAGAAATAAGGACTTTGATTATGCTGAAATTTGCGTGGAGAAATCGTAAACGAGATGATCCAGCTGATTTATATTTATTTTTATTAAACAACTTGACACGATGAAGAGTTTTATTAATCCCTTGAGGGACTCTGAATTCCTAAACCACAAGGCTAATCTTACTTTCTTCTATAGATCAGTATCAAATTTCGTTTATGGAATAATCGTTTAGGTCACAATGATCTGTGGAACTTCTTTGTCAATCTATATCTTTCTATATGGATTTTCTCTTTGGTTTGATATCATAGCCCTGGTCTGTGCAATTATTATGATCAAGTATCATAAAAGATTTAGCAATAATTGCTTCTTTCAACACCTAATCGGTGGAATCCTTGTTTACTACTACACAAGACTCAACAATTACACTTTTTCTCACAATGAAGAATTTAATTGTACTAGCTTATATCTATATGGATTTAATTGTGGACTGATGGTGGTCCTGGCCATAAATAGCTTTGTACAGACTTGGTTTTCATGGTTCATTGTAATTTATAATATCATTTTTCACAGCATTTTCATTTATCGGAACACTGACACCCTCATCATGGTATACAATATCTGCTTTTTGTTCATTATCATGCTTGCTGGCTTAAGAACTGAAAGAGAAGACTATAAGTTTTTTAAGGAACTGAATCAATCAAGAAAAACTTTAATCAAATTTCAAAATTTCATCCAAGAACATTTACCCTCCTCCTTGCTGATTATGAACCCCAAAACACGGAACATGATGTTCATGAATAAAAGTTTCTCGGAAAACTTCAAGCTTGATGACAAAATGGACTTGACAGACTTCCTGAAGAAAATAAGGGTCGAAAATGTCAAGGAAGAATCTGAAACTAAGAAAACTGAGGGAAGAGATGATCTAAAGAATGTTGAATGTTTACTCGATGTTATTGAAATTTATGACAAAGGACTGAGCTTAGACTCATTTATGAGCCTGAGTTGCTACTATGATGACTCCAATTTACAAAAAAGAAATTTCGAAGGCAAAGTGTTTAATCTGATCTGGGGGTCGCAGGATGCTTATGCCATCCTTCTTAACGATATATCATATCAACAGGCTATTCTCAGTCTCAAAATTGCTAATGAGAATCAAGAAAAAGCCATTTCAACTTTGGCTCATGAACTTAGAAATCCTGCTAATGGCTTACTAGGGATTACCAAGATGTTGGAAAAGAGTATAGTAGACCAAAAGTCAATGCAAATGGTGTCAGTCCTCAAGACAAATATCAACCTTCTCCTCAATATCCTCAACTCCGTCCTAGATATTCAACAAATCAGAGCCAATAAGCTCTCCCTGAATATCACAGAGGTCAATTTAACTGAGCTTATCTCGAACATTGGCTTGCTTTATGGCTTTGAACTTATGTCAAGAAATTTCGTATTTCACATGCATGTAGACCCAGCCCTGCCTAAGACAATTTACACTGACAAGAGCAGATTGAACCAAATTTTGATTAACCTCACTGCCAATGCCCTGAAATTTACCTTTCAGGGGAGTATCACTGTCGTAGCAGAGCAGGATCCTGAAGATTCATATAAAGTCAGATTTAAGGTTATTGATACTGGGATTGGAATAAAAGAAGAAGACTGCAAAAATTTATTCAAAATGTTTGGAAAATTGAATAGTTCGCTTGATTTAAACCAAGAGGGAGTGGGTCTAGGTTTAATGATTTCCAATTCCCTGGTCAAAGTCCTTAATAGGGGTGAAGAAAAAGGGAATCAAATTAAGGTTGAAAGCCAATATGGAGTTGGCAGCACGTTTTATTTTAGTATTTACCAGGATTATAACAGGGATCACAAGAGCATGGAAGTGATAAATCATGATGATACAACAATGAGTGCCTATGAAGAAACGAAAGGATTTTTGCAATTTCCTGCATTTACAAATGGTCTTAAGACTCTGTCCCAGGTTGCTTCTCCTATCCGAGAGAGAAGCCCTAATGCCTCTTATTGTGAATCTCATTACGCAGAAAGCCATCAGCAAAATGTCCTTCAACTATTATTAGCAAAATCCAAAGAAATTATAGCTGAGGACACAGCCTTAATTGTTGATGACAATGTTTTTAATTTATATGTTGCCCAGAGTGTATTATCTTCACTAAAGTTTAAATGCTATTTTGCACAGAATGGTCAAGAAGCCATCAAGAAATTTGAGGAATTGATCCAGGAAAATATACACATAGATATTATATTTATGGATTTTGATATGCCGATATTAAATGGGTTTCAGGCTGCAGCTATTCTTAAGCAGAAAATGAGAGATAAAGAAATAGGAGATATTCCTATTATCGGGTTTTCTGCCAATGAAATTAATGAAATTCGTGAAGAAGACAAGAATAATGAGATGGATGATTATCTTTGCAAGCCAATCACAGAAGACGCAATTAAGAATATTTTGAGGAAACATTTAAAGAGATACATTAATTAATCAGGTTTAGTATCCATTGGACGAAGTAATCTTACTAACTTGTACTTATAAGAATTCCACTTTCACTTCTTTATCCAAGAATTAGTTCTTAGAATCCTAACAGGTCAATTATCAGCCTTGTTTACTAAATTTTCCATAGCATCCTTTCGATCCTTCAATTTATTGAAATCAAATCATGAAATTTCTCATTGAAAAATCTTCCATCTACAATATATTTCTAATTCTTGAACTACAAAATCAAGTTAACTCATTTCCTTCAAATAGTACCCAGTACCTGTTATCTCCATTTAACTTCCTAGCTAATGCAACTACCTGTGTTTCAATCGTATTGGACATACACCGGATCAATCAATAAGTTCTCGCTAATCATCTTCTGAAACCAAAACTTAATATCCTCTCCAACATTGGTTACTCTATGAAAATCTCTTTTCAAGAGCAAAAAGACCCTAACTTGCCTCAGAAAATCAGCACTGATAAAAACAGACTAAGTCAAATCTGATTAACTTTGTAGCTAATGCCCTAAAATTCACTTTTCAAGCAATGACAATCAATCTCTTATCGAAAATGATAACACAAGCAAAGTTCACTTTTAGAGTCAGTGACACGGATAGGTACAGGAAGAAGATCTACAAGAACCCTCAAACCATGAAAGGGTGGGCTTGGATTTGTCATTTCTAACGCTTTAGTAAAGGTGCTGAACAAAAACAAAGATGATCATCAGATAAAAGTTGAGAGTACCTATTGCAAATCGCAAAGGAAGTACCATATTATTTCACCGTAGCAGAACTACAAAGAAGAAAGTATATCAAATCTCTCGGCTTTTAATTTTCGTGGTATTGAATTAGCTATCTTTCAGGACCGAGCAGAGAACGTAAACCAGTTCTGGCTGCCTCGAATTACAGGCAGGACATTGCAGGAATCGCTTGTGCATGCCAAAATGTATTCCACTGAGGAGTTTACCTTTTTTTCACTCAGAAAGAAGCATATCAAGGTCTCTTCTTCGGCTCTAAAGGACTTAGCTTCAATGTCCTAATCATTGATGGCAATGAATTCAATCTACTGATCACCCAAGAAATGCTCAAATCATTCAGGATAAGGACTTATGATGCCCTTTCTGGTAAGGATGTCCTCAAAACTCTGGAAAGTCTTTTGGAGGAAGAATTGTACATAAATCGAATATTCATAGACTGTGAGATGCCCATTTTGGATGGCTCTGAAGCCTCGCAGCAACTCAAAGAAAGAATCAAGGCGGCCCTGCTAGAAAATACGACAATTATTGGACTTTTTGCGAGTAGTGAGTTAGAGGTTAAGTAGAGGAATACTAAGGCTGGGATGTAGAGTTATGTACCTAAACCTATAAATCCTGTGACTCTACAGGAGGTTATAGAGAAATATCTATAGAAACTAGTATACATCTTTTGGAGGATTATTTTTGTTTATTGGGACAGTATTTAGTGTGAGATATTTTAGTGAGTATTTAAGAGAGAAAATTAATTACAAGGTGAAGATTTATGAAGCGTAAAATACGACAATCATAGTCAACAAGAATTATGAGTTTTCTTCATTTTAAATCTGTATCCAGGCTCAGCAAATACCTTTCTTACTTGCTCAGCTTCAGATAAAAGAATGTCTTTATCCAAAATTTCTTGGTTCAAATTGACCCAGCGATTATAGAAAAATGATCCAATAAAATGGTCAACTAGTAATGTTCTAGTAATATCAGCCACAAATTTCTTCAAGGGCTTCTCAGGGTCAAAGCTGGGATAAAGCACTCTTTTAATATCATCATTTGTTCCAACTTTGTATGTTTCAACTTTTTTATTTCCTTTATCCCTCATGGACTTTCCTCTGACCTCTGTACTTATGTAATCTTTGACTTTTTCTAGAAGTTCGTCAGCTGTCATATCTTGAAGAAGGTCTGAGTGCTGGTTTGCAAATTGAACGGTAACCAGTCTGGCGACTTCCAAGAAGTCCTGATAAGCAAGTTGTTGGGCGAAACCTGTGGCTACTGAGCCCTTGAGGTTCTTTATAATGGAGGGAGTTTTAGTTTTGTCATTGGAAGAGGTACTTCCCTTTTCGCTGGCCATTTCAGTATCAGCTTCTCTCTTAATTTTTTCTTCTTCTTTTTGTTTCATTTTGGCACTGGTTTTGTTTTTCTTTTTCTCCTTTCGTTCTTTTTGGACTTTCGCCAGGCCATCCGTCTGAGAAATTTGAATTTTTTTCCGAGTCTCTTCTAACTCCTCGTCATTATCGTCCTTCATGAGGAACTCCCAGACGTCATGGATGTACTCAGGGACCTGGACAGGAGAGTTAATGATGAAGTCTTGGTCATTTGATCTTTCTTCCATAGGGAATTCTTCAAATGATTGGAAAGCATTGGATTCAAAGGCTCTGGAAGATGAGAAATCAAGCTTTGTGGAGTCGTCAGCCTTGGAACTGTCATCAGCTGGGCATTGAAGCTTTTTGACGCATTCGAGGTTATGATAAGGCTTTGTGGAGAGGCGGAATGTAGAAGAAGGCTGAGAGATCATTTCACCCTCTTCATAACAAGGATCATATGAGTCTGAGGTAAGGTCATTAGACCAGTAAAGCTCATTGTCGTATAAAGCATCGTCTCTAATATATTCGCTTTGCATTTTGTTGTTTTGTGTAATTATTACAATAACAGACCTTATTCAGATTAAAAGATTAACACATACCGATGATTTCGGTTTGATATTAACTCACCTATTTAGGTATGACGTTCATAATCATACCTATACTTTTAATGATCGATAGACCACCAATTTGTACGGATTTCATACAAATCTCTACTCGACTAAGTACAAAAGTTACAACAAGTCTCCTGCCTCTAGATATTTACGAAAAAACTTCTTCGAGACCTCAGATTATTGTCTACGGTTTATAAAAATTTTTTTGGTGGATTTAGGCTTTTGTGCAGTATGTGTATCTTATGAGGATGGTTTCCATTATAGAAGGATGCAACTTGTCCAGTTTTGCTCAACTCGGCTAAAACTTTTAGTTTGATCATGTAATTTGAAAAATAAATACAGATGGCCAAATACAGATAAAAATATCATAACCCAACACTATCGTTAAAAAGAAGGAAATTTCTCCTTCTGACTTCACAGATGTTGCATATAATCTCTATAACTCCCTTTTCTATCTTGGAACAGTCTCCTATGTTAAGTAAGAGCAAAGATCCTTGGCCTGTAAAGCAAATCAAGCCAAAGATGTGGTTGAGCAATGAATAAGAATCATATTTAGGTGGCAGGAGGGTTGGGAGGTTAACTCTAACCTCCAAATTAAATTTAGGACTAGGAAAGTCTATCCTCGACTTTTTCAGACTTTCTAATATATATCAAATAAATCTTTAGTTGAAATAAATGGAATCTTCATCATTTCCTGTTGAAAAAATCCAAGAATACATCACAAAGGAATTCGACAACAACGTCCTTCCAAACTTAATGGGTAACTCCTCTCCATCTTGGATAACTCCTTAGAATTCATTAAAATCCCTAACCTTTCCAGAGCATATGATCCAGAATGGGCAACTAACGGCCTCTTAGAAAAGGCTGCTAACTTCGTTCTTGATTGGATCAAGAAGCAAGACATCAAGGACATAACTATCGATGTTTACAAAGAAAAGGACCACTCTCCTTGTATCTTTGGTGTCATTGAGGGAAGTACCCCTGATGCTCCCACTGCTCTCTTCTATGGTAACGATGGTCTTCGTAAATACTCAAAACTCTAGGCCACATTGACAAGCAACCACCTTTCAGTGGCTGGAGAGAAGGTTTCGGACCCACCATCCCCATTATTGAAGGAGATAAGCTTTATGGTCGTGGCGGAGCTGATGATGGATATGCTTCCTTTGCCACTATCCTTATTATTAAGGCCTTGCAAACTTTGGGTCTGCCCCACCCTAGATGTGTTCTTTTGTTTGAATGTGATGAGGAAAGTGGAAGTGCACATCTTCCCTTCTATATGAACAAGTTCAAGGACCAAATTGGAGAACCTAGTGTCCTCGTAAGGACTTTAATTACCTTTGGAATAACGAATCTAGTTCGGTTTGGACTCAGGATGTGGTAACTATGAACAACTGTGGCTCACCACCAGCTTGAGAGGAGTCTTGAGTATAATTTTGAGGCTTTGAACTAAATATCTAGTCGCCACCTTGAACGTCAAGATCATCAAGGAAGGAGTCCACTCCGGAGACGCCAGTGGAGTCGTCCCTGATTCATTCAGAATTATCAGAATGCTTTTGGACAGACTTGAGAACCAGGAAACTGGTGAAGTCCACCGTGACTTGCAAGTCCAGATCCCTGCCACTCACTACATCGAGGCTGAGAAGGTCATGAAGGCTATCGGAGAAGACTTCATGAAGAGATATCCTCTCATTGAAGGTGCCAAGACCATGGACCCCAACCCCTTATTCTGCTATTTATTCAGGTATTCTCAACACCACTCTCAACTGAATAATTAGAACCTGGAAGCCCACAGTAACCGTCACTGGTATTGACGGTCTTCCTTCCACTGACAAGGCCGGAAACGTCCTCAGACCTGAAACCACAGTCAAGATTTCAATCAGATTGCCACCCACTCTTGACCCTAACTACGCCTGTAAGACCGTTGAGAGAATCTTGACCGAGAATCCTCCCTATGGAGCCAAAGTTACTTGTACCACCACTGCCGGAAGTGGTTTCGCTGCTGAAAGTTTTGACCCTTCTCTTGAAGAAACTCTCAAGTCTGCCTCTCAGGTGGGCCTTTTGTAGTGTTATCTTATTATTTTAGAACTTCTATGGAAAGGAAATGCTCAAGATTGCTGAAGGTGGCACCATTCCCTTCATCAATATGATCAAGCAGGCCTTCCCTAAGTCTGATTTCGTTATTACTGGTGTCCTGGGACCTCAATCTAACGCTCATGGACCTAATGAATTTTTGCATATTCCCTACACTAAGAAGCTGATTATGTGCATGGCCCAAGCCGTCAGCCAAGTGATTAGAATCTACAAGAAGAAATAATTGATTTGAATATATTAAACCGTGCGTAGTCTACTTACTGTATGCACAGTTATATAAGGGTTGAACGTAGTATCGAACCTCCTAGTCTCATAATATTGCAATTTTCAAGGGGTTTTTTAATAATTATTTTATTAAATGCTTAGACTCAAAGCAATTAACTCTACTCTAGTGCTTGCCTGGTCCAAGGGACAAAACTTCCAGCCCTTCCTCAAACACCTGAAGAAGACCCGCTACTTGCCCCCTAAAAAGGTCAAAAAGCTCATCCTTTTCCGCCTAGAACTGACTCCAGACCAACCTCACCTTTTCAAAGATGTCTCAAAACTGCTTAAGACCTTCCCATACCTGCGATCCTTTAGGCTTGAACTTGATTGTCGCAGGCATATTGGCTTTTCATCCGAGTATAACAAACTTGGGTGTTCTGTTTATAAAAATTGCAGAATTAATCAGTTATCCCTCTCCATCAAGAGCGAAGTGAACTTATCTCAGGAGTTCCGAAGACCCTTCCAAAAGATACTAAAGTTAAGGAAAATTGAGAAATTAAACCTGCAAATGGATGCTGACCTTCAATCACTTTTTCTAGGCCTTTTTAAGAAATTTTCGAATCATGTCTCCTCCCTAAAGTTGGCCGGACCGCACTCCAAGGCCAACTTTCCTAACTATTCAACAAAAACTATGGAGAACCTGCTTTCTTGCATAGAAATCATGCATAAACTAAAAGTCTTCCACCTGAAGTGTTCCATAAATGAAGATGAGATCCAAGAGAGAACCCACTGGTTAATATTATTCCAACGGCTGAGCGCTATAGAGGACTTATCCTTGCAGATAATGGATTCATCAAGATGTTTAGAATCTCTAACAAAAGGCCTAGACACCAAAAAGCACCTCACTCAGGCCAATTTCTTATTCAGTAACCCTACAATCAGCATTGAGGACTTTCACAAATCCCTCTCCCGTTGCTCTGGGCTGTCTTCTTTAGTGCTAACCTACTCTCCTAATGTGGTTCCTAGTAATTTCATGTACAACAATAAATTCGGAGTAGTGCTTAGAGAAACTCTTCAAAGCCTCTCTAAGCTCAAGACTCTGAAAATGAAGCTAGAGCACTGCTCGATCTATGGTGCTGGCCTCTGGGAAGAATTAGGCTACATTTTCAACTCTGAACTCCAGCTAGAGTCAATCTCTATTGTCATCCATGATGCAGGAATCTCTAAGTCCTGCATTGATAATCTCGTAAAATACATGAATAATCAATTGTCTCTTAGGGAGTTCGATCTTCAAGTCTTCAAGGTTAGTGGCTTTGATTCCACATCTATTTCCAATATTTATCAATCTCTTAAAGGCCTAAACAATATAAACTCCCTATCTCTTGGCTTTGGATTCGCTGACCCTGCCCCTGTGGGGACTTTAAGTGATATGGGGCCTCTACTTGTAGTTCTTACTAATCTAAAAACCATAAAAATTGCCATAAATGAATATAATAAAATAACTTCCCAGGAACTGAAGCTCATGTTCGCGGGTCTAGATAACCTTAAAAAGCTAGAAAGCCTTACTTTGGACTTTAATAAATGGATATCGCTAAGCTCACAACACTTAAAGGCCATTTTATCCAATAAAAAAGCCCTAAAACTGCTCAAATCACTTTCCATCGATTTATCTGAGTGCCTAAGTCTAAGCAATCTTGATATCATCGACCTGTGTACTGGAATTCGTTCCCTAAAGCAGCTTCATGCCCTGAAACTGAGCTTCAATTACCTAACTTTAGGAGGGATAGTTCTGGTCTATATTGGTGAAATGATTGAGTCGCTAAGGAAACTAGGATGCCTGGAGCTGAGCTTTGCAAGAATGTGGGGCTACAGCCAGGCTCTATTGGTGCAAGTATTGACTCAGCACCCTATTCTAAAATATAGTCCTTATGTGAATATTCTGTTCGATAAGGTTTCTATGTAGATTAAATAGCTTGTACTTTGTTGTCTTTTGCCTTCTCTATTGTGTTACTCATCCTTATCATTTGCCTAAGGCTAACAGACAAAAATATTATTTTGACAGAATAGTCTATAACCTATAAACCTAATTAATAAAAACCAGTGGAATTTAGGGTTCTAGTCTCTTCAAAAGCCAATCGAGATTTTTTAGGACTTTTTTACAGGAAGGCCATTTTTTTATGGCTGTCTGACGAGATCAGGCTGAAGTTTTCGACAAAGTTTCTGATTAGTTGAATGCAAAGTTTAAAGCAAGGGATAATTATGGCCAAGGCTCTATTCAATAGACTTGTTGAATTGATCAGGTTGCTGATCGGAAAGAAGTCCCCATATTTTGAGAATTATATTGAAATAAATATATAGAAATTTCTAGATTTCTTGGCTATGTTTGAACTTCACTATGGGACCTGGTCCCAAAAATAGCATATTAAAAGCTCTTAGGGAGCCAACCTATACTATAGATTAGCTCCTTGGAAGGCTGGGAGGATTAGAAATAGTACTTTCTAGAAATTCTTATCAGAAAGTTCTAGACTTATAAAAATTAATATAAATATCCCTGCCTCAAATTATACCGCAAATAAATATTTAAATCGCAATACAGAAATCTCAAACTCATGAGAAGCAGCCTTCTTCGTGTTATTCCTAAGACCTACAAGCTCTTCTTAGATAACAAAGCCCTTAAAGGTGTCAATCCTTACCTCAATGTCAGCTCTGGCTCCTATGCCAACATGAGTAAGTTTGTCAAATACGAAGGTGACAAACCAAACATCACAGTACAGCAAGAAGCAAGAAACCAAGTCTTTGTCGAGTTGAGAGACGCTGAGACTGGTGAAATTCTCGGAAAGAACCAAATAGACTATGACAGCTTACCAGATAACAATGCCACTTTCGAAGAAATAGTTCCTTTGAAGAACCAAGCAGGTGAAGAAATTGGTGAGGCTGTCCTTGAAGTCCAGGTCAGACCAAGGAAGTTTGGTTCTCTCTTCTGGAGCGAGCAGGCAAAGCTTGAGGGTGAAAAGACACAGGAAAAGAGTGAAAAGTATGAGAGTAAGCAAACTGAGGAATCTAAGCCTGAACAAAAGAAAGAGAGCGAAGGGGCTAAGAAAGAAGAGGCCACTATGAAACAGGAAAGTGCGAGCAAGGAACAAGCTAGTGAAAGCAAGGCCAAGCCCCAGGAAGTAGAGACAAGAGATGTTTTTGATGACATCTTCCCACAACATCGCGACATCTTCTATGAATTCGAAAGAACCAGAAGAGAAATGGACAGAATTTTCCATAACTTTGAAAGAATTTTTGGAGACAGAGTTTTCTCCGGGTTCTCCGATGAATTCAGAAGAGTTATGAAGACATTCGACAAAATTGAGAGAAGTATGCTTAGAGACTTTGAAAACTTCATGCTTCCATTCAGAAGCCAGAGAAGTTGGTATGTTGAGGAGGGAAGATACAGCAGCAGAAGAATGGAGGGTGAAAAGAAGCCTGAATCTAAGGCAGAAAATCAAGAAAATCCTAAGGAAGACAGTAAAAAGGAGCAATCTTCTGCATAATTTACTTTATCTTGTATGATAAAGAATTATCCTTTATTGTTTGATTAAACATCCTTATAAAGTTTCTAACTTTATGTGTATTTGGGGCCACTTCTAATAACTATTAAAATTGTCTCTCATTAGGTTGGGGACTCTAGAACCATATACTTAGGCTTCTTGATCTCAGAACTTCTACATAAAAAAATAATCTATTAGGATCAAAAATTATCAACCTAAAGAATATCCCAGAAGACCAGATCACCACTTCTTCAATTAGGATGCTAAAGTATAGAAACTTTTAGGACTAATTTACTAAAATATCAAGAAAAATGAATCGAGAATAAATACATCTAGAGTTTATTTTAGTAGGACAGATCACTTACTATTGCCAGGATGAGGTGCTAACTAGTGAGAGATTGACTGGAGAATACTTGATTTATTTTTGAACTAGTGAGTACTTTACAAAAAGAACTAGGTCGAATTAATAATTCTTTTCGAATTCAAAAAGAAATGCAGACAGAAAATAGTGGAACTAAGCATTCTGATCAAAACGATGGTACATCCTCATTTGTGAGGGTTGAAAAAAATTGGATTGATGAAAAGAATGAATGCTCGTTTGAGACCATTTACTCAAATTCAAAAGAGATAAATAATGCCCAACAATTAAACCCTGTTCCTAATCTTAGCGCAGAAAATATAAGCTGCCATTCTTCAAATTTTACCCTGCAAGATAACAGAAAAGATCTAGAACCTAAGTCTAACAATGCCAATTTGGGGTCTAGAAGTCACCATGGGCCGTCTACTGATAGAAGACACAATGACTCACACTATAGTAGAGACACAGTTGAGTTAAACTCTGATATGGCTGATGTATTTTGTTCAGCAAATGAACTTCTTCCAATGTCAAAGGATGAAGCTGTTAGTCATCCTAGCTCTCAGTTAGAAGAAAAGGGCCCGAGTTCTTACTCAGGCCACAGTCAAAGCTTAGGTCGTCGTGCTTAAGCAATTTACTTTATCGAAATTATAGAGATCTGAATCCTACTAGAAATATCAACCATCTCTATATGATGATTCCATAAAGGAATCAATACTGTAGTCTGAATTATCATGATTTTATTTCAATACACACTAATATTTACATAAAATTGTGTATTTCACTTTTGACTGAATGAAGTTCCTCCCAAATATCTCTTCATTGTTAATTATTCACTTCAATTCATCCTGTGTACACTTCTTAATCAGAACCTTTTTGGATTTTTATTTTTCTTCGTGAGTAACTCATCTACAGTCATTTTAAGTCTCTTATTCTATATAAGTCATCAAAAAACTGAATTATGTAACAAATAATGAGTCACATCCAGAGGTAGATAGGATGGCTCTAATTCTTCATATCTTTCACAATAATAATTGAAATTAATCGAATTCAGAGAAAACACAAAACGATTGTGATTTTCCCTCTGACTCACGAAGTTATGAGGATTTTAAACTCGAATAGATCAGAGAACTTTATTACAATTGATGATATTCCATGTAAAGACTAGGAGTCGGTAGTAAGTTATACAACTTTCACAGAGGAGACCAACGCACAAGACTCTTAACTTTAAGCAGAAACCTCGGTAGGTCTTCAAGGTTGTAGACTCTAGTAAATATGTGAAAGTTTTCTATTACAGTTCAGCAAAACCTTACTATGAAAACCATTCAGGTGGAAAGAACAGTCAATTTGTAACACGTGCTTTTGGAAGAACCAGCCAAAGTTAGCCTCTTATAATCATCATGGATAGAAAATTTATTTATGAAAAAATCAATCAGCACGAAATATACATAGTGTGGTATGAAATAATGAATATATTGAACTCTATAGCTGAATTTTTTGATACCTTTTTCCTTTTTGAAGTTAATTGTAATAAAAACAATTCGCAACACCAACAGATTTATAATTCATATTGTCTCTTCTTTTAAAAAGAAAAATACAAAAATACAATAACATCAGGCATATGCCCATGACACTCACAAACAAGTTAATTGAATCTAACTAAATCTAATCCTTCAAAAATTGCCACCATATGTTATAGTCAGTACGAAATTCGAATTCTCGCAAGAACAGATGTTAATTATCTCTAAGGCAGATAGGCTATATAGTCATTCATTTGGCCAATGTTGAATAAAATGATAATTATCCATGAGGATGGGCTCAAGTAATCACCTAGTCTTTTTCATCTCTCTCACCTCATCTGCATACACGAATGACCTGTTTTCTCTCTCAAGTACTTTTGTAACCTAGAGCATTAGGTTTAATATGATGCCGGCAACTCGACTAGCCCTTTCACCCTCTAGGTAGATGAGCTTTAATTTAAGTGATATACATTTCACTCAATATAATTAATTTCAAATGAGCTCAACAGTGATTCACCCTATTATTGACAATCTTTCCCTGCAGGATCGCAACAGCAGGCAATCTATCTCCTATGAGATTGCTCAGTCCAGAGTTCATTCTCAGTGCGACTTCATTATAATCGATAAAGACGAACAGACAGCCACAATTCAAGCATCCTTAAATCTAGATTCTAAAACCAATGACCAGAAAGATTCTGAAATAGGCAGTGTGCAGTTCGAAAGCATTAAAACAACTTCCCAAGAAAGCGCCAACATATTCAGTTACTCCTGCAAGAATGATCCCAAAGAAGAAATCATAGAAAACCCTCCAACAATATCTCGAAGTGAAGGAGACCTCAGGGAAGATCTTAATCCAGCCTCTCCCTCAGAAAAAGGAGCTTCAAGACAGATATGCCAAAGCCGAAGCCCTAGAGATGCAATACAAAAAATTAAAATCTCAATTGGACTGTAATAACGATTTTCTGAAGAACAAGCTCCATGAGGTCGCCAAGGCTTATTACAAGCTTGGAAATAGTTGCGCCCAGTACTGTGTCTACCAAGCAGCAGAACATTTCATCAACATTGCTATAAATTATTTTCGAGAATTAAGTAACGAGGACTGCATTGCCAAGTGCTATGACTCACTTGCAGCCATAGCAAGCTGCTCAGTAGACTATGATAGTGCAGTTAGATATACCCAACTATCTGAGGAGATCAAGCTAAGGCTTCACGGAGCTAACTACCCAGGCCTAGGTATAAATAAATTAGAATTGGCAAAAGTTAACAATATACTATCTTGGTTGGCTGAGGAAGAAGAAAACCTTAAGGAAGCTATTCGTCTCTTCAATTTAGACTCTAATCACTATAAGAGCTTCCTCATATCAGCTGAAACTATCCTTGCAAGCAATCTGGTTAGAAAAGGTGAGCTAAAAGAGGCGATTGAATTCCACAATAAAATCCTTGGAAGACTCGTATGTGAGTACGGGGAATGCCACTCCCAAGTCATTAGGTGCTATATCAACATTGCTGCAATCCAGATAAAGATGAGAGAATTCAATTCAGCAAAAGAGCTTCTTCAAAGGGCTTATAAATTAGAAGAGAAAAATAAAGATAGATCACCATTACAACTTGCTTCTATCAACAAGAAGCTTGGGTCTATCTGGTGTCGTACAGGCAAGTATGAAGAGGGTCTTGCTCACTATAAGATTTCCTATCAGTGCAGACTGAAGGTCTATGGAGAAAACCACCCGGAAGTTGCCGCAGTACTCCTTGAACTCGCCGATGCTTATATGAGACTTAAGAGGTACGATAAAGCCCGAAGCCAATTAGAGAGTGCTATCAAGATATATTCTTCATATTTTGGAGATACTCACACCGCTTTAGCTACTTGTTATCACTCTTTGGGGAACATAAACTTTATGGAAAAGAACTATGAAGCTGCCAAGCAGTGCTACTATAAATGCTTGGCTATTGATCTTGCATTTTATCATGAAGAACATACTGAACTAACTGAGACATATAGGGGGCTGGGAGAGGTGTTTATGAAGGAAGGAAACTTAGAAGAAGCTAAGAGAAATTTACAAAAGGCCCTCAACATTAAAAGCAAGGTACTTGGCTCGGAGCACAAAGAAGTGAAAAAGATAGAAGATATGATTAGAAGCATTGAAGAAAAGCTCCCGCACAAAAGTTCTTAAAGTTAATTTTGAATTCTATGTTACTAAATTTTAGTAAATTTTGCGCCATTGACTCTGCACACTGTAGATTGCTTAAATCTCTAAGTTTTGTATGTTCAATGAAAAGTTGAGAAAAATTGTCTATGATCTTGAAATTTTGATTCAGGATATGAATAATTATGAATCTATGTATTATTCATAAAGTTAAAGTATTCAATTTAGTTAGGATAAGCAGCATTTCCAAGAATACCGCAAGCACCAAGTCCACTATTGTATTGGGAGCTGGTTGAGATGAAGGCATATCCGTTTTGACCCCAGCTGGTACCCCAAGAGTTCTTAATAATAGCATAGCCACCATTAGCAGTGCTGTATCCAACAGCGGTGATAGCGTGGTTCAAGTTGGCACCGCAGCCTGATCCAATAATTCCACTCTTGTAGGATTGGAAGACTGCTTGATCAGCTTGAACAGCAACAGCAACGGGAACCTTGTAAATAGCGTTGAAGAGGGCATCAGCATTTCTAATAGGGACTTGAGACCAGCCGCTGTTAACCTTGATAGACTTGGATGCATCGTACTTGCAAGTTCCAGTTTTAGCAGTGTAGGGATAATTGCTGGAGGTTTCAATACCGTGAGTCTTGGTCCATTGGTAAGCCAAGGAAGGAAGACCTCCATTGCATCCCTTGCAGGTATTGACACAGTCGACAAGTTCTTGTTCAGAGAAGCGAGTCAATGAATGGCCTTGAATAGCATATTGGGATTCAAGGGTAGCAACAGTGGCGAAGGCCCAGCATGAACCGCAGGATCCTTGGTTTTGGACAGGAGTGACCTTACCATGGTCTCTCCAATCCCAGCTAGAAGGAGCACCGATGTTCTCAAGTTCAACAACATTTTCTTCGTCAACTTCAAGAGAAGGAAGAAGACCAGTGTACAAGGCACCGAATTCTTCAGTGGTGAGATCAGAGAATTGGTTGAGGCCAAGGGTGCAGGTGTTGTTTCCAGCATTCCATTCTTGGATGAACTTGTAAGTGGCTAAGAAATTCTTGAATCTGACTGCTTCTTCTTGGAGGGAAGAATATTCCTTATTGTATTGTAACTTCCAGGAGCTCCAGAGGCTGGCCATTTCTTGAGGTGAGTCAATGGAATGAGCCATAGCTCCCATGACAAGGAACAAAGCAAGGATAGCGACCTTTTGCATTTCTTTCTGAATAATTTTAAAATTGATTATATATTATAAATGAAATCAGTATTTGAAATTTATAATCGATGAATCTATGGCCATATAAGCTTGTTTCCTTATTATTAGCGCCAATTAGGAAGATTAATTCACCATTGAAAATCAGGCTCTAGAGATGAAATCATGCATAATCTCACGGCGATCCACACTGAATTATTTAGAGTCAGAGACTGATTTACCTGCAATGGTGAATTAGGTTTTCTTTATCAATTTAATTATTGTATAAAACAATATATATCAATTGAATTTCCTCAACAATGGCTTTTAACGTTGTTGAGAGCCTTTAGACATGATCTGCTCTCTGTTTCATCTCAATAAGAGTTGGAAAATGAGGAATTCACAGAATTTTTAAATACTTTCCCTACTCGACTGCATTAGATATACCAGGAGAGGATATCCCTTGTATATGAATTATGGATGTGCTTAGATCCTCAACAACCTAAATAATTTCAATTTTTTTATTTTTTCAGAAATTAAATAAATTTAGATATATGGCTGATTATTGTTAGATAAATTGTATATTCATATAAACTAAACCGAGGAAATGTTTACGTTGTGAGAGGACCTAAAGAGCATTTGATAGTTCTCTGGCCACATAGAGAAATAAAGTATCGAAAAAGATTTATGAATTTCAAACTTATAAGTATATCTCAAAATTTGAACTTTAGTTAATCCTCCAGCTCCCAGTCTATCTCTTCCTTGCCATGCTTCCTTAGATAGTCATTACAAGCAGAAAAATGATCTTAAAATGTTATATAACATCTCCATAATTTACATGCAGTGGTAAAAAGATGAGAAGAAACTTGAGTGGTGACGGCGCAGTCAGCACACAATGTCTATTTCTTTACTTTCCGAACATCATATTTTACTTATATTCATTTATCGTTTCTCCCTTCTTCTGCCCATTAATTCCCCAGAGCATAAACACAACCTTATCACATTCAGCATTTATCTTGTCTATAACATAGTCTGTAAATCTCTCCCACCCTACACATAAGAATATCTAAACCAGCCATTACCAATATTCTTATGAGAGCCAGGTTGTCCCTCACGGACAGTCAAAATCTCATTGAGCAGCAAGACCCCTTGCTTAGCCCATTTTGTCAGGTCTCCATGGCTAGGAAATGTAAAGTTCTTGACCTTTGGATCAAGCTCTATAGCTTTAAAGATATTCTCCAGGGTCTGGGTCACTCTAGTTCGTCTGTGAACAGAAAATGCCAATCCTGCTCTCTTACTAATTTTCCTAACTACTTACCATTGGAGTGACCTGATATAGCGGAAGGCTCTGGTCCAATGATCACAGCCTTAGGATTGTAAACAATTTTCATTTGGAAATACCTTAAGCTTGGTGATTGGAGTCAATTGAAAGGCATTGAAGATCAGATAATGAGAAGGTTCAATCTAGGAATTTAGTATTAAGTTCAGAATGGCTTACGATGTACAAATCTGATTCAGCTTTAAGCTGCATGTATAATTTATAAAAATATTCCTGCGACCAAGCAGGCTTTAGGATCTGTTTCCAAGAAGCAAGATTATCCACAAACTCCTCAAATTCAGGGAAGGCGGACTTTAGATAGGTTTTTCTTGGGGACAGACTTCTATTCTCATCACTGAAAGTCATGTCGATCAGGCTCAAAGGGTTCACTAACCTCATATTTTGCCTAATATACACTTCTAGAGATTGCTTTATAGATTCAAATTGCATTTCTGAGGACTTCTGATCAAAAGTCATTTGGATCTCTGGAATTGTCCCTATCATCCCATCTATCTTCTTCCTGAAAGTTTTCAAATTTTGCAGGATATACATCTGATAATCAGCCCCTATATGTCCCTTCAAATGATCATACTCATCTATTTCGGCATAATATTTTGCCAGCTGGACCTTAAGATCCTCTACGGTGTTACATTGATTTATCTCGAAGAGCATCCGCTCTTTAGATATTCCTACATCTTCGTTTAGGTCAAGCTTGAAAAATCTTGTCAGTTTCTCTTTGTAATTTCGGATATTTGACTTAAAGAGATTAAATTGATTGTTCACTTGCACTATATAATAGTCTCTTATGGCCCTGATACGGTCCTTTAAGTCTTCTTCGATACTGGAAATATGTTCTAGGATCTTTTGCTTTTGTAAATTAATATATTCTGCAAAGTTGGCTAGTAAGCTGACCTCTTCATAGAGGATTGAGCACAATGACTCAGGAGGATGTGTCTCTATTTTCAGGCTCTTAACCTGGGATAGTTCTGCATAAATATCTGAAATAAGATCCTCGATTTTGATAAATGAGGATGAGGAAATAACACTCTCTTCTATAATGCATTCCAAGCAGTAGAAAATTTTATCTTTGTTGGGATTCTTTGAGACTTGAACGATTGTCTCCTTGGGATGGTCTGGACAGAAAAACTGCTTGACTTGGAAATTAGATTGCATATTTTATTGCAAATAAAATTAGCAGATTTAGCTCGGCTTACATAATGGGTAAAATCTAATATGAACCTCCTATGATAGTTTTGTGGAAACCTTTCCATAGGGAAAATCAACCTCTTAAAGCTTAGTTAGCCAATTTGGCAATTGCTTCTAATCTAGAATAAAAGAGTATCGGCATGAGAATCAGAAAGCTAGGAATTAGTCCTTTCTGGGAGAGAGTTCATAAGGAACTTGCCAGTTATAATTTGATATAATGGGAGAAGTAATACCTAATTGGAGACAATTAGGACTAGGGCTTTTAGTGATGGAGAGTTTCTCCCGTGTTATAAAGAGAAAATAAAACTTTCTTTGTTAAGATATAAAATAGAAGACTTCGGAAGACTTGGAAATCTAAAATTGAACTTAGTGTAATGCTATCAACTTGGATTTTTCTAGGCTAAAATATCTAAATTACAAATTTATTCTAAAGCTAAATTCTAATTTCAATAAGTCCTATGAACAAAAAGCAAGACGATTGCTATGTTGAACCCTTCAACGAAGAGGATTTCAGTGAGAATCCTATTATCCAAGAAGCCATTGCTAATATAGGTGAACCTAAGCATCATACAATTAAAGATATCCTCGAAAGAGAACAGCACAAGCGCCACGGTCTTGGTGATGAACAGCCCAGCAATCTATCCAAGCCTAATGACGTATGGAAACAAGGGGACAAGATTATTGATAATGCCCCAATTAATGAGAAAGGTGGTTCGACAACCAACACCACCGGCGATGTACCAAAAGCTAAATGGGATGTATAATGACTACTTCTCATAACTTACTCCTTATGATGTTATATTAGACTCGTATTTCGATTCCTTACATCAACCAACAACTGTATGTCAGTAATATAAATTCCTTTTTTACAGGAGCCATACTCAGTTCTCGTAACTAGGCCTTAATTTTGGAATTGCGCTATTAGTCCTGTAATTAGAACAAGCTTTCCAGAGAAGTAGAAGTGATAATTAGAATCCTTTTATGTCATAACCTGAAGGCTTATCATCAATCATGGGCAGAATATTCAACCAGGACCAGTTTCCTATGGATCGGACTAGTCCTCTCTATAACAAAGTGAAGGCAAGTAGGCATAAGTGATTTTCAGTATCTAAGAATAAGTCGAGCTGGAAGGAAGAAGGGCTCTCGAGGAGGATAAAGGGAAGAAATTCAACATATGAGGCAGGGTTTACCTTGATTTTGAATTTAGGTTGTGTTAGGTTCTCGAGAATTTAAACTTTTCTATTAATAGAAGTGGAAGCTGGGCCTTGCGAATGACTTCTGCACTTGGATTCTCATGTCCGACCTTAGCTCAGTTGGTAGAGCAATGGACTGTAGAGTTTGTAGTAATCCATGGGTCCCTGGTTCGATTCCGGGAGGTCGGATATAATTTTTTTTTTAATTATTTCCTTATATCCGAACGAAATGATAGACGTTTCTCTATAGATTAAACTTCAAACCGTGCAATCTTTCTGCTCTCAGTCTCCCTCATGACTTTACCTAAAGCGAAAACCCCATGAAGTTGAATGAAAAGAGGTTTTCTTGGTAGGAGGGGTTTTGGATCACTATCAGACAAGAAAGAGAGGTTATTAGTGACGTCGAAGAAATGGAATTTTAAATAGGAAGCTGTAGGAATAACATGCGTAAAACGAATTCCCCGATATCGAAGGGAGTTATCGGGAGAAATGTCTAAATAAGATAATTTTAAATCGTCAAAGACGATTTGTGAAACTCCAGTTAGCAAATTACAAACGATATATTAATCAATAACAATACATGGGAGTTGGATGTTCCAATGCAGCAGGAGTACGATTCTCGCACATTCCCTTAAGTGTATAGGCAAGCGGTGCTTCAAAGAAGCCAAGCAAGTCCGCCAACAATAGGTAAGTTTTTCCCTACTTTTTCCTAATTGCTTTTAGCGGCTCAGAGACCAATGGGATCACTGCAAATGGGCTCGAAGCAGGCCACAACGATAAGGGCACCTTAGATGCTGTAAAGAATAAAAACTATTTCTCATTTCGTAGAATAGCGTTGTCCTAGCTAAACCAGGAGACAATCAAGCCAATAAGTCCGGTAAAGTCTGGACAGGAGAAATCGTCAGCCCTTCCAATCGTACTTGGTTTAATTCATCCTTAGTTTACCGATTTAGCTCCAAAATCTGATCTTTCTCCTCCTCAGAAGAATCTAGAGCTTGAATATGTTTATGGATATAAAGGCGGAGACTCCAGAATGAATCTGTAAGTAAACTAAGGCTTTCCTTCTCATCTCTGTAGGTTTTACTTGGGGGACGGCAATAAGATTGTCTATTCCGCAGCTTCCTTGGGAATTATTTTGGATAAGAGTAAAAATACCCAACGTTTCCTCGGAGCAGGAAGAGCCGATAGCAATACCCCAGCCCATGCAAGTGAAATCACTGC
>Ga0065720_1019346_pt1 | contig 28030 bp, 14 predicted proteins | sample Thericmetagenome_FD_59107 | JGI IMG/M metagenome (GOLD analysis project Ga0065720, IMG submission 59107) | Thermophilic microbial communities from the Joint Bioenergy Institute, California, USA of rice/straw/compost enrichment - eDNA_2 v2... | ecosystem: Engineered > Solid waste > Grass >... | reverse complement strand
TGGGCTTGATATTGTTACAAAAATGATGTCATCATGTACACTAGATATACGACACACTTGGGAAACAAATTTAGGTTTATCAAGTCTCTTTACTTCTCTTGTCTTAGTATTCAAGATAAAAAGGCCTACGCCTCCATTAATTGCACTATTAAACACAAAATGTATTGAATCAGAGAGCCAATGGGCTTTAATCAATGGATCATGGAAACCCACAACACCTGAAAATTCAGGATTATATTCCTTGACTATATCCAAACTGAGCTCAGCATTTGGACTCTGTTTGAGGTTTTCTGAAGTTAGGTCTATTGTCTTTAGGCCCATAGTGAATGTATGTGTTAGACTTTTTGGTGAAAAGAAGTATATAAGTTTTTTTAGATCATTAGAAATGACAGGAATCGTAGCAATATCATCTTTAGTTAGAGAAATAAGTTCAATTTTGGGTTTCCTAGGGGTTTTCTCTTGCTTTAGTTCAATTTTTGGCATATAATAAATTGAGACTTCTCTGTTTATGCTTGGTGCAATTCCTCTCCTTAAAATCTCCTTCTTCATGCCTGCAAAGACTAAAGCACTTCCATCCTGATTTACAAAGGAAGCATAAGTTGGAAGCAAGTCCTCTGGAATTCCTTCTACTTCTTGAATCTTATTTTCCTTCAGGGAATATATAAATATCTTGGGATTATATTTTTTCTCATATTCCTCTCCAAGATCATCCTTAAATTCGTAATTTTTCAGCACTTTTTGGACATCATCATCAGAGCTCAGCGGACTAAAATAATCCAGCTTCTTATCTTCCTTAGCCTCGGCGATATAAATAATCTTAGTCTCATCAGAAGACCAACCAAATGGTCGGGCCACTATTTCAGCAGAACTATAAATAGACCCATGAATATCATCTAATTTAAGGCCTTGAAGGAAGCCACCTTTACTCCAGATCTCTATGAAGGTACTTTTATCCTGCTTTTTAATGTTAATTCTTAATTTCTTGCTGGGAGAGAGGCTCTCCAGGATGATATCGTTCTGACTGCTAGGGAAAATAGGGAGTTTTCTGATGCTGGGGTTTCTGGAAGGGTCAAATTCGAATAAGTGAGAACAGCGGTTTCCAGTGGATTCTTTGATATTTAGATGCCCATAAACAGCCCTGAAAGGGAGAGGGAAGGTAGTGTTTTCAATGGCTTCGATAGCTATTGGAAAGGCCAACCTCTTGGTTAGGTACTCATAGATTGCCACAGCGGATTTTACTTTTTCTTTTATTGACATTATTAGTAGATATAGTTTATTTGAAATATCTAGGATTTTTTACAGGGTTTTAACTATAGATAGCCAATACAAACAATTACACTGGATGCAAAACGCCTATATGAATAATCAATATCTATTGTTCATTATTTTCTGTGTTCTGACCTTGGGCTTGGGCTTGGTTCTGAGATTCTTCAGGCTGATCTCCAGCTCCCTCCTTTTCTTCCTTTTCTTGGCCTTTTCCAGCCTTAAGCTTGTCCAACTTTTCTAGAAGTTCATTGAGATGGGTCTCTTGCTCGGCCTCGTCCTCAGCTTCGAGTTTCTTTTCAAGATCTTCCTTAGTTTTCTTCTCGAAGTTCTCGAAGAAGAGCATTTCTGGGTTCTCAGGGACCAAATGTCTGGTGTAATCCTCAGCTTTCTTGTAATAATCATCGAATTCTAACAAGAAATCGTCATCATCTACGACGACAATATTGGGCTTTTCCTTGAGTTCCTCCTCTCCTGCGAACTTTCTTCTCACTTGCAAGTAGACCACAGAGACTAGATTTCTGACCTTGGCTTCCTTAATGAGAGCTGTGTCCAACAATGATCTAATTTTAGTAGCATATTCCTTTAAAACATCTTGAGGAGTGTCACTATCAACGATAGTCTGTACATAGAAGATGTAGGCTCCTTCAGGGGCGGAGCTGGTCTTTTCTCCTGTAAGGAAGACAAAGACAGGGTGGGTGTTATTAAGAGTCTTGTTATCAGGGAAGATGTAGTACATTCCTGGGGTATCAAGCTGGAGATTTTCGTCTTCAGACCTCACAATGAAGGTCATTCTGAGCAAAGCCTTCTTTTCGAGCTCCTGGCCTTCCTTTAGTCCCTTGATAAGGGGGACATAGTCTTTGTTGAGGACCATGAATCTTGAAGTGAGGTATTCAGAGGGTCCAGCAATAGGAGTCTTGAGCTTGAAATTGATATTGTTCTCCTTGGGAGGATTAATGACGATTTCGTCTAGGACTAGGTCCTTATTGACGATAAATAGGGACCCGAAGACTGCAGAGCTTCTGCTGAAGCCCTGAAGAATATCACTCGTGCCGTAATTTGTGTAGAGATAAGGGTAGGTAGAGTGGACTCCTGCTGATCTCAAGAACTTATTGATCCTATTTATGAAGTCCTCAGTGGAGACAAAGTGCTCAGGAGTCTCAGATTCCTGAAAACTGAATTGGTAGTTTCCAATGATGTAAAGAAGCATCTTGGCCAGCTTATCTGAGACCTTATAGTGAGTTAGGAACTCTTTGAAGTGCTTCTTTCTCATGTCCATGATCTTCTTAACCTCATCTTCGTCCAAGAGCAAGTCTTTGTCGAATTCAGCAGTTGAGTTCTGGTCAACTTGGACCTGGTTGAGTTTGGTATAGAGGGCTGAGCACATGTGGAGAAGTTTGAAGAGGTTTCTCTTCTCAATGAGTCCAAATTCGTCACTGGCGAAGATTTCGCCTTTATTGGTAGGAACGAGAACAAACTTTTGCTTGTCTTCGCTAAAGAAGTAAATTCCGTTTATTGCCCTGAAATCCATATACTTATCCATGCCAGCCTCGATCATCTTGTCGACGGTCTGACTTCTTGAGTAAAGAAATCTTGGTTGGAGGTCAATGTTGAATCCCCTGGATTTGTTCTTGGATTCCTCTTCGGTCATGTCGTCCTGGTAGTTGATGATCTTAAAGGACTTGTTGGATTGAGATGGGAGTAGTTCTGTGAAGACCTGCTTGAATTCTTTTAGGCTGCAGGTTTTCATTGCGGAAGAGTAGGAAATATCCTTATCGAGGTTGACTGATGGGAAGCCTTTGTAGGCGAGGGCGGTGGAGAGAAGAGATTCTAATAGACCAGTGCCCAGGATAATGGTCTTGTACTCTGTTTGGTCGAGAACTATTTGTTGAGGTTCCATATCAGATTTATTTTGAGTTTTTAAATAAAAAAGCTGAGTAGGACTGAGTTAAATTCTGATATAGACAATTGGCATAATGAATATTTCATATAGTCAAAGAAATCGCATGATAATTTTGGCAACCAAAGAGTAGTAGTTAACTTTTTGCTGGCCTGGATGGCTCAGTTACTTTATGACTGTTCTTTACTCAGTGATCGAGTAAAGGCTAGATAGAGCGCATTGATAGCATTGATAGAAAATATTTTTTTCAGGTATTTACTCCAACAGAGGTCTCAAGTGATTCTATAAGGGAGTTGAGCTTTCATGTCTAGAATATGCGACATTTTCGCAATCTCAACATTTTGGATGATAAGAAGGATTGAATCATTGATGCTGTCTATTACGAAGACTCCTTTGAAATCGACATTTATAGATTTGGATGTACAGCAAGGAGTTCATTTAATAATTTCCCATTCTTTGAGAAACCATGATGCTATCTTGAGTATAATAATACCTTTATAAAATAGTTTACATTTTCTCTAGACTGCCCATGATCATTCTGAGTCCATCAGGGAATCTAAATCAAGATTCTGTTGTCATAAGAATAATATATTTTTGAAACAAATCAAAATAAAATAAATGTCTTTGGCAGACTTCAAGAAAAACTGGATCAAAAACTATCTCACTAAGGATGAGATCGACACTCTAGTTGAGAGCGCAAGGATGGCAGCTCATCTTGGGAACCAGCCAATCTCACATTTTGCTGTAGGTGTAGCCATCCTTACAGAAGAAGGAAAATATTACCAGGGATCCAATATTGAGAGCGTAGCCTTTTCTCTATCTATCCATGGAGAGGGGTCGGCCGTCATCAAGGCCAGATCTGACCGATCCAATCCTCAGGTACCTGTCAAACTGAAGGCTGCAGCCGTATATGCGAGTGGTCAAAACTTCGATAGTTTTGTTACTTCCTGTGGAAGTTGTAGACAACTTTTGAGTCAGTTTAGCATATTCCTGCCTATTCTCTGCATCCATGAAACAGGAGTCGTTATGTATGAAACTGTTCATGAAAAGCTGCCCTTAGGATATAGGAATTTTGACACTTCTGTATATAAGGAAGGAAACTTGAATAAATATGATAAGGCTATCCTAGCCGCTCATGAGTGGATTTTGAGAGACACTAACTCTAAAACTAGGGACCAAATGAAAAAGCTTCTCAGGGAATGGAAATTTGACGAAATTCTTGAGATTTCTAACTCTGAGTTGCCTATTTCTGATACTGGCAAAATTCAGGGAGAATTCAAGGCTGGAAAAAGGAATTTTAATTTCACCACAGTCCAAAAAATGGTTCAGGGATTTAACAATTCACTTCTAGGGAACTCCAATACAGGTTCTGTTTTAGTGGGAGCTGATGCCGACACCTTGTCGGGACAAATTGCTGAGAGAATAGCTGCAACCTTTTTGTTCAAGAAGGTCAAAGTTGCATTGACTCAAGGAGATGAAGAAGCCTTACTTAAAAAGGCACATGAGAAAAAGGATTCCTTTACTTTCTACGTCTCAAAGAAGGAAAATGAATATCTTATTAGTATATATTACAACGGAGAACCTATCTCCAAGGACATGATTGAGCAAATTATTAAGGAAAGAGACGCTGTTAGCAAGTATGATAATTTGCACAGTGTGTACGACTATCAAACTTTTAAACTTATTGACTCGAAGGACCTCTGGATCTAGAACTACAATTTAGAAAGCTGCTTTGCCTAATATTTCTACATCAAAACTAATTTTAAAATATGAATTAACAGAGTAACTAATATCTATATCAAAAATTAGTAAACACTTGTTATCTAAAGAGACTGCGATACCTTACATATGTCTTGTTTTCAATTCGAATTATGGAACTTAAGGTATTATGATTCACTGCTGTGCTAAATGAGAAGTAGAATAGCTAAGGAATTGAGAAACCTACTTATAAATTCAACACTAGATAAATGACATTGATTGTTAGCAATAATCTATGTAATAGGGATTTAAAGTTTACAAATAAGTTCACTTAGCTGCTCAAATGTGATAGGCTTCTTCAAGTAAAAGTCTGCCCTCGCTTCTCCATGAGGATCCAACAGATCATCAATGATTCTCTTGTCGAACTCACTACTGCTTACAACTGCTAGGCAAGGTTTCAGCCCATTCTCTCTTTCATATTTTCTGATCATGATGAGGGCTTCTTTCCCATTCATCTCAGGCATATCACAATCCATTATTATTGCCGCATACGGCTTTCCTTCCTTATGTGCTTGCTCGAACTGTGATACAGCCTCTGATCCCGTAAAAGCACAAGTACTAGAGATATCTATCTTATTGAGGTAATTAGTGATAATAGAGACATTCCACTTAGAAGCATCTACGAGCAAAAGACGCTTGTCACCCACATTTCTCACTCTATTCATAGGACTTTTGCTTGAAGGCCACAAACCAATGGCTTTCCTAAGGTCTTGCATCTTTGAAGGAGGTTTATAGGCTGAAGCGCTAGCAGGAATACAGAGAACAAATGAGCTTCCTTTTCCACGTTTGCTAAATACTCGTATTTCCCCTCCCATATTTTTTATTAACTCTTGACTGATAAAGAGACCGAGTCCTGTGCCTACCGATTTTTTGGGAGTGTTGGAGTCTCCTTGTGTAAACTTTTGGAATATCTTCTCTTTATCACCCTCAGCAAGTCCGCATCCTGTATCAATAATAGTTATTCGTAAAATACCTGTTGCAGAATCTGTAATGGGCATGGGACCCAGATCTCGGAATTTTTTTATTTTATGAGTGAGAACTTCATAGCTTTCTCCTCCAAGATATGATGAAATTGCCGCATTCTTTTCAGAGATTCCTTCTTCATCTTCAGCGTCCTCATATGGGATTGGCTTATAGGTTTGATCAGTGATTTGAGTCTCGGATGGGATCCAATCAACTACGATTTTGATTTGGCCATGATCTGTAAATTTAACAGCATTTCCAATTAAGTTCAGAAGAATCTGTGTGATTCTATAGGAGTCAGCCTTTATAACTCTGGGTACATTTTTAGATATACTTAGCGAGCCTTTAAGTCCCTTTTGAGTCATTAACCTTGACGAAATTGCCCAAATTTTCTCGCAGACCTGATATATACTACAGTCTGCAACCTTCAAATCGAGATTATCAGTGGCAGCTTTTCCACTATCAAGAACATTATTTATTAGATGCAAGAGAAACTCTCCGCATATTTGTGAATTGGTCAGAAGCTCGCGCACATCTGCTGGCAGTTTTTCGACAAGAGAAAGCTCAAGATTCCCTAATATGGAGTTCAGAGAGTTTCTGATTTCATGGGAGACGTTTACAAAGAAGCTATTCTGATGGATGAATTCATGTTCTTGTGTCTTTGATTCAACACATTGGTCCTGATATTTTTGGTTTATTCGAGAGTAGTAATACACTGCAAAATAAAATGAAACAGCATAAAGGATCGTCAGATTAATGAATTCCTCCGTTTCTTTCTGAAATCCGGTCAGCCACAATTGATTAAATCCTTTTGTAATTGGAGTCTTTAGAAAATAAATGCTAGAGATCAGGACAATTGTACTATAAATTGCATTGGTGAAGATTAATGAGAAAATTGGAGAGATGAATGACACACAGTATGCTGCAAAAAGGCCATTACTTGTTCTCATTATTATCGGAGTGTAGGTTATTGTAAGTAAGTTGAACAAGCAGCAGTACAAGTTTCTATGTTGAGTGAAAATGATAGCCAAGACGAACTGAAGCACTACAAAGGCAACATTGATCAAGCTCAGAGAATAAGAGGATTGGCAAATGATTGTATATATACCTACACAAATGCAAAATACTAAGAGGGCAGCTTTAATGTTCTCTCTTTCTTTTTCCCTAATGAGTTCACTTGAAGAACTCTGGACTGACTTGCTTACTCCTTTTGAAGTAGATGCAAATAGTGAGCTGAATAATTCCATTTACTTATGATGATTATTACTGAACCTAGAGTACAGAGTTTAAGTTTGACAAGGTCTAATTTAAATTCAAAAATACTGGACAGAAAGAGTATAGATTAGACTAGAAAAACATAGAGAAATATCCACGTTCATTTTCCCATTACATGGCCAAAATAGGACTAAAATGTCTCTTAAAAAGACCTTAGTTTCATGTTGTCGAACATATGAAATCACTTGGATGGCAATTCAGAGAAAATTCGCTTCGTTAATTCTTAAAAGCTAGTTCCAATAGAACATACAGATAGAATATTCTGAAATATCTACTGATGCCAATGGATCTATGGTTCTCATCGTTGGTTGCTCTATTCTAGTAGAAAATATGAACTATTCTGCAGAATGATTACGAGACTTTCTTGAAGTGTATTTAAAGAAAATTGTTCATGCGACAATACCAATTGATACAATATCACAAATTATGTTTCAGATAAAGGGAACCTTTTATTAAAGGAGGGGATAGCAAATTCTTTTAGATGTCATCCTTTACAAATTTCATATTTGTCTAGAATATCATAGTTATCGCAGGATACATCTCACATACAAAATTAAGTCAGCTTTTCGAGTTTACATTCGCGTTTCGAATAAGTTTAATAATAAATAAAACTTCTTAGCAGCGTACTCATAGGATAATGAGTTGCTAACTAATTTTAATACAATCTAGCACATAGATGATCTAATAGGTATTTCTATTTGAAATTAGCGATAGGTATTTAAACAAGATAAATCTGACTATAATAAGGCGAAGAGAAAGTAGTCGTAAGAAGAAAATGACTGAGAGTTTAATATTCATGCTCTTCGGTGCACAGATTATTAATGAGTATACATGAATATGATAATTTACAATGTTGATGTGGGACAGATAATAATAGATCATAATCAAAAATTCATTATGTAGTTAGTTTACCTAAGAGCTCACTTATTTGCTCAAATGTCACAGGCTTCTTCAAATAAAAATCTGCCCTGGCTTCTCCATGAGGATTTAATAATTCATTTATAATTGTCTTGTCGCAATGTCCACTAATGACAATCCCCAGACAGGGCTTCAGCTTATTTTCTCTTTCATATTTTCGGATCTTGATCAGAGCCTCTTTGCCATTCATAATTGGCATATCATAATCCATAGTTATTGCAGCAAAGGGTTTCCCTTCTTTATGTGCTTTTTCAAATTTGTTATAGGCTTCTAGACCTGTAAAAGCACAGCTATGTGCCAGGTGTATTCTGTTTAGGTAATGTGTTAGGACAGCTATATTCCACTTAGAATCATCCACTACCAAAACCCTCTTTCTCTCATGGCTTACTCTAGCAGGATTTAAGGGAATGTCATTTAATGGCCACCTATCAATAACCTCACTGAGGTCTTGGACACTTGGTGAAGGTCTATATGCTGAGGAACATGTGGGTATACAGAGAATAAATGAGCTTCCTTTTCCAAGTTTACTAAAGACTTTAATTTGACCATTCATATTCTTGATCAGCTCTTGGCTGATATAAAGTCCTAATCCAGCTCCTATTTGCTTCTTTGAAGAACAAGAGTTCACCTGAGAGAATTTTTGAAAAAGCTTCTCTTTGTCGGCCTGATCAAGTCCGCATCCAGTATCTATGATTGCTATCCGTAATATACCTGGAACTGAGTTTGTAATTGGCATGGGTCCTAAGTCTTTGAATTTTTTATTTTTTGACGTAAGAATCTCATAATCCCCATTTCCTAGATATGAAAAGATGGCTTCATTCTTTTCATGAATACCTTCCTCATCTTCGATATCATCATATGGGGTAGGCATGAAGCTCTGATCAGTGACTGTTGTTTCTCTTGGGAGCCAATCCACATTTATTTTGATTTGTCCATGATCTGTGAATTTGATTGCATTTCCAACCAAATTTAGTAGGATCTGTGTGACTCTATATGGGTCTGCCTTAAGAATTCTAGGCACATTTTTTGAAATACTCAGAGAGCCTTTGAGACCCTTTTGAGAGATGAGCCCCGAAGAGATTGCCCAAATTTTTTCACAAACTTGATATATACTGCAATCTACAATATTCACCTCAAGATTCTCAATGGCAGCTTTTCCACTATCAAGAATATTGTTTATTAAGTGTAGCAACAACTCACCACAGACTTGAGCATTGGTCAGAAGATCACGTACCTCTACTGGTATCTTCTCAAAGAGGGAAAGTTCAATATTTCCTAACAATGAGTTGAGAGGGTTCCTAAGCTCATGGGATAGAGTCAAGAGGAAGTTGTTTTGTTGGTTGAATGCGTATTCTATGTTCTTGGACTCTACATATCTGTCCTGATATTTTTGACTTGATCGAGAGTAGCAATAGACCGTGAGGTACTGTGCAACGGCATATAGGATTGTCAAGTTGATGAACTTATCTGTTTCTTCTTGGCTTTGATTGGAGCATATTCGATTAAACTCAACTGTTATGGTCGTTTTTAGTAAGTAAATACCATAAAGCAGGATAATTGTGCCATAAATCACATTGCTGAAGATCAGTGAGAAAATTGAAAGGGAAAAGACTGCAAAATAAGCTGGAAATAGGCCATTTTCGATTCTCAGCAACATTGAAGGATAACTAATAGCTATCAGATTAAATACAAGGCTATAAAGCTTCCTATATCTATTGTAAAGTAGCTTGGCAGAGACGAAATGAAGGATTGTGTAGACTCCGTTAAGTAGAGCCAAGGAATAAGTAGAATAGTAATTGAGGGCGAAAACACCGAACCCACAGCTTATTATTATTAGGGCAGTAGTAATGATTTCTTTTTCTTTTTCTTTGAGAACTTGATTTGAAGGACTCGAACATGAGTTGGTAGCTTCTTTTAGAGTTTGTTTGAACGATGAGTTGAAGATCTTCATCAAGGGTTGCTAGATATTATTTCAAATGTAAAATCATGGATTTTATAAATTTGTCCTGGGTCTAAAAGAATTAAAGACAGTGAACCAGAGGATCAGAAATTAAGCCAGATGATATGATAAAACATCCTCATCTTATTTTTGGTTTAGCTAAAACATTTATATCTAAAAGAGGCCTTTGCTGAACCAATGAGGTGAATTAGTCTGGCCAATACGAGCATTACAATAGGTGCAATGATGGAAGATTAGTCTTGATTAAAGTTTGATTCAAGGCTATTTTCAAAAATATCAATTCTGAAACAATGCTGATCATTATTTCTTGGTTGGATTTTGTTTTCTAGTCGAAAAAAATTTTCGATTTCAGATTCTTATAGAAAGATGAACTGCATATATCTGTCTGCCGATGATAAAAATAATCATATCTTTTAATTTATACCCCACAAAGATGATATATTGGATGACTACTTGATAAAATAGGACTATTTCATTTCATTAAAAAAAAAATATTTAATCAATTTTGCTAGATTTTCGACTCAGCTCATGCATCCCTAGGGAAAATTTCTAAAATTTTTATTTTAGAGATATTAAACTGGATATGATCTAGGACAGATAATAATAGGACGTATTTACAATTATATGAAGTATTTAGAATTTGCATAAAAGCTCATTTAATTGCTCGAAAGTGACAGGCTTCTTCAAATAAAAGTCTGCCCTGACTTCTCCATGAGCATCTAATAACTCACTTATAATTGTCTTATCACAATGGCCACTTATCACAATTACCAAGCAAGGTTTCAGCCTATGCTGTTCTTCGTATTTTCTGATCTTTATTAGAGCTTCTTTTCCATTCATAATGGGCATGTCATAGTCCATAGTTATTGCAGCATAAGGTTTTCCTTCCTTATGAGCACTCTCGAACTTTATGAAGGCTTCTAGTCCTGTAAAAGCACAGCTGTGAGGAAGACCAATTCTCTTTAGATAGTTAGATAGGATAGCAACATTCCACTTAGAATCATCAACGACTAAAATATTAGGCCTGTTCAGGTCATGCCCAGTTTCACTCTTAAAAGTTTCACTCGTAGACCTGGCCTTAATTATTTCTCCAAGTTCTTGTACACTTGGTGAAGGCAGAGAAGCTGAAGAACTTGTAGGAATACAGAGGATGAAGATAGTCCCTTTGTGAGGCTTGCTAAAAACCCTGATTTCACCACCCATATTTCTTATTAACTCTTGACTGATGTAGAGTCCAAGGCCAACCCCAGTTTGTTTCTTAGAATTACTCGCATTCACTTGGAAGAACTTATGAAAGAGCTTCAGTTTATCTCTCTCAGTGAGTCCGCATCCTGTATCACTGATGGATATTTTGAGTATACCTGGGGTTGGCCTAATAGGAGACTGTGGAAGAGGGTCTCTGAATTTGTTAATTTTAAGAGTTAGCTTCTCATAGAGAGAGTCCTCAAGGAATGAGGAAATCATCTCATTCTTTTCGAAAACTCCTTCGGAGTCTTCAGTCTCATCAAAGGGAATAGGAGTGTAGGTGTTATCAGTGATCATAGTTTCTCCTTGGAGCCAATCCACTTTGACTTTGATTTTACCTTGTTCAGTAAACTTGACTGCATTTTCGATTAAATTCAGAAGAATTTGTGTGATTCTATAGGTGTCAACCTTAAGAACCCTTGGAGTATTCCTGGAGATATTGAGAGAGCCTTTCAGATCCTTTTCAGAAATCAACCTCGAACAGATTGACCAGATCTTTTCGCAAACATGATAGATGCTGCAATCTGCAATATTCAGATCAAGATTCCCTAAATCGGCCTTCCCGCTGTCGAGGATGTTATTTATTATATGCAAGAGCAATTCTCCACAAATCTGAGCATTGGTCAGAAGTTCATGTACATATGCTGGAATTTTTTCAAAGAGAGAAAGCTCAATATTCCCTAACATGGAGTTCAGAGGGTTCCTTAGCTCATGGGATAAATTCAGAAGGAAATTATTCTGTAGATTGAATGCATATTCCATATTCTTAGACTCTAAAAATTTGTCTTGATATTTTCGATTTGATCGAGAGTACCAAAACACAGTGAGGCACAGGGCCACCGCATAGAGTATTGTTAGGTTGATGAATTCATCAGTATCTTTAAGAAGTCCACTATAATATAATCTATTGAATTCGAATGTTATTGACGTCTTTAGCAAGAAAATACAAGCAAGAAGGATGATTGTGCCATAGATAGCATTGCTAAAGATCAATGAGAAGACTGAAGATGAAAAGGCTGCACAGTAGGCTGGAAAGAAGCCATTCTCCAACCTAAGCATTATTGGCACATAAGTAAGGATTATCAGATTAAATATAAGGCTATATAGCTTGCTATATCTACTATATAACAGCTTGACAGAGACTAAATGAAGAAAGGTGTAAGCAATGTTGGTTAAAGCAATGGAGTGGGAAGATTGGAAATTAATCGTGAAAGCCAAGGCTCTTGTACAAAATAATAAGGTAACTGCATGAATGATCTCCCTTTCCTTATCCTTACTTATCTGGCTTGCAGTTGAGTGTGTTGAGCTGGTCTTTGGCGATGGAGTTCGTGTTAACATCGAGTTAAGAAATTTCATCTTGACTTACTAAATGTTATTCATAATACATAAATATCTTTTATAAGTTTGGTTAAGACTAATTTAATTCATATACTGGATAACAAATATGGTAAACTCGAACCAGTAAATTCTAAAAAGTTCATCCTCTTACAATATCGATTCTAAAAGGTCATATATCATTCGAACACGCTTGATTTAATACCTATGGTATTTTGTCCCATCTGAACAGCCTAAAGGTAGAATCAGGAAGAAATCGTCCACAGAGAGAAGATCGTCCAAGGCTATTTTCAGACAGACCTGTCGAATATTCTGAAATCTAATATTAAAGACTGGAGTCTGCTAAGCCAAGGAATAAATTTATATTCAATGATTCCGTTCAGGCCTGTCAAATGCGTTTCAAATTCCAGATTTCTTCCTTCTAGTATTGACTTGACAATTTTATATCTTCAAGGGCAATAGAAAGTATAAAAATTTCGGTATATCTTAGAATTGACAAACTAAATTAGAGTCTGTACCCAATTCTTCCAGATGAAATAAGCCTTTTTGCTTCATTGAAAGAAAAACTTTCCTATCAATTTAGTCAACATTTTCCTTGGCAAGGCTCTAAGTACCAATTACAGAAGTCTAAAGGATATTGGGAAGTATTGTGAGCTTTTATAACACAAGACAAATTTAATATGGAGTAGAGATCAGATATTTACTACAGACATGAAGTCAAGATCTATTCTCAAGTCCACAAAGCTAAGAAAAAACATTATGTATTTATTTTCCTTTCTTTCCCTTGGCATCAGCCTTGGAGTCCTTAGGCTGAGGGGATTTCTCCTTGGCCAGATCCTTCTTGCTATCCTTATTGCTTGACTTAGGCTCTTCTTTTGGAGGAGGAGATTTATCCTTCTCGGCATCCTTGGCCTGAGGGGACTTGTCCTTGGCAAGGTCCTTCTTATCTCCTTGCTTTTCATCATTCTTTTTATCGTCTTTCTTCTCTTCTTTTTTATTGTCCTTCTTGGAGTCCTTATCCTTTGGGTCCTTTTTGTCATCTTTTTTGTCATTATCTTTGGCCTTATCCTTAGCTGCGTCTTTAGCTCCACCTTTTTTGGTGTCAGTGGGAGGTGGAGAGGTTTCTCTCTTAGGACTGGCGTCCTTCTTGGGACTCAGATCCTGTCCATTCCTCTTTGGACTAAGGTCTCTGACTAAATAACTTAGGAAAATTAGTGGAAATTATACCATCTACTTTGGCATCAAGAGAGTGAGTTTGCTTTGCATGTTCCTTGATTTTTTCTAAGTCTCTTGATGCTTGAAGAGCATGCATACGATTGGCACGCTCAGCTTTCATCTTTCTTTCGTATTTCAAAATTGAAATAGCCGCGAACTCATAGACGTTGCCCTTGGGAAGCCCATAGCGGCAAACTTCCTTGAGTAAGAAATTATATGCATCCAGAATTCCTGAAGTCTCCAAGACGGTCTTCTTTTCCTTCTCTTGGGGCTGGCTGGAGTTAAGGTCGGTCAAGAAAGCCTTGGATTCGGGCTGTGATTGGAACTTATCGGCCACTGGACTCTTTTCTAGTGCCTTGGTGGATTTCATAAATAAAGTTTTGAAACTCTTTTTAATACAATTTATTCCCAGGTCAGGTTATTCAATCTGTAAAATAGAGAAAAATACAAGAAATTACATACAATGTGTGTATTTTACACAATAAGGAGCACAACTCCTTAATGGGACGTTCCATCTATGCAATTAAACTTGACTATATTTGACTTCAGGGTTTGCCTTTTTCTTCTTGGGCTGAAGTCTCGTGGTTCCAGCGGCCTTTGTCATGGCTCTATAAGTCCTCTTTATGCTTACTCCAATTGGCTTAATCATCTTTCCATAGATAATGTCCTTAATAAACCTATAAATAGGCTTCAGAACATAGAGATACACGATGCCTGAAATCTTCTTTACCAGGTTTACAATAGGCTTGAGAGCCTTCTCATATACTTTCTTGAGGAATCTGGAGACTTTTGTAAAAATAGCATCGACAACACTCCACACGGCGTCGCAGACTCTCTTGAGACGATTGGCTATAGTCTTGAAAACCGAGTTGAAACACCTTCCTATAACCTGCAGGCACTCCATGATGGCATTGAGACAGGGTTGGATGTTCTTATAACAGGATGTCATGCAAGAAGAAACTCCCCTGAAGAATCCATAGACAACTTTCTCTATTGAAATGCACATGCAGTCACAGGTTCTTCCACAGATATTTGAGAAGCAGGCACAGCCCTTCTGTAGACATTTCCCAAGCTTGTTGAAGAAATTCTTCATGGGAACGCAACAGCAGGTAAGACAAGAGTCGAATTTTATTCCCAAATACTGAGTGAATTTATCTGAGTAGATGCAACAGGGGTCCAGACAGTGATCAAGGAAAAGCTCGCCGAGTTTGCAGAATAGTACAAACGGAAAGAGAATCATAGAGACTATGATCTTGATGATTTGAATGCAGAAATTATCTCTTTTGTCCAAAATCCCACAGCAACACCTATATTTCTCATCTTCGATCTCCTCTCTTTTCATTTCGGCATCCTCCTTCTGAGCCATTATCTTAAGCTTCAAAAAGTCATTAATAGTATAGCGGGTGATTTTGCTTCTTTCCATACGGGCATGATCTACAGGCTTAGCTTCTTCCTTTTCAGGACTGCAGGCGGTCTTGTCAGTTGCCTTGGCACTCTTCTGATCAGAGTCCTTTTCCTTGGGCCTAATGACCACCAATGTCTTCTTCTCGGGCTCACTCATGCTTTGTTTTATTTGGTGCTTTAAACTTTTTATTCAAGTGTAATAATTTGAATCAAGATTGCAAAAATTGAATGCTTTGTAACGGACACCATACTCTCTTTGGATACTCCTCCTTCAGAATGACTCTAGTGAGCCTTTCGTTATTATCTACTCAAAAGAATAGCTTCTTTCTAGACTTTTTAAGGGAAATTTAATGAGCTTGATCTGGTACGGCTAGGACTAAAACCCTTAGTCCTCTTGGGTAATCAACGTATAATATATGTAATGTATAGTCAATTTATAAAATACATTACTACAGAGAGAAATGATACCTATTCTAACCAAAGATCTCTTTATGGAATTCAAACGAAATTCCTTCAGAGTGTTGCTCACATTTCTTCTTTAATTCTTTTGCTAGATACTCATTTCCACAGAAGAAAACTCCAACTCTTCCTCTGCCCTGCAACTCAAAAGTCTTTTCCCTGAAGACCACATCCCAATCAGGTTTTCCCCAATGCATTATGTCAAAATGCTCCAGCCCCGGAATGATAACTCCCCTCTTATGGAGAATCGATAACCCATTCCACAAGAAAAATGACCTAATGTCATACTTACTTTGTGGACTTGTGAAGAAAATATGTAGTTTGAGAAACTCTCCTGCAGGATCTTGACGCTGAATGTCAATAAAGACTTTGCTCATCCACTTGTGACTAGATAGCTTCCTGTTGACCCAGTAGAAGTCAATAAATTTGACCTTAAAATCTTTTGAGTTTGGAATTCTCTTGTGTTTCTCTATCAACTCTTGCAATATGGAAGCGAAGGGTGTCGCCCCAACTCCGGTTGCAAAGATCATGAGATGCTCATATCGACTGTAATGTTGGCTTGGGGTTCCATAAGGTCCCAGCATTCTTATTCTAGGTAATTTGACTTTTTTTTGTTGATATTGTTCAGTATATTCCTTAAGCTTTTTTGTCCAATCACCTATTGCAGCTATATGGAAACTGAGATAGTCCATGCAAGGAGCAGAAGAGTAGCTAAAGGGATGCCATTGTAGCTTTGAAATTTCTGGAATATTGATAAGAGCATATTGCCCTGCCCTATATTTGTACTTACTAGGTTTTGTAACTTTAAGCTCAATAATATCACTGTAAATCCTAAGATCTAGGATCCTAAAGCGCTCCCATATACAAGAGATGAGCATATAGATTTTTTCCAGGATGAGAATGCCGCCTGGGAAAGCAACGAACCAAATTACATATTGTTTACTGAAGTACTCCTTTGCCCCATGGAAACAGAGAAGAATTAAGACAGGGAGCCAGAACATATGAGTGTACCAGAATCTTTCGTAGTTTTTCTTACGCATCTTCTTCGGAGCAAATACGACCATAATGGTCATTAATATTATAATTAAAATGCCAGTGATGCCTGGGACTGAAGCGAAGAGCCACCAAGTAACAGGCTTGACCTCAGTAAAGGTATGATCCGTTCCCAGAGCTTCGAAAAGGGCGTTAACTTCTTCAGGAGAATCTTTATTGGCCAATATGACAAAGTTTCCAGCTATATGAGATCCTGCATGGACATATCCCAGGAAGAGAGTAGTGAAACCTATGATTGTGTGGAAGAAGACATTGAAATTCAAGGGGAGGATCCTGGCCAAGCCAATTCTTCTAAATACAGTGGTTATAGTCTTTGTAATCAAAGTTAGCAGAATTAGAAGGTTAAGATTGATGGTAAAGGCACAAGCCTTTGCGAGAGCCAAAGTAACAATATTACTCTTATCATAGTAATTGTCAAACTGAAAACCAAACATAAACCCCATGCCCATGATCCATAGTAATAGCCACCCAAATTTGAGCAAATTAAGGCTTATTTTAGTCTTAAGATTTTTGAAGAATTCCTTGAACTTGTTTTCTGATAGTTGGACAGGCTCAGTGGCGCTAGCTTTGATTTCGAGATCAGAGAGCGCTCTGCTTACTCTAAAGGAAGTGAGTTTTTCACGGTCAAACTGGGAGAGGGAGATCATTCTCTTGCTCTTTCTGGAAAAGAACTCATAGAATTTCTCGAAAGTGATACCCTGGTCCTCTTTCACACCCATATCAGTAAAAATTGCTTCAATAATCTTTTTTATAGATTCCTCATCTAACGAAAATTGGCTCTCAGCTTCTACGGACTTTAAGTGTTTTACAAGTGCATCCTTGGTGACTACTCCAGTTCCATCCTCGTCATAGTAATCAAACGCAAATTTGATTCTAGCATTGAAATCCTTATAGGTGACTGCATTGGTCATTGTCGAAAGAATGTATTTATAGGGGTCTATTTTGTAAATTTTGGTAGTCGGATTCTCCAACTCTATACCAAACATCTTCAGAAGCCGCTTGCTGGTTTTGAGGTTGACGTTAGGCATCAGTTTTTGAACTTCTTTTTCATTCAGCGTCAAAGGATTGTCCTTGCCATAGAGGTTTAAGTATATTCTCGCCACCTCTTCCGGATTTTCGGCCTCGGATTTTATGCGTTTGGTGAAGGTAAAAAGTGGTATAGGGCTAGTTTGCTTTGGGAGACCTTTTATTTCTATATGTGGCTGGATTGGTGCTTTTCCTTGTCCGTTAGTTTGAGCATCAGGAGGGACTGGGAGCCTTCGGTTAGCTTCAGAGTCTTCTATGTTGATCTGGTGCATTAAGTGGGATACAAAAAAATAATTATATCTGAAAGAAGCCTTCTGTTGAAGAGCTTGGTCTTGTTCTTAGAACACACTATTTAATTGTCCAATCAGAATTAATTTCGATGGGGACAGGCCAATGAATTTAGATGGAATTTTCTGATTTTGAGTCTCTTAATTCTTGAGTCCGGGGGCTGCTCGGAGGAAGTGATAGAAGAAAAAATATGTAGAGTTGCTTATTGAGTGAGTTTTTGTTAAAATTTAGCCTCTTATAGAAAGATTTTGATTAATCTAAAGCGTTATCTGTAAATAAAGTCAAATATTTAGATCTCAGTGTTATATTTTTTAGTTAAGAATTAATCAAATACAGACTTGCCAAATGGAAGATGGCCTATGCCCCATTGAACTGGCTCTCACAGAAATCGAGAGCTCATCCAGGAGTCAAAGCGACATCAATCAAGGGCTCTTGGTGCTCAAAAGAATCGTTACAAAGTAAGACAGTCATTGATTTCCATATTAATTCACAAGTCTTCTTGCCCAACCACACGAAGAGAAATTCAAGATTATTAGCAGGAAAAATGAAGTTCTTGCTAAGCAGCTCTTTATCCTGGACGGAGTGTCCGAGTTTCTTAAGATTATCGGGTTTGAAGAGGTATTTTTCCAGAATATCAGATTTTTATTTGTTTAGAAGGATGGACTTTTCAGGCACAGCGGTGGAGATGAGAAGATGAAGTTACTTGAGGCTGCTCTTAAAAGCCTCAATTTCCATCTGAAGAACCAGGAACAAACCCCTTGCTTTGGTCAGAGGGTAAAAATTTGAAAAACCGAAAGCTAAATTGCATAGAATAATAGAAATAGTGTCAAGAGTATGGAGAGGGAAAAAGATAGGGACAATGGATTCTTCAGAGACTTCAGCAAGCCTAAGAGTGCCGAATGTCAGTTCAAAGTACAAAACCGGGAAAATCAAAGCGTAAATAATGAAAAAGCTGAGTACTCCTTCAATTCTGAGGGGTACTTCCACCAATCCTTGAACAAGAATGAGAAAAAGAAAGTCAAAAATATCCAAGATCTCTTTGACAAACACGATATCACTGATAAGAAAGCCGGATCTTTCTTTTCTTTTTTAAAGCTCGGCTAAATCCCTGCCCTGCTTTCAAGGCCCTGATCTCGCTCTACCTCTCTTGCTACAGGAGCCTTGAAAAACCTACTTATGGCCTTGATTATCTCCAGAGCCAAAAATCGTATTGTATTAACGGTCCTTTTTCTTATAAAATATAATGAAGCTGGTCCTTTTTTTAGTCAGCTGCTTTTTTACTTGGAAATCATATTTTTTTTTTTATGAATTATGATTTGCTTATTTTGATCGTATACTAGCTATAAGATCTATAGCCCCTGTATCTGTAAAAATGAATACATAATGTGGTTTTTGTTAATAAAGCTTTTCAAAGTTACCTTTCACGAGTCCAGATTTAATTGACAACATAAGAATTTACTTTTTTATAACAACCATATCATATTATAGATGTCACTTTTTCAAGCAATCCACTTATAATTCCTTCAACCAAACTATAGAGCCCCTCCCAGTCTCATGTTCCAATAGTCCAAACTGAGGTTTATCTTTTTCTTGAACTTACAGATATTATATGACATGTCAGTTCATCAATCTCATTATATAGTCTCATAGGGCTCTTTTTGAGAGTGGGGTTGAATTTTTAGACTCCTAGGAAGAGGTTGCTAGGCTAAAGGGGCCGGATAAGTGAAACGGAAGTAAAACATTTATTACTAGAAGGAGAGGAAGCATAGAGAAGCATGATTAATAGGGGACTTTGCTAGGTTCCTTAAGAGAATTAATCAGGAAATGAAAAGGGTGTTATATTAAGATTTTTTTTCTCGAAGAAAGTCTGTTGCATTTTGAATTCAAAATTAGTGTAAAACGATACAAATTAATTTACAAAACAACTTTTTTACAACATATGCCAACTGAGTATCCACATTCTCTAATAAAAGTCGCTTGCCAGAGGGACGTGGTCGCTAGGATAGTATTCATTAGGAAAATCTAGACAATTTCAAGGTTGATAAAACTTAAGCTTACGTTTCTGTCTTTTTAGCACTGAATAGTCCACAGTCTCCAACAGGCTGTAAGGCTTCATGGAGTTCCTAGTATCGAACCTTAAGATAATTTAGACCATAATAACATGATTAATTACAGTATGTAGTCCACATTGGCCTGCATGGTACTGGTGATATGAGTTAGCCCGTTCTCAAAAGTGAGATGGTCCTCACGGAAGGATATCGAATTCTGCTTGATTTTCGCGATCAATTCTGAAAGAAAAGTATTTTCGTCCTCAGAATTTATTTTATAGTTATTCTTATAGACATAGGCATAAGCACTCTCATAGAGAGTGCCTCCTTTTTCTTCAAGCCCTATAAAGTGGGACTTTTTATGGTTCCTGCTTGAGCGGTCTACAAAGAGAGTCAGACTGTCATCATCCACCTTTATGTCTACACTTTTTAGGCTTGCGATGTCTTTTTGGTCCTTCGAGATTAATTTGGGGTTTCAGAAATTACCATCAGTGGGAAGGCATTCTTAAGATTGCCTCCTCTGAATGTCTTGGTAGTCTCCTTGAAGTGATAGGTCTCATCCTTGAAGGCATTCTGCTTCAGAGAGTACTGCTGATTGCTGATCTGAGGGTTTAAATTAAACTCGTCATAAATTTTGTACTTGGAATAGAGGGATCTTACTGAGGTCTATACTCTCTTTTGTAAAGAAATTGTAAAGCACGCTATTAGGGATCGAATTGAAATCTCCACAGATGAAAGTATTGATATTTGGATATCCCTTTTTCTCTACGAATTACTGCTAAGCAACCAAAGTCCCTTACCACAGAATTCCCTGATCTTTTCTATTGCCCTGAGCATGATCATAGCATGACCTAGCTTAATTTCTCCTCTCTTCATATTGAAAAGCATATGGGTGTTCGCAATAATGAGTGTCTGTGGGGCCAGCTTCCCCTTTAGGACAGTAATCTGGATTACAGAATCCCTGTTCATGAAGCTAAGGTCACTAATCTGCTTGCTTGCGAAATTCAATTCAATATTATAATCATGTAGTAACTCGTATCTATCCCATTCAATATAATTCTATGACTCAGTACTTATCTTTATTCCAGAATATGGCCTCTCCTTCGAGCTTGTTACCAGTCTTGAGCTTGCTGGTGTACTATGGACTTAAATTTATTCTCCATGAATTATCTACTTCATAAGAAATGCCTTTTAACCCGGAAATCAGTTCATCTGAAATTGCAGGCTAAGAAATTAGACTAGAAGCGGGTCCTTATTACTTCGAACTCTTGCAGGCAGGCGACATCTGGTCTGATATCGGCGATATTTCTAGGAAAATGAGAGGAAATCTAAGAAATCTATACTCAAAAAGCAATTTTTGTCTCAATTTCCACTCTAAGTGCTTAGGGTCATGATCTATGAAGAGATCCTCTGTCATGTTGCTCTCTGCTAGAATATTGTAGCTTAGGATGCGAAAAGGTTGGGGTGGGGGCTCTGTGGTGGACTTAAAAGGGAGTTTGACCCAATTTTGAGGGAGAGTACTGAAGAATTGTTGAGGTTGGGTGACTATTTTCTTTGGGAAATTGGGAGGAAGAACTTTTCTTAACATAATTTTGTGGATGATTCTGAAGATACGTCTTTTTCGGAGAGGAATAAACCTTTTCCTTTTTTGCTTTTTTATTTTATTTAGTATGTTCATATCTTAATGTGAACAACTTTTCTGATCATCTTAACTCATAACATAATCTAAACCAAGACCCTCAGAATTTAAAGTCCCTCAAGGGGCTCCCTCTATACACCATAATAGATATATTTCATATTTGGAACTTATACATTAATACTTGATATTAAAGGCAAGGTTAAGAAGATCTGGAGCACAGCACAAATAGATCTTCCTCTTTCTCTCAAGATTATCCATCATATTATCCAAGAGCCTGGGCAGCCAGTCACCCTCAGCCTTTGGGCGAATTTCCTTAATTTTGTTAATGGAATAAACAAGGTCATCTCCATCTGGGAAGAAACTACTGAAGAATTGCTTAGCAAACTCACTGGTTCTGTTCTTGAAGACATCCAACAGGACCTCAAAGAACTTTTCCTTCTCTTCTTTTGATCTGCCCTGCTTGTATCCAGACATAGAGGCCGCCAAAATCTGCTTAGAGTTCTTATTATTAGGGTCTAAGTAGCTTGCCCAGAGCTTGGGTCGAAGATTCTTTGGAGTCATGATGGCTTCAAATTTCGCTTCCTGCCTCTTCATGGTATCAGTCTTGTCAGTCTCGGCAATTTTTTGGAAATAGGCTCTCCTTTGATGGTTGTCAAGGTGCTTATATTTGTAAAGCTTACTCATAATGGACCACTTGTTGGCCTGAGAGAGCTTATATTTGCTGAGTTGGGGGTGTTTACCATCTAGCCAGGCGATAAGTGTAGAGACATTGTCAATATCCTTGCTCTTGCCGGTTCCAGCGAAGGAAATAAGGTGGTCTTGTAGAGCAGAGACTCTATCCTTATTCTTAGGGTCCGTTTCGATGAGTAATTTGTAGACAATTTCGTAAAGTTCTGGATAAATATAGTCCTTAGTGAGAGCAGACGGTCCAAGTGAAGCGACACTTGAGCAGTATTTTAGGATCGATCGTTGGGCATCCTCGTCTTTTTCCTGGAAGATGGCCTGCTTGGCTATTAAGAAAAACTGATAGCATGAGAGTTTTGCATCTCTGACCATATCAAACAGGGCTCTCCAGACCAGCTCCTTGGTTAAATCTTCCTCCAAGTTACCCAAATGAGCCTTCAAGAAGGCTAAGGAGGTTGCATCAATTCTTATCTTGGCAAAGGTCTCGTCTTGGTAATTGAGGAAGAGAGCCATGGGCTTTTGAGAACATTTATGGGTGATGACAGTCTCAGGCTGATTTAAAATGACAGCATCAATGGCTTCAAAAACTTGGGCGGATTCATTAAATAAGGCAATTTTGATCTTATGGTGTCTGAGAGTTGGGAACTCGGGGAGTACAGGAACTTGACTTACAATGATTTTGAGCTCGTTATTGGAAGGATCGTAAGACCATTCAGGCTCCAGCTCATCCATTCCTGCAGCCTCAAGCCATTCCTTTTGCCATTCGAGCAAGGATTCAGGGGCTCCTTTGAATAGAGGTTTATAATTCTCATTTAGAGCTTCAATAAAATCATCAAGGACTGTGTTTTTCCATTGATGTTTATTAAAGTATTGGTGCAACGCCTTGCTGAAATTCTCCTCGCCAATGAGACAGAGAAGCTGCTTCAGGACAGCTCCTCCTTTTGAGTAGGTTATACCATCAAAAATAGACCTCGCCTTTTCAGTATTTATAACCTCACAAGCGATAGGATGTGTTGTTTTGAGCTGATCTTCACTATATCCCCAGGATTTTCTATCAATGAATGACACCCATGGGTCGATAAGGGGAGTATCCAGCTTATGTCTGATCTTTGATATACAGAAAAATGCCATAAAGTCAGCAAAACTCTCATTCAGCCAGAGATCGTTCCACCAACGCATGGTTACTAGGTCTCCGAACCACATATGTGACAGCTCGTGGATGATAGTGCGACTAATACGGCTGATTTTGTCCTTGGTCAGTGTGTCTCTGGCAAGGCAAGTGCTGTCATTGTAGGTAATGGCTCCAACATTTTCCATAGCTCCTGAGTTAAATTCTGCGCAAAAGATGTGGTCATGCTTGGAAAAGGGGTATTTGTAGCCGAAGAAGGACTCAAAGAACTTAATACCCTCAATGGTTAGTTGGAAAACATGGCTAAGCTGCTTTTGGAGGTTATCAACCATAGTCTTTCTGCAATAACAAGACATTGGGATATTGTTATAAGGAGTCTCGCACTTGAATTCCTGGTACTCTCCTGCAATAATAGCGTAGAGATAGATGCTAATCTTAGGGGTTGTCTTGAAGGGAATTACCTTAAAAGTGTTCTTTTCATCTTCGGTTAGGTATTGTCCCAGGTCAAGATTATTTATTTTCTCTGGACAAGGCTGCTCATTGCTGATGGCTACCCAATCATTAGGAATCGCCAGCGTTAGGGTGAGGGGGGCCTTGAGATCTGGCTGATCAAAGCAGGGGAAAATTTTATTCATGGCGTAGGCTTCTCCCTGAGAGTATAAGTACTGAGCATTGTCCGTGTCGGTATAGGTATGCAGGCCTTGGCCGTCCTTGGTGTAAAGGTTTGCAAATTTGATCTTGAGTTCATTTTTGCCGATGATTAGATGCTCATCAGGGAGTCTTAGGAACCTCTTGTCACGGAGCGACTCGTAGTTGTCTGAGGTGGGGAGGAGGTTTCCATTAAGGATGATTTCTTTGATGGTTGTGCCGGCAAATTCAATGAAAAAGTTGGGAATTTTGGATGAAAGATCAAATATTGTTGTGGAAAAACCTTCATATGAGTCGCCTTTCTTGAGTTTAAGGAAAACATTGTAACTTAGGTTGTCTGAGGAGTTAGAGAAGCAAGAAACTCGAAGTTTTGCTTGCTCTTGGGATAGAGAGCTTTTTAGATATTGTTCCATTTGAATATAATTTATTGCAATTAGAAATTAAGTCCTTGCTAAAATCCCTGCAAAAATTAGAAGAATTCCTGGCATGACTTCCTGTAAGATAGTTATTTCCATATCCTATAGAGCTGGAGACCTTTTGTATATCTTTAGTTTGGAGATGTCTCGAATGAGAAACCCGATCAGAATATCAAAAAGTCACTTATGAAATACAAGTAGATTCAGTCAATCATCTGAATCTGAATCTATAATCTGGCTTCTTCCTACTTGTTTCATACTTATTTCTCATCCAAATTATTAGTTTATTGCTTTCCAGAAGTTCTGATGTCGTCTTTGGATTTCCAAGGGATTCTCTTGATATCCATTCTTGAAGTTGGGCTATATGATTTTCGGGCATCTCAGCTAGGCAAAATTCAAAGAAATTGCAAAGTATACCGAAGTACCTTTTAAATCAACTCGATGACAATGGCTTAGGTTTCAACGGCCACTAACAGGTTTATGCAGGTCTACGCTCTTGCTAAAATCTCACTGACGGCTACCCAAAACTTCTTAACGTTTTAAATATTGAGGTGGATAGTTTTGAAGAGTTCACAGAGCTGGCTCGTCTGATTGTTAAAATCCATGCTCTCTGACTATGACTTCAGCCCTAAGCTCTCTTTTGGCTCTTTTCAAGAGACGTTTGACTCAAAGTATTTCAAGTATTCTCAACAATAGCACGAACTCAATCTTAGAGACCCAATTTCGTTTCAGGTTTACTCTATACTCTAATTGAGTCCATTAAGCCTTTGGTTATTCTTTGAGAACTTTGCCTTCTTGGGGATTCAGGAGTGGTAAGGATTTGTTGACGAATCCAGACTCGAGATTTTGAACTCATCAAGACCTTCTTTAATGAAGTAGCCAATTCTCTGGCTGGGAGATATCCATGGATAGCGCTCAGTGCAAAGTTTGGAGGAATTTCTAAAGTTTAGTGTAAATTCTTGTTAGTGCATGCAAGTTGCTATGCTTTGTAACCCTGAGAGTTAATATTCAGTATACATATGAAAATTGGAAAGGAAACTAATCATATTATGTCAACCATTGAAACGACTAAGCTAGAATGGGGGTTGGTAGCTTGATAATTTCTTAAAGTTGTAGGAGGGTGATAATTTAAAATGATCTAATAATAGTTAAGTGATTCATGATGTTCTCAGCTCTCTATCAAAGTGTATGTTTGAAGGGCCGATGCCTGAGAATTACATATAAGAGTTGAAAGGTTACTAGCTATAATTTTAGAATAATTTTGAGTAAATGAGGTCAATTTTTTCTAGATAATTAAATATTATTATTCTAATTTCTGGAATGAGTTTGTTATCTTTGAAAAAGGAGGATCAAAGTATTGAGACATATGGTGAATTGCTATCAATCCGAGTTGATTACGGCCTTGCCACTTACAGACGAGATAATGAAACTTCATCTGATGGGGAAAAGAAATCGTTCCCGAAAAAGAGAAGAATAGAAGATTAACACTTAGATGATTATTTTCTAGATTGTTATCTTTCTGCTATTTAAGGGTCTTGCTGCCAATGAACAGAAACAAATAAACAAAATATCATTTGGGTAGCACAAACAACTAATGAAAGTTTATATCTGCTTAGTTCTCATCCTTGGATTGGCCACTATGACCTCTGCCACCAAGGCCTTCCTCAAGAATAAGGATGTTTGGAGTCAAGGCGGTGACAGAAATGTAGACAATACCAATGTCAACTTTAGTCCTGAATTTATTTTGAACGAGAATAAGCAAGCACTCCTTAATAAGGATTGGTCAAAGGAGCATTCAGTGTCATTATCAGATTCGTTTTCTAAGACAGATGACGACAACTCTCAAAGTGTTAGCATCAGCATCTGCTTGGACGTTGACTTAAGCGACTGTAAGGACGACTCCAAGGGGGGATGGGGCGAAGGTAAACACCGCAAGAAGCGTGGCGGAAAGAAGAAAAAGTTCACGGGAAATAAATATTAACCTGTCTTAGGAAATTCAATGCATATTTATTATGAAATATGTTATGCAACAATTATACTTTCATAAAATTTACTTAGACTTTAGAGGATTATACCTAATCATCTAAAGTTTCAAAACTTCCCTTTATAGTCTCAAAATTACTAAGAAAATACTTAGCTATTTTAAATGTGCTTCCCATCTCTCAAATTACTAACACTTTTACTATAAAAAGCTGGAGTATGACTCTTAGCTCTAGTATGCTATGAGGAAAATTAAGTTAATCAGCCTTGAAAACTGAATTTTAGTTCAAGAAGGAAAATTTATTCTAATTTCTTTATACTATTTTTCCTTTTTCCTCAAATCTATGTTTATGGAAAGGAATATCTTCCTAATACGCGATTTACGAAGAAACAACCTCATAACATCATGTCTATAAGACCGCTTCTGTTAAGAGTTGAATTCGTGGCATAGGTTTCTTCTCTTCACACATAGAGTAGGTGAGTGAAGAGAGGCATGTTGATTATTGTAAGGATGGCATAGCTTGTTTGTTCTGAAGGTTAGAAAAGGTCAAGCTCCTCTTGAAACTAACAAAATAACTCATAGCTTTGTTAATAAAAGCAAAGGAAGACTATTGTCTAACATAATACAAAAAGTATTTAATCAGTGCAATGCATGATCTTGAAAGCCTGAGGAAGTGAAGAGATCAGATACTTATTAACTTTATCATATTTTAATATTTTTCGAGAATTAGACTAATTCTTCTAGATAATTAAATGATTATTCCACCTTCTCGATTAAGTTTGCTCCCTGTGAAAAGAATGCCCTAATCGCGAAGATCTCAAGTAAACGACTATCACTTGAAGCTTCAAATAACTACAAATAAAATCACTGAACTCTATTTGAGAGAGAAGCATAGAGTCATTCCAAATAAAGAAAAAAATGGAAATCTAACAGTTAGTGATAATTTTCTAGACTGTTATTCTCTGATATATAAGGAGTTGATGCTGAAAAGAAGCAATAGATAAACAACAAAAAATCCTTTGAATAATAAATGAAACTTTATATTTGCTTCGTTCTTATACTTGGTTTGGCCACTGTGATCTCTGCCAAGGGAGCTCTCAAGTCCCAAAACTTCTTGGGTAAAAAGGGTTATGATGACGGATATAACAATCTTAACTTTGATTCTGACCTGATTCTGAACAAAAATAAGCAAATCCTGGTTAACGAGGACTGGTCAAAGGATCATACAAAATCTTTCTCAGATGAATTTTCTAAGTCAGATGATAAGAACTCTCAAAGCATTAGCATCTCTATCAACTTCTCTGGCGGTTGCTGCGAAGGCAAAGATATCTGCTTCTCCAAGGACAACTGCCATGATGAGAAGGATAGGAAGTACTATGATGAGGAAGAAAAGTGGGGAGGAAAGAGAGATTGGGAAGGAAAA
>Ga0065720_1019344_pt1 | contig 28066 bp, 38 predicted proteins | sample Thericmetagenome_FD_59107 | JGI IMG/M metagenome (GOLD analysis project Ga0065720, IMG submission 59107) | Thermophilic microbial communities from the Joint Bioenergy Institute, California, USA of rice/straw/compost enrichment - eDNA_2 v2... | ecosystem: Engineered > Solid waste > Grass >... | reverse complement strand
TTTTCCTTTCTTGGTTGCAATGCAGTCGAGTGCAGCACTAGGCCCTCCTATAGAGGTGACTAGCTGTCAAAGATTGGAGATTGACTATCTTCTCAGCCGGACCGAACTGCCATCCTTCCCTTATGGAATCCTTGCGGATGGCCAGATGGAAAGGCGGAAGAGGGACAGTAATTTTTGGAATGCATCGACCTTTGGTTGATTTTTTGACTCTGTGGGTTTAAGGGTAATGGTGAGCATGAGTTTCTGGCCCCTTCTCTTAGTCTTGCGGCTGCTGCCTCTTGGTGCTCGGGCACAGAACTAAGAGGAGGGGCCCTTTTTTGTCAGTTGGAATCAATATGTATTTTCATGTGGCACTGTCCCTTTATGATTTGTTCCCTTTCACCAAAGTCATTTCGTAGCCATTCATTATCTGTTTTTCATTACCGAGCATCTTTTAAAGTTTCCTGAAGATAAGCATGTCAATGTATGCAGTGCCCATTCTCATTAATCACTTATCTCCAAGCAAACTATCCCGCTTTGGTGTCATCTGCCATATATTCTCCTGATTTTCCAGTGCCATGACCTGTTCTTTCCGTTTGGTGGGGTGATATCTGACATTATATAGTTGAGAGCATGTCCCTTGTTGCCCAAATCAAAGTCAAAATCTGTATAATGTTGTTGCTATAGAGGACTCCTCGCCATGGATTGTCTGATTTTTACACATATCTTACGCTGTCTTCCTTTAACATTCTCTCACACTATCTTCATGTTACTACCAAGATAACAGGGAAATGGCATCAAGAGTAAAAAACTCCAGTACTGTCAAAAATTTTTTGCCGCAGTGCCCATGAGTGAAGTTCTTCGACTGACCAAGCATAAGTGGGACATTGGAGACGAGGATGAAGTCCGTTTCTGGAGTAAATAGCAACAGCGTGAACAGCCTGAAAAGGAGGAACCTAGCAAAGGAACCAGAGGATCAAAGAAAATGCAGAGCACCAAAGCATGTTAAGCCATTGTCAGAACTGTCTGTTCTGTTGAGGTTTCGGGTAATTTCTTTCAGTATACTGTTCCGTCTCTTAATTTCTCTCAAGACTACTTCTTCTTTATAACGGGGTACTTGGCCTGGTGCATGCAGGGATCAACAATAGGTCAAATGGGTTAGATGATGGCCACTGACGATGTGGAGTGCACAGCGAAGTCAATTACTACGTGTAATAATCTTTCTTAATCCTCAGTGTCCTTGTGTCAGGGACAGGAACAACCAAGGGAAGTCTATCATGACTGGGCAGCTTCCTTTATAGAAACCTCATCATGCCTCGGCCATATGGCTCATTCTCTTCGGTCATCCGGCTCTAGACATCTTCTGGGATCAACCACGTATTTGCGCCGCTCACAATCATCCTGTCTCTGGTGTCCCTTGTGTTGGCAGTCGGGGACATCCCTTTCCTTGGACTATCGTGTTCATGTGACATTCTTTGAGAGACTGCAAGTTACTTTTGACTACCGCCGGCATCTGTTCTTTGATGATAGGCAACCATTGACGATCCATCCACATACATATCGTCTGCTCCAGCAACACTCCATCCCCGACTACTTGCCCGCTTCTCCTTGGACGAATCTCCAAACCAGCTGGCACCCTCCAATCGGTCAAAATGTGCCACACTATCATCCACCTTATTTGCGCTTGCTGCTCTTTCGAACAAATTATCATCCAACCAGTAAAGCAATGCTACCCTCTCCCACGACCGCCCTGGAACTCTCCCACCTCACGACTCCCTCAACACCAAGGCAAGCGGTTAAGAAAGACAGCGCAAAGTTGTGAGCAGTGCAAGGAGAAGGTGCTTGGCGAGGAAGAAGATGGATTTTAGTATTCTTCTTGGAAAGGCCAAGACCAAGAATAGAACCACAGGAGGAGGGTTATCTTTTGACTGAGCATGGAGAGATGGGCGGTTTCTTAGCCGTTGTCATTAGGGAAGGAGATGAACATCAATGGCTGGATAGCATGGAGACTGGGAGCTTGAGAACAGGTTTGCACACATAAGCATGAGCACGTCAACTAATGGGCAGGTTCAGGCAACAGCAAGAAAGTATCGTTCAACGGACAGCAAAAGTCGGAGAAAGACATGATAAATAATGTCGCACGCAAGATCCTAACATTTTACCTCTCCAATGCCGTCATGAACCCCTATCCCTCCCGTCAACCGTTACAACCTCCCACAAGTCTCGGGCCGTTGTTGTGCTCCCGTAATTCCTCCATCGTCATTGGGCAATTCCTCGGTCTTACAAACAGCAACGCGGAATACAAACTACTACTGACTGCAGAACTTGAAATCTACCACCAAACACATCTAGTAGGAGGCGACCAAACAGCACAATATCAGTGACTCACTAACGTGATTTCTCCAACTCCTTTCTGTACTCACATCAACTAGCGCAATACCTTTTGGAAGGTCGCAGAGCTTACCGGTCAGGGGCTTTACACCAGATGGGAAGGTGATACAACAAAGCGCAACGAAGAAGGCTTGGCGCTGAGGGACCCGCGGCAATTGGAGTTGGAAGGTGACATTTTGTACGGGCCGTACGGTGGGATGATGCTGGATAACAATGATCAAGATGATCACTATCGTAGCTTTAAAAGAAGGGCTTGTACTTGAAGATGGATGTCTGGAAGGCTTGTTTGGGTTGCAGAAAGGAAAAAACTTGGGACAGTAGAGGTCCCAAACTCTCAACGAGTTTCAATCTTTTTGTTTGGACAGGTTTTGGCAAAGACATATTGGAGGAAGCAGGTCCAGAATTGTTGTCAAGATGAAGACCTCACTAGCATCAATCCTACTCCTGGCCGTGCAAATGGCCTGGGCCACGCGCATCCTAACTCCCGACGCGATCGAGGCCGACATCCAAGAGAGAGAGTCTGCTCCCCTCCCCTCTTTAACCCTTCCATTACCAGTTCACTAACCCTGCAGACTTCAAAATGTCATCTGGCACCTAAACCACATCGCCGAAAAGAATGGCGGCAACCGCGCCTTCGGCGAGCCCGGCTATGCCGCCTCAATGGACTTCATCCTTGAGCGGGCACGCATCCGTTTCGCGGACAAGTTTGACACCTTCGTCCAGCCATTCAACCACACTTACGACAAGACCAATGCGATCAAGGTCACTGGCCCTGATGGGGAAGATGTGTACGTCGTTAGTCCGCAGTATAACCCTGCTACGCCGCTACCGGGGGGGATTACCGCGGGGTTGGTGGATACACCGGTCGATGATGCCAGGGGCAGCATGTGCTTAGAGGATCATTGGGCGGGTGTGGAGGTGAAGGGGAAGTTGGCGCTGGTGAAGAGGGGCGTTTGCGCGGTGGCGGATAAGTTAAGGTGGGCTAAGAAGAAAGGGGCGTTGGGTAAGTTCCGTCGTTGTGAAGGCGGAGAGGTAGAGGCTGACGAGAGCAGGTGTTATTCTGTACAACCAGGACCCCGGCACTGGCTACTCTGTCCCGACTTTGAGCGCTGACAGTATTGGCGAGACTGTGCCAGTCGGCATTATCCCCCTCGACGTTGCACAGTCCTGGCAAGCCCGTCTGGCCGCCGGCGAGGAAGTCGTGGTCAACTTGCTGGTCGACTCGATCATCGAGGAGCGCGAGTCGTGGAACATTATCGTCGAGACCAAGAAGGGCGATCCGAACAAGGTTGTTATGCTTGGTGCTCACCTAGATGGTATACAACCCCCCTTTTTTCTCACCAACTCAATACTAATACTCTCCAGGCGTCCAAGCCGGCCCCGGCATCAACGACAACGGTAGCGGCAGCGCTGGCCTGCTCGAGATCCTGACGGCAGTTGCCCACTACGACGTCTTCAAGCACAAGATCCGTTTTGCTTGGTGGGGTGCCGAAGAGAATGGCCTCGTAGGATCACTCTACTACACGTCCAGGCTGAGCGAGGAAGAGGTCAACCGCATCAAGTACTATTTCAACTACGACATGATCGGCTCACCGGACCCGGTGTACGGCATTGGTGTGGATGAGAACAGCGGCATTGGCGGCGATTTGCTGGTGGATTACCTTGTGTCGAAGGGCAAGAGCGCGTATAAAGGGTAGGTTTCGTCTATCCCATTCTCTTTCAAGACGGGATGCTGACGTAAACAGTGGCATGGGTGGCGGCTCTGACCACGTCGGCTTCGTAAATCTGGGCATCCCGACCATCTTCGGGCACACCGGTCTCGACACGTGCTACCACCAGCACTGCGACAACATCAACAACATTGACTTTGAGGCGTTGACGCTGATGACGAAGGCCGCGGCGCGAGCCATGGCTCAATTTGCCAACAGCCTAGAGGGCGTGCCTGAGAGGAAGCTATTCACACGGAACCCGAACTCGCGCAGCCAGATAGTGAAGAACTTCAGGAGGTGGGCGGATGTTGAAAAGGAAGTGAGCAAGGAGAAGCTGTGTGGCCATACGCACGAGAAGATCACCGTGTAAGGTGCTTCTTGAGGGAATTTGGGTGTGATGGACGGAGCTTGTAGGGAAAGAAGCCGGTGTGTTTCTGGAAGGTCGGCCCCATAGATGACCTCATCGCCGAGAGGTGTTCCTGAGGGCGTCACGTGTGCGGGGTCCGGCCCGTTGAGGTGGGGCAGGTCCACTCTGTTTGCCCCAGAGTGGGGTTGCCCGCAGAAATTCGATTCTGTGGCTTCCAGAAATCTTGGCAAGCCACCGGCTTTTTGCCAGATTTTCCACCAAAGCCAGGCCCCGTCACCGACACACCAGCACGGTCTCATCGCCCACCAGCGCGATGCGGGCAGTTGAACAGAGCATCAGCGCTCGGGCGATCTAGGTCGTGACTTACATGTCCTTGAGGGAACTTGGCTCGATGCCCTCATCACTGTCAGCACCATGTGTCGGTTTGTTCAACCGTTTTCTTTCTCGTACATAAGTTCAACCTAATAAAATGTCCGTACACGTCGTGCCTCATCCTTTTTATCTGTTCCTTCATTTACTAAATGTGTCCTCTGGTTCGCCCGCTTATGTGGTGTTGCTTTTCCGCTGTAACGAGCGAGCTCCAGTCGGTTTCCGGGAAAGTCAGTGGAGTCGTCGGCACTGCTCGACTGCAACTCTTTCGCAAGCTTGTCTTCTCCCGGAAGTCGAGGTAAGCATTCGCCAATGCATGTTCATATTGAGCGGCTAATGACGAAGAAACGGGATGAACAAAGGAAACAGATCCCTATGGAAAACAAATAACTATGATGCATCGGCACACGGCCTCAAAAAGTACGTCTATTATTAGACATTTCTCGCATGGAAGATCGCCATGCTACCATGGACAGCAGACTAGGTATACACAGCAGTAATCCTATGTTAAAGCCATGTGCTGGAGACTTCAGGCAAGCGCGCCAATTGGCAATGACGGCATGATAGCGAACCCGAAGCGAGAGTGCTTCGTTTCTTGGCCCTGGCGATCACTGTGTTTCGCCTTCATGCCATGCCAACCGTCCTAGGCAAGACCGAACGTTGTGCGGGCAAAACCGAACGAGTGGTTCAGCTTGAGCCTCAAGACGGCCCGGCGGCTTCGACGTCCGTGACTGCCAAAGTTCCCACCAAAAACCTTCTCAGGGCGCGTCATGCTCTGCTAACACAACATCCAGCTAGCGCATCGACAAATCGATCCTTCTGCAGACGCCAGCGCATCTTTGCTGTTCTCTCGGCCTCGCCACCGTTTTCGTCAGCGGCTCTCGGTATATGCTCTCCGATGCCAAGAAGCGCTGAGGTAGTAGCCCGCCACTTCAGGCTAAAATGCCCTCACGTGGAGCATGTCACTCTCAATGACGCCCTTCAGGACCATACAAGCAAGCAGCCCCAAACAACAACTCGGGATTAAGGGGCTCGGCAATGCTGTGGGGTCAACGGGGTGACATCGCGGGCGTGCGTACCGCCACCAGGGGCATACTTGCGCCCAGGTGCAGGCAGATGCACGACACCCTGGCATGGTCTTGGCTTCCCGATTTGCAAACAACGGAGGAGACTCCGAGGGAAACTGGGGATCAAGGTCATTGCAGGCGGCTCTAATGGCCGAATCGCCGCATTTTGGCAGCGAGACTTGGGATTAGACCCCTGGCGTTGGCTCAGGCGCATGTCACCTCTGCAAGCGTTCGACGATCCTAGGTAGTGCAGACATGGCGCGGGGATTCCGCACCCCATACTTTGATGGGGCGATAGAAGCTGGGTTGTCAGCCAGTGGCAGCGAATATAAGAGCCTCCTCTGCCTACCATTCCTCACCTTGGCTCCTCCTCGTCAGTAGATCAGGACAATCGACTTGAGAACAGGTGATCAAGATGCAGACCAAGGCCCTCCTCGCGGCGTTGCTGGCGACACCTGCCGCCGTCAACGCTCAGCTTCACAACCTGGCCGTGGCCGCCGGCCTTGAGTACTTCGGTACATGCCTGGGCGAGAGCGCCTACAACTCGGATTCTACCTACCGCCGCATCATCAGCGACAGGAACGAGTTCGGACAGGTCGTTCCAGAGAACGGCCAGAAGTGGGATGCCACCGAGCCGTCGCGCGGCAACTTCAACTACAACAGCGGTGCGTCTTAACTCCGCCCATTTTTAAGCAAAACTGTGAATGCTGACAGTTTGCAGGCGATATCTCGGCCAACGCGGCTAGGGCCAACGGCCAGCTGCTGCGCTGCCACACTCTGGTTTGGCACTCGCAGCTCCCGGGCTGGGTAAGCCTCCTCATCTCTCATCTTGACAAACCCTCTATTAACGTGTGCAGGTCTCCTCTGGCTACTGGACGCGCAGCACTCTCCAGAGTGTCATCGAAACGCACATCAATAACGTCATGGGCCACTACAAGGGCCAGTGCTACCACTGGGACGTTGTGAACGAGGCCGTCGACGACAACGGCAACTGGCGCGACTCCGTCTTCTACCGCACCTTCGGCACCGACTACTTTGCTATCGCCTTCCGCGCCGCCCGCGCCGCTGACCCCAGCGCTAAGCTCTACTACAACGACTACAACCTCGAGTACAACGGCGCCAAGACCGACAGGGCGCTCGAGCTGGTGCGCATCATCAAGAACGCTGGCGCTCCCATCGATGGTGTCGGCTTCCAGGGCCACTTGATTGTTGGCAGCACCCCTAGCCGTAGCAACCTGGCTACTGTGCTCCGCCGCTTCACTGCCCTCGGCGTCGAGGTTGCGTACACCGAAATCGACATCCGCCACTCGAGCCTGCCTGCCTCGAGCTCGGCCCTCGTCACGCAGGGCAACGACTACGCCAACGTCGTCGGCTCTTGCCTCGACGTCGAGGGCTGTGTGGGTATCACCGTTTGGGGCTTCACTGATAAATACAGCTGGGGTAGGTCCACTCGCAACTCAACGTTTACCAAGATAGATGCTAACGCTCCGCAGTCCCCTCCACCTTCAACGGCGCCGGCGACGCCCTCATCTATGACAGCAACTTCAACAAGAAGCCCGCATGGACCTCCGTCTCGTCCGTGCTGGCCGCCAAGGCTACGGGCAACCCACTGCCTGTTACCAGCACCACCTTTGCGACCGTCACCACCACCAGCGTCCGTCCAACCACCACCTCCGCTGCGCCGACCACAACCGCTGCTCCCGCTCAGCCCGAGCAGACTCGTTGGGGCCAGTGCGGTGGTATCGGCTGGACTGGGCCGACTAGGTGCCAGAGCCCGTGGACTTGCACTAAGTTGAACGATTGGTATTATCAGTGCCTGTAAATTCCCACCTCTCAGACATTCGACTGAGAAGGCGGGAATGAGGATGTGGACAGGAGAGAAAAACAGCAAGGGGATTAACCTTTTTGTCGGGTTTAAGCCGACGCCTTCGTATGTATTTATTTGGACGTTAGAATTGTAAATACAATGGATCACGTTTGACGGTCATTGTTTTTGGAGCATCATTCAAAGGATTGTGAGCCAGCTCCTGAACTTGTCGGCTCGTTGACCATTCTTACGGTCGGGCTAAGGATTAGATGTGATGTCATCCAGGGGCTCAGGGGCTCAGGGGCTAAGCTAGGCCCTTCTATGACTTCATCGCCTGCTTCGAACACTCAGGAGACCTTAAAAGTCAGTCTTATATGGAAATTGGAGGAATGAAAGTTATCCACATTCATGATAGCCACATCTCACAGTTGGCTGAGTCAATGACGTCTTCCAAGGGGCCATTCCGCTTGATCTTGTCGTTTTGGGACAGTGTGCGTCATGACTGACCTTGGCTAAGGGCAACTAGAATGCTTAAAGCCTTTCAATTATCCGTCCTTGGCCTCAATCATAAACGATCTTGCGCATAAACACAGCTTTTCTCATTCGTAAATCCAGGCTTTTCAATTGATCTCACCATGTCTCGTCGTCTTCTTGCCAAAACCGCCCCTCAACCCTTCCGGGCCTTCCTGGCTCCGGCCGTTCGCTACCAAACCACCGAGACATTCAAGGGCACTGCCCGTATTCCCACCGCTGTAGCTACGCGGGTATCGGACAGTATCAAGGTGTGTGGTTTCCCGATTTCTCACATCTTATGCCTCGCATGAGTTCCTGACTTGTGACGCTGTGCAGCGCGACCACCGGGAACTAGAACAGTATTACAACAAAATCAAGTCTTCCAGCAGCGACGATGAGAAAACCCGCTGGCAGAACCAGTTTGTGTGGGAGCTAGCTCGGCACTCGGTTGCGTAAGTCTTCACATGCTGTCCCTCCTCAAGTGTCTCGGGAACACCACTTTCCGACTCTTGTACCCCGTGTCTTGCGCCCTGTCCTCACCTCCTATCTCACTAATCTACCTATGTGTGTGTAGAGAGGAACTGGTTGTCTACCCCGCCTTCGAACGCCACATACCGTCTACGGGACACGATATGGCGGAAAAAGACCGCTCCGAGCACCGCATCGTCAAAGAGAAACTCTACGACTTCCAATCCATGTCCCCCAGTGACAGCAACTTCCTGCCAACGATCGATTCCCTGTGGCAAGTCCTCTCCCAACACATTCGCGAAGAAGAAAGAGACGACCTGCCGGCTCTGGAGGAGCATGTGGATGCAGGGACGTCGGATAGTTTGGCTAGGAGTTTTGATAGGACCAAGCATTTTGTTCCAACGCGGAGTCATCCGAGTGCACCGGATCGCCCGCCTTATGAGACCGCGGCGGGAATGTTGGCTACGCCGATGGACAAGTTGATGGATATGTTTAGGAAGTTTCCGGAGGCATAGGGGAAGGAGCATGGAGAGGGGGTGTTAAGGAGCAGTGAGTGGGAGGACACATGTACTCAAAAAGTGAACGCAAAAACCTGCTGCCAGTGTTTCTTGGAAGAGAAAGATCAGTGAAAGAACTTGAGGATGATCTAAGAAGCTGTTTCCATGAGTTTTAATGTCGGTAAAGGCAGCAAAAGCGAAACACAAGTTTGTATCTAAGTGTTCACGACCTCAGGTCTACATGTCATAATCAATCGATAATTCGCCCGCTTCATATTCATCCTCAGGCCCGAATCCTCTTCATCAAAATCGACTTTGTCGGGTCTGGCACAATCTACTCCAGTCAGTATCATCCCCATTTGAATACCTTCATCTTCAGGAATACTTACCCCCGCCCCCAGACAAAGATCCTCCCATCTCCCCTGCACCCCATCCGGCATCTTTAACTCCCACCCCATCACCACCTGCGCTACAATCATTTTGATCTCATTCGCGGCAAAAAACCTGCCAGGACACGCATGCCTACCATACCCAAACGTCAACCCATGCGGACTGACACTCACAAACTGGTTCTGCGCCGCCTCTTCAGCCAATCCTTTCTCCCTAGCCTTCTCCCTCTCGCGTGCAAACCGCCACGGATCAAACTCATCCGGATTAGGGAAGATCTCCGGGTCACGGTTGGTAGCATACTGAGGGACTTCGATGAACACGCCCGAGGGGATGGTTTGGCCTGAGGGGAGGGTGAAGGGGGTCAGGACTTTGCGGGTGAAGGCGCCGATGCCGGGCGGGTGCAGACGTGACGATTCTTTAAGGAGAGAGTCGAGGTTTTTGAGAGACTGAAGGGCTTGTGTGGTGTATTCGTTGTTATGGCAGGCAAGGACTGACTGGATTTCGGACCGGAGGGTCGGGAGGTGGTGGGGGTTGGCCGCGAGGTCGAAGAAGCTGGGGATATAGCAGTTAGCCTTGGCATAGAAAGGGGGGAGAGGGGCAAAAGGGGTTCCGAGTGAGAAAAGATTGGAACTTACACGTTGGTCGCTGTCATTGTAGTCTGGCGAGTGTCAGCATCCTTCTTAAGAAAAGGAAAAGAGATGACAAAGGAAAACATAAAGAAACGAAGTTTTGAGACCCACTGTGTGAATACTAGCGAAAATAACCCCCAACACCAACCTCGCCATCTCCTCTCCCTCATACCTCTTCCACCTCCCCCCTCTTCTCATCTCATCAATCATCCACTGTAAAAAGTCGTCCGGCCTCTCTCCCCCCTCATCGTCCATCTTCAACCTTCTTTCTACCTCCGGCCTCAAAAACCCCTGCACCTGCTTGACTCGTTCCCACAACCTTCTCACCTCAGGCAACCGTCTCGCCACAAACGGCCGTAACCACGGCCTCACCTTATCAATCGCCCTCTTTGCATCCATCAACTCTTTTGTATACATCACCGCTGCCTGTAAATACCCCTCATCACCTTTCAACTTTGGACCCACAAAAATTCTCCCCGACACCCTAGCAACAATGTGCGCCAGTATAGGAAAAATGAACACCTCCCTCCATTCCTTATCATTCGTAATATGACCTAACTCCTTCTCCAGCGCGTCGGCTACTTCCATTGCGATCAGGGGGTTCAAACGAGGTAAAGAGGGGGTCAAACGTGTTTTTACCGAGTGTTGAATAATGTGGTGGCCGACCACCATGCCAGTGTAGCGTGCGTAGAGATCTTCAGCGATGGCATCGTCGAAGGAGAGGACGGTATCAGGGAGGGTACGAAGGAATTTGAGTTCAGACAGGGGGAGGACGATTATGGGGTAGCCTGGTATTAACAGTCAGGAGGAAAGTTGGTTGAGGAAGAAAGGAGGAAGGGGCTTACGCCGATAGGTGAAGATGCGATAGACTCGGTTTTTGAACTAGCTTGTCAGTTTTACACTGTAAAGGAGAGAGTTGATGGACATACCTGGGAGTATCTCTGGATAGCCAGGGCTCTGGCATTGGTGAGGAATGCTTGATGCTGTTTTTCTCGACTGATCTTCTCGGCCAGGGGGATCTTGGCGAGGTGAATGAGACGAAAGGCATTGTTCAAGCCATAATAGCTTAACAATAGAGCACAAATAGCAGGCAGAATAATGAAAATCTTGGTCGTGAGGACCTCAAAGATGTTTTGAAGGAGCACCATCTCGGTGGCTGTTTAATGACTTCCAGAAGTGTCCAGTGAGGTCAGTCTCTAGACTTAAGAGTGGGACGGGAGCTAAATAGAGACCTCAGATTATGCCCCTCCTTCCCACATCTACATAGGCACGGAATTTGGGGGGTTTGCAAAGTCGCATCTATCATTTGCATGGGTAGCCAAGATGGAATGCAGTAAGACACAAAAGCGGTCCATGAAGGTAGCAGCGATGCACAGCTTCGGGAATCACAGATTTTAAAATTAATCATTGGCAGTTAATGTGATACAAAGATTGCATGGACGTCACTATAGTGAATTCATGTAAGGGAGACCCCGTGATTGTAACTGTGGGCTTGTTGGCTGCACTGAAGTCAGGCACACGGGAAACTTCCCAAACCTGAGTGGGAACTCAAGAAAAACCTGATGAGAAATAATGAAAGCAAAAAGATGTTAATAAAAGTAGAATAGAATTGTGAAACTTTTGATTGTCGGCTCAAATGAGATGAAAAATTGAGATTCAGTCTTTGAGTTGACACTTGGCAATCGTTTCGATGAAGCTGATAGAAGGTGGAGCTTCCGCAGAAAGAGCTTACCTCGATGCAACGACGGCTCGGCTATCTCATCCCAGCAAATCGCAATTTGCGCTTCAAGACTGGGGACTTTTAGGCGGTCATCTATCTCGGGTCAATTGAGACTACGCGGCCGAGTGCAACCCCGACTCTCAAAACCAGGGGCCAAGATGTTGATGAATGCCGCAGGGAGAGAGATTTGTTGATATTTTCCCCGAGTCAAGCGAATCCAAGGGTTAGGGTAACACTGCTTCGTGTGTTCTTGCCGAGACAGCAGGGATGTGTTTTGGCTGCGCGTCAATAACCAATGTCGTCATCACGTCTCCTCTCACTGATCGTGATCCGCTGAGACCCTAGCTGCTCCGCATTGCGCTTGTGCCTGCTTTAGCTCCCGTAGTAACCCCGCAGAACTTGGGCTCTCGGTTTCGCTTTCGCTTTCTTATGTCTGCGGCTCTAGTGACCAGCAATCATTGTTCACTCACACGAACTGAGAGAAGGGACATAATTTGAAATACATAATGGGTCGCCTGCGCCTGGGCTACACAAAATCTCGGACCGGGTGTTTTCGGTGCAAGCAGAGGCGCGTCAAGGTGTGTTTCTCTTTCTTGGGGTCATCCCCCTTTGACTCTCATACTTTGTTTTTGATGCTGACAGTCCCAGTGCGACGAAAGCAAACCCATCTGCAAAGCTTGCGCCCGCCACGGCGTCTCCTGCACCTACCCCGAGCCCGGGACCAGGCTGCTGACTCGGTCATCCTCCTCCGCGACTCCACATCCCGGCCCGCTCAGAGTGTCCACTTCCTCCGCCAGTCCCACCGAAAGCCATGGCCTCGACACCCAAACAGCTTCATCTACGCCTCCTATCGACCCCGGTACTCCTGTGCCTGTTCCAGCGATACCAGCCCCAGGACAAGATCCCCAAGATTGGGTAACAGACCTTCAACTTCTGCACCACTACACCACGACCACCTCTCTCACCTTCCCAGCCTTGTCTCTCCGCAACGACCCGTCTATCCGCCGTCTCTGGCAGATTGAGGTCCCGAACCAGGCATTCAGACATCCCTTCCTCTTGCATCAGCTCCTCAGCATCTCAGCAAGCCATCTAGCTAGAATAGAACCGCACAACCGCAAACAATGGTCCCTTCGCGCATCTCATCACCAAAGTTTAGCCCTGAACGGGATGCAAGCCGCCCTAGGACAAATCGGGCCTGTAAATTGTCACGCCCTATTTGCTGCATCAAGTTTGCTGTTTATGGCGTCTCTTGGGGCGGCTGATCCGTCCCGGGCGGAGGAGTTTACTGTTGATGCATTGGTCGATATATTCCTCCTTATTAAGGGGGTTAATATAGTGCTTGATTCGTCGAGGGAGATGATCAAGAATGGGCCGTTGTCGGAATTCGTCACACTACGCCAGGGCGCAGAGGAGACGCCTGAGGTCCTTACAAGGGTCACGCATGCTCTCGAGGGATTGTTACTCGATTTGCTTGAGTCCAAGGACTCCCTCTGCAGCATTATCCGTGCCGAGGTTAACCGCATGCTGCAAGCAATCAAGATGTGTGTGGAGCGAAGCAGGGATCCGATGTATAGAATGATTGCCATCTGGCCGATAATGATGCCGGATGAGCTGGTACGGTTGTTGAGGCAGAGGAATCAGGCTGCGTTGGCGCTGCTGGCGTATTATTGTGTTGTGTTTAGAGCAGCAGAGTTAGAGGGGTATTGGTTTTTGGAGGGGTGGCCGAGGGCTGTATTAAAAGATATACATAGGAGTATGATGCCGCCTTGGGTAAGGCATTCGACCGTGGCGATGGAGTGGGTTGGGGGTAAGGGATGAAAAGTTGGGAGGGTTGGAGGATGGGACAAGGTGTAACTCGGTCCAAACACACGGCATCATGTCCGATCGAGGACAGAGGGAGAAAGGCATATTATCAAAGCTACGCCATGCTATGATGCAAAGCAGAGAGACTTGTCCAATCTCCCGCTCATGTTACTAACGGACATTATCAGCTCATTCAGCATACCTCGCTCGAGTTCTCATCCATCACAATAGTCTATCCGACAAAGAATTATTAATAGGAGCTTTTCTTCAATCATATCTAATCCCTTTCCTCCCAGCAAGGCACCCCTTCATGTCTCCTAGTTCATGATAACCTCACTGGACAGAAGAACATATAAGGGCTTCTCTCCAACTGTTTCAAGCCCTTTTCTTCAAGCAGGTTTCCATCCTTTTCTCCCCAACTCGCGGCAACTTCCACTGTAGTACTCTAACCAAATAGAACAACCAAAGAGCTTTTCTCGCAACCTCCTTCAAGTACTTTCCTCTCAACACGGTGCTCCCTTTCTCAGATCACGCTAATTTCTAGTTAGACAAAAGAACACACACACACACACACACACACACACACACACACACACACAAAAAAAGGCTTTTCTCCAAACATTCATCGAGCCTTTGCTCCCAGCAGGAATCATCTCATCTCCCAGCACCTGACCACGACGACACCCGATGCCTTGATCGCTCTTGAGAAACGCCAAATGCAATGGGGTTACCACCATCTCCATGCTCCCTTCTCTCCCAGCAAACCATCAGCACAGATCCGACTCCTTTAAGCATCCATGATGTTTAAATCACAAGCCGATGTCACAAATATCATCCATCTCTTCGTCTCGATGCCCAGCTCTTTCCTTGCGAAGCAGCCGGCCAATGAAGAGACATTGTCCCGTGCCGGCACCAGTGCTCCCGCGTCACTGTCACTCCAACAGTGTCATTAATAATTATCACCAGAACCTGCCCACAGAGTCCTGGTCCCATCTTATTGGCAGATACGCTATCGTCGAAGAGGCAGTGAGAACACTTTCTGGGGACCAAACTGCCAACATAAGTATTCTGTTGATACTAGACCAGCTCTTTGTGTGTTGAATGCCTCCCGAGAAAGACGACATTACTACCTACCTCTCACTTTATGGCAAGAGAACACTGAATGCAACGGAGCTGGCTCCGTAACCATGGAGAATATTACCTTATTTTTTTTGGGGCGCTCTACACAATCCGTTATCCAGCGTGATGAGAGGTTATCTTCCCGGAACGAGTAGCAGTTGGAGCGTTCTTTTGCGCAGATTCCGTCTCCAAAATAGGTGGCGTAGGAAATTGTTCACGGCGTTTGATCTGCTCATAAATTGAGGGACCATCCTCAACACCGGGAAGCGCTTCTGTGATCTCTACAAGAGCCACCCGCTCTAAGTTCTTTATACCGAGGATTTCCACCACGCGGCTTCACCTCTTCGTGTATGCGGCACAACTGGCACAGCTACCGGATGCTCCCGTTGCGTTCCCAGCTACATACCGATGCAGCCCACGGGCAGACATGCGGGATCCTCATTACCGTTCCCAAACGGTCTGCAGGTTACCATGGGAGGTTGCATCCCAAGCCCCTCTCTCCCTGGCGAAGGGCCACGGGAAGAGGTATGTCTCTCGAGCAGCGCGTATCCAATTGTGTGGCAACTCCCGGGGCCAAGGTATTGGAGTACTCTCCTTGTTCTTGCCACGAGCTTTCTGCGTCAGTTGTGCGAGTGTCACATGGACACGACAGTCCAAGAAGAATTATCCCTGACAGCCAACATCTGGAACACCGGTGACACAAAGCTGAGAAGGGCATATTTAATTGGTAGAGCCCGGGAAATATAAGGGGTTGGCAAGAATGAGTTAGATAACCTTGCCATAATGAGGAAGACTCTGAAGATTCCAGGAGACCGTATTCACAAGGGCAAAGGGATTTTATAAAGGGAGCTACTTGGACACGATGAAGCATTTCTCTTGGCTTTCCTCTCCCCAACGTAAGGACACTGAGGACCAAGATTATTACACGTAACAATTGACTTCTTTGTGCACCCCACATCGTCAGTGGCCATCATCTAACCCATTTGACCGATTTTCGATCCCTGCCTGCACCAGGCAAAGTCACCCGTTACACGAGTGCCAAAAGGCTCTGGGGTTTAGACATCCTGCCATAGGATTATTGGATGCCGAGAGCAGGCATCTCAAGAAGTGATCTCTGGGGGCCACCAAACCACAAGGGCAAGTTTTGACTGCACTTGGAGGGTGGTTAAGCCTGAGATGGTACTCCGGGAAGTCCCCGTGTCCAAATGCCTCCGCGACCTATCCAGCCAGACACTTTCTATCGAAGAGAGCGTAGAAGGTTTTAGTTGAGGGGCCATCCCACAGGCTTGCCTGAGAATTGTTCGATCGTCACTGTGATTCTATGTTAGGGAGTGGGATCTTCCGTTGTCTGAGAGGACTTGGAGGTAGCCCTAGCCAAGCCAGAGGTTTGGGTTGCCGGGGATGGTCAAGGCAGTTGGCCGCCAGATACGATATAACTTCTGCGAAACGGGATGCTGATGACTACTGCCGAGATTTACTCTTCCCGCCGTCTTATAGCCTCAGCAAGTACCTGATCCTCTGGGCTCCGAACCTGGCTTTCTGCAGAGGGCTGTGACATCTGACTGGGCGTATCATTCCAGTTCGGTCCGTCCTGGGGATCAAGATCCATCAGCATGCTTGAATTCTGGCTGCCAAACGGCTGACTGTCACCAATATTCAGGCATGTTGAAAAGGCCCAACGAGAAGAGCTTTCTTGATCACCACTGCCTGGAGAGTTATCCGCATGTACATTCCCGTGAGATGTGCCATGCTCGACTGGTTCCGGTCTGGTGACATAGCACAACGGAAAAGTCCAGGAGGATTCTCCTCAATCGCCTCGGGAAGGGGGGGGGTGATTGAGTCGCACAGGGTACTCCAGGAAGTCGCCGTGGCCCGGGCCTCCGCCAGCCAGGAGAAAAAGCATTGTCGGAAAAACCTTCGAAGAAGGGTTGGGCCGAGTGCCCGTTCTAAAGGGCCGAAGGGGGTTTGTTAGATTGCCACAACCCACGCATGTCTGGGGGCAGGCCCTGACGCCCAGGCGTTTGGGCTCCCATTGCAGCTTCGCTCCGACATTGAGAGCCAAGTGCAGTGGCTAAGGAGCCCAGAACTCTATAAGTTAAGGATAATACCCTTAACAGGCATTCTTCTGCAGGTGCTTCGATTAAACGAAGTGATGTTCCACTAGGGGTTCCCCTGCCCGTGGCAGGAGTGGTTAAGGCCCGGTGCTGTGAAACTTGTTTCTTTTTGATAATTTTTCTCTTCCCTCCTTCCCTTTTATCATTTTCTTCTCTTTCCATTGATGAGCCAAGGAAGGTCGTTGCCCCTAGCTAGACGCCTAGATAATGGTGTTATGGGCTGGCCGCAAGCCCTCGCAACGAGTTGTGCTTAGGGAGAAAGGAGTTCGATGTTGATAGTATGAGAGGGCAAAGGGCCCTGAAAGAATAGAAAAATAGGCGTGGAACAGGTTCGATAGTGATAATGTTGGCGGGCCGAAGGCTCTGAAGTAGGATATTGCGAGGGTGGAATCGTCTCCAGACGGAGTCGCCAGCAAACAGAACATTGTGTCCTCCGCTTTCGTGGGTGTGGTAACTGGTTTCGTTTCGTCAAGAACAGCTTGCTTGGCAGTTGGTCCGAGAAGACTGATGCATCTAGCACTCTGCCAGGGGCAAAGGCCTCGTCGCAAAACTATTCACCCAGTTTTACCGTTTGCCCGCGAGAGACAGTCTCATTGGCATAGGCAAAGGAAGGAGAACAGGGGGAGCTGTATATGCTATCGAGGGAACATCCCCCCCCTCAATGCTCCCTCGGATTCGGCCAGCCAAAAACCTGCAATAACTCCCGCTTGAACTCATCCTCCTCGAGCCAAACACCGTCCCTTACGCTGCGACCTACAAGGAAACCAAAGGCGACACCTATGCAGGCACCCATGAAGAAGGACAGGAAGAGGACGACGATGGCGGTGATGACCCAGAGGGAGCGACCGTCCAATGGATCATAGGGGCTGGGGAGGGGGGGTGACGGAAGGGACAAGAGGTAGGAGGACTTGTCCCAGAGGAGGAGGAGGAAGTTGAAGAGGACGATGATCATGTTGTCTTGTCCTCTTCAACCTTGTTGAATGCGGGAGAAATTAGGAGGGAAGATTGAGTGGGGGAAGAGGTGTTTAAGTATGCGCCCAGAGAGAGAGAGAAATCATGATGTCTGAGAGAAGCATGTGTGCAGAGAGAAGACAGGTTGAGAGAAGAATATGTCCAGAGAGATGTTGAGAGAGAAGAGTGCGTTCAGGCTGAAGGATCATACCTAGAGAAGAATGGCAGCTATGTGGTCAGCGAACAGACAGAGGACAGAGCTGAAGTGAGCCTACCCAGAGATCAATAATACGTTCAAAGAAGTGCTTAAATGGCAAAAGATCAGATAATGGAAAGCCGAGTGATGCATCCCATTTAAAGAGAACTAAGTTCAGAGAGAGCATGTTAAATTACATTCAAGTGATCTATGAACAGACAGTTGAGTTAAGCAAGGCAACAATGCTTAACCCAGGCTTGCACAATTAGAACTCAAAACAAAAATGTGGCAAGTTCATTCACGTGCCATTGATACTCAACCACGTGTCAGAAAACACGGACATATATCACTGTTTATCATTACATAAAAATACACGCGACCTCGTCGCATTTTTTCCCCATGTGACACAAAATTTCCCATCTATCCCATCACCGTACAAACTCATTCAAATCCCTCACATCCTCAAACGTCACCTTGCCTTCCTTCCCAACCCGCGCAATCCTCACCCTGACCATCTCCTGCTTCTCTTCACTCTCCTTCACTGGTAACTCCGCAGCAATCTGCACAGCCCCTGGTTCAACTTCTGCAATCTCATTCACGTGCTCCTGCGTCAATACATCCCTGACTCTCGCTCCCTGCGATGACATCAAGATCGTCGTAGGCCCCTTGAACTGCAGGAAAAGCCTATCCCCCCAAATTGTTGTCCTCGCAGCCGTTCGTAGAGAAAAGAATACACGGGAAAGCAACTTGTAAGTTTCCGTATCTCGCATGGCAGCCCAGAAGCGGGACCATCCTTCGGGGATCATCTTCCCCGCCGCGGTGCGTACCACGGGCGGGAGGGTCGGGATGGTGAGGGTAAACATCGTGCTCTTGAAGCGGAATGGGAGGGGCGGGTTTTTGGTGACTGTATAAGCGACCACGTGGGAGGGATGTAGAACCAGTTCTTCGCCTTCGGAAAGCTTCATTTCGTAGACTTGGCCTGGGGCAGCGAGGGCAGCCAGGCCGCGCCCTGTCAGACGGGTGTTTCCCCAATGGGCGAGGGTCAGACCAGTTTGTACACAGGGAGTAAGAGTGAGAGTGTGGCCTGTCCAGGCGAGCAACGCGGAGCGGTTAGCGACGATCCAGTCGGTTGTGCCGTCGAGGTGGAGGATAGAAAGGGTGGTGTTAGGGGACTTGGTCGAGATCAAGGCGTTGATTGGGGTGGTCGAAATGATGCGCTGGTAGAGGAATGGGATGCCAAGGAGGGCGCGGGGAATGGGCGAGAGGAGTGAGAGTGTTGATTGGACCTGCACAGGTTAGTATGAGAGGTTAGTGTAGAGAGAACATAGAAACTAGGGGAACGGCATACATTTTCCACATCTCCCGCCACAGACACCAGTGTGCCTCGCCGGGTATACAATCTTTGCGAGGCGGACAAACTCACAGAGAGTATCGAGTACGGTGAGCCGAGCACCTCGAACCGGGCATCTGCCCCTGTTAGCCCTAACCCTTTCAAACCCTGCGCTCCAACCTACCTGCACTACCAAGCCCCCCATACTCATACAAATCCCTTCTGAGTGTCTCCCTCGCCTTCTCCGTCTCCGTCACAGCCGCAGCCTCAATATGAATCGACTTGGCCCTGCACTGGCGGCAGACGAACTGCCCTCTAAAACTAGTTGGCGCCCATAGCGACAGCAATGTTGGCGATGGTGATGAAACAGGCCGCAGGGACCGGGCCCACGTGATGCGGCTCATGATGCTTGCCGCAGGCAGACGCCTACCTGGATCAGCTGGCTAGGTCGTCGCCCAGGGGTGGCGTCGCGACTGGGGAGTTTTCACGTCGGGGAAGCCGTCGACGTTGTTGAGTGAAGTCGCTCATTGAGTTCGAGCTCGGGCAAGATTCCCGCGAAATTCCAGGCTTGGCGGAGTGGTGGAGGGGCACGCACGGGCCAGGAGTTTCAGGGAGCTTGGCAATCTGAGCATGAATCGGCAGATCTTACAGCCGCGAGCTGGTCTCACTATCCCTGGGAGAAGCTTGATCCTGGTCGGGAGTGGAGCGCAACACTGCCAAGCATCATGTTGCTGGGGCAACAAGGAGAACGCAAATGTGGATGTGGTGCGCGTCTGCAAAACAATGACAGACCAACTTCACCGCAGCAAAGCAGGGATTAACGCCACGGCACACGGCACACGGCACGCCTACCCTGCATTGCAATCTCACTCCAATCACCAATCCCATTCCGACCCCCTTTTGTACTCTCTTTGTCCTCACTTATATACCCTCCATTATACCCTCTATTATCACTACCCTTTCATGCGCAATGTCCGTCCGCGTCGTAGCTCGCATCCGCCCCCTTCTCGACAAAGAATCCTCCAGCGACATCATTGTGCGCGCTGATCGTGTTGCTGAAGGGAAGTCATTAACCGTTGTGAAGATTCCAAACCCCAAAAATGAGGCAGAAGAGTTTTCGTTCAGTTTTAACAGCGTTTATACGGATGAGACGACGCAAGAGGAGTTGTTCAATGCCGAAGGTAGTCCCACCCTCAGTCAACATCCCGTTGTTCTGCTAATGATGAATAATGTGAAGTCACACCACACATCAAGCCCCTCTTCGCCGGCGTCAATCTAACCATCTTCGCCTACGGCGCTACTGGTACTGGCAAAACGTACACCATGCGCGGCGGGCTTCGGCTTGCTGATCGTGGTATCATCCCCCGCTTGCTCAGCGCAGTCTTCCGGCGCGCAAAGAAAGTCACCAAGGACTCTGCCGGCAAGACTACAGTTCGGGTCGCACTGAGCTACTATGAGATCTATAATGACCGGGTGTATGACCTACTCACTCCTCCGGACAAAAGGACGCCCGCGGGGCTGCCATTGAGAGAAAAAGACGGGAAAACAGTGGTGGTTGGATTGCAAGAAAGGGAGTGCGCCGATCTGAAGGACTTTGAGAAGCTTTACATCGAAGCCAACCAGCACCGTGTGACCGCGGCGACGAAGCTGAATGCCCACTCCTCGCGATCTCACGCAATCCTCCGTGTTCAAATCACCCAAACAACCAGTGATATGGTTCTTGAAAGTGTTGCGTCTGCAATTGACCTTGCCGGAGCGGAAGACAACCGTCGCACGGAGAATGACAAGACAAGGATGGTTGAATCAGCAGCGATCAATAAGAGTCTATTTGTCCTTTCCCAATGTATCGATGCAATTGTGAAAGGAGAGCAGAGGGTGCCGTACAGGGAGAGCAAGATGACGCGCATCTTGGGGCTGGGCCAGAATCAGGGTGTGACGGTCATGATACTTAACCTAGCGCCGGTGAGGAAGTATCATTTGGATACGCTGAGCAGCTTGAATGTGGGTTGCAGGGTGAAGAGGATTGAGGTTAAGGAGGTGAAGAACGAATCAGTTTTTAAGGCACCAAAGGAGTTGACAAGGGGGAGACAGCCTCTGAAGCCAATTATGAACGCGCATAATGTTGCTACGGGGGCGATGGTTGGGAAGGAGAAGGAGAAGGGTAAGCCGGAGAGGTTATTTAACGTTTATGTGGACAAGAAGCCCGCCCCAACGGCTACGACGACGGCCAGACAAAATTCAACGGCAGTCCTCGGAGCAAGACTGCCTCTTGCACCCAAGAGGCCTTCAGACGAGCCCCTGACGTTATCCTCTCACCCCGTCAAGTCTGCTCGGCGTGCACTAGCGCCCAAGCACACAGCCAGCAGCAGACAACATCAGCAACATATAACAGTAACAGTAACGCCCTCCGAGCTAGAAGCCCTAGTCGAGAAGAAAGTCGCCGAAGTCCTCGCCTCCCGCCAACTCCACTCCCCTTTAGAAACCCAGGTCCAGCTCAGCGAAGACGTCCGCCGCCGTCTGGAGGTCCTCGAACGGAAGGTTGAGGAAGAAGCTGCGAAGAAGGATGGCGCCGAGCGCGCTAAGGGGTTAAGATACCTGCTGAATGCGAAGCAAGCAAAGGAGTGTGGGGATGAGGTCACGGCGTTAGGATGGTACGAGAAGGCGTTGGCGGTTTTTCCTGGGGAGGGAAGGTTGGTCGGCAAGATTGAGCGGTTGAGAGCTAAGTTGGGTTTACCTTCACTATTTGAGGAGGAAGAGCGCGCCGCGGAGAGGGAAAAGAAGTTGAGGAGGAAAAAGCTCGAGGAAGAGGATGAGTATCAAGACTGGATGGACGTCGATGCTCCAGAGAACAGCATTGAGCCGAGGAAGTCGAGGACCCAGAAGGCCCCGAGTAAGAACACCGAAACATCAAAATTCGTCGTCCCCGACAAAGAAAATCAACCCTGGCCTCTCCCCTCCGACTACACCGCGGACTGTCCCCCCTCGCCGCGCACGCAACAACTCCTAGACATCATCAACTCCCGTGACGTGGCTCGTATTAAGGGGCTACATGGGTTTGGCGCAAAGAAGGCACAGGATTTGGTGACCGCTATGAATACTTACAAGGGCGAGGAGTCGGTCAAGAGTTTGGAGGAGGTGAGGAAGCTTCCGGGGGTGGGGAGGGTTGTAGAGAGGGCTTATGAGGGGTTGGCGGTCTAAGGGGGGGTCATGACACCAGGGCTCTGGAACAGCTTTAACCAGGTCCTGGTGACCTAGTCTTTCAATGAACTTATTGCCTTGTCTGACAGCGATTACGAGTCGACCGGAATGGTCTGGACATTGCCTGAGTATTGTAACAGCCTTGTTTGTTATTTGGCATGCATGCATTGCGCGGCGTTAAGGTTGGAATGAGTAATGGTCATGGTTGTCAGTTTATTGTTGAATCTGCTACATTTGCATGATGGTGTTCATGGTGTTTGGAGTTAGAACAGTGTGGCAAATAGATCTCTATTCATGTTGGTTCTCGCTCTTTTAGTGACGACGTCGATGACCATGATGTTTTACTTGGGAGCCACCAACAACATAAACCCCATCTGCTGCCCACTTTATCGATAAGCAACATTCTTGCACAGCCATAGCTCAGCCACATGGTGTAACCAGACTAGGGTCCGATTGCATCATCGCCAGCCCCACGTCGCATCCAGCGCGAGCCGAGCAGCGCAAGAGGGACTTCGATTGCGACATTCACTTGGGCGTGGGCAGCGTCGTGAGTTGGAGCTGGTGCATCGGAGCTGTTTCGCAATTTCGAGCTCGGTCTTAAATCTTCAATCCTCAAATCAGGACTTACAGGGAAGAGAAACAATTCCGACTTCTGTCTTTTTCCCTTTCAACATCTACAGCTTCCCAGCGACGCCCCCTGTCAAGGAGGACCCCGCGCTCAAGCCGCAAATCCGCTCACCAGAAGCGCTGCGCTCCCATCGCTGACTGCAGCTCCTACGTCAACATTCATCAACTCTGCTATTAAAGTACCCGAGATGACCACACCATGTCCCCTCGGTCCCGCCTCCTAGCCTCTAGCCTCCGTGGCGGTCTGCTCCTCCGACCATGCAGCGCCCGTCGCTCAACCCTCCTCAACCCCTCGCCGTCCCCCCTTCGCAGAGCTATCTTTCACACAACCTCACTCCGCGCATTCAAGAATCTCGCCGAGACCGCCACTTCCTCTAAGGAAGATGCCAGCTCTCTCAAGCCCAAAGGGAAACCCTCCCCTCCAGGGGATCCCCTAGCCACGATAGAAAAGACGGCAGCCGAACAGCGCCGCGCAGACTGGGCCATCATCAAACAGATGTCGCGCTACCTCTGGCCGAAAGATTCCTGGTCCGACAAGGCGCGTGTTCTCCTCGCACTATCCCTCCTCGTGGGAGGCAAGGTGCTCAATGTACACGTGCCATTCTATTTCCGGGAGATTATCGATAGGCTGAACATCGACGTCGCCGCGGTAGGAGGGACTGTTTCGGCAGTTGCCGGAGCTGTCATTTTTGCTTATGGCGCGAGCAGGATTGGCGCGGTGGTAAGTCAGGAGTTGAGGAATGCGGTGTTTTCGTCGGTGGCGCAGAAGGCGATTAGACGTGTCGCGACACAGACGTTTGGACATTTGTTGAATTTGGATTTGTCATTCCATCTGAGTAAGCAGACCGGCGGATTGACGAGGGCGATTGATCGGGGTACCAAGGGGATTAGCTATCTGTTGACGAGCATGGTCTTCCATATTGTGCCGACTGCCCTGGAGATCGGCATGGTGTGCGGGATATTGACGTACCAGTTTGGCTGGGAGTTTGCGGCAATTACGGCCGCGACTATGGCCGCGTACACAGCGTTTACTATTACAACTACGGCATGGAGGACAAAGTTTAGACGGCAAGCTAATGCGGCGGATAATGCCGCCAGTACGGTGGCAGTTGACAGTCTCATCAACTACGAGGCAGTCAAGTACTTCAATAACGAGGCGTACGAGATCGCGCGGTATGACAAGGCGCTGCAGGCGTACGAACGCTCGTCGATCAAGGTCGCTACCTCTTTGGCCTTCCTCAACTCCGGGCAGAACATCATCTTCTCGTCTGCCCTGACCCTAATGATGTGGCTCGGCGCAAGAGGCGTCCTGGCCGGGGACCTCTCTGTCGGTGACCTTGTCTTAATCAACCAGCTCGTCTTCCAACTTTCAGTCCCCCTCAACTTCCTAGGATCAGTTTACCGCGAACTGCGCCAGTCCCTCCTCGACATGGAAACGCTGTTCGATCTGCAAAAAGTTAACGTCACCATCCGCGAAGCACCCAACGCTAAACCCCTGGCCCTCCCCAAGGGCGGCGAAATCCGCTTCGAGAACGTGACGTTCGGGTACTACCCCGACAGGCCGATCCTGCGCAACCTGTCGTTGACCATCCCAGCTGGTAAAAAAGTTGCTGTGGTTGGGCCGTCAGGGTGTGGCAAGTCTACGCTGTTGCGGCTGCTCTTCCGCTCGTACGATCCCCAGCAAGGGAAGATTTTTATCGATGACCAGGATATCAAGTCCGTGACGCTCGAGAGTTTGAGGAAGAGCATCGGCGTCGTGCCGCAGGATACCCCCCTGTTCAACGATACCGTCGAACTCAACATCCGCTATGGCAACGTTAATGCCACGCAAGAACAAGTCATCGCCGCGGCGCAAAAAGCCCATATCCACGAGAAAATCATCTCCTGGCCGCACGGGTACCAGACACGCGTTGGAGAGAGGGGATTGATGATTTCGGGAGGAGAGAAGCAGCGCTTGGCAGTTTCACGGCTCATCCTGAAGGACCCGCCGCTGCTGTTCTTTGATGAGGCCACAAGTGCCTTGGATACGCATACCGAGCAGGCGCTGATGGCAAATATTAATGAAGTGGTGAAGGAGAAGAAGCGGACGGCACTCTTTGTGGCGCATCGGTTGAGGACGATTTATGATGCGGATTTGATCATTGTGTTGAAGGAGGGTGTTGTTGTGGAACAGGGAAGTCATAGGGAATTGATGGAGCGGAACGGAGTTTATGCAGAGTTGTGGATGGCGCAGGAGATGCTGCATCAGGGGGAGGCTGCTGAAGAGCCAGCTGAGGGAGAGAAGGCGGAGGAGAAGAAATAGATGGCTGGTAGGTAGAGGAGTTGGCTTAGCCATGCATGATGTTTTGGCAACAATCGCTGCACTATTCATTTGCTGGGTCGTTTACCTGTGCCAATTACAATGTTTTTTCTGTGCTTACTCACAATCATGCGCCAGTCCTTTTCGAGCATCTCCCCAGAATAGCACGGCACCTGTCAGCGCCTTAGTCATCCCCTTGGCGCCCATAGCATAAGCTTACTCTGAGATGCTGCGCCCACATCGAGATAGCCGACATCTTTTACCCAGACACGCGCCTCGATCAACCTCTCACTTGATGTTTTGCACGGTTGACTTGTAATAGGGTTATTCGGAAGGTGGAAAGTGGTATAGAGGGTTGTTTATGTGGACTGCGGAGAGTACTGCCACGCAGTGTATGAATAGGATGCGGTTATATGAGAGCGAGGTGCTGAGCCACGATGGAGTTGTTACCATGGGCACTGTCCTATCTGTTAAGATATCAGGGGTTCGGCGAGAGGGGCGTTGAGTATATAAGATGGCGCTGTGGTCGATAGATGAGGGGAGTTTGACAAGCAGATCAACAAGTCAAGCACAACAAAATGAAGATCATTACTGTCCTGGCTGGCGGTTTGGCCTCCCTGGCTACCGCCGCTCCGCATAAAAGATCTGAGCCCTGCTCCCTGATTCGGGAAAAAGTTGAGAAATGGTACAAGGACAATGATATTGGTATGTTGCCCCTGAATGGCCTTACATCACTTCCAATCTCCCCCTCAAACTCCGACATCTGCACATCCTCCCGAACCACTCTGAAGTAATCTCAACTTAATTCCTCGCTCCTTTGATCCCTATTTTCTACGTGTATCCATCATACACCAAACCTTCCTGCCTGTCACTTACCTTGTCGTGATCCCCTATACTTCAAATCAATCATCATGAATGCTAACAACAACAGTCGCTAACCCCCCTTCTAACTCCCCACTCGAGCGCTTCCTCATCCCCTCGGCTCCTCCCGCCCCCATTCCTCCCTCCCTAGCCATTGCTTGTCTCCAAACAGTCCACCTCCACAAGGACGCTGCTCTCGAGCAGCTCCGCTTCCTGCGCGCGCTCGTCGAGTGGCAAAGCACAATCGATTATTTGAAGGATCCCCCCAAGGGGTATCTCAGTGAGGGAGTTGACCTAGTGGCGGGACTGGAAGAGATTGCGCGATATCTGGAGGAGGACAGGTATGACACTGACTTTGGGTGGTTGTGGGATGTGGAGGCGCTGGTGGCACGGGCGAGGGACGGACATTTGGTTTATAAGACGCTGTTGTGGAATCTGTTTACCTTTGTGCCGGGAGTGCAATTTGTCTCGGTGTCCAAAGACGGCGCGGAACTTCCTGAGATCTACGTCTACGGTAAGTCCCCCCATATTGCGGAGAAATGACAGGAAAGACAGAAGCTAACAGAGCACAGAGGACATCAATCACACCATCCACGGCTACACCCCCTCTCCAGTAACTCACATCGACCATCTCCCCGCCTACGAATACCTCTCCCGTCTTGCCGTCCTCAACGGCGGCGCTCACGACCCCGACGCGCGATATAACTCTCTCTTCCCTAGCATTACCCGGCAAGCTTCCGTCTTGCACGTCGATCCCGCAATTTATCCCATTGCTGCACTCCCCGACGAGACCATCGTCACCCTCTCCAACGGGACCAAGCTCGTGTACGAGAATGTTGCCTACGTGAGGGCCAACTTCTCTGGTATCTCGACTGGCGAAGATCTTTGGAAAGTTTATGGGGATGGATCAAGTACAGCGCCTCAGCCTCTGTCTTGGGATATCTATCGCGCCGCTGCTTTTAACTACACTTCTGATCTGGCTCTCTACCCTCCTAACCCCGTTGCTGTCACACCTGACGGTCTCGTCGCCGGCTGGCTGCCCGACACCCCTGAGCTCAAGGACACTGCCATTTTGAAGGTGACCTCCTTCTCAGAAGTGACACACCCCGATATTGCGACTGGCAACAACACTGAGGAGGTACCATCACTAGGAGAACACTTTGCCGAGGTGGTCATCAAGACAATTATCAAGGCTAAGAAGGCCGACAGAGAGAAGCTGGTGATTGATCTCCAAGACAACGGTGGCGGGCTAATCATCAACCTTTTGACTCTCTACTTCTCTCTCTTTCCGCCGGCGCAAGACGAACCTGCCGAGTTCCCTCTAATCTGGCAAGCCCGCGTGCACGACCAGCTCACTCTCATCGGGGAATCGGCATTCAATGCTACCGAAGGTAAACTCCCGTGGGCCATGTCCCAGTTCATTCCCGCTTTCTCTCCTCCAGACAACTTCACCACCTTTCAGGACTTTTTCGGTCCCGTCGCCAACCCTGCTCACTGGAATACATCCTTCTCAACCTTCCCCGCACAGCTCAATGCCTCCTTCTGGCAAGACCCGGAAGCCTTCGGCGCAAACTGGACTTCGCCCCCCTTCAAGCCGGAAAACATTGTCCTGTTGACTGATGGGTTGTGTGCCTCGGCTTGCGCACTCTTCGTCGATGCCCT
>Ga0065720_1003100_pt1 | contig 28077 bp, 30 predicted proteins | sample Thericmetagenome_FD_59107 | JGI IMG/M metagenome (GOLD analysis project Ga0065720, IMG submission 59107) | Thermophilic microbial communities from the Joint Bioenergy Institute, California, USA of rice/straw/compost enrichment - eDNA_2 v2... | ecosystem: Engineered > Solid waste > Grass >... | reverse complement strand
CCTAATGGATTAATATCCTCAGACTTATATATATTACTTTAAAGCATAGCAATCATCAGAGGCCAACCATTGAGCAGTGTGGCAGTGCTTCAAAAGAATAGGGTCTCCAGCCATGACAGGGTTTCCTTGATTTTCGAATCTGACCTTAGGATCGATGTGTTCGATCTCCCAAACAGTAGTGTAGCTTGATTTAGCATAGAAACCAACTTCTTGCTTTCTAGAGAATCTGGCGACATGAGTTGGGCTAATATGAGTTGAATGCAAGTAGAGCTTCAAGTCAAATTGTGAAGAAAAAGTTATACTTCTTTATTGATCAATAGAGGGTTAATTCTGAGTTGGATTTTTTGTCCATAGTGCACAATGTCGTCATTATACAAGTCCTTTTCATATCTAAAATCTCAAATTTGATTATCACTTAGTGCTACTTCTTGATGATGAAGACAGATCTAGCACATGGGAAAGCACCTTTTGATGTGGTAACATTATATGCTTCTTCTGTAGTTTGAATGGGGTCATAGACATCAGTAACTATTCTTGATATCCAAAAATTTGAAAAATATTACCCAAGAAACCTCCAGTTTTTTTGTTTAATAGCATGATACGATCTCCAAAGTGAAGATATCCATCTCTAGAGTAGGTCAAAGAGGCCTAGGAAGAATAAGAGATATTTTCTTATGCATTACTCTCATCAGGGATTTTTCGAGCTTCTTTTGGAGCTTGGCACTTTGAAGATTAGATGCTTCTTTGCTTTTCAAGAAGTCCTTCAATCTAGAGAATAAGAGTCAGAGCCAAGGAATATTACTTTGTCTCTTCGAGTTCTTGTTCTTCGCTCCAGTTTCCAAGTCTGGTCTTGTAGCTATACTTCATAGGAGGCTGATCCATTTTCGTTAAGAAAGTTACGAAATTTATTTAGCTGTGTTAATTAAATAAAGAAAAACACAAAGGATAAAGCTTCTAAATTGAATTGATATATCTTTTTGATTTCTTTTTAAGAATCCTTGTCTAATTCTTGAAATTGGTGTTCTTTAGGATAACGGTCAAAATAATAAGCGGTTGCTCCTTTTATATCATGATTCGGGTCATTTTGCAATTATAAACTTGTAAATATAAATTATTATCTCAAAAAATAAACCTGGAAACAATGGCAAATCTAAACAATATGAAAGGAAAGCAGGAAAATGAGTTGATTGGAACCATTCTCGCAGAAAGTAAATTCTCAATCAAGCTGATTTTTATCTCTTTAGCAGACGACACTGAAGATTTCTTCACTTTGAGATCCCAAATGGGTAAGTCTATCAGTGCTCCCCCTCCAGGTCTTGGAGACTCTGTAAAATTGACTAAATACTTCATCATCCTTTAGCTCAGTTCGCAATCTCCAGATCCTCGTCAAAATGAAGGACAAGACCCAACAGCAACCAAGGAATACTATTTCTACTATCACTCTCTCAAACCACATGATCCTCGTCTTCCGAAGCCAAAGTGGAGACCTCCCTACTACGGTATGAGCCATTTTACGTTGATTTAGATTACAGCTCCTCATGCTTTCAACGGAGGAAACATTGAGGATCCGAGTGATAGCATCTTAACTAAAAAGCCTTCCTTTACCAAGGAAGAGCAATCTCTTCCAGGAAAGTTTGAAAAGATGCTGACTTTGGATGTAAAAAGAGACAGCTCGGGAAAACAATTCAATGAAGACCAGCACCCTGAGAAGTATGTTTCAATTAATTTGGCTGAAATCCTAGCTACAACCAGGAAGGTGGACATAAAAAGCAGAATAATAAAAATAGAAACCAAGGAAATCACCACAATCAGAACTTAAATGTTCAGCATAACCACTCCGATAAAAAGCAAGGTCAACAAACGAACTCAAATAAAAACCATCACCAAAACCAGAACAAACAAAGAAACACTGGTAATGACACCCAAATCAATACTGCATTCTTCCCTCAGCCCATCATTAGTCCTCAACTCCAACAAATCCAGCAACCATTTTTCTTGTACAAAAAATTCCAATACTTATTAACTTTCTAGAAATACCTTCCAACCTCAAATTATTCCCTTTATCAACCCTACAATGACTCCCACTAATGTGACTGCTTTCCCGACTCCCACTTTCAATCCTGGAAATAGAATGCCAGGTATCCAACAGGGATATAACCAATATTACATAAACAATAATCCTGCCTTTTACAATTATTTCCCCTTGAACTTCCAGGGCACTTTTCCAATGGATAATACAAATAAAACCAATAATACCAATTTTCAACAACAAAACAATAACAATAACAAAAACCAAAACCAGAAAGGAAATTTCAATAAACAAAACCCTATTTCAGCCAAAGATCTTAAAAGTAAAACTTTGCTATACTGTTTATTTAGTCCCTTAGAAGTCATGGATAAAATTTTGGAAAGCTGCAGAGACCAAAATGGATCAAGAATAATTCAATTGCAATTCGAAAGTGCTGATAAAGAAACAAAAGACAAGATTTTCCAACAAATCTTGCCTGAAGCCTATCAACTCATGACCGACGTCTTCGGTAACTACGTCATTCAAAGAATTTTGGACCTGGGCACTGATGAACAGAGACTAGCACTCTACGACACTATGAAGGGTCATTTCTTTGAATTAAGTCAGCATACTTATGGATGCAGAGTTATTCAAAAGGCTATTGATGTAACATACACTTAATAAGGTTGTTAATAGCCTAGAAATTTAAGGGTAATGATAAAATTCAAGACGGCATTATTGAGGATCTTAAAACTGATGCCCTTGTCTTAATCGAAGACCAGAATGGAAATCATGTCATTCAAAAATGCTTTGAGACAATGCCATATACCAAATTACAATTTATCATTGACATTGTAAACGAAAAAGTAACAACAAATAATATTCTCTTAACAATTATAGATCAACACTTTGGCTTTCCATGCCTATGGCTGCAGAGTCATCCAAAGAATCCTTGAATACACCCCTCCTGAGAAGGTATTCCAAGATGAAGCTCAATTTATTTTTTTAGACTCAGCCTATGCTCAAGAAGCTGATGAATAATATTGCCCAATGCTGTCAATGCCAGTATGGAAACTATATTATGCAACATATCATCGAGCACGGACCTAAGTCTGAAAGAGACACATTGTTGGATCACCTCAAAGCCAACTTTATTAAACACTCAATGAATAAGTTTGCAAGGTAGTTATTAGATTTCTCTTTGTAAACCAGTAGCAACGTGACAGAAAAGAGTGTTATTTATGGTGGCCCCGAGTTCAGACAAGATGTTGCTGACACTCTCTTAAACACTTATGTTGACGGAAAGTAAACTTTGTGAATTATTATCTTAACTCAAATAGGTTAGGTATCGTGCTTTTGATGAACCATGCATACGGAAATTACGTTATTCAGCGACTCTTCGAGTGCAGCGATGAGTTCTTAAGAAGAAAGATTTATGAAAGAATTCAAAATGAAAATATTGATGAAATAAAAAGAAATGGTTATGGTATGTAATATACTTTTGCTAGACTGATTTTATTAGGCAAGCACGTTATGGGCTTTATAGAAAAACAAATGAAACACTAATTTTATATATGTTCACTAGCTGTATAGAAACTGACAGTTATCCTGTTCTTGTGTTATTGTTATAGTAGTGGTTGTTCCATAGTAGATACGTGTAAAGGCGTTATTCTTAAACATGTAAACAGCTAATCAATCAAAACTTCTCTTTACGGTTCCTATTATCTCTCTCGTTAGGTCCTTTTAAATAATTCCTACGACCACAAAATTCATTAGAGTCATAAACTAACCCTCCAATGACACAACAGAGAGATATATTAAACTGTAAAATAGAAATGGTACTATGCTAGACTATTTGGGTTTATGCAATATAGCTGTTAACAAATTGTATTTTATCAGCTTTATTGTCAAATTCAATTTTTGGGTATTTAAATAAATAGATCATATGCAGGAAGTTAACCCTAGTAAATCCCCAGTGACAGCAGATTTTGAATTTCTATCCAAGATTGGAAAGGGGAGTTTTGGAATAGTTTATAAAGTCAAACGGAAATCGGACAAAAGCATCTGTGTTTTGAAACAAATTAATATCTCCAAAATGGAAACAAAGCTTAGAGAAGCCGCATTAAATGAAGTAAAGATTCTCAGCACAATTGATAATCCCCATATTGTTAAATACTATGACTCTTTTATTGAGAAGAATAATCTGAATATTGTGATGGAGTATTGTGAAGGAGGAGATTTGGCAAATCATATCAAAGCCTTAGGAGGAAAGCCATTAGCCGAAGCCAAAATCTGGAAATTCTTTATTCAGATGTGCATAGGTCTAAGTGGCATACATCAGAAGAAGATTTTGCATAGAGATATAAAAGGCATGAACATCTTCCTCACCAAAGATGAAGATGTCCGTATTGGAGACTTAGGAGTTGCCAAGATCTTGCAAGATCAAGTTAATTTTGCTCACACAATGGTCGGAACTCCTTATTATCTCTCCCCAGAAATGTGTGAAGAAAAGCCTTATAACGAAAAGAGTGATATATGGGCCTTGGGCTGTGTCCTTTATGAAATGTGCGTCCAGAAACATCCTTTCGAAGCTAATAATCAAGCAGCCCTTGTCCTGAAGATTATCAAAGGAAAATATGCTCCCATTCCAAACACATATAGTCAAGAACTTTCTGAAATTGTGGATCTTTGCTTATGCAAAGATTATAAAAAGAGACCTGATACACAAACCTTGCTAAAGAAACCAAGTATATTTTTCTAAACATCACAGTTTAAGATCGTAGTTATTGTCAATAAAGCTAGGGCTCTAAATATTCCCTTGATCGTATCAGAAAAAGTTGAGATTATAAAGCAACCAAGCTTGGAGAAGGCATCAAGCAAGAAAGAATCTGATAAAGGTACAATACTATTTTTTTAGAACTAAACAACTAGCAAAAGCCCCTCTCTCAAACTCCGCAGATGAGAATAAGAAGAAAGAGTCAAAGATAAAGAGTAGTGAAAAAGCCAGTGAAAAAACACCAGCAAAAACAGAAGAGAAGGTTGTTGATTTGAAGGAAGCCAAACCCAAGAAACTTGGAGCAAAAGCTTCGAGTCAGAAAAAAATAACTAAAGAAAATAAAGTTGAAGTTATTAGCTACAATGTCTTAAAAGCTGAAAAAGAAAATAAGATGTCCCCTCCTGTAATCACTCCCAAACAAAATAAGCCAACCCCTGTGAGCAAAGAAAATCCTGCTGTCGCTAAAATTAACTTGAAAGAGAAACAAGTAATTGTTCCTAAACAAGAAAAATCCGATGAAAAGACTCCAACATCTAAGGAACCTAAAAGTAATACATATTTTTTCCATATAATATCCTTAGTCGAAAACTCTGGAAAGAATCAAATTGCAGCAATGGTTGACTTAAAACCACATTCTGGAGTTATTGGAAACAAGAAAGTTATAATTACTCCACTCAAAGTGAATGGAAATCTTAACAGACTTTCAGACGAAAAAGAACGTATAAACTCAAAGAGAGAAGTAAGTGAGACCAACAGAGCTCCTAAACGTGCATGTTCAAGTAATCTTTTTGCATAATTTTAGTAACCCTCCAGTGGGAATATTTGCTTCTGAACCAGAAGAGATTCATCAAGCTAGAAATATCCCTGATAAAGTAACTTCCAAGAAAAGCAAGAAAGAAGCAAAGCCAAAAAAGTTTAGTACAATCAACCAAGCTGGACTCCAGAAGCTTAATAACATAGTCAACCCATCTCAAATCACTGAAAAAGCAATAGATGAACTTAAGAAAGTCTATGCTAACAGATCTGTCTCTTACCAAGACTTTGATCACAGCAAGCAAGATATCCAAGATGTAAATGTTCATTTATTTTCATTAGAGTATAGAAAACTTGCGATACTTCCTTGGAAAGAGAAAAAACTATCGTCAACCAAAAGAGCGAAGTCGAAAGACCTTCCACTAAGAAGAAGAGACAAACTACTAAGACAACAAAGCCCAGCAGTTCTTCAAACAGCCACTGGTCTCCCAGTGCTGATAGCTCACATTCAGGCAGCAATGAATCTCGACTTACGATCCCACTTACAGAGGAAGTTCCACAAACCCTTAAAACTGAAAACTATGAATATATTCCTGTCACCCCTATCGACAAAGATGACCCATCTTTCGAGATAAATGAAGCCAAAGATCCTATGCAAATAGCTTCCAATAATGATATCCATATAATTGAAGAGGCAGAATCTAGCGAAGATGAAGCTTATAGTGGCGATGGAAACCAAGAAGAGATGTTTGAAACGCCTAATATGACAGTTCCTAGTTCTGAAAATAATACTGATAATAATACCGCTTCAGGTCAAAAAGTGGAGAATGAAGAAGATGTTGATATTGATCAAGAACTTGAGGAGATCAACAAGCCTAAGGTCTTCTTAGTTTCTGAAGAGGAAAAGAACAAAACTAAGGAATTCTTTAAGCAACAAACCAAGAAAAAATTGGAACTAGTTATGAAGAAGAAGGAATGTTTAGAGGGTTTGATTAAAATGAGGAAAGGAGAATGCATCAAGATGCTTGGAGAAAAAATATATAAAGAAGTTATGGACTTCTTCAGTGATAAAGTCAAGGTAGTCGTATTTTGCTGATTTATAATTGTGTAGAGGGATGAGGATATAAATGAGAAAGATCAGGATGAGATTGATCAGTTTATAAAGAGCAAGATTGGTCATAATGTGCAGACATATTATGTAAGTGGAGGTATACTTTGTTAACGAGTTTAGAGTGTTTATATTGTATATAAGATACTGAGATTGGAGAGCGAGTACGAAAAGTGCCAGGAATTAATAAAGAAATACAGGTGTGAATTGTAACAAATGTTTCAAATTTGTGGTCTGTTCTTTTGTTTACTTTCTGACTTTATATGTATTATACATGCTATAAGCTCTATCTTTGATAATTTAGCTTAATTTTATTTTGCAAGTACAAATATGTTGCGAGAGTAGACATGCTTATACAATAACTTAATTCAGAGTAAGCTTAATTGCAAAAAGAATAAACCTCAATTAGTGGCCACCAACACCAAGACATTTCTTAACAATACTGAGAACATCACTTCTGCTCAATTTTTCCTTTCCTTCTTGGAGGAAATCAAGTGTAGCAACAGCAAGGGAAAGAGGAATCTTACAGAAAGTGAGAGCAGCTGATCCTTCAGGAAGAGAAGCCTTGTACTCCTCGGCCTTATTCAAATTTTCTCTGGCATATGCTTGCATTTCTTTCTCAGTCCAACCTTCAGGATAGAAAGAAACGCCTCTCTCCTTATCTTCATTCTTATTTCTAAGGATGTTGGTAATTTGCAATCCTCTACCGAAAGCAACAGCAAGTTCTCTGTTGGTCTTCACTCCTTCATACCATTCCCACAATTCACTCAAGAGTAATCCAACAGCTCCAGCTACTGAGAAAGTATAAGCATCAAGGTCTTTCTTGGTCTTAATTTCAAAGTTTCTTTCAGCCCAGTAAGCCATTCTATCAGCCATAGAGGCAGTAGCATCCCAAATTCTAGGAGCAATATCTGAAGGGGCAAGCAAGCACCATTCAGCAATTCTCAAAGTAACCTCAGGAAGCTTGTCTTCAGCTCCACACCAGTCAGGAGTTAGGTCTTCCAAGGTGGCACCAATGCAGGTAGTTTGGAGGGTGTATGAGATCTGTTTAAGGATCTTAGACTTCAAAGAGTTTTCAAGAGTGGGATGATCTTCAACTTCGTCGATGGCTCTGAGGCAGAGATAAGCTGAGGCAACAGCTTCTTTGATTCTTTCTGGGAGGTATGAGATAGGGATATAGAATGTGCGGGAAGTCTCTTCGAGAACTTTCATAGCTGATTTTTTCACAGGTTGGGTTGTTTTATCACTGTTCATTTTTATGGAAAAGTATTGAATATTATTGCAAGTCTGACAGTTGCTCCATTTATAGGAAATTTGAAACACTGTGACGCAGATTTAATTAACTTGGGAAGTTTAATGTGAATTTCGCATACGTCTTAAAATCCTTTTGAATATCTTCAAATATTGTAAGTTTTCAAAAAATTATTGCCTAGCTTATCAATTAGGGATACTGATTGATAGAGGCCCTTATCAAAGCTCCATAAGGCCCTTATAGGATGATTTTTTGTGATTTAAGAGCCAATTGACGTCATTAATTTTTTGTTAAATTAATTAATTGCTAACAAAATGACGTTTTAATGAAAATAGTACAGAACAGAAGCGAGCGACTATTGCGTAATAAAACCTATAATTATTTTTTCAATTTTTTTTCCCTCCTTAACAGTTTCCATAAATAGGCTCTTCCATTTCCACACCACTCGGAAGACAACTTATGACCCAATGACATCTTATGTTCTTTAGTCATAAGAAAGAAAATATCAATATTTGTCTGCGAGAATACATAGAGATATATAAAAAGACCCTGCTCTGTTTTTGATATTCTCAAAAAAGATCGTTCTTGCAGGAAAGAATAAAACTGGGATCAAATCAACTAAAACTTAGGAATACCTAGTCCTTCTTCATCCCAGAAACAGAGGAAGAGACTCTCTATTTTTTCTATGAGACCTAGACTTGAAGTTTTTTAAATGTAGTCGAAAAATAGTGGTAAGATTATGTACTTCGAGTTAGGGTTGCAACTACGAGGAAAAATGATCGATATGTGTATATAATTCTCTTGAGAGGGGTGAGATGGTAAGTTCGATTTTTCTATTGTATTTGACATTTTTCAAACTTGAATCAAAAAATCAGTTAACTTTCAATTCAATTGACAAATAAAAAATAAAGTTTTCGACTCATACACCAGGCATGGCTCAATCTCAAGAAGACTATGATTATTTATTCAAAATTGTACTAATTGGTGACTCAGCTGTTGGCAAATCTAATCTTCTTTCGCGATTTGCGAAGAATGAATTTAGTTTGGAAACAAAACCAACTCTTGGTGTTGAATTTGCATGTAGAACAATAGTAGCAGACAATAAACTTATCAAAGCACAAATTTGGGATACAGCAGGCCAAGAGAGATACAAAGCGATTACCAGTGCTTACTATCGTGGCGCAGTTGGTGCTCTCTTGGTTTATGATATAACCAGAATGGCTTCCTTTGAGAGCGTTGGAAGATGGCTTTCTGAGTTGAAAGACCATGCATCTCAGGATCTAGTTGTTATGCTGGTTGGAAATAAAACTGATCTGCATAATCTCAGAGCTGTAAGTACACAGATGGCCAAGGAATTTGCTGACGCCCATAAAATTCACTTCACTGAGACGTCTGCATTGGATAATAAGAACGTTGAGAGTTCATTCCAACAATTGATCGATAATATCTATCAAGTTTTGCAGAAAAAGGCTGTGAATAATTCAGACAGTTCGACAAAAGATCAACTTAGTGTTGATTATAAATTAAAAGCTAACCAAAAGGATAAAACCTTAGGAAAGAAAGACGACACCTGCTGTAACTAGACTATTTATGCACATTCTCTTATGTATTTTTATGACCTTCTGAGTACACATACTTATTCTCAATAATCCTTTCAAGATTAATAATTTTTAAATCCCAATGAAACTTATTGCACATATAGAAGGAGATAAGTTTCCTGTTTCTGTTGGAAATGGTAACAGAGACCTGGCATGGCTTGCTCAAATGGTTGCTCACATCTATGGCAGAAAACTGCACCCCACCTATAACTATATGCCCATTTTACTGAAACTTCCTTCAGGAGAAATTCCTCATCCACGGTTTAAAACGAAAAATCTGTTGCTAATTCAATAGTTGGAGAATCAATCAGATCTTCCACCAAGAAAATGAAGAATTCAGAGTCTATATAAGAAAACCTAACACTATTATGGACGAGACTTATAACTGTATATTGTTATTTTCTCAAAATAAAACATCTAGTATGGTATGAGCAAGCTTTCGGCACAAAGAGGTATAGAATGAAATGCAGATGGACCTATACATTTGAAAAAAAGAAGGTGGGAGAAAACGCCAAGGACATAAAGATAACAGGCTTCGTAGTCGTAATAGATCATCAAAAGTTCCCTGAGGTTTGTGAGCAATAATTTTTTTGAGACTGTGCTAGGCAAAAGCAGATCCTAGTTATAAAGGAAAAGACGAAATTCCTATGGAAATAAAATATGAGGATAACGACGTTATTGAATTATTTTTGGAAAAAGAATTCCCATTCGGCGAGATGAAGAAATACAGTCTCCTGATGTACTACACGAACAAAGATGAAGCTAGTATAATTTAATTGAATTGAAATAACCTGAAAGCAAGCAAGAGTCCTAAAGATTTGACAAATGATCCTAATTTCCAATACTACTGTGAACCAGAACCAATAGCTGAAGTACAAAAATTTATAATTTCCTGATTAGTTAGGCTCAAATGGTGAGAGCAGAAATTGAGGAAATAGAAAGACAACCTGGATCTCCAGATACTAAACCCGAGGAAGAACCTCAAGAAATGGAGGGTCCATGGGGAAGATGTCCTTATACAATTGATTCTCTATGGAAGAGTCTTGATTGGACTTGGCTGGTATAATATTGGGTAATTTTTGCTAATTGTGAAGAATGAAAACTATCAAAACAGAATTAGAAAATTCTTGATTATTGAAATGGATAAGCTTTATGAAATCTTCTATCATTACAGTCAGTTCCATAAACAACTTGCCCAGCATAGAGACCAGATTGCTATCACCTGGCAAGATCTTCAACTGATCCTCAAATTTGTAATTAAAATTTGGATAAGAGAAATAATTCCCTAGTACGAAGTCACTCCAAACACTAAGCTGTTGATCGACTTCTCCACACAATACAATGAAGAACATTCCAAAATTGAAAGTTATAAAGTATAGATTTTACACTCTAGATATAATGAATTAGGACACCTTGTCTCTTAACCATCCCATCTATTTCCCTGAATTCATCTTTATTCTTCTAAAAGCTATCAAGTTCACTGAAGAACAAGAGGAGGAACAAAAGGAAAATGAAGCTGTATTCGAGAATGGCTTGTCAAAGATGATTTCTATTCATGCTAATGATGAGGCTATGACTGACTTCCAGAGATATATGTTGTTCAGCACTTCTCTCATTGAATTATTAAGAGTATAAAAAGTCCTGTCCTATTTTGAAGTTTTAGGAAAAATCTAAGCTACTAAAGGATATATTCTTAAGAAAGCTAAAGGATGCTCTTCAGATTAAGGCTCAAAAATACTATTTCCTTAAAACAGAAATTAATAGTTTGATCCGTGATATTTACCAAGGAGATAATATTGACGAAGCTGTTGACATGTGCTTTGCTGAATGTACTCCAGGAGAGAAATATCACAACTTTGAGGGTTTATACTACTATGAATACTTACAAGCTTTACAATGGCTCAGCCTTGTCTTCATTAAAGATGAGAATGAAACCGAAGAGACTGAAGAGGATGCTGAAATTTCTGAAGAGACTTTGGTTTTAAAATTGTCATCCTTGATTGAAGTTTTGGAGAATGTCAACCAAAATCTGCAAACTGAAGATAGTGAAGATAAGTAATTTAGATTTACTAATACATAATTGCAAAACCTTATACCTCATGAACGATATGTAATATATCTCCTGAATATATCTCTTGAATATATCGATTTACGAGAAGTTAGCACATGGCTTATTTGTTTCAGAACTATAAGAAAGGATTAGTAATTAGTAAGAAGTTATTTATGATTTAGGTTTGTGCAAGTCTTCAAGGAATTTAAGGCAGTTCTGAACCAGAACACATTCTTCTCCTGTTTCTGATGGCTTGATTAAATATTCTTGCAAGGCTTGTGAGTATTCATCGAGATTAGTGATCAGGACCTTAATCTTTGTTTTTGAATTTTTATGGAAACTAGGCTTTATATCTGTGACAACAGTACGCTTGGCTATAGACATTAGACGAACTTCATCTTTTTAAACCTTTAACTTCTGAGGCATCCAGCATGATGGAATAGTCCTTGCTAGGCTTCTCTGAAATCTGTATTTTCTCGTCATAACTCTAAGACAATCAAAAATCGATTCTTAACACTACTTTATTTTTATCGCTCTTTCTCTCTTGTAAAAAGACTAAGCTCTTGTATTGGTTTTTCTGGAAGGGTACTTTGATATAGTATACATAGGTTTCAAAGTCAATCTCCTTCAACTTCTTTTCTTCAACACCCTATTTATTAGCCAGAATTAATACTCCCTTACCATCGAATAATAATCAACACCTTTTTTTGCTAGTTTGGCACAATGGTTTAATCCTGCAGTGGATAAAAGACGGATCTTCAATAAGGAATTTTTACTAAAGAATAAGATATTTTGGGAAAATATTTACTAGTATTTGATCTTGATGTTTTTATCATTAAATAGAGTCACCAACTGAACCTTGTCTTCTATAACTTCTGCCTGTTTCGTTGGATTATCAGCATATTTTGTCAAAGTATTTGTTGGGCTGACTTGAGAGTCATATTCTTGGTAGTCTAGAGAATCAAGCCTAATAGTCGATGATTTACTGTGTGTCATCTCTTCGTTAATTTCATAGCATTCAGCTTTCTTGGAATTATTGATTTTTGTTTGTCTCCATTTTTCAAATTCTTTTAGAGCCCCTTCCATTGTAAGCTAAAGAATTAGGAAAATTTTATATAGAATTACTATATCTTTTGCTTGTAAGGATGGATTTCTATTTAAATATAGTTCTGTAATTTTTAAGGCTGGACTCTTGCATTGTTTTTGAGATTTTCCCTCAATATGCTGATTCAAGTGTAATAGATTAATATATTTAAGGGGTAAGCTTCCCAAAAGGTTGATGAATAGCTCAGCATCTAACATTTTATCAACTTCTCTTAATCTTCTACCTGGACAAGTAGAGTAATCGAAAAACACATTTAGTAAATTGAGACCTACCGCGCAAACTAAGTGAGAAGCCGACTCTGGGTCAATCTTCCCACAGAAATGGATAAGTCCCTTCATCTTGTTCCTTCCAACGAGTATACTTTTGACAGCTTCTAAGGGAAGTTTAGGTCTAACTTGAAGATAAAAGGTCTCCAATTCTCTATTTTGTTAGATAAACCCCAATCTTTTTTACTTGAGAATCTTGCATGAGTCATCAGGATTCTTGTTGAGAAGATCCACATATTGGATAAGCTTTGCTACATCTTGAGAATGAGTAGTATATATCCTGTTTTCGATTGGAAAAGAAGTCTGGTTGTTGACAGAGAGCTCCATTCTCTTTTTAATTTCGAGAAACTCTAAGAACTCTATCATTTGATACCTTTTGCATTCAGCACATAAGAACTGTAAAAACTCATTAAGTTGAACTCTTCTCTTTTCAATTGTTTCTAAGTCAGCTCCCCATAACAATGAAAAAGTTTTAGCAGGAAAGTTCACATTTGTTAAGTCCAGTTCTTTGTATTTCACTTTTATCTAAAATGAGTAAAGTCTGAGTATATCTTTACTTGATTCCTCAATCTATCAAATAGAGAGAATCTCTTTGAGATTGTATAGGAAAACAAGTCTGTAGTAACTTTGATATTATACACCTGAAGCTTTAGACAAGATCCTGTTGCATTTTTACTGTGTATTTCTTCCCATTTCCTTCTTGCGTATCATGTGAAACTATTTCGGCTTTTAACTTCTCTGTTTGCTCCAAAAAACGCTCATAGAATTCACGAACTTCATGGGCCACATCATCATCGTCTTCTGTACCCCAGAAGCTGTCAATGAAAGAGCTTTGCATTGAATGATTGGGCTGGTTGGGTGTCACCATTTTTTATCAAACTTTAAATCTTATTTAGGTTGATTTTCCCAAATAGATATGTATTCGAATCTCAACTCATGAACCATTTAAAACTATCAATCAAGAGTAGATCATAAGCTTTTACAAAGAAATATACAAACAAGGACAAGAATAAATCATTAACTTGAGCAAAAACATTTATTTTTCTTGTTAGCCTTTTTTTCAGGCTCCAGGATTTTCTCTATCAGATCGACTAAGGAGGAAACATTCGCACCAGACGCAGCGCTTAAAGTTATTAGGTTTTGAAATTTCATACCTTATAATTTGTAAGTAAAGATTTGGTCTCACTGCTTTTAGCTCCTGATATTCGAAATGCTTGAGAACTGTATGTAAATCAAGATGATTATCACAGTCACTAGCTGTTAGGTTTATATCAAGTGATTCTTACATCTTATTTAAAGTTAAAATGACTGGGATTTCGAGCTCTTGGACCACCAGCAAAACATTATAGAATTCTATTACACTTGCGGCTAAATCAGCATAATTAGTTAGATCAACAACAAACTAGTCTTGTTATTGTCAACATATTTAATTCTACAATGATAACTTTGGCTTCCTTGCTAAATTTTAGCCAAGATTGCACAAGTTTGAATCCAACCTAAAAAATTGGACCAATTGAAATCTTTATTACTTCTCTTATTACTATTTCCTTCTTATTTAGAGTCACGCTATCAATATCAGTTCCGACCTAAGAGTCACCCAGGTGATCATATTTGTACTGTAGGTAAAGTATCAGCCTCAATAGTCCCATTCAAATCTATGATCTTAGTTACCTAATATTCTTGCATACTTTTCAGTCTTCTCAGTAATAAGGTCTTTCCAGAACCAGATGTTCCTTATAGTTTTCAAATTTATTAGAAGTATTAATACCTAAGATTAGCACATCGCTTGTTGTTTTTCTTCCCCTTGCATCATGAAGATATGAATCAACACTGACAGATCCCGTTATCGAACCCACAAGAATTTTCTTTTTCTCAGTTTCATTCATTCTAAAATCTTGTGTGGGAACGACTCTTGCAATATTTTTATCTTGTCTCAGCACATTGATATCGACACTCTGTTTTACACTGCTCCTTATCTTTGGATTAAAATGACTTAAAGAGATATCGATTCCTTCTTTTTCTTCTTCTAAATTCATAAAAAAAATAAATTTTATATCCTCTAACAAAAGAGTAAAAAGAGGGGAAGGCCCTTCTGAAGAAAAATTGACTTAGAATAGTTCAAAACTATTTGAGGTAACACTAACCTTAATCTTGTCCCGACAAGACGAAATCAGGTTGAAATCATACTATAAATTTTGAAAAAATAAATAAAATATAATCAGAATATCCGAAAGGAATAAGATGGAAGTTGGTAAAAGAAGACCAGCCGTGACAGAGTTGTTAACTGACCGCTATCAGTTAACTATGGCATACAGTTACTTTAAACAAGGAAAACACAACACTGAGGCTGTTTTTGACGCTTACTTTAGAAAATGTCCTTTCAAAGGAGAAGTATTTTGTTTTTCATACCTAATAAGCTTGTAGTTTGTTATCGCAGCAGGCCTTGAGTCTGTTATACAACATGTCGCCAATTTCAAGTTTAGTCCTGAGGAAATTGAATACCTAAAGTAAGCATCCCTATCATTTTTATAATAATAAGGGCTGATCTTGAAACTGATGACCCAGCTTTTTTCGAATACCTTGCCACTCTCGACGGTTCTAAAGTTCGAATCTATGGTATAACAATTGAATCCTTTATGACAAAGATTAGCCATCCCCGAAGGTTGCCTTGTATTTCCTTCAGAGCCCTTAGTCAGGGTTGAAGGCCCTCTAGCTCTAGTTCAAATCCTTGAAACTACAATCTTGAATTTACTGAATTTCCCCTCTTTGATCGCAACAAATGCAAGAAGGTATAGAAGAGTAAAAAAAGATAAATTGGTAGAATGAAAAATGTCGCCGGACCTGATAAGGTTCTAGTTGAGTTTGGATTGAGAAGAGCCCAAGGCCCTGATGGAGCAATGATGGCCTCTCAATATTCTTATCTGGGTGGTTTTCATGGTACGAGTAATCTTGCAGCCGGTAAAGAATATGGAATACAAACCTTTGGAACAATGGCCCATTCTTATATTTGTTCATATACTTCATTAGAGGAAATCAAGGTACACAAACCTCTTTTGATATTCACAATAAGGAAACTAAAATAGATGGAAAAGATTTGAAAGAAGAAGCTCTCAAAGCTAGAAAAGAATTAGGAGTAAAATATTGAGAATATCCTCTTAAGCCTAGTTCGAAAATACTAATGAAGGAGAGCTAGCAGCATTTATTGCATATGCTGTTAATCACCCTAAGAATTTTGTTGCCTTAGTCGATACATACGACACAATGAGTTCTGGTACTATTGCTTATATTAGATGCTGATACTAGGTGTTCCTAATTACATTTGTGTTGCTGTTGGGTTGAAGAGAATAGGACAGACACCTAGAGGCATAAGATTGGATTCTGGAGATTTAGCTGGACTCTCTATGTACTAACTCTCACAAAAGAAGTAATTTACTTAGAAAATCAAAGAAGCTCATTGAAGAATGTGGCCAGAAAGCTGGAGTTGACTTGTCTAACCCTGTTATTTTTGCTTCGAATGATATCAATGAAGATTCCTTATTAGATTTAAATCATAAGGTAATAACATGTTTTTACCCATTCATCCTACAGGGCCATGAAGTAACTTCGTTTGGTATTGGAACAAATCTTGTGACCTGCCAAAAGCAACCTGCATTAGGAATGGTAATATATGTTCTTATCAATTTGAGAACCTTTAGGTATATAAACTAGTCGAGTTGAAAGGATATCCTAGAATTAAATTCTCAGAAGAAGTTGGCAAGATTCCTATTCCAGGTATTGAGATTAGATTTGAAATTGAATTCTCTAGGCAGGAAACAATTATATAGACTATGGGCAAAGAAGGACGGTTACCCTTCTTTTGATGTTCTGGCTTTACCAGATGAAAAAATTCAGGAAGGCGAGACTATAAGAGTTAGAGATTTCGTGCACAGAACTGAGAGATTCATTATTACACCAGAGAAGGTTGAAGATTTATTACCTCTTGTTTGGGACGGCAAGCTCACTAAGAAATTACCAAATCTCCATGAGGCAAGGGAATACTCAGAGATTGCTATTAACCACTTTGATCCTGAAGTTCTCCATCCTACAAAACCTAAAAAGTATCATGTTTACTTGACTGAGAAACTCTATAATCTTGTTTACCAAATGGTCGAAGACATTACTATTTGGAAGGAAGTTAAATAATTTTATATATTGTTCATATAAGTATTTTCTTTGTGGATAAGAGCAAATTTTGACTAATTGGGGCTAAGATCTTTTCTTTATATTTCTATGAGACTATGTCAGTAGATTAATTAATTCTATTTGACTAGACTACTAAGAATCTGTCTAATCAGTTAGAAGCTAGTAATAGAAAGTTTTCAAACAAACCATGGATAGCAGTACTTGTGATAATAATCGTAGAGAAATTTTCTTATCGAGAACATTTATAATAAAGGAGGTATTTAACAACTCCAGAGGCAGAGGATCCTTTGATTTAAGATAGAGAAAAGAGACAAACAATTTGAATTAAAAGGAATTGAGAGAATCACCTTTGTTGTGTGATCATGTAAAAATCAATAATTCATTAAGAACTAGCCTTTTTCATATTGTCATAAGTCTGTTTGCTACATCCTAACAATTCTAAAATAAACAAACTTGACTGACCTTTTAACGCATTCCAAAAGAATCTTTTCTGCAAGAATTTTCCCCCTCTCAACAACGAATTATTACTTCTAGAAATAATCAAAAATAAGTTCATAATATTGATAATAAGATAAATGACAGGAACCAATTAGGATTTCCTGAAGGAAATTAGAGTTTAAAACAGTTATTGATTTTTCTAAGATCAGAATGAGTCATCTTAGACTATTACAAAGATTTGACACGCATATAAATTTTATTGAAAAGTTTAAATGACTCACTTCATAAGGGGAATTGGTGAACTCACTAGAAACGTAGTATAGTCAATATATCTTTTAACCTGAACAGTTAATCAACAATCCAAATAAGAAAAATGACAATGATTTTGATGAGTTTCTCGAGAAACTAAGGGAGGAAAAAGAAAAACCCAAGATAAATCAGGCAATCACAACAAAATTCAGCTTAGAAAATATTCAAGGCGACACAAAGACTCCCTCAGCTATCAACGTAGAACCAGAAGAGGTCTTTCAAGATGCCTGGGGAATTGACGATGATCTGGATCTTGATATTCAAAAACCACCCGAAAAAGAAAAGGAAAAGGAAGAAGGTTCTAGCTCTAAAGTCCTATCTGATGAAGGCATCAACCCCTTCAAGGTATAGGTTTCCTTGAATAAGTTATATTCGTTAGGAAATTGCAAAGAAAGCTAAAAAGGCTGCTAACATATTTGAATCTTTCATCCCTGGCATTCAAGTCGGTGAATCTTCTGAGAAAGCAGATGAAGCAAATGAGCAAAACCAATTCAAGGAAATACTGAGTAAACTATCCCAAAATGAAGAGAAAAAGTATAGATCATATTTCAAATATTCATTGATTAGAGAATCCAATCAAAGCAACCATCGAGTTCAGCATAGTCCCGATAGATCAAAGGAAGTCAAGGAGTTACAGGAAGAGATTGCTAACTTGAAACAGCTTTTGCATCAATATATGAATCAAGCTGCTCAAGTTGAAGCTTTGGCTAGAATGGAACAAGAAATGAGACAACAAGAACATGAGAGAAAGATGCAGGAATTGAGAGATAGAGAACAAGAAATTACAGCCAAAGAAGAGCAACTCTCAACTAAGGAAAGAGGTGGGTAGAAATATTTTTTCAAACTAATTTCCTAGAGTTAAATCAAAGGGAAAGGAAAGTGATTCTGAAGGAAAATATTAACATTGATGAAAACTAGTAAGCAGAATTTTTAAATATTTGAGATTCTAGCCTTGAAACAATATCAGCTGAAATAGAAGACAACAAAGCAAAAGTGCAAGAATTGGAAGAAAAATGTGCTTTACTAGAGTCTCAGAATTCCCAACAGAAGGAACAAGTAAGTCTCAGCCTGTTTATCTTGAATATTTTAGTATGAAGCTGAACTTGAGAGAACTAAGACTGAACTTACTCAACAAAAAGAAATTGAACTCAACGAGAGATTGTCAGCTTTGAGAACTCAGTATGAAACAGAGATAAAAGAACAGCAATCAAAGCACCAAGAGGAAGTTCAAAGATTGAAGTCGATTCAAGAGAATATGAAAACCAAAATTAAGAGTTGGGCAAATTCCTTCAAGGAATTCAAGAGCGATATTAGAAAAAAGATGACTGAAATTGAGGAATTGGTCTGGGATAGAACAGAGGATATTCTCAACACCAAGGCCTTTATTCAAGTTCACTCCAAAATAACTGAGATTTCTAAGGCTTATCAGTCAAAATTAGCCTCAAAAGATCAACAAATCTCTAAATTACAGGAAGAAGAGAATAAATTAAAGGGCGAGATCTCAAAACTAGAACAAGCTAAAAAGAAGCTGATCAGCGACCACGAGGCTCTTGTCAAGAAGCTTCAAAAAGAAAAAGAAGCTCTTGAAGAGGCCTTTGAGGAGGAGAGAGAAAAGACATTAGCTGTTCAGCTTAAAGTAGATGAAGCTATCAATAGAGAAAGAGAAAAAGATAAGCAAATCAAAAAACTCCAGGAGGAAAAGACTCAACTTGAGAATGAACACCTCAAGGAAATCAAGAAGCTTAAGACTGAAAACTACAACCTTGAAGAAAGATATCTCAATGAGATTGAAGAACTCAAGACCAAGCAAAGCTCCGATTCCGAAGTCAAGAAGAAGTATCAAGAGTTGAAAGCACAACTTGAAGAAGTCCAAAAGGAAAAGAATAAAATGGTTAATGACTTCAATAAAGAGAAAGCCATTTTGAAGGATGAATATGAGGAGAAATTTAGAAGTCTTAATCTTTACATTGAGCAGCTTTACACTAAGAATCATGAGCTCTCAGATGAAAACAACAAGATGAATACAAAGTTCTCTAAGCTGAAGGAAAAGCTAGCATTCTTGGACAGTAGTTTCAAGAACCTGTCCATTCATTCTTCGGTTGCTTCTCCTAGAACTGAGATTAAGCAATTCCTTGCTAATTTCAACTTCCTCTCAGGGAACTCATCTAATGCCACTCCAGAGAAGACTGAGGAAAAGGAAGAACCACCAGCTTTAGAAGAGACTACTGATAAAGGTATCAAGGAAGTCGATGAGAACCCAGAAGTCAGAGAGTTTACAGTCACTCAGGACAAATCTCAGGACAAATCTGACATTGTCGAAAGAGAGTTATTAGCAGATATGGGTGCTCCTACATTCGGAACTTCTGGAAAGACAATAGAAAGACCTCTTAAAGTTCACATCCCAAAGTTCGGTGGAGAAAAAGTTGAGGAACAAAACAATGAGGAAAAGTCCAACTTAGAAGAAAATCAGCCTGCAGAACCTCAACCAAACTTCGGAGTTCAAGGCTCTCCTCAAGAAGAGAAGAGTGAGAAGGCTCCCTCCCTCAAGGACATCCCACCTGAAACAGTTGGACTTAAATTAGATCAGGATTCTGGTCTTGACATTGAAGAAGGTTGGGGAAATGAGGATATTGACCTTGGTTTGGAGAGCGAGAGAAAGGAAGCTGATAAACCTCCTTCCTTCAGCGACTTAGACTCTCCAAGAAGAACCACCTCTGCAAGAGAAAGGCAGAGAGACAGAATGGACTCCAATGCATCCTTCTCACATGACAATACTCCTACTCAAATTAATGAAGAAGATAAGGCTGAGAGTCCCAAGTTCGAAAACGAAAGTCCTAAATTCGAAATTCCAGCTAACGAAAGTCCCATTAAGAAGTCAGGCCCAGAGAGTCCTAAGTTTGAAACCCAAGAAAGCCCGAAGTTTGAAAGACCAGAAAATACTTCTCAAGATAGGAATCTGAGCCGTTCTGTCGAACTGAAAAGACAAATTACCAATGATAGTTTCTCAAACATAGAGGATCCTGGTACAACTGAAGGTTGGGATGTCGATATCGACTTATCAATTCAAAAAGATCAAAAGGATAACAGTCGCCATGGCAACAATAGCCCTAAATTCGAATCTATCAAGGAAAGTCCAGGATTCGGAACTCAGGAGCCACCAGAATTCCCAGATCTCAAGATAACCAAGCCAATTCACTTCACAAGCGAAAAGAATGAAAGGAGACATCACGATGAGCTCTTCGCAGACGAGCCTAACTTTGGAGGTAGAAGAAGAAGCCCCAGCTTCTCTAATACCGAGGACGAAGAAGTCCGAAAGGCTAAACATCAAGAAAGCCCGACTTTTATTCAGAAAGCCCAAGACCCACAAAGTCCTGATTTCAAAAATAAGGAAGGGGATCAAGTGGAAAGCCCTTCCTTTGAGAAGAAGACATCCAGCCCAGATAAAGGAAAAGCCTTGGTTCAAAACACTAATGGTTGGGGAGATTTGGACTTTGATTTGCCTCCTCCTGAACAACCCAAAACCAGTATTTTGAGCTTAAAGCCTATGTCAAACAGTAGTCCTAAGCCAGAGGCCAGGACTCATGACGATGAGCTGTTCAACACTGTCCAACCAGCCACTCAGAATATAATTATCCAAAAGGAGGAAAAGAATGGCTGGGATCTTGATATTATTGACTTCGAACAGCCTAAATCTGATAAGTCTAACCCTCTCACCAAGAAATCTGACTCGCATGGATGGGGTTCTGATGATATTATCTTGACTTCTCAACCTGATAACAGCCCACCAAAGCACCTTCCTACCTTTGGATCTCCAGATAAGAAACCTGTTGAGGTGAGGACTTCTAATGAAGTCAGGACTTCCAAAGAAGTCTCAATCTCAAGTGATAAGAATAAAGTATCATTTGATAAGAGCCAGTCTTTCAGCTCTCAAGGCTCTATGGAGAAGAAGAGCAAGCCTCCTCTTACTATTAACAAGGGACTGATTATCAATACTGGTTTGATTAAGCCTGGTGCTGGATCCAATGTTAAACCTGGTCTTACGACAATGAAGTCTAATATAACTGATCTGGATGTTGATGAATTCTTCAATCAGTAGACACGAAGACGTAATCTTTCGATATGTAAATTTGTAGTTCGTTATGTAATTATATCCTCAGTGAAGCTTATCAGTTCTTCTAAATCCCTTGTTAAGCAAGATGTCTCTCAAAATCTGAGTAATAAATAATTTTTATTCATATCTATTCATGCTTTTTCTCATTTTAGCTGCTTTCAACATGGGAATCTACTCCCTCATCTTCTCAAGAACTTCAATTCAAAAAGCAAGTGAGGGAAAAAAGTTCTTTGTTTTTATTTTGATGGCAGTTGGCTTATTTGTTGCACATGTCTTAGGATTTTTTATGCTGAAGGAAAGCAATCTCTATGAAAAGCACAACGAGCCAAGGATTACCTTCGAAGATGTCCTTAACAAAAAAGATGCTGAAATTAGCAAGAATACCTGGTTCGAGACAACCAAGCCAACGGATCCCGTGGTTCTGGAACAATATATTTTGAATTATACGGCTTTTAGGATTTTTTATGACAAGTATGGTAATGATTTGATAAATGCTGTGAATCAATTCGAATACTGGGGTCAAGTCAGAAATTACGTAGTTGAGAAAAATACATTTGAAAGCTTTGCGTTTTACTTTGCTTGTATCAGTGCAGCTGCTTATTTCTCAAAGAAACTGGGATATAATGCACTTAAAAAGTGGATGGGAATGCTCATTGCTGTTTGCTTCTTCTTGGAACTAGAATTAGTACTTGAGCTCTTTCCCAAAGAAGGCGCATTCGGATATTATTTCCCCAATATGGCTGCATTTGAAAAAATCCTATTTGCAAAGATCTTAATTATTGCCCTAGGTGGGGCCTGCAGAGCCTACTACGCCTACATAAAGACCTCAAAATTACAGAAGATGGAAAAGGTTCATCAGTCGATAATTTCGACGAATAATAGACTTGCCTCTATCTTTGATGTGAAGAAGAAGGTAAAGGCTGATACTCCTAACCCAGAGATACATACAGTTGTGAATGAGATCGAAGAGAGCACAGCGAGGATCGCTCAATTTATTGAAAAGGAGAAAAAATATAGGGAGGAAAAAATGAACGACAAGAGATCTCAAGCTTATGGCATTTTAATTTTGATCTTAATAGGATCTGTGATTTATCAGTTCCCCTTTGCTCAGGAATATGTTTTGGAGAATATTCGAGCAAGGGATATTGGACCTGAAGACCTTATTAAAATATAATTAGATGTTATTCTTTCATAAGTACAATCATGTCTTTCTATACATATTTTAACTCAAGGATATTGGTTTTAAGGAAATCATACATCGAAAATTGAATAGCGGCGGCAGGTGCAATTTTCAACAAGTAAGGAGTCAATCCTAAATAAAGAGATCCGACTCCTTCCTTGGATACCATCTTTCTCACACAGTCCAAAGAATTCTTATAGAACTTTTCGCTTCCTAAGCTTCCGTTAACTTGGAGTCTTCTTCTAATAGTATCGAAAGGATAAGTAGCAAGTCCAGCAACAAATCCTGCAATACTTCCGATACCAACATAATTAATAACTTGAGATAACACGTCATCTGGGTTTTCAGGTTGGGTAAGGAAGTGATCTCTGAGGGTTTCATAGATGCCCAATGAGAGAGCTATATGAGGAATAGTTCCGAGGACTGAGACCCAGAAACCTGCATATAATGTGAAAAATCCTTCATGTCTGACAGTCTTCTTCATGCAGTCAAAGATTCCCTTGTACAATCTCTTTTGACCGTAAGGAGTGAAATCCATAGCCATTCTAGTTCTGACAAGATCGAAAGGATAAGTAAAGATCATGGTTAAGAGTCCTCCTGCGAAGGCAGTTTCGATCTTTCTGAAGACTCTTTCGAAGCCCTACTTTGATTATACTCTTATACTAATTAAGTACTTCATATCCGTGTTCTCCTTTTGGCATTGACAATCTCTTTAGGGTATCGTAACTGGTAAATCTGATAAAAGTGGTGGGAATTATTCTTAGAATGTTAGACCAGTTACCTCTCCAGAGGGAAAAGAACCCTTGGTCCTTGGGGATTTCTTTTGAGTTAACATTTTTCAAATTGAATGCGTACTGACTAGTGCATCAAAGAATCCACTAAATCTATCCTTTTCAGTCAAACTTGTGACCTTCTGCGCTTGGAGAATAATTCTAATTCTCTCTAGAGGAGCCACGGCAGTTCTTGAGATTGCGGTGGCACCTCCGGCACAAATGAGATCTTCACAAAATAGAGAAAAGTTTCCTTTCTTCTTCTCTGGATTCATAATATCTCATTAGAGACAGCTTCTCAAAAAGAGATATTAACATGGGAACAAACCTCTTCATTATTACAGGAATGCCTTATCGTAGGAAAGGAATACAAGCTTGAGAACTTCATTATCTCTGGATAAGAAAACGATTATGATCTTGTTGTTCTCGACTTCTACGAGATATATCCGAGCCCTAGATATAAATTAATAATACAGCTAGATAAGTATATAAATATTGTCAGAAATGGTTGAGCCAATTCAAAAAAAAGTAGTCGTTCAACAAAGAGCCATTGCTCCTTTAGTAAAACGACATGATATTATCGTTCAAAGTCAGTACGGTACGGGTAAAACCGCTGTCTTTTCGCTTGGAGTCTTGTAAATTATCGATTTGAACGTCAGAGAGCCTCAAGTTCTTGTTTTGTCTCCTACAAAGAGAAATGGCTGAACAAACACAAAGAGTTGGGTTGGCTCTTGGTAGTTTTATGAATGTCCAGGTAATATCTTCTTTGAATTTTTTTTTATATTTAAAGATTCATGCTTGTATTGGAGGAAAGAGCATGCAAGAGAATGAGAGAAGATTGGAACATGTGTGCATATTATTTCCGGAACACCAGGTATATAATAAGAATTTCTCTGAGCATATAGGCAGAGTTTTCCAAATGATTCAAGACAGACATTTCAGAACTAGAAGCATCAAGATGTTAATGTTTGATGAAGCTGATGAAATGCTCAATAAAGGATTCAGGGAACAAATCTACGATATTTACAGATACTTTCCTTAGGCCACTCAATGTGTTGTTGTCTTCGATACTTTACCCCAAGAAATCCTTGAAATGACTAGTTCATGAATGATCCATAAGAACTTAGTCATAAGAGATGATCTTACTTTGGAAGGAATTAAACAATTCTTCGTTGCTGTTGAAAAGGAAGAATGGAAGTTCGATACTCTTTGAGTGGCTCACCCAGAAGATGAGATTTGCCAACTTCACAGTCGTTTGTATGCATGGAGATATGAAGCAAAAAGAAAGAAATGCCATTATGGCTGAATTCAGAGCTGGAAATGCTAGAGTTTTGATTGCTACTGATATCTGGGGTAGAGGCCTCGATGTCCAGCAAGTCTCATTGGTTATTAATTATGACTTGCCCAATAATAGAGAGCTATATTCATAGAATTGGTAGATCAGGAAGATTTGGAAGAAAGGGTGTTGCTATCAATGTTGTGAAGAATGAGGACGTCAGAATCCTCAGAGATATTGAGCAATATTACAGTATACAAATCGATGAAATGCCCATGATGTGGCTGAACTCATTTAAATAAATAACACAAGTGTGATGTATTGATTCTATTCCACTTCCCCTATTTTCTTAAATTACAATTTGAAATGTTTTTTGTTAAAGAGAGATCAATATATTCTCCTTAAATATTCTGAAATACACTAACTTCGAAGATTTCATGCAAGATTAAATTTTCTATATGTGGAGAAGCTAATTCTGGCGAAATATAGTAAAAGCAAATTGCCTGGTTTCTGATTGCATTTGGATCAAATTGATTTATATTTAGCAAGATAATCTAAAAAATACAATAAAATGGGAAACGAAAAATCCGCCCCTAAGAAACAAGCCCCCGAAATGGACATTGACGATGTTGTCATTGACCTAAGAATGAAAGCCAAGATGCTTGAGAATGCCTCAAAAAGATCCGAAAAAGAGGCACAACAACAAATTAAAAAGGCAAAGGAAGCCTTAAAGAAGGGAAATGAAGAAGGAGCAAAGTAAATTCTTAGCAATAATGAGTATAGTGATTAGACTCTACCTGAACAACGCCAGTATGAAGCAAAGAGAATCTTTGAACCTATTGAAGACAGCTCATAGACTCGAAGCCACTACAACCCAAATAAAATCCAACGCTAATAACATCAAGGTATTACAAACTCAATTCGTTTTAAAGTTATAGCTCACTGAACAACTTAAACAACTAACTCCTATGCTGCAACAACAAGCTAACTTGGATTCCATTCAAAACGTAGAATTATTTAGATTAGTCCTAACTTGTTTAGGTTAATGAAACCCTCACACAGTTCCAGACAGCTATGGATAAGTTGACCCTTGCTGGAAATATCATGAATAGCCAGATGGATGCTGGAATGATGGATCCTTCAACTGATCTGAACGTATATCTTATTTTTGTTTTTGATGCTTATTGAATAGGTTGATAAGATGCTCACTGACCTCAAGATGGAAGTTGCTCATGAGCTTAATAAAGATTTTATGGGAATCAACCAGAATTTCAATTACCAAGATGTCAATACAAATCAACAAAACACTATGCAAAGTAACTAAGATTTTGGCTTTTTCTGATTATTTAGATACTCATCAGAGTTATAACTAAGTTAGTTTCAACTGTATGATTATATATTATAATAACTCAAGTCATATTCCACGCAATTTTGTGAAGCACGATTAATATGCACCTATCTTGGATAATGATCTAATCCATTCATACATAGCTTCATTCTTTTTCAAAGCAATATCATTTCTCTTAGCAGCGTAGTTTTCGAAGTAATCTACAACACTTATCTTAGAAATTTCTTTTTTTACTGTCGATCAAATCGATCTTTCCTTGGAGTCTTCCATCAAGAATTAGCTTAGAAAGATATCCTTCAACCTGCTTGGGAGTAAGGTTAAGTTCTTTGCAGAGATAGTCGAACTTTAATTTTTGGTAGGGAGTAGATAGGGCAACAACCATTTCTAAGCAAATAACGTTCATCAAATCGTCCTGGAATTGTTGGATGAAGGATTCCTATTTATTAGGAATAATAAGCCATAGATTACATCGAAGATTTTATGCTTTTGGTTACCCATGATCTTGATCAGATCTTTTCCGTTCTTCTTTTCGTAGGCAGTTCTAAGTTGATCCATGAGCATGATATCGGGATCATCACGGTAACTATTCAGTCAAATTTTTATTGGAATTAGAGTACACTTTGGCTTCGACGTTATCGAAAGGATTCAAGGAAGAGTTGGAGAGGATACTGGCGATGACAACGTACTTAAGCATCTGCTTGGCTCTTGAGTTACCGATTTCTTGGTAATATTTGAAGGCTTCGAATAATTCGAGTCTGGCATTTTCCCAGTCTTTTTCACTAGGAGATTATTTATTTTTCAAACTGATGTACATCATGAGCATTTTTCCATGAGTATCCTTGATAATACCCATAGTTCTTGGGTCAGCGATAGCTGAGGATATATTCTTAGTTTTATTGTAAAGTTCCTTGATCTTGGCGATATTCATTGTTTGCATGTGGACTCCAATTTCCAAGGAGTAAACTTCCAACAAAACGGAAGACTTTTTCATATCGTCGCTTCCGTCTGGGAGTCTGCAGCTCTCCTTGACTTTATCAATCAACTAATAACTTATTTCAGGGTCAATATTTAGATTACAGCCTGGAAATTGTCAAATTCCTTTCTGTCAAGGTATATTTTGCACAGTCTGATACTGGCATTGAGCCACAATTGCTCATAGTTCTTGGCCTTAAGGTAATCCAAGATTTTTTCAATAGAAGTCTTTGCAGCAGTCTGATCCTTCAAGTTCAGCATCTTACAAGGTTAGTTGCTGTAAAAAAGACACTTACAGCCTCGAGAATGGAATTGATGGCATCATTGGCATCATTTTTTGAAACTTTATCCATAGCCTTCAAAGTTTTTGAAACATCATCAGAAAGGTCATCAATCATCCCAAGTTTGCACTTGATCAAGATGATATTGAGCAAAGACTGGAAGGTCCACTTTTTCTCGTCTTTATTCTCTTCTAAAAGTATGACGTTTTGGAACGCTTCCAGAGCTTCCATAGGGTTGGAATTCTTTTTATCTAACAATGTCAAGTCGACTTAAACTTCAGTGTACCATCGGCC
>Ga0065720_1019343_pt1 | contig 28078 bp, 28 predicted proteins | sample Thericmetagenome_FD_59107 | JGI IMG/M metagenome (GOLD analysis project Ga0065720, IMG submission 59107) | Thermophilic microbial communities from the Joint Bioenergy Institute, California, USA of rice/straw/compost enrichment - eDNA_2 v2... | ecosystem: Engineered > Solid waste > Grass >... | reverse complement strand
AAAAAAAAAAAAAAAAAAAATAAAAAAAAATTAAAAAAAAAACGCCCAAAACGTTTGTATGCAGGCTGTCAACGCGCCGGCGAGTGTTAGATGTCCAGATCATCCTCCTACTGATCAGTGATCAGCTTGACCAACCCACGACCCCCACCCAGGGCCAGAGACTGCCGATCCGGATCGAGCTGTCCTCGATTTTACACATTGCCCCGAGGGCCGATATGGCATGGTGGCGCAAGTCAGGTGTTTGACAACAACTCAGACGAGATTTGGCGGTTATCAAGGATCAGTCGCCAGACGTAAGGTCTGATCTCAAGATTGAGCTGAAGCAGAAGCAGTGGAGATTACATCTCTCGTGGCGAGGTGTTTCGAGCTTGATTGGCTTCGTTAGCCCTTGCCTTGGGGCCAGAATATAACCCCGCTGGCTCCATCTTCACACGTTCGATGAGCGAAGGGCTCACCCAACGCTCTGGGACAGTGGAATCCGGGTCTGGAATGTCAGGGCATGCAACGTCTGGGCATATTGCTGCATCGTCTTGCATGAGGTGTTGAGATGCAGCGCGGGCGAGCCACACCACAACGTTGCCAAACTGAGTATGGAGGGTGAAGTTCGTGGTCCCCAGGAATGCCAGAACCTGGATCATCTCAGATTTGGCCACCCCCAAGGCGGGGGTCGCCTCCACGCTCAACCTGCCGCCACCGGTGAGAGTCAGCCAAAGGTTCCTGGGATGACCCGAGTGCGGGAGGGCCAGGAACGAACTGCGCGCCCAAAAAGGGACGTACCCGTTCTGTGTGTCGCATGTGTGGATATGTGTGTGTATGTGCGTATGCGAATGTGTAATGAGTTGAAAAAAAGCAGCGAAATGATTGCTTACAACAAACCATAGAACACTGCCCAGCTGCGGTTTCAGAGGCGCACTTCTCCCTGAACAACCTGTTCAGCAGGAAGGGCACCTTGTTTACCCCTGTAAGTGGTACGTACCCCGTCCGTTCAGACTGGACCCATCAAACGGGACTCCTCCCGCGCTGGGGCAGGGCTCCGAGTTCTCGACAGGCTCGCTCCATTCATCGATGGTTCCATGCTCGACAGGCTCCAGTGCTCCAGGGCGCCATGCCGCAAAGTGTGTTGTCGCGGGCGATTCCTTCCACCCCTCGTGTCTCCCGAGAACCACCTGAATGTGAACCGGGCTCCCCACTTTTTCTTGCTCCATCGCTGATAAGGAAGTTCTGGGGCGTTTCACTCGACCTGACGGCCTTGCCGTACAATCCTTTTACTTTCTTTTATATACCCATGCGCTGTCCCACCACCAGCTGCCATGCTTCTCTCCGTCACTTCCACAACACCTCCAATCCTCGCCTGGAGTTCATCCTTTTGCCCATTGACGGCTGGAGACAACTCCGACGTCTCCTCTCCATAGATTTGGGATCGACCTCCGCGTCAATTGACTTAGAACATACTAATTCGACTTTCGACTCCGACTTCGCCGACCACACACGCACACATAGGCACGCACACATAGACACGCACACATAGACACGCAACCGCACAAGCCATTATCGACGAAGCATATATACCACTCGACAACCTATCCCTGAACTTCCAAACAGACCGTCAAGATGGCCGACGTCATTTCAGACGATGGGAAACACTCAGGTAAGCCGCGCCAGCGCTTTCGAAGACCCGGCTCCAGCATCGCCCATCACCGCGGCCGACCAGCAGTTCGAAATCAAGCGTGCTGACAAAGCTGTCCCTCGCACAGCCAAGGACAACCTGAACATCGGGTTCAATGAGGGCGACCAGGCTTACATCATTGTCTCGGCCGCCATGGTCATGATCATGGTGCCGGGTATCGCTTTCCTCTACTCCGGTCTTGCCAGGAGAAAATCTGCTTTGTCGCTCATCTGGGTTGTCATGATGTCTTACAGCGTTATTGTCTTCCAATGGTACTTCTGGGGTTATTCGCTTGCTCTCAGCCCGACCGCAACAAACGGCTATATCGGTAACCTCGACAAATTCGGTCTCAAGGGCGTCCTCGGCGATCAGTCTCCCGGTTCTCCTCTCGTGTCGGAGCTTCTCTATTCGTTCTACCAGGTAAGCCATATTGAACGATTGGAGGATGAAGTAGCTGGCGGCTAACTGGGAACCGTAGATGCAATTCCTGGGTGTGACGGCTGCCCTCGTGATTGGCGCTGTTGCTGAGCGTGGTCGTGTCATTCCTGCCATGGTCTTTACCTTCATCTGGGCCACTCTCGTCTACTGCCCACTTGCCTGCTGGACCTGGGGTGCCAACGGCTGGGCCTTCAAGTACGGCGTTCTCGACTACGCGGGTGGTGGTCCTGTCGAGATTGGCTCCGGTATGTCGGCTCTGGCCTACTCGTGGGTCCTGGGTCGCCGCAACGAGAAAATGATGCTCAACTTCCGCCCGCACAACATCTCGCTCATCACCCTCGGTACCATCCTCCTCTTCTTCGGCTGGCTCGGCTTCAACGGCGGTTCTGCTTTCGGTGCCAACCTGCGTGCTACCATGGCTTGCTGGAACAGCGCTCTCACTGCAATGTTCGCTGCCATTACTTGGTGCATTCTGGACTACCGTCTTGCCAAGAAGTGGTCGCTCGTCGGCTGGTGCTCGGGCACTATCTCGGGTCTCGTCGCTGCAACTCCTGCCTCCGGTGTTATCACCCCCTGGGCTAGCGTTATCCTCGGTATCACCGCCGGTGTCGCTTGCAACTTTGGTACCAAGATCAAGTTCATGATCAAGATTGACGACGCTCTCGATGTGTTCGCTGAGCACGCTATTGGTGGTATTGTCGGTCTCATTTTCAATGCCCTCTTCGGTGCCGATTACATTATTGGTCTCGACGGTGTCAACATGGAGCTCAAGGCCGGCTGGATCAACCACAACTGGAAGCAGCTGTACATCCAGGTTGCCTTCATTGTTGCCTGCTGCGCCTACACCTTTGTCGTCTCTGCCCTTATTGCTAAGGCCATCGACATGATCCCCGGCCTCCACCTGCGTGCGTCGTCCGAGGCTGAGCTGCTCGGTATGGACGACGACCAGCATGGCGAGTTCGCTTATGACTACGTCGAGGTATGTATTTTTCTTGCTGGTTCCCTGGTTTTGCATCACAGAAACTAACATCGCTGTTCCCAGGTCCGCCGTGACTACCTTGCCTGGACCCCCGCTGAGCGTGAGCCCAAGGCCGACGGCGCTGTCATCATTCCGCAGCACGGAATTGAGGGTCACCAGGCTCTTCTCGAGAGCACGCGTCAGAACACCCCTACCCCTCAGGGCAGTGCCCCTGCCACGCCGCCAGAGAAGACCGTCTAATCTACTATTGGATATTTGCGTTGAGTTGCGTTGCATAGGAGCGTTCCGTTTATTGCTTTTAAACCGTCTCTTTTTTTCTCTTTTGGATGCATGGGAAGCGGTAATACTTTGGTTTGAGAAAGGGAAGAGGAAAAAGCTAGACGCGGGGGGTTGTCTGCTCGCTACTAATCCCCGACACACGCCACATACACTGGACCGCAGCCTGGGCGTCGACTCTGTCGCTGACTCCCGATTTTTTTTTGGTTTATACTCTTATTCCAGTATACTGTTTTGGATGTCTTAAGTTTATTCTTGTTTGAGGCTGGGCATATCGTTGGTTGTATAATACCCCAAGGAATGGTCGATAGGTGAAGGAGACGATGAATACATTATAGAGGTTGAAATCCAAGCTTCTCTGGAAATGTGCATGCTGCACATGAAGCCTCTCTAGACAAGCAATTTAGCAACGTGACGCCACAATTGGCGGGAATTTCACTGGTTCACAGTCAAACATCGAAACAACGTCCTGTCAGCGTCCAAATCTAACCTTTCTCTATGATACCTACTCTGGCGCAAGTCATTCATTTCTTCCCCGGAATTGACAGCCGCAGCATTCCGGCTCTTCTCCGTCATGCTTGGTGATATTACCGGGCTTGCCAAGACGGAACTCCGACTGGGCATTGTAAGCCAAGCCGCCGGGCCAAGACCGAGCCAAGACGGGCGGCGTTGCGACCGGGGTGATGGGCTGGACTCTGAGCGACGGTATAGAGGGAAGGTTGAGCCTGTTGGATTACCTGAGGAGACGAGTTTTGTCTTGCATTTGTGATTTGTTGTTCGGGGGCCGGGGGTGTCTTGCAGTTGATCATTTGATGAGGACTGGGGATGGGAAAAGAAGGAGGGTACTAAGTGCCAGGGGTGGCCACAGAAACGGGAGCTCAGTCCGTATCCTGAGTCTACCGCGGTGCTAAAAGTTTATCATGACGATAGAGATGGGAAACCTTAACCTGGTATAAGGTTATTGCGCTCGGCGGGGTTCAGGATGTTAGCACTGGCCTTGTTGGGTGGCCATGGGCCAGAAGGCAATGTTGGCAAGGGGGATAGGGATGAATTATGGCTTCTTGGGTGGCAGAGATGTGGTTTTGCTATGGGCACAAGAGTGAGGAAAACAAGCATAAGTGAGCCTTGTCGTGGTGGCTGCTGTACCAAGCCGCCATACCGTTTGCATCTAACTGCTGAGCTTGCTCATATGGCGCAATACATCAATAACCGGATGCCTGCTCCAGGGAAACAATCGAGCCTCAGCATAACCTGACTGAGTTTGTGTGTTTCCCTTTGGTTCGAAACATTCGTTCTGAACTCCTGGACAGGGGCAGGACACAGCCTGCCAACATTTTCTTTGAACATCCTTCATCACTTCACCATCGAGGGCAGATCTTCCGAAACACCATGCAATCATCCAATCCATTGTGGCTATCTTAGAGGAGTTGATCCATCCAGGGAAGCCAGAAACCCAACTATACCAAACCATGACCGGGGGTGAGCCCGTCCGTAGTACAAGTGTGTGCAAAGATATGTGATAGATAGCATAGATGAGAAATGCCAGCGCCGTCCAACTTGCCAATCCCCCGTCCTGTATATGCATCCGTACCCGTCCAAGGTATCACACATCTACCTATTCGTCCCTTTTTGCCAGAGCCGGAAACACCTCTTTTCACCCCTTCCCCGGCTTGATCAAGGATTGAGAATGATCCGGATACCCCTACCTCATATGCCCTCGTTGTCATCCGCCTCGCCCTTTTCCCTTCCAGCTAGTTGAACAAACGTGGCATTTTGATGCAAATTCCATTTCCGTTCCCATTTTTGGTTGATCCAACCCTCTACCGTTTATTTCGTTGCTCCGACCGATAATAAGATGGAAAATGTATATGTGTTTAGGGAGGGTTAGTGATGAAGAGTTGCTGCTAGGTGGGTAAGAGTCTAACCCTCGTGCGCATCGTGAAAATCGTCCTCGTCGTGTGAGTCATTGTCGTCGGCTTTCTTGTGCTGGTTTCTGGCGGGAAGGTCCTTCTTGAGGTCTTCGAAGTCATCCAACGGCCCTTGCTTGTCAGTGTTTGCCTTGGCCAAATTCTCCCCGAAAGTAATATCAGCGTCGATCAGATCGCTTGCGTGATTCTCATGCTTGGACTGGCTCTTGGAGCGCCTAGGGGGAATCACCATCTTGGGGTCGAATTTCTGGCCCTTGACGACAGGGTAGATAGCCATAATCTGAGCGGCCTTCTTCTCGGCCGTATCGCCGTCTCTACCATGCCGTCAGCACATATCCTGGCATATTCAAATCAGATCCGAATTCTCACATTTGCGCATTGATGATCCACTCCAAATCCTCTTCACCCTCCTCCAAGCCACCAGGACCCCCTCTCACTCTCCGGAAGAGCCTGGGGTGCCACTCAATGCCTTCATTCGCTCGCATGGCCGCCTCTTCGCGTTGCCTATCCTCGATTTTTGTCTTTTCCTCGGTTGCGGTGTCATGATCTTGCTCTTTGATGGCCTGTACCGTCTTGTACCAAAGCTTTTGTGATTCCCTTTCATCCTGTTCCTCCAGCGGCCGAGTCAAGGGCGGAGTTGGCGTGGCCTTCAGTCCGTTGAAGAACATTTCCTTTGTGTGCGTCTGTATCTCAATTAGCCAGACTCGGCGTAAGTGCTAGTTGACTTAAACTTACCCTCATATCCTCAATGAACATCTCCTTATTCCAGTGTCCGGTAATCTCGTACAGGACGTTGCCCGTTTTCTCCTCAGTGATCTTGCCGTAAATGGCATTGTACGTACCACTGATCCAGCCCTTGGTCTTGAACTCGATGTCTGCGACGAGACCAATCTCCGGGCACTTTACATAGCTGTGGTCGCCCAGCTCGTACAACATCCTACCGAATAGTACACCTCGCGCGTACATGTTAGGTTGTGTGAGAATGCTGCAACCCGTCAGCTCATTGCTACAAACAGGCCCTGCCACATGGCTACTCACTATCGCTCCCCCTTAGCTGGATCCTTGCCCCTATTCATTAGCGTCAGGATGGCGATCCCTTCCATCAAGCTGGCAGCCGAATTGCCAAGAAACTTGCTCCTGGGCTTGAGAGTGCCGTCTACGCGAATGTGATGGTCGGGAGCCATGTAGAAGTAGCTTGACTTAGGAGGGTGATGTGACGTCTGCTCCGAGATGTAGTAAGCTCTGGTATTATCAGGAAAGTCCCAGTAGCAGGTGTATATCTCGCCAAGGATTGGGTTCAATGGCTTCTTTACCCCACTATTGCATGTTAGAAACACAGTCGTGGTCTAAGAACACCAGAAGACTTACGGGGGACGGATATGCCAACCACTAAGGTAGAACTTAACCACCGAGACGAACCTCTCAACCGGATCGTCGATCTTAGGGATGGGCAGGAGCATCTCTGGATGGCACATGAAGCTACGGCGGTTTAGCACAAAACCCTCGAGGATAGCCTCCAACGCAATAAACGTACTTGGTAATGCGTTCCAGCATGCTGCGTGGTTCGAGGATGAAAGTGGGCAGCGTCACCCTGCTGAGGTCGGCACCGGGACGGAGCTGGCTGACGATGTGCATGAGTACTGGGGAAAGGAGGCCAGTCAGCTCGCTGTCACTCAATTTTTTGACATCTTGGGGCTGGTGAAGGCTGACTGACCACTTCCTTGTGCGGGATCGAACGTCTGCTCGTCCTCCTCATTCGCCTCGAATCCATCGTCATCTCGAGTGCCTGTCAACCAGCATGTGTTAAAAATCGGCCTACTTCTTGTACGATACTCCAAAAAATCCATCTCTTGCCTCCAGTCTTGTGCCGGAGCATCTCTGCCGAATCCCTCCCTATACCAACACCTTCATGCTCAAAATGTGCCCAGAAAGGGGCGGATTCGTGCGCGACTCACTGGCATTGGAGCCCGCCCGAAAGCGGGAAGTAAGCATGTTCAACATAACGGCCCAAGCGGAGTAGGATATAGGCCTATTCGGAGTTGACCGGCGCGCTCGCACTCAAGCTAGCGGACGACTCAAGGACGAACAAACGGGTGGGGCAAGAAAATAAAAATGTTGAGGAAGAGCAGGCGTTGAGGACGAGGCCTTTGCGTCACAATGGCAGGCTAGGGGTGCAGGAATTAGCCCTCCTAAGCAGCAAAATACCGGGCTCGGCTACGAGAATCTCCGAGAGGACAAAGCGATCAATTTTTGAATCAAGTGGCCGCAGGGCTGGCTGGGGCGATTAGCATTACGTCGTTGTCAAAAGGCAGCACCAAACTTGAGCAGGAATGGTTCTGGAGCAATCCATGCCATGCAGCGCGGGATTCAAAGCTGCCCCAACACCTTCAGCGACTTCGGGCGGGGTGCTTGGAGGGGCAATGACGAGGGTCCCATGTGCTATGCCAAGGTACATGTTGTGCCATGCTTGCGCGCAAGCTACCTCCATGTGACAGACTTGGTTTGATGGAATTTAAAAAAAAAGCTTCCCTAGATCTTTTCTGACCAAGCAATATCATGGCCTTCTTTGCAGACAAATCATGACCCAAATTGGACAAAGATCTCATCCCCCAGTTCTTGATACTTGTCAGGCATACCGAATCTTAACATACCAAATCTTAATCCTGAGATATTACCAACCCAAAGTGGTGGGGTTCGAGATGTAGCTTTGCTGGAGCCCACACTAAGCGACAGCCATCCCCCCCACATTTGCCCTCGAGCTCCAGCAGGGGACTGTGCCGTTCCTGGCCGAGAGTCAAAGCCCAGACTACTCGGTGGGCATTTTTCTGAGCCGCACCTTAAGTTTCCACGTTTGACAAACTTTGAAGCACAGCTTTAAGAGGCAAGAATTGTAAATTGAGTAAAGATTCCTTTTGTGTCTTAATGTAACAATCCCAGGATATAGATACAGATGGTGGTATGCCTGAAGGTTTGAGACATGAAATGAGTTGGAGGTGTATGGCTGAAAAAGAATCTTACTGAACTGCACAGTTAGTAGAGAGAAGGTGAGAAAAGTCACAATCGTTCAAAAATGAGTATATCAAGCAACCAATGTTTGCGAGCTGATTCTTAGATAGTATTCGCATGGAGTGAAGAAGGTGTGCGTGATCTTTCAGTTGACCACTCGTCATTCAGCTTTACGTTTCATTGGCTCCAGAGCAGAATGACGATAGTTTTCTACGCACCCTTTGTGGCACTTGCCACCAACTGGGAATCATGCAGCCCGAGTCAGCCTCCTTGAAGCTGACCTCAGTCAAGAGATCCCAACATATTATCAGTAGTTTGGGAGCCTCGACATCGATGATATCCTTACACACGGGAACTGGCATTTTTGACACCAGCACAGGCCAAGGTTGTTGTACCCGTGTCCGGGCTGTACGCTGGCCGGTGATCAGACACAGGGCAGGGAACCCGAACCCGCAGATTACCAAAAGGTTGCCCTGCCGTTACAGTTTCAGATGTTGCCACCAGCCGCCAGCCGATAGCGTTTTCTGCTCTATACCAGGGTTTGTTAACACCCAGGATGTCTTACTGTCCCTGATTATCATGACAATACGGATCTACTGCCATGTTCTCTGTGCAAAATAGCAAGCCACACTGGCCTATGAAGTTGCATGCAGCAACGGCAGTGGGTACTAAGCGGGAGACCTGGCAATGATGAAGGGTCACTATGTGGCCCGTTCAGCGTGGCTTGGCCGACGAAACATGCCGGCTCCCGGGGGCTGCTCCCAGGAGGCATGTGGAGAAAGGCTGATGCGGGAAGTGGCTGATCTGGGCGCTGAAACATGAAGCAATTGAGATCCATTCCAGAACAAGGGAATGAGAGGTTTGGTTTTCTTAAAAAACGACGAGTGTAAGGGGCACAGCAGCATGACCAATGCAGCAAACCAGGCCCAAAAGGAAGAAAACCATCTCTCCGGAATCCCAGGAACGGGCCCGACTGTGCTCAAATCACCGGCGTCAACGTGTACAACCCACAGGCACTCACGAAGCAGCAGCACCTTATCGAGGCCCCATCCAATGCGGATGCAAGACTCGGTCGCTGTAACCCTGATTAGGAAGTCGATCCTTCGCTCAGCTAGCTAGCTCCCTGTTGCTTGCTGCTGGTTGATGAGGTGCTTGTCGCCCCGCCGCGATTCTGGGCACTCGACACTGGAGCTGGGCATCTCCACGCGGCATCTGCGCCGTCTGGGCAGCGAACTCGACCCGACACGTCTGCTCGTCCAGTTTGTCTCCGTCCGTCTGTCTGCTATCCATCTCCTTTTCGGTTCCCCGGCTGTACGTTGGCGGTTTGGCTCACTGGCAGGCCCAGGCACGGCTGCAGAGACGTGCAGTTGCACTGACAGTTTGTCGCTTGCAGCAGAGCTCCCCCGACCGACCCAACCATTCAGTGTTCAGCCACTGCTGACACACACACCCCCAAGCAAAGCAACGCCAGATTCCAACCTTCTTCTCTCACATAGCCACAAGCTGTTAGTCTCCTTGCAGACCTTGCAGCTTCTTGTGTCTGCATACTTGTCCCACTCTCGTTCCCACGCTCCTGCGCTCCCACATTCCCGCCCCTCCTACATCCTCGCTCTCACCGACCGACGTCGCAACCTCATCTCGACTGCTCGATTCCGCTACTTTTGCCTGTCCTGATCGAGCCACATGCGGCTCCCAGAGCCCAACAGCAACGGGGCTCACTGGCAGCTCTGGTCGCTTGTCGGGCTACCCGACAGACTCGGATAACAAGCGTACGCTTTGTTCGCATCGCATTGTGGTCCAAGACCCACGCCCATCACAGAGCTTTGTGGCATAGCCATTGTTGAGGACAGATCGTGGATAACGCGTGTACGCACATCGGATTCACATAAGAAGTATCGTTAGCATAACTACACGAACAGATCACTATGATGGAGAACGACCACTCTACCGCTATTGCCGTTCACGATGACGGCCGCGTCTCGAAAAGGGGTCGTTTGATGGGAAAGCTGTTTGGTCGCGATCGCAAGACCACTCATGACGAATCAACCGTTGCCGCTGATCTGAATGACTTCTTGCACGGTTCGTCGCCCGACAAATTGCAGGTTGCCCATGCAAGCCCTCCTGTGCTCTCGAAGCTCGATACTCAGAGCGCTACTCGATACCCCAATTCCTCGGTCATCAGGGCCGATGGCGATACCCAACAACAGGAGCTCGCAGTTCGTCAGCGGCCAAAGAAACCCAGGAAACCATATCCTGTGAGATTTGTGGAAACATATCCTGAAGTCATTGGAGAAGGGGGAGACGAGTGTGATATCCCGCCCATTGAGGTGTCAAGACGTAAGAAACAACGGCAACCACCCCAGACGCCCGTGACTGGACCTCGAAGCGCACCAGCAGAGACCACACATCCGCAGACACCAGGTGGTTCCTTTGAACCGGCTCCTCTCCGCCGTGTCCAGACAGGCTTCTCTCCTAGCTCGAGTCCTGCTGACCCTGGTAGGAATGCTAACAATAACAATGTCCGTCACTTGGGGATCCCACACGCCGGGCAGGAGGAAAGGCGGAAATCGCTGCTGGAGATCCAGCAGGCTCAGATGCGCGAGGCTGAAGGTCGAGCCTTTGCCAATGCTGTACGAGCAGCTTCGGGCGATAAAGCTAAGCTTGGTAATGGAACATCTCCATCACCTGACAACGATGACGGGTCACCGACGACTGCCTCCGTAAACTCTTCTGCGCAGACTCTGCAGTCGAAGTCATCTACTCCGTCATCGTCACAAGCTCCTTCGATCCCCCCGAAACTATCAGCTCCGGGGCTCCAGCCTTCCCCTATCCTTCCCACGGATAAAAAACCACCTACCCAACCTCAGAACAACCAGCTACTTTCGTCGGGCTCTATCATGAGTTCTCCCGAGCGGATCAGAAAGCCAGGCCAAGTTGACACCAGCCCCACGGCTCCCGATTCCGCGGCCTCTGCAAATTTCCAACATCCGTTTGCATCTTTGAGGCAGTGGAGCAGGGGTTCCGATAAGGACTACCCAGCTACAGGCCAGTCAGTGCCGTCTGCACCAAGCATGCACGATGTCGTGGTGGCGGCATCGGAAGAGGCTTTCAGGGCCTTTCTCACTCGCACTAAGCACTTATTTGAGTTGTTCCGTCTGCATGCTGAGAGCGTTCGTCCGCTCCTCCAGTCAGCACCCCAGGATCTGGCGCGGGCAGCCTTGTGGTGGTTCTTGACAGGCAGGACTGCCCTTGAAGTCGTCATCCGAGACCGCCCTACGACGATGACTCCGGAAATAGAGATGAGGGTTGAGAGGGCGAAGCAGCAGGCATTTACAGACCTGGCCAAGGGTTACTGGCTAGTGGAAGAAGCAATGCCTGAGGTTATCAACAGCGGTCGCAGCCCCGTTGACCGGGAAGCGGAGGCTGTTCGGACAACTCTCGTCTCTAGCCTCAAGAAGCTGACCGTGTCGATGAAGAGGAACGATATCATGCCCCCAGAAGAACTTTTTCTTCCGCAAGTCGTCGACAGGACCATTTGGCTTGAATATCCTCAAATTAGCCAGGACATCAAGACGTTGCTCTGGGGATTGCCCGGACTGGCATTTGCTCAGAACCAAGAGATCAGTTCCGGGATGACCATACTGGAGACATTGCCTCTGGGAGATTCTGCGACGACGTTCTGCTTCGCCCGCTTTCAGGTCGAGGCATACTTGATGGAACAGGGAAGGGAATCTCAGCGCCTTTTCCTCCCGTGTTTCTTGTCGACCGTCAGGCCACAGACTCAGTCGGACATTGTGTTTATTTTAGCAAGCCAAAACGGCGCCGTCCAGCTGCGCATCTCGGGCAATAAGAGTCACGGTCCGGTGTGGGATGATGTTCGGTGGCACCCAGAAACATGTCATATGGAGGTTAAACTGCCCAGGGGCTTCCTCCTCGTAATTAAGTGCCATCAACAAGCGTATTCGACACTACGCAGTATGTATGAATTTAGTGTGAAGGTGCATTCTACACTCTACCCTCGGCAAGACGAGAACTGTATCTTCAGGACTACCCTGCGGGCGTTCCAGTACTTCGACAATGATCCTCAAGCGAGGCAGTTCCCGAAGGAATCGACACCCAATTGTGAGGTCGCTCTCTTTGAACGGCTTCACAGAGAAGGCGCAGCGACTGGGCCGCGCACCTGGCACAAGGGCTACCGCATTGCGGTCGTGACAGGCCCTCGAACCAAGACACTGAGCGGCGTCAACCATACATACTCGCCCCAGCAGCCTATTCAGTTTGGCTTCCTCCGAAACGAGTCAAATGACCCAGCTCTCTCGCTCAAGTTCGACAATGGTCGTTTCAAGGGGAGCATGGTGCTATCGTTCGCTGAAGACAAGGAGAGATCTCGGATGCATAGCCAGCTTGTAGGCACAGCATTGGGCCGAGGTGAGGAAGTCTTTGGCGAAGTCCCGCTTCAGGGCGCCTGGTTCTCGGAGCGGTTCGGGGACTCCCTAGATAACGGACTTAAGGGACTTTCGTCTTTGCCTTGGACGAAGGCCCGCGTCATAAATCACGATAATGATGGAGATCGGCCTAAGTGCGTTTTAGCAGATCGTCTGCGCGTTGTCTATGAGTTCAAAGACGGCACCTTTACGGACCGCATCAACGTCGCTCCTGGTGAGCTTAAGATCCGCCTCGACGTCCAGAATCCCAGCTGTCTTATGGTCTTCCGCCAGCCGCAGGCCGATGCAACGCTTGCTATCACAGAAGTCAAGTCCGTACGTGATGTAGCCAATGGGCTGGCACAGGCTCTTGACACCATCCGACGATTACCAACCTTCCGGACTTTTAAGTTCCCATCTCTCGAGGCTCTGCACACTTTTCAAATGGCTATCACCGGCTTCAAGGTTCTCTTTGATGGCATCGCATCTGCCTTTGCCATATCTCGTCGGCGCATGGTCGTGCCGATTCATAAGAAGTGGGAAGCGGGCGCCACGCGCATTCAGGTCGTGCAGCAGGAAGGCGTCGTGCAGATCTTGGCCTTCTTCGAAGATTTTTCACACGGTCAGTGCATGGGGTTCCAGATCAAGGGGACTGATGTGTTTGAGGCGTTTACCAGAGGTGGCGGGAAGGCTGGGCTTAAGATTGTGGATGCCAAGTTCCCGCTGCCAAAGGTGCTTGCTCCTGAGGCGCAGGACGCGCAACAAGTTGCTGATGCGGCGTTCTTGTGTTTGGATTTGCCTGAGCTGCCGGGAGAGCATGATGATATTTCGATTGTATTTGATACTGATGCTGGTGAGCAACCCCCTTCCCCTAACTAGGATTCTCATTGAAGAGTTCAGGGACTGACTGGATGCAGAGCGTGACAGGCTTGCTGCATGTCTACCGGCGCCAGTCAAGGGCGCCAAACTGCACAAGCTCAAGAGTATCGGACGAGATAAGGGTCAGGATTAAACGGGATGGATGAAACGGCGCTGGCTCACCCAAACGCTCCCAAGTATCATGGAAACGAACTTCGGGCACGTTTTGGGGGTTTGTAACCTGCATGCATGGCGCGTGTGATACCCTCTTGAATGTAATTGCTGACAGGGTCAGGTGTCATTCCATACGTTTATGTCGGGATTCTTTCACCGGTTGCAGGCATACATATATACGTGCATACAACTGGAGCAGGAAATGATAAGGGAATGGGCAAATGCTACACCAATGGTACCGTCTGTAGGGTAACTGTAGATGGGCTATGGACTACAATTTATTTTTTTTGACTCTTCAGCAGGTGTGCAAATCATGATGATCCAGGGTTGACGGTGGTATGTGGATCATGAATCTATTCCATACAAGCAAGCACTCATGTACAAGACCTAGTGCTCAAGAGCTCTTGCCCAAGAAATAAACGCCTTAACTCCGTCCCTAAGCCTGTGCGCCTTATTGTACTTTTCATGTCTTTGACCTTTCTGGAATCCTGCCAGCGATCCCCGTCCGCCGTAGCTAAGCAACCACCTCCTAGCCATTCTCCTCGAAATATCAATGAGAAAGAACGACCTCGACCGGGTATCAAGCCAAATTACTTCGAGCTCTCAGTCGCGATACCTCCTCCTAGGCTCCGGGCTTGGCGAACGCGTCGGGCTGCGCGAACGAGGCTTCATCTTGAGCCACTTCTTCGTCGCCAGTTGCAGCTCGCGCTCCAACTCAGGACTGGGATTCTTGCGGTGAATAAAGTTGCAGAACCCGCCGCGCACACATCCTTCGCCAGAGTTCAGTCGACAGCATGCCTCGCGAAAATCTGTTACAGGACTCAACTCGCAGTAGACGGGGCGCGCAGCGTACCACCTCGAGTTGAGGTCCTCGCAGGCCTTGGCCGCATCCTCCTCGTACTTGAAGCGAGCGTACACGTTGCCGATCAAGTGGTCATTGTTGTTGTCGCAGACGACAAGCTCCTCGAGCTCGCCGTATTTGCACATCTCACACCAGATGTCCTCGTAGAAGGCATCGAAGTGGTTTTGCAGCTGCTGCTCGTTCATGCGGCACTTTGGATCGTGTGCCGGGTTCTGATAGAGGTTCGGCATGAGTATCGTTTGCGAGTAGGACGGCTTGACGTGCTTGCGGCTGCAGCGGTCGCCGTGGCGGCAGGCGCCGATTTTGTAGTAGAAGGAGCAGTTGACCTTGTCTTGCTCGGTGCCGAAGATTGAGGCGAGGAAGTTGGCCATTTTTGCTACTACGAAGATGTCTCAATCAAATTGGATGGGGGGTCGGCGTGGTTGCGCTGGGTAACGACGTTACGACTTTAAGCACGATGTGATTGAGGACGGCTCAGTTGGCGTGGGTTCGATATCTCGATGTTCGAGAAATCAGGGCTGGCGTTGTCAAAGCGGATGGCAAAGATAATGTGATCCGTGCGTAAAGCCGCCACATGTGGCTTGGCCAGCTTTTTGGGGTCCGTGCAGTGCCATATCTAACCCGAACCCGAAGAACTGTGGCTGAAATTTCCAGAAGCTCAGAACATCCACTGCGTCACAAGCTTTCGGCACCGACTGACCCTCAGTGGATGAAGCGATGAAACAGCCCAATGTTGCATTGTCCACAAATGCTATTGTTGGAAACTCTTTGATTTCGGCTCCCCCTCGCTTGCGACGTCCAACGTTTGTCATTGATGTGTGACACACATCACGATGTTTATCATTCAGACTCTCCATTTCCATGGAGTGTTGAACCTCAGACCGCCCATGAGATAGGGATATACCCAAATGTTGGGAATTATTGAGGATTTTCGAAAGCTGTTGAGCATGCCGCGGCTCTCGGTCTACAAAGAGCCAAGGTATGGTTGCGTGTCATCTTGTAAGGCGTCCTTCCATTCATCACCTCACAACAGCCGGAAGCATACCAGCATCAGCCTATTCCAGCAAGGGCTTGGCCAAAAGCAGCATCCACGAGCGTTGCCGAGACACTCAGCACAAGCGAGAAACATCGTCTCTGTCCTAAACGGGAACCTCGGGAGTTGTGTTTTTTTTGCCAATTTCACTACGTACTCTCTTGGGCAACGCACATTGCTCCGTATTCGCAACGTGGGAGGATCTCACACCAGTCACAGCCACAACCACATCTTCTGTCGCTGAGGTCAATTCAATCTGCACACGCGTCGCTCCACCGATCCACTTAATTCATGTGGTGGACAAAAGTCAAGTGATTGGCAACTTCAAGTGGACCAGATCGATTTTTTTTTGACGGAAACTCACCGGTCGGCCGGCGTTGCCGTTGTCCGGCGTCCATTTTGCCTTCGGGCGTTGAGGATTCGGGCACGATCATGGCGCTGTCAAGCATCTGGGAGAGCCTTGTCGTCTTTTCCATCTCGGAGCTTACCGACGAACTCTTATGGGACCTCTGACCAGTCCGGCTGCGAGCAACCGGCATTCCTGCGCCGAAACAAAAAAAAATAGCATTCAAAGTTTTCTTGGTTTATCCGGGAGGCCAACAATCGCATCGCATGTCGCTCATGGCTTATCCTCTTACCCCTCGCGCTCGCCGTGCCTTGCGCTTGGAATGCAGTTTGCTACCTGAGATTTTCAGCAGGCCATGACAGACTGCGAGCGGAACACCCCACTTGAGGTTTGGGAGAGCGGCCTCCCATTGGTGAGATGATGCAATGGGAGAGCGAAGCAAGCTGGAATGTGGACACGGTCGCTGTGCTTTGCAGCAGCCTTTGCAGCAGCGGCGGCGGGGTTATGGCAAATCCTACTCGGGCTAGAATCAGCCGGGCAGCAAGAATACTAGATAGCACTGGGGCTTGGGATGCACAGCAGCAGATTGGTGCTGCGGGAGATGAGAAGATATACCTCACAGTCAATGTGTCCGTGATCTGTGATCTGTACATAGATGCACTTCACAATGGCTGACACAAGCCACGAGCGCTGCGATCTGGCAGGGAACTTTTAGGGCTCTGGGTTGGTGATCAGCGGGCCGTCTTCAGGAGATCCCTGTCCAGGGCAAATTACGCAATATCCTGGGACATACAGGCCGCAGGTCGCATTCTCGTCAAAACGAATGCTGAGCAACAGCCACATCGCAAGCCCAAAAGGCCAGCTGTTCTAGGATGTTGCAACGGAGAACACAGCTTGCACAGCTCGTCGTTACATGGCCAGCCCGTCTCAGCCGACGGCTTGCGTCGTTGTGCGGCAGCAAATCACTGTCAGGCGCGGCCCCGCTCCGGCCGGTCTTCCCACGCTTCGCAGGCTTCTGATGGGTCTGACGTAGCAGTCCCGATCGCTGATGATCGCCGGCCCAGCGCCATTGCAGTGGCCACGGGCTGACCACTGCCCTCTGTGCCCGCAGTCCCAGCTGGACACCCTGGCATCCTGGAACCCCCATCTGGAATCCTGCCCTGGTTCTCCACCATGTTCCCACTGCTCCAGCGCCCATGGTGCCCGCTCGCTGGGGCATGCCAAGCCGCTAATCGCTGTGAACAAGTCGACTGGTCTGGGATCGCCCGCTGTCTTCTTGTGCTCACCTCCCACCAGACCAGCTCCTCGCTTCGAGCTGCTGCTTTTCCTTTCAACATTCCCCTCATTCCTGTGCTTTTCGAGCTCCCATGGCTCGTCAACCCGCTTGCTGTGCTCCTATCATCACATCTAAAGCCGTTGGAGGAGTGGCAAACACAGTGTCATTCCATTGGTATCGTCAGCATCAGCATCAGGGTCCAGTGCCCCTATTGCCTCTTTAACTTGCTTAACAACTTACATTCCTCGCTATCTGAAGTGAGTGAGGTGCTCGGTCTCATAGCTCTCTACCTTTGTGCCACACCAACCGCCATCTACACAAAACGGAGCTCCGGTCTTTCACCACCCACCCTCAAACTGCCCCCTAGTCCTCGCACCCCCAACGACGAGACGTTCTTCCCCCCTGAACGTATACGAGGGATCCTGATATCACCATTGGACCACACCACGACCCATATCAAGCTGCAATCCGCAGCATCGATTGCTCAACAACATGGCGTCTGAAAAGGACGCCAGCGCGGGGCCAGTACGCTCCAACACGCTCGAAATTGAAGCAGCCGAACGCAAGATCATTGAGGAGAGCAGGGCAGCCGGCGTTGCTGCCTTCTCCTTCGACCCCAATGCCTCACACGAACAGAAGGTTGCTCAGGCTAGAGCAGTATGTTAACTGACCTTGTTCCCCTCGCTGGAGAAATACGTGTTAACCCTGCTGTGTTGCTAGGCCATCCCCCCCGGCTTCCACAAGCGACCCCATGGCGTAGCCGTCGTGACCGATATGGATGATGGCACCAAGGCTGATATCGACCTTCCAAGTCCAACAAAATCTGGCGTCGTTGACTTTCCTAAGGCCGAGAGCAAAAAGGGCGCTGAAGGCAAGACAGAAGAGAGTGAAGATGAGATCTGGGCCAGGACCGGCTGGGCTCCCAGGTTTGGCTGGCCTACTGAACCTATTATTGAGGCTGAGAGCATGCTGGACCACCAAACCTGGGTCGAGACCCAGCTTCCTGAACAATTCTACGGAGGTAAGCGTCTACAAGGTGATGATGGCAACTTTCGGAGACCTGAGCCTGACACGACCACACAGACTGGTACCACAACGCCGCCGTTATCGTTTTTGCCTGTCTGGCATCTTGGTTCGTGGCTGTCCTTGGCGGCGGCTTGGCTTGGGTATTCATCATCATGGCTATCTGCGCCACGTACTACCGTACCTCGATCCGCCGCGTACGCCGCAACTTCCGCGACGACATCACCCGCGAACTGGCCCTGAAGAAGCTCGAAACCGACAATGAGACTGTCGAGTGGATCAACTCGTTCTTGGTCAAGTTCTGGCCCATCTACCAGCCAGTTCTGGCCGCTACTGTCATCAATACCGTCGACCAGGTCCTGAGCACGGCGACTCCGGCCTTCCTGGAGAGCTTGAAGCTCAAACACTTCACCCTGGGTTCGAAGCCACCTCGTGTCGAGCACGTCAAGACATACCCCAAAACAGAGGATGACATCGTCATGATGGACTGGAAGTTCAGCTTCACCCCGAACGACATTGCCGACATGACAGCCCGCCAGATCAAGAACAAGATCAACCCCAAGGTTATCCTGGAAATTCGTGTCGGCAAGGCCATGGTCAGCAAGGGTCTGGATGTCATTGTTGAGGACATGGCCTTCTCAGGTCTGATGCGCCTGAAGATCAAGCTGCAGGTCCCGTTCCCCCATGTCGAGAGAATTGAGATGTCCTTCCTCGAGCGGCCGACAATTGACTACGTATGCAAGCCTCTTGGTGGCGAGACCTTCGGTTTCGATATCAACTTCATCCCTGGTTTGGAGAGCTTCATTCTCGAGCAGATCCATGCCACGCTTGCTCCCATGATGTACGCTCCCAACGTCTTCCCCATCGAGGTGGCCAAGTTGTTGGCCGGCACGCCCGTTGATCAGGCCATTGGTGTGGTTGCGATCACGCTGCACGGTGCCCAAGGTCTCAGGAACAACGACAAGTTCGCCGGCACTCCTGATCCATATGCCGTTGTCTCTCTTAACCGGAGAGCACCACTTGCCCAGACCAAGGTCGTCAAGGAGAACGCAAACCCGCGTTGGGATGAGACCCACTACGTGCTCATCACTTCCTTCAGCGATTCGCTCGATATCGACATCTATGACTACAACGACATTCGCAAGGACAAGAAGCTTGGTGCTGCCTCGTTCCCCCTCGAGAACCTCGAGGAGATCTACGAGCACGAGAACGAGCGTCTGGAGCTCAGCCTCGATGGCAAGGCCCGTGGTGTTCTAATTGCCGATATCCGGTTTTTCCCCGTTCTGGAGCCCACCAAGCTCGAGGATGGCAGTATCGAGCCGCCGCCGGAGTCGAACCAGGGTATCCTGCGCTTCACTGTTGAGCAGGCCAAGGAGCTGGATTCTTCCAAGAGCATGGTCGGCCTGCTCAACCCGTATGCGGTTCTGCTGCTAAATGGCAAGGAGGTTCACACTACTCGGAAGCTCAAGCGCACCAACGATCCTATCTTCAGCGATGGCTCCAAGGAAATTCTCATCACAGACAAGAAGCATGCCAAGCTTGGCGTTGCTATCAAGGACGATCGTGATATTGCTGGTGACCAGGTCGTTGGTACCTACCAGATTAAGCTGGAGGATATGCTCGAGCTTATGGCGCAGGGCAAGGACTGGTACAATCTGGCTGGCGTCAAGACGGGTCGTGTCAAGATGACTGCCCAGTGGCGGCCAGTGTGTATCACGGGCATCTCGACTGGTACTGGCGGCTATGTCACCCCTATTGGTGTCATGCGTATCCACTTCAAGCACGCCAGGAACCTGCGCAACGTCGAGGCTCTGGGCAAGTCGGATCCGTACGCGCGTATTGTCATGTCTGGTATCGAGAAGGCTCGTACTGTCACCTTCAAGAATGAGCTTAACCCCGATTGGGACGAGGTGCTGTATGTGCCCGTGCACTCGCCGCGCGAGCGCATTCAGCTCGAGGTTATGGACGCGGAGAACGTTGGCAAGGACCGCAGCCTGGGTCTCACCGAGATTTCGTGCGCCGATTTCGTGCACAAGGACCCCGAGACTGGCGAGTGGCTCGTCCACGATGCCAAGGAGGTCCGCGAGGACGGCCTGCGCATGCATGGCAAGGGTACGCCCAAGGGCACGCTCACCTACACTGTTGCCTTCTATCCGACCCTCAATGTGGCCGACCCCGAGGAGGAAGAGAAGGAGGAGCAGAAGGCAAAAGAGCAGGAGCAGCAGGGCTCTGAGAAGACATCCGACACCGAGGGCGACAAGGACAAGCCCTCATCGAACCGGCCATCTTTGGACGGCCGGGGCTCGGCCAGGCCGTCGCTGGATATCGCCAAGGCCAATGGCCTCAAAGAGCCCCCGACGCCGCTTACGCCATCGAGTCCCTCGTCAGCTTTGCTCTCTCCTCGGAAGTCCCGCGAGGAGAGGGAACCTCCCAAGATCTATCTTACCCCTCAGGAACTTCTCAAGTACGAATCCGGCCTTATTATCTTCCGGCTAATGGAGGCCGAGCTGCCCAAGAGCGGCGTCCGCGTCGAAGTGTTTGTTGACGATATGGCCTTCCCGTCTTACGTCTCTTCGGCGGCCAAGTCAAAGTCGCACACCTTCAACGAGATTGGAGACTGCTTCATTCGCGAGCTTGAATTCTCCAAGCTGCACGTCAAGATCTCGGAGAAGTCGGACAAGCAGGGCGAGGACAATAAGCAGAACGTGCTGGCTCGCCTAAGCGGCAACAGTATCGACGTCCTCAAGCAGTGCTTGGTAGGTTGCCCAAGACATGTCAATTCCATGGCTCTAAACTAACATCTGCAGAACAACCCAACAACACTCAAGCTGCGCGATGAGGATGGCAACACCTATTCGCTCAAGGTCAGCCTCAAGTACGTTCCGGTCAAGATGACTCTCGACCCAAGCGAGAGTATCAACAACATGGGCAACCTTCGTATTGATGTGCTAGACGCCGAGAACCTGCCCTCGGCCGACTCCAATGGCAAGAGCGATCCCTATGCCAAGTTCGAGTTTAACGGCCAGGAGGTCTTCAAGACTAAGACGGTTAAGAAGACCCTCAATCCGGAGTGGAACGAGAATTTCAATATTGCCGTCCCGTCCCGCACGGCAGCCAAGTTTCGGGCCACCGTATGGGATTGGGACTTTGCCGACAAGCCGGACTACTTGGGCGGTGTCGATATCGATCTCACGCAGCTCGAGCCATTCCAAGCTCGGATACTCAAGTTGCCCTTGGACGGCAAGTCGGGCACGCTCCGTTTGCGCATGCTGTTCACTCCAGACTACGTTACGCGTACCAGGCATGGTACGTCGACCCTTGCTGGCACCTTTGCCGTGCCTGGAAAGGTCCTTACGGGGGTCGCCGGCGTCGCCAGCATGCCGCTCAAGGGTGGTGCTACCGTCGTTGGCAAAGGTGCCTCGCTCATCAAGCGTGGCTTTCGCGGCAAGAAGGACGATGACAAGGACAGCGACTCGTCCAGCAACAGCTCAGCCGATATCCCGGCCATCGTCACGGAGAATGCGGATGATGACAGGGAAAATCGGCCGTTGCATCACGTGCGCACCCGTAGCGCGGGTGCCTCGTCGGTCCACAGCGCCATCATCCCCGGCGCTGCTTCCGGCACTGCTTCCTTCACGGTCGTCTCAGCCGCTGGCTTCCCGCCTTCGGCTGACGTCTACGTCGTTATCACTCAAGTGCAGGATGGAAAGGCCAAGCAGGTCGGCAAGACCAAGCACCGCAAACAGTCGAGCGGGCCCGTCCGGTTTGACGAGACATTCCGCATCAAGTGCACACCCGACGCCACGTTCAAGGTCGAAGCCAAAGAGCACCACACCTTTGGCAGCGACGACCACCTTGGCGAGGCGCTTTACTATGTGGATGACTCGAACACAGGCGCGGAGAAGACGCTTAACGTGGGCAGCGGCACTGTGGTGATCAAGAGCTCGTTCGTGCCCGAGGAGAAGGAGGGGTACGTTAGCGGCGGGAGCAAGGGGCCCAGCCTGAGCGTGACGGACAGCCCGAAGAGCGTAAGGAAAAGCTTTCTTGGCGGGGGGAAAAGGGTCCCCTCAAGCAGCCGGGAAGGATCATCTTCATAGGTGGAAGGAGAGGATCCAAAGGCTGAAGAGAAAGAGAGAAGAAAGGGGGCGGAGCGGAAAGCTTCAGGGTGGTCCATTTATTCCTTGAAATAGATGTGTATAGCTTTTTTCTTTTTTTTTTTTTATGGGCCGTCCTCGGTTTTTACTACTTGGTAGTTGGTTTGGTAATGATCAGGTTTATTCAACGAATCGCGTATCTTTCGGACTTGCCCCTGTTCTTGGGCTGTTCTCCGTTCTTCGTGTACTCCGTAACGTTACTTACAGTTTGCCCCTGACATGTATTGGGCAGCGGCTGGTTGGCCAGTTGGTACCTAAACCTTTGGAACGGCGATCTGCTTGCTAACTCGGGGATTGTTTATTTGGACACACAACCTGATGTCAAATGTGTAGCAACTTCCTAGCCTCGGCACTATCCACTGTCCACGGCAGCCGCTGCGCCCCATGGGAGAGAGAGGTGTGCAGAAAACGGCTAGTCAGTTGGCTGCCAAGGCTCAGGTCATGGTAGCGTTCCTCTTTCACTTACGCATACTCTGCTGGATCCCATTCAGACGTCTTACTCTTGCACTTACAGCACTCAGATCGCCACTTGATGCAACGCTTCGCCTTCAACACTTTTAAACACATTCTCGGGGTTCCAACAACACACAAGCTTCAATACATCCCACATCCCTCACCATCTAGCGGCCGACAAGGATACTAGTAACCCGTACTCTAGCTTGCTCCCCGTTGTTTCATTTTGTTTCAGGAACTGTCAACGTCAATCTATCTTCAAGAGCGCAAATGAATACGACCGGAATACCTACCCGCCACAATGCCACCGTCGGTGCCATGGCGGCTCGTGTCCGTCAGTTTGCCGCCACTCACACACCCTTCCGGGTCTACCATGGCTCAAGCAACAGCACGCGGCGGTCAGATCGCCACGAGGACAACATCATCGACACGAGCAAACTGGACCAGGTTTTGAGGGTTGATCCTGTTAGGAAAACGGCACTTGTGGAGCCGAATGTGTCCATGGACAAACTAATCGATATCACCGCGCATTACGGGCTGGTTCCGCGCGTGGTGATGGGGGTCCCGGGGATCACTGTTGGGGGAGGTTTCTCGGGCACGTCGTGGGAAAGCAGCTCGTTCAAGTGGGGCCCTTTCGATGCAACTGTGAACTGGATCGAGATCATCCTGCCGGATGGGACGGTTCAGATGGCGAGCAAGACGGAGAAGCCGGACTTGTTCTGGGGAGCGGCGAGCGCGTTTGGCACGATGGGGATTGTGACGCTCTTGGAGGTGCAGCTCATGAATGCGAAGAGATATGTCGAGTTGACATACCGTCGGGAGGGGGACTTTGGGCAGGTTGTTGAGACTCTACTGGACCAGACTGCCCTCGGCACGTCCAACGACTATGTGGACGCCATCGTTTTTGCGAAGGACTCGACGCTCATCTGTACTGGTCAACTAACGGACGCTCTGCCGAGGGGTGCCGTCCCCCAACGCTTCCTGCGGGCTAGAGACCCGTGGTTCTATATTCATGCAGAACGGATCGAGAAGCAATTGAGGAGAAGCCCTCCGAACACAAAACTCAGAGACTATGTTCCCTTGGTCGACTACCTCTTCCGATACGACCGTGGAAGTTTTTGGACAGCACGTTATGTGTTCCAGTACTTTTTAACCCCCCTCAACAGATATACACGTTTCGTCCTCGACCCCCTGGTGCGTACCAGAGTCGCATCCCGCACGTTACACCATTCTGGGCTACATGACACCCACATTGTCCAGGACGTCGGCATTCCGGTTCCGAGAGCCGAAGAGTTCGTGGAGTGGGTGGACGCAAATCTTCACATATATCCCCTTTGGCTATGTCCAGTCTTCGTTCGCCGTCTGGAGAGGAACTCCCAGTACGGGTTACACGCGGATTTTGGAGCACCGGACGGACCGGACATGTACCTGAACTTTGGTATTTGGGGTCCAGCATCGTCCAGTCAAGGCGACGCGTGAGTTATCCTAGTCCCATTTCCTTCCCCCCCCGCCAAAAAAAACTCCCCCCTTCTTCGCTCCAGAATTTCATAGCTAACCCCACTATGAAAAAGTTTACGCAAAAACAGAGCTCTTGAGCAAGAAGTCGCGCGTCTGGGCGGTAAAAAGTGGCTCTATTCTCATGTCTACTATCGGGAGGATGAGTTCTGGGAGCAGTACGATCGCAGAGCCTACGACCGGGTACGGCGCAGATATGGCGCCGACTACTTGCCGAGCGTGTATGAGAAAGTGAGACTAGACAGTGAAGCTGAAGATGCAGCGACACGGGTGACGTGGATAGCCTGGTTGTTTGCGATTATCTGGACCATCTGGCCGCTAAGAGGACTGCTCGCGCTGATTCGAGCCGTGCTCGGAAGGGATAACTTGCTGCAACAAAGGCATAACGGACTGCGTAGGCTGATAGGATCAGAGTAGGGACGCTAATACAGAATCGTCGAAGTAGTATATGAATTATCTAGTAGAACGGAAATGGAATTCCTAATGGCTAATGCACTCGCACTTGGATCTGCGCCTTCGCGATGAGAAATGGACATTGAGAGAGGCATCTAGGGTCAAGTCGATCTCACGGCGATGACGGATGAGGTATCGAAAAGCATACCTAGGCAATTGGCCAATGAAACGCTCACATCCCGTGTATGATGGAGACGACAGGCTCGCGGTTCGTGAAACGCCCCACATTCGATACATAACCCCACAGCCCCACACCCCGGCTGGAGCTCCACAACCTTAGCGTGTCCATTGGGACAGGGGCGCGACAGGGGTGGACAGGAGCTTTCGAGCTGCGAACTGCAGTTTCCCAAATACACTTTCACTCCCGCTTCCTCAAAATCTTTTTTTTTTTTTTTCCTCGACAAACATTCACCATCGCCAGTCCTCGAGCTGATCATCCCATCGACTGTGGCATGCTGGAACATAAGTCGCGTCGAAAATATCGCAGTTGAATCAGCAACCGATACCCCGACCAAGCAACCACCACTGACACCCATTGTCTGATCCGGCGCAAGCAGCCCACACGGGCCGCGGCGCCATCGCGAGAGAAAGACTCGAACTTGAGCATCAACAACGACCAAACTCTCCGATAATGGACCAATCCGACATCCCCGCGCTTCTGGCGCGCCTTGCGTCCGACGAGGATGCCTCTCGCAAGATGGCCGTCTTCAAGCTGCAGTCGTCTATCAACGATCCCGCCTTCGCTGACGTCTTCATCTCCTCCGGCGGCCTAGCCCTTCTGCGTCGTCTGATCATGACCACGTCCGGCAACACCCTCGCTTACTCGCTGCAGAGCCTGACCCGTCTGCTCGAGGTCGACATGGGCTGGGAGATCTTCGAGGGTGCCGGGTCGGGCGAGCTTGTCGAGCGGGTCGTCGAACTCATCGTCACTAACCCGCTGGTCAACATCCTTCGCGGTGCCATGTCCATCCTCGTCTCCCTCGTCAGCAGATCCCAATCTGTGCCGCCACCGCCGGCTCCGCCGCCTGTGTTTCCCTCTGACCCGGCTGGGAATGGCTCGCGGACTGCCCCGTCGGCTGGTGCTATCCGCACCCCTGGTACATACGGCTTCCGTGCGCTCAAGCCTGCCGTCGCGGTCTACCCGCAGTTCTTTGAACTGGTCATCCAGCAGCTGCAGAGCGCCGACCATGCGCTGTGCGCAAATGCTTTGATGCTGGTCAATGCTCTGATACGCGACGCTGTGTCAGGCGACGGAGGCTATGGGGGAACCACCAACAACGTGGCAGGTGCACATGGAGGCAAGGCCCCCGGCGGTAGCAGCAGCGCAGGTGAAGAATGGAGCAAGTTCATCAAGAAGTTGCAGGACCTAGGGCTGATTCGCGCGGTGTACAATCTGCTGCAGAGCTCAGCTCTCCAGGACCTGGCTGCGCCGCTGCTGGAGTTTCAGAACCTTACTAAGATCCTACTGCGGAAGTGGAGGGAGGTCAGGGTTGATTTGGAGAGGCCTGAGCATAGACGGGCGCTGAAGGGTCTCCATCTGGCTAGTGCGCCGGATAGGAGGCATGCGAACGGCGTTGTGGCTTCCTTGACTACCACACCGACTACGTCGAATACGACGCTTGCGCCGCCTCCTACTTCTGCCGGGGAGGATGATGCGACGAAAAAGAGCAGCAGGAGGCATAATCCCGAGAAGTGGCGTCGGCTGGGGTTCGAGACGGAGTCGCCTGCATCGGAGTTCGAGACGGCCGGGTTCCTGGGCATGATGGATTTGACCGACTTTGTGAGGAAAAACGAGGATGGGTTTCAGAAGTTGCTGTTGGAGCAGTCTACACGCCCATTGAACGAGCGGTGTCCGATCGCGAGAGCCAGTCTGGCAGTTACCATGATTTTGTACGAGCATTTCGAAGTCGACAAGCCCGAACCGGAGGATATCCGCGGATTCCTAGCCCTCAGCGACCCCAAGTCCTACGACAAATTGTTCCGCCCGCTGCTGCTGCAATGGTCACGGCTGCACACGGCTGGCCTACAAGCATTCTTCCGCCTATGGAAAGCAACCAACGCGACGCGCGACGACTTCGACAAGGTCGCCGACCTCGTCCGCGTGTTGATTGAGCAGGTCGTCGGGCAAGCCAGTCGCACAAAGGACGTGCTCGAAGTCGAGGACGAGCTGCAAGAGTACGACGCGCCGCGGTTGCGGCAGCTGCAGATGGAAATGCTTGAGAACGCCTTCGAGGACCAGTGGGGTCCGCACCTGTACCAGGTGCGCGAGGAGCTCAAGCACGAGGCGCTCCAGTTTGTCAAGGAGCAGCGCATACGGTGCCTGCTGCAAGGTAGCTGGTTTACGAAACCACAGCCGCCAGCGCGCGCCACAGACGGCAACAATGGGCAGCAGAAGAGGCGGCTGTACCAGCCGTGGCGATTCGCAAAGTTATCACATAATCGCCGGTATCTGCACTATGCCGATTTCCCCGAGAAACTGCCATATGATCCTGGCTTGGATGTGCTCACGGAGAAGATCGATCTGGGGACTATAAGTAGTGTTGTATCCAACGTTTCTGCTCCGGGCTCCGAGCCGGATGTCGATGTTAACGGCGTCGAGTCTGTCGCGAGCACGCGCCGTTCCGACGGCACCATGTCCATCAAGCCGACGACCAAGATCACCATCTACAGCTTCGTCGACCCATCCAATCCCTCCTCGACTGACGGCGCTGCCAACGGAGATGTTGTCGCGACAGGTGGAAAGGAGCATCCCGTGCTCACGCTCTACCCGACCAGCCATAGTCTGGCGTCGGAGTGGCTTGACGGGCTGCTCATGCTTTTGAACCAGGCGCCCATCACGGCCGAGACGAATAAGTTGGTCTCGCTGGTGAGCGAGTATGGTTTGCGCATCCGACTGCTGAATGTGAGATTAGAGAATATGTATGGCACCGAGCAGCGCGAGGGCGTTGGCATCGTGCCCAGTCGGGAGGGCCTGGATGAGGATTACTTCTATGAGATTTAGTCCCTTTATTTTTAGCGCAGTGTTGGCTTTCACTTCATTCATTCATCCTTTGTTTTCTGCGCTAGCGATCCTGCTTCGCACTGTTTCCTCTTGTATACCCATTTTATACCCAATGCTTTATCAACACTGCTTTGTTGGGTTATTAGATGTACCTGTGTGTATGCATGTATAGGGGACTTGTTATAGTCTTGCCTTTTTTTTTTTTTTTTTTTT
>Ga0065720_1004057_pt1 | contig 28116 bp, 22 predicted proteins | sample Thericmetagenome_FD_59107 | JGI IMG/M metagenome (GOLD analysis project Ga0065720, IMG submission 59107) | Thermophilic microbial communities from the Joint Bioenergy Institute, California, USA of rice/straw/compost enrichment - eDNA_2 v2... | ecosystem: Engineered > Solid waste > Grass >... | reverse complement strand
TTCGCCAATTTCTCTATGACGCTGAGGAGGTTCGCCGAGCTCGGCGTCGACGTGCAGATCACCGAGTTGGACGTCAGCCCGTACATTCGGCGACGCCGCTCACGCCCGCCAGCGTGGGCGGCGCCGCCCCGCCGCCGATTCGCGGGACCGCTAGTCCCAGATCGGGAAGTGGCCGCGGCGCCAGTACCAGTGGCGGCCAGCCTTGAGGTGGTCGACGACTGCGCGTTCGAGCACCGTGCGCTGCGGCAACTTGTCGAGCGGCGTGGTCAGGGTGCGGAAGACGAACCGCAGCACCTCCACGTCGCCATCCAGTCCCTCCGGCTCCTCGTAGGGCTCCAGCTCGAACCTCTGCTGAAACCTGACGATGTTGGAATCCTCCGGCAGGTATTCCCGCAACTGCGGGTCCAGCAGCCACGAGCCGCAGGTGAACTCCGTGTAGTGCTCGTCGGGAAAGTGTCGGGGGAAGAAGGCCCGGGCCTGCTCCAGCGACGCGGTGACCGCCTCCGGCGTCAATGGTCCGGATTCGGGAATGTGCAGGCCGAGGCCGGTCCCGCCGCTGCGGTGGTACTGCAGCCGGCCCAGCTCGTAGAGGCCGCCGCGTACGTGCAGCGTCAACCAGGCTTGCATGATCGGCCAGCCCTCGCCGTTCATCCGCCGGTCGATGGCGAGGTTGCGACCCAGGTCCGCGAGAGTCGTCCACGACACGGTCTCCGGAACACCGTGGGCACGGTGGTACTCCAGGACCACACCGATCAGGGCCAGGTACACGTATACATAGAGATGCCGCCACGCTGGGCCCCGGTCGCGGGGCAGCTCCGGCCCGGGCACCAGCCATTCGTAGCCGCCGAGGTCGGCGTGGACCAGGGCGGTCGAGCGGTCGAGCAGCCAGCGCAGCTCCGGCGTCCACAGTGGTGAGTCAGGGTCGGGCCAGCCCGCCAGGATCTCTTCGGCGTCCGCGGGTGGCACGCCGAGCCGGTCCAGGATGGCGGGCGCGTCCGCCCTGGCGGGCAGCGGAGCCGACGGGTGGTCGCCGGCCAGCCGATGCACACGGTCGACATCCTCGACGGCTACCCCGAGCCGGGCGGCGACGTCAGCCAGATTCACGAGGTCATCCAAGCCCACGGGCCGACCCTACCGGCTGGGTGCGGGAGGCATCTACACCCGTCGCCGTGACTCCATGCCCGCTGGCCAGCGGGTCGGGCGTCGGCCGCGCCGCCACGGCCGGGCCGGGAGCGGGAGGTCGACGACCCGAATGGGCTCCAGGTTGACGGCCGCGCCCCGGAGATCGCCGACGATGTCCGAGGAGACCAGGGGGTCCTCCGGCCGCCACCATGGCCGTCCGGCCGCCATCATGGCCGTCCGGCCGTACCCCGGCCGTCCAGCACTACTCTGCCAGGCTCGCCCGGCGCCGGTGGGCGAGCCTGGCCAACGGGAGGAGAAGGCGGACGCCGTCAGCCACCCGGAGTGACGAACGCGGCCGGCGGACGGGGCGCCGACGCCGACGCGGCGGTACAACGGGGATAGCCACAGAAGCCAGCAGCCCACCGAAAGCCAGCAGCACCGCTGACCCGGCCGTCGCGTCGAAGGGAACCCCGATGGCCGTACGCACACACCTGCGCCTGCTCCGGCCGTCGGACCTGCTCTGCCTCGACTTCGAGTTGGTCAACCTCGAGGTCGCCCCGGACGGGTCGCGGCTGGTGCGGGCCGATCCGACCGCGGGCGCGCTCATCATCGTCCACTTTCCACCCCAGAGCATCGCCGAGCCGACGTTCACCGGCATGCCACCGGCCCCGCCCATCGCCACGGTGATGGCCGGACCCAGCCGGCTGGTGTTCACAGTGGACGACGATTCGATTCCCCTGACCACGACCAGCCTGCTCGACTGGGCCCGCTGGACACCGGTGCTGGCGCCGACGGCGCTGCCGCGCGGAACCCCGGCCTCGCCTGCGGGCCCCGCCCCCACGCCGCCGACCGGGGAACAGACCGCGATCGAGGTCCCGTGGCGACTCATCGTGTCGCCGGATGCCGGCGGACGGTGGCACACCGACACGGCGGCGGCGTCGAGTCCCTACACGCAACTCTGGAGCGCGGTGCTGCACCCGGCCGGGTCCGCCGGTCCCGGCGTGGCTCCGGCCGACCTGCGCGCGGTGGGCAGTCTCGACGGACCCGAGCCCTTCGCGACGTCCCTGACGGCCCGGGACCGTCGGGAGCTCGTGCAGCGCACCGCCAACTTCCGCCGGCCAGGGCCGGCCGACCCGCACTGTCCGGAGCCGATCGTGGCCCGGCGCCTCGAGCTGACCGCGCTGGGGGCGATCATCGAGTTCGAGGGTGGCTGGAATTCGGGTGGTTGGGCGGGGGTGGCGGGCACGGAGTGCAATTCCGCGCAGCGTGCCGGAGCGGAATCTGCGAGTAACGGGCCATGGGCGGCCCCCGACCCGCCGATCGGCCTGCGTCAGTACCGGCACCGGGGTGCGCTGGGCCGCGACGATCTCGTCCAGACCGTGGAGGTCGGGTGGCTGTGCGGCACGGGGCATCGGGCCGTGTGCGTGACCACGATGCACCGGCGGCCGGACCGGCCCCAGGTGGTCGGCCACTCTCCGGCGGGCGGTGCCCTGTTCACCAGCACCGGCTACCTGACCCGGACCACCGAGGTGGTCGTCCAGCAGCCCGACATGGACTACCAGCCTCTGGCCAGGGCCTTCGCCCATCAGGGCCGCGAGCTTCCGCTGACCTCGATCCGGTTGACCACCACGGTCGCGCGGGTGGCGGCCCTTCCGGCGGGTGAGCCCGCCTGGCTGTGCCACCCGGACGGTACGCCGCTGGTGTTCCAGGCCATCGGCACGGACGTCGCCGGTCGCACCGTCCACTTTGCCCTGCCGCTCATGTTCGTGCCGGAGCGATGCATAGCGGACGACCAGTTGATACGGGCGCGGTTCGCGAATCCGCCACCCCACCTGGCCGACGCCCACCGCATCGACCTGGCCGGGCAGCCGGTCACGGTCGCGGCCCCGGGCCCGGTCGCCGACGCCACCGTCCTGACGGTTTCCTCGCTCACGTACGACATCGAGCAACCTGTCGGTCCGGCCAACCCGGATCCCGCGCACGCCATGAGGCCGGACGCGGCGCCGTCGAGCTACGTCCCCCGGTTCCTGATGCGGGTCGCCTCGCTGCGCGCGGCCAGTCCGGCGGTCGTCGACCTGGTCGGGGATCCGGCCCCGGTCGATCTCACGTGGGATCCGACGTACCTGACCGCGGGCTTCGCCCAGAATCCCGCGCAGACGTTCGTGCGTTTCGCGCGCACCGTGCCGTTGGCGCTGGCTGGCCAGCGAGGTGGAGCAGTGGCCAGCCTCGATCTATCCGTCGCGGCGCTCTCCCGCACGCTCGGCCCGGTCGCCGCGCCGGAACAGCTCCAGCAGGGCATCGTCGACCTGTCGGCCTTCGCGGCCACGAAGCTGCTCGGCGTCATTCCCCTGACGGAGGTGCTGCCGCTGGCGGCGCCGGCCTTCGACGCGGTCGCCGCGAGCGGGCCGCCGACGCCGGCCCAACTCGACGACCCCGGCTTCACCGTGCATCCACCGCGCCTGACGACCCGCCGCGACCCCGACGGGTCAGCGGTGCCGGACACGGTCGAGACCCGGTTCCTCTGGAAGCCGCCGCTGCGCCCGGAGGCCGGGTTCGGCCCGTTCACGCTGAACCTGGCCGGGGCCGACCTGGTGCTCGACGTGACGGTGCGGCGGACGCGGACCGGGTCGGCGCGCACGAGCGCGGTCGGGCGGCTGCGCCACCTGACGCTCACCTTCGCCGACGCGCTGGCCGTCCGCATCGCGGCCCTGACGTTCCGCGCCGAGTCGGGGCGCAAGGTCGAGTTCGGCGCGAGCGGGGTCGAGCTCGGGTTCGAGGGTCCGCTCGCGTTCGTCGGTACGCTGCGGTCGGTCCTGCCCGCGGACGGCTTCGACGACCCGCCGTTCGTGACCGCCGACGCGCAGGGCGTGGTCGCCGGGTACACGCTCGGGGTTCCCAGCCTGGCGGTGGGTGTCTTCAGCATCCAGAACATCGCGGTCAGCGCGGCGCTGTCCATCCCGTTCACGGACCGCCCGGCCGGCGCCCGGTTCGGGATAGCGGAGCGGCACAAGCCGTTCCTGGTCACGGTCAGCCTGTTCGGCGGGGGCGGGTTCTTCGCCCTCGGGGTCAGCGCGGCCGGGCTGGAGACGGTCGAGGCGTCGCTGGAGTTCGGCGGCGCCGTCAGTTTGAACCTCGGCGTCGCCTCCGGTGGCGTCGAGCTGATGGCCGGTATCTACTTTGGACTTCGAGGTACGTCGATCGAACTGACCGGGTACCTGCGGTGCAGCGGTGCGCTGACGGTGCTCGGTCTGGTCTCGCTGTCCGTGCAGTTCCACCTCGGCCTGACCTACCGGAAGAAGGAGCCGCGGGGGAGCGAGGTCTGGGGCCAGGCCAGCCTGACCGTCAGCGTCGCCGTCGCGTTCTTCAGCACGTCGGTCACGCTCGCGGTCGAGCGCCGGTTCGCCGGATCCGGCGGGGATCCGTCCTTTGCCGACACGGTCACGCCCAGCCAATGGGCCCGATACCTGCAGGCGTTCGCGTGATGCGGCACCAGATCGTCCAGTGGATCCTGCTGCCCAACGGGCTCACCGAGGACGGTCACCTCGCCGCCTCGGTGTTCATCGCGCCCCGCCTGCGACCGAGTGAGGCCGCGACGCTGGCCGACTTTCCCGACTTCGTCGACTGGCCCGCCATCCTGGCCGGGTTGGAGTTGGAGATCGTACGCCCGGACGGCCGCCGCGAGGCCCCGCTGGACATGTCCGTGGCCGCCTCCAGCGCTTGGTGGGCCGCGCTGTTCCCGGCGACCACCACGGTCCGGCCGTTCGTGTTCGACGACCGGGCGGACCGTCCGCTGGTCAGCTATCCCGTGGCGGAGGTTCTGGCCCACCTGCGCGACCGGTGGGCCACGCTCGCGTTCCGGGCGCGCGACGACCTGCCGGTGACGAGCCGGCACGCCGCACCCATCGACGGATCGTCGCTGCCGCCGGAGACCGAGCAACTGTTCACGCTTGTCGATCACTTCGCCGAGATCCGCCGGGCGCTCTCCCGTGACCTGCTCGAGGGGGTCGCGGACGCGGCCGAGTTCTCCCGCCGGCTGCGGGCGAGGTGGGACGACGCCGCCCGGCAGGCGCGGGAACGGCGCACCCACCCCGGCGCCGCGCCCCACCCGCCGATCCGGCCGTTCGGCTCGGGTGGCTCACCCGCGGACGCCCTCTACGCCCTGATCGGGTTCCACGCCCGGCCGTCCCACGAGGAGCCGAAGCCGTTCCCCGCCACCGTGCCGCAGACCCGCGACGAACTCGCCCAGGCGTACGACTTCCACCACTACTTGTCCATTGTGGGCGATCATCCGGTGCTGCTGCGCCACCTCGGCCTCGTGATCGACCTGCAGATCCGGGCCGACTTCGTCCCGCTGACCGCCGACGGCGACCCGCCGGTCCGCCTGCGGGTCGACGTCCGGCGGCGCTCGGCCTTCCCGCCGCGGCACGACGACCCCACGGCCGGCACGTGGCACGTCGACGTCACGCCGGCCACCTTGTGCCGTTTCACCACCATCGACGGGCAAGCATTCTTCTCCGCCGTCGGGCGCTCGGCCCGGAACGACCACGCGTACGGTTTCCTCCGCCTGGATCCCGCGCGCTACAGCGTGACCACGGTCGACGTGGACGGCTTGGCGCTCAAGGCCCTCAACCTCGGCACGACCCTGCAACGGCAGGAGGACCACGAGCGGCGGCCCGTCGAGGAGCCCGGGCGCGAGGGTGTGCCGACGGTGCGCTCGGCCGGCCTGGCGCTGGTCGACGCGGCCCGGGCCGACGCCCTGCACGAGGACTTCTACGCCGCCCGCGCGGCCAACGACGCCCTGACCGGCGACCCGGACCACCCGCGCGACCTCGGGGCGGAGGATCTCGTCCGCGGTTACCGGCTCGACGTGCTCACCGGGGGGCAGTGGCGTTCCCTGCACCATCGCACCGTGACCTACCGGGCCATCCGGCGTCCGGGCGTCGTCCTCGAGGTCACCGACGAGGGTCACGTGCAGCTCGGCCTCACCGCCGAGGCGGACCGGCCGGGCGCGCCGGCCGACCCCGATCGCCCGATGTACGTCCACGAGGCGCTTGTCACCTGGGATGGCTGGAGCCTGGCGGTGCCCAGGCCCGGGGAGGCCATCCCCCACGATCCGGCCGGACCACCGGGGGTCGGCGACCTGACCGACCTGCAGCTGGAGATCGCCACCACGCCGCCACCGGCGACGTTGCCCCGGCTGCGGTTCGGAGCCGACTACCGGCTGCGGGTCCGCACCGTCGACCTGGCGGGCAACGCCCATGCGCCCGCCACGGCCGACCATCTCCTGTGGACATTGGAGGGGACGAGGGGCCCCGACTACGTCTGCGCGGCGCCGGCCGAGCCGCTGCGGTACCACCGGTTCGAGCCGGTGCCGCCACCCGAGCTGGTGCCCCGGTGGCCGTTCGGTCCGGGCGAGGGCCTGGAACGGCTGGTGATCCGCAGCGCACCCGGGATGTCCGCTCAGGAGTACGCCGATGCCAGCCAGGCGGCCGAGGCGGAGTCGCTGCGCTTCCGCGCCGTCAGCGAACGGCATGTGGCGCCGCCGAAGGCCGCGCTGGCGCTGGTGGAGGCCCACGGCCGACTGGACGACGCGATCGAGGCGGTGCGGGGCCTCGACCCGGCCGCGGCGGCGTCGGCGGCCCAGGCGTGGTACGCCATCGCCGCCCGGGAGAACGGAAGCTTCCGCCAGACGCCGGGCGCCCGCGTCGTCCCCCTTGACGACCATCGCACCCCCGAGCAGGGGTACGTCTGCCTGGACCGGGACGAGGTCGAGCTGCCCTACCTGCCCGACCCACTCGCCGCCGGAGTCAAGGTACGGCTTCAGTTCGAGTCGGGCGAGCACGTGATCGACGTGCGCTTCCCGGACGGCGGTGACTGGTACCAGCTCCGTCCGCTCCGCCTCCAGTTGGCCGAGGGCGAGGACTGCGTCCACTACGACGCGGCACAGCGCCTGCTGAGGGTGACCCTGCCCCCGGGCCGCACGGCCCGGCTTCGGCTGTCGAGCCTCCTGGACCCGGACACCGATCCCGACCTGTTCGGGATCGTCGACTGGTGCCGCCAGGAACTGACGAGCGACCAGGCCGAGGCCGTCGTCGAGACCGTGATGGACAGCGCGCACTGGATGGTCACGCCCTGGCGTGATCTGGTGCTCGTCCACGCCACTCAGCGGCCCCGGTCCGCGCCGTCGCTGGAGCTCGCGGACCAACTCTCCGCCTTCCCCGGCCAGGCCGTGCTGGCCCGCCGGCCGGGCGCGACGGCCGCCTACGTGCAGGGCCGGATCCTCTTCGATGTTCCCTCGACGGGCCAGATCGGGTTGGAGGCGAGCTGGGAGGAGTGTGTCGACGATCCGGAGCAAACCCCCGACCGGGGCGCCACGGTGTACCCGGTCCGGGAGCAGGTCTTCTCCCTGGCGGTGCCGGAGCCGTTCGGCACCCCGTGGCAACCGGAGGTGGCGCCGTTCCTGACACCGCTCGAGGGGGAGGGTGTGGCCTTCAACACCCGCGGGCCCGAGGGCGAGACGCCGGAGCAGTACCGCCGGCGTCTGCGTGACCACGCCGCGGAACCCGGCCTGACGACTCGCGAGCGGCGCCGCCGGGAGGCCGCGGCCGCCCAGCTGGAGCAGTTGCGGCCGCACGAGTTCGGCGATACGCGGTACCGCCGCGTCACCTACACGCCGGTGGCGGCCACCCGCTTCCGCGAATACTTCGATCCAGCTATGCCCAGTGCGGAGGGGTCGGCGGTGGGCCGGCCGTGCACGGTCGACGTGCTCAGCAGCGCGCCGCCGGCGAAGCCCGTGGTCCTGCAGGTGCTGCCCCTGCTCGCGTACGAACAGAACCGGTCCGGCGACGTGACCGTCAGCCGCCGCGACGGCGTGGGACTGCGGGTCTGGTTGGCTCGGCCCTGGTTCTCCTCCGGCGCCGGTGAGCGGCTGGCCGTGGTGTGCGAGCGCGGCGGCCCGCTCACCGACCGGGACGAGCTGGACCGCGCGATCACCGCGATCCTCGGTGATCCGGCCCACGGGTCGGCGCTGCCCCGTCCGCTGATGGCGGAATCGTTTCGCAACGCCCAGCAGTGGGTCCCCAACGTCCCGCTCGGGAACGATGCAAGACGCGACATCGCCGTCTATACGCCGATCTGGGACGGCCGACGCCGGGCCTGGTACTGCGACCTGCAGTTCGACACCGGCGAGGCGTACTTCCCGTTCGTACGCCTCGGGCTGGCCCGCTATCAGCCGAATTCGCTGCCCGGCTGCCAGCTGTCCGCGCTGACACCCACGATCTTCATTCAGACGCTGCCGGACCGGACTCTGACGTGCACCCACGAACCGAATCAGGTCACTGTCTCGCTCACCGGACCCGCACCCATCGCACGGGCAGACGCCGACGGTGGGGTACGGGCCGGCGGCAACGAGGTGGTCGCCGTCGTCGAGGTCCAGCCCGAGGCGTACGCCGACCCGTGGGTCGGCTGGACTCCGTACGGTCCGGAGATCGCCCTCGCCGGCCCGCCCGAGCCGGCGACGACCGCCACCTACCACGGTCAGGTGCCCACGCCCGACGTCCCGGGCTGCCGCCGCCGGCTCGTGGTCCGCGAGTATGAACGCCATCCCACCGACGACCGCACGGCCGGATCCGCCGCCGGCCTGGTCATGGCCCGCCGGCTCGTGCACGCCGACGTCGTCCCGTTGGATTCGGTTGTGATCCGGGTGCAGCCGTAAGCCGCAGCGCGGGTACCCCAGCTGGTTACGTCCGGTCTTCCGGACGCTTCACTTCCCAGCCTGCGCTCGACGGCGCCACGGCCAGGCGGCGCCGGACACTCCACTGTGGTGTCTCGCTCGTGACCGTGGCGTGCGCCTGGCGTCGCGGATGTCGGCCGCGCGGTAGATCCGGTAGCCGGTGCGCGGGTCGCGGTGCGGCTGGACCAGGTCGGCGCGTTCCCATTTGCGCAGCGTGGCCGGACGGACCCGAGCCGTCGGGCCAGCGGGCCCACGAACGTCTCGCCGCGCTCCGGCGGCCCGGGCTCGAGGTCGGCGAGCGGTGGAGCGCCGGGGCGATCGTGGCCGCCCACCTGGGCGACACGTCCGCCGTGCTGGCCACGGCGGTCGGCACGATCCGCCACCGGGGCGTGGACATCCCGCCGGCCGACACCATCGAAGGCCACCTGTACGCGCTGCCGGGCGAGCGGTACGTCGTCGACGCCCGCCGGCTGGCGGTGGCCCTGGCCGACGCCCCGCTCACCCCGCGCGTGTCGGCCTGGTTCGGCTACGCCCCGCTCGACCCGGCCCACCTGGCTGGCTACGACGGGCTCGTCTTCCTCAAGGACGTCCCGGCCAGCCAGCCGTGACCTGGACGTACGAGTCGGGTTGCGAGGTTTCTGACCCTCCCGTGGTGGACGGGGCAGTCAAGCCCCGTCCACCGGGTGTGGGAGTGGAAGGAGGTCAGGTCGTCACGTTGCGGAACAGGATGCTGGCCAGGCCCAGGGCGAGCACGATGTTCGCGATGGTGGCGGCGCCGAAGACGACGATCGGACGCCAACCGGCCTGCCGCAGCGCCTTGACGCGGAACTCCAGACCGATGCTCACGAACGCGAGGATGAGGAACAGCGTCCGGAGGTTGTTCAGCGTCGCGATGTTGTCCTTCGCTCCCTCCCAGCCGGAGGTCGCGTACCAGGTGCCGATCGCCGAGGCGGCGATGAAGCCGAGGACGAACTTCGGGAACCGCCGCCACAGCTCGATCAGGCCCGGCTTGCTCGGCGCGGCGTCGGTCGTGCCACCCTCCACTGTGGCCGACGCCGTCCCGGCCGAGGCCGCCGCCGGCTTGGCGACCCGGAACGCGAAGTAGGCGGTCAGCGCGACCGCGACCACGCCGATGAGCGCGTTCTGGGTCGTCTTGACGATCGTGGCGATCTGCAGGGCATCCTCGCCCACGATCGCCCCGGCCGCCGCCACGGCCGCGGTCGTGTCGATGTTGCCGCCGATCCACGCGCCCGCGACCACGTCGCGCAGGTTCAGCACGTCGGCCAGCCACGGCAGCAGGAAGATCGACGGCAGCGCGAAGACGATGACCAGGCTCGCGGCGTAGGCGAGCTGCTCGCGCCGGGCCTTGACCGCGCCGGCGGCGGCGATCGCGGCGCTCACGCCGCAGATCGACACCGCGGTGCCGAGCAGGGCCCGCAGCTTTTCGTCGAGGCCGAGCTTGCCGCCGAGCCACCAGGCGAAGAAGAACACCGAGGTGATGAGGAGCAGGGCCTGGACGATGGCCGGCCCGGCCGCCTTCCAGATCACGCTGAGGTTGACGCTGATCCCGAGCAGCACCAGGCCGGTCTTGATGAAGAACTCGGTCCGGAACGCCGGGGCGAGCAGGTCGCGCACCCGCAGCGCGGACAGGATCACGTTGCCGGCTAACCCGATCGCGATGGCGTAGACCGGGTACTCGATCGACTTGGCGATCTTGCCGAACGCGGTGTCGGCCGTCCACACGGGAACGTTCTTGTCCAGGTACCGGGTGAGCGCGGCCAACCCGACGACCACGATGAGGCCGACGAGCACGCCGCCGACGTTGGTCCGGCGCGACGGGGCCGCGGGCGGGTTGGCTGCTGGTGTGTCCTGGCCGGACGGTGAGCCGTCGCCGGCTGTGCTGGTGATGGTGGACATCAGGGCACCAGTCCCTTCGGGATCAGACCCACGATCGCGGCCGCGATCAGGGCGAGTCCGACGATGGTGGCGATCCAATCCTCGAGTCCCGCGAATCGGGACTCTTCGTCCTCGTCGGCCACCGGTGGCCGCGAGGCGGGGGAGAGCGGTTCGGACATGAGGTTCCTTCCTGACTGACGGGAGCCGGCCGCAACACCGGGGCCGGTCGGAGGGACGGAGTCGGCCGGGTGCTACCGGGCCGGCGGGGGAAGGTGGACGACACGCACGTCGGCCTCGTCGGCGAGCCGGTAGCCGACGCCACGGACCGTTACCACCAGCGGCCGGTCCGGCAGCTTCGCCCGCAGCCGTCTGATGTGGACGTCGACGGTGCGCAACCCACCCCGGCTGAAGCCCCAGACGTGATGCAACAACTGCTCGCGGGTGAAGACCTGCCGCGGATGGGTCGCCAGGAACATCAGCAGATCGAACTCGATCCGAGTGAACGGCACGACCACGCCGTCGCGCCGGACCTCGCGCGCGTAGGCGAGCACCACCACGGACGACGACGGGGGTTCCGACGGCTGCGGTGGCAGCCGGACGACATCCTCCACAGTGGACGTACGTCGCCGCAGGATCCAGCGGGGTCGGTTGGGCGGCCGGTCGAGCCGGCGACGGACGGGCAGGGTGACAACGGTCATGACAGACCCTCCAGGGGTGTCGGAGGTGTGATGGGCAGCAGCGAGCCACGTCGTGGGGTCGCTGTCGGGGAGAGCCGGGCGGACGGCGGACGCGTCCGCGGCCCGGGTCAATGCGTCAACCGGTCACCGCGTCGACGCGGCCCGGAGGGGATTCACATGCAGGGACGACAGCCCGCGGCGGCCACGCGGCCATAGTCCACGTGGCGGCGTCGAGTCAGGGCCGAGTACGCATGCACGAGTATCAGGCAACCACACGCCACGCGCGCCGGTCAATGGCCTGCGGTGTATTTCCCATCAGGTGGATAGGGAATCCGGACTTACTGCAGGCCGCCCCGCACGGACGTGATGCGCTGGGTGTTGAAGCCGAGCCAGTGCATCCGGCCCACGTAGCGGGCGTGCTCGATCTTGATGCAGCGGTCCATGACGACGGTCAGGCCACCGTCCTCGGCGATCTGCGCCCCCTCGGCGTTGATGACGCCGAACTGGCACCACAGCGCGCCAGCGTTGATTGCCACCGCGTCGCGGGCGATGTCGGGCAGGGCGTCCGGCGCCCGGAATACGTTGACGATGTCCACCGGCTCGGGCACGTCGCGCAGGCTGGGGTAGCAGGTCTCGTCGAGGATCCGGGTCTCCCGGGGGTTCACCGGGATCACCCGGTAGCCGTGCCGCTTGAGGTAGTAGCCGACGAAGTAGCTGGCCCGCAGCTCGTTGCTGGACAGGCCGACGATCGCGACCGTCCGTCCGCTGTGGAGCACGCGCTGGATGGTCAGCGGGTCCTGGTAGCGCGCGAGGTCGAGGGTCATGCCGCCACCGCCTTGGCCACGTTCGCGAAGCCCTGCTCGAGGTCCCAGATCAGGTCGTCGAGCGTCTCGAGCCCGACCGACAGCCGGATGGTCCCCGGGCTGATGCCGGCCGCCCGCAGCTCGTCATCGTTGAGCTGGCGGTGGGTGGTGCTGGCGGGGTGGATGATCAGGCTCTTGGCGTCGCCCACGTTCGCCAGGTGGGACCACAGCGTCACGCCGCGGATGAGCGCCTGGCCGCCCTCGCGACCGCCGGCACAGTCGAACGAGAACACCGCCCCCGCGCCGCGCGGCAGGTACTTCTCCACGAGCGGACGGTATCGGCTGTCCGGCAGGCCGGGGTAGGTGACGTTGCTGGCCAGCTCGTGCTCGGCCAGGTACGCCGCGATGGCCCGGGCATTGGCCACGTGCCGCTCCATCCGCAGCGACAGCGTCTCCAGCCCTTGCAGGAACAGGAACGCGTTGAACGGGCTCATCGCCGCGCCGATGTCCCGCAGGGTCTCGGCCCGCAGCTTCATGAGGTACCCGTACATGCCGAAGGTCTCGTGGAACTTGAGGCCGTGGTAGGCGGGGGAGGGGTCGGCGACGACGGGGAACCGTCCGTTGGACCAGTTGAAGGTGCCGGCCTCGACCACCACCCCGCCGATGCTGGTGCCGTGGCCGCCGATGAACTTGGTCGCCGAGTGGATCACGATGTCGGCGCCCCACTCGATGGGCCGGCACAGGTACGGGCTGGCGAAGGTGTTGTCCACGATGAGCGGCACCTCGTGCTCGTGGGCGATCGCGGCCACCGTCTCGATGTCCAGGACGTTGCCGGCCGGGTTGCCGATCGTCTCGCCGAAGAAGGCCTTGGTGTTGGTGCGGACCGCCTTGCGCCACGCTTCGGGATCGTCGGGGTCGACCCAGGTGAGCTCGACGTTCATCTTGCGCAGCAGGTGCTTGAGCTGGTTGACCGTGCCGCCGTACAGCGCCCCGGAGGAGACGACGTGGTCCCCGGGCTGCAGCAGCGTGAACAGCGCGGACGCCTGGGCGGCGATGCCGCTGGCGAACGCCACCGCGCCGGCCCCGCCCTCGAGGTTGGCCACCCGCTCCTCGAACACCGCGACGGTCGGGTTCATGATGCGCGAGTACGTGTTTCCGTACTCCTGCAGGTTGAAGTAGGCCGCGGCTGACTCCGGGTCCTCGAACACGTAGCTGGTGGTCTGGAAGATCGGCACCGCGCGGGCGCCGGTGTTGGGATCCGGCCGCTGCCCGGCGTGCAGCTGCCGGGTTTCGAAGCCGAACTCGTGGGGTTGCTCGGTCATCAGGCCCTGCCTTCGGCGAGGAAGCGACGGACGATGGGGGTCTGGCGCGCCTCCTCGAGCAGGAAGCAGTCGTGCCCGTACGGCGCGTCGATCACGTGGAACTCGACCGGCTTGCCCAGCGCCCGCAGCGCCTCCGCGATCTCCTGAGAGTCGCTGGGCGGGTAGAGCCAGTCGGAGCTGAACGCGATGAGCAGTGTGCGGGCCATGACCCTTTCGAGGGCCCGGGTGAGCGACCCGCCCCCGTGCTCCCGGGCGAGGTCGAAGTACGTCAAGGCCCGCGACAGATATAGGTATGTGTTCGCGTCGAAGCGCTGGACGAACGAGGCGGCCTGGTGGCGCAGGTAGTTCTCGACCTCGAACTCGGGCTCGGTGATCGTGTAGCGGATGTCGGCCGCGTACTGCAGGCGCCGGCCGAACTTCGTGGCCAGGGCGGGCGCGGACAGGTAGGTGATGTGTCCCACCATGCGGGCAACGCCCATGCCCGCGTCGGGCGCTCGGCCGGTGCCGTAGTAGTGGCCGCCCTGCCAGGCCGGATCCCGCATGATGGACTCCCGGGCGATGGCGTTCCAGGCGACCCCCTGCGGGCCGAGGGCGTGGGTGCTGGCGATCGCCACCACGGCGTCGACCTGGTCGGGGTAGAGCACCGCCCACTCGAACGCCTGCATCCCACCCAGTGAGCCGCCGGCCACGGCCGCCAGCCGGTCGATGCCGAGGGCGTCGAGGAAGGCCCGCTGGGTCCGCACCATGTCGGCCACGGTGATCACCGGGAAGTCCGAACCGTACGGCCGGCCGGTGGCCGGGTCGATCGACGAGGGACCGGTGGTCCCCCGACAGCCGCCGAGCAGGTTCGTCGAGACCACGAAGTACCGGTCGGTGTCGAACGCCTTGCCCGGCCCGATCATGCCGTCCCACCATCCGAGACCGCGGCCGGCGGCCCCGTCGCGATCCTCGGCCCCGAATCCGTCCCGGGTGCTCTGCGCGGGCGGCGTCTTGGCGTACCCCGCGGCGTGAGCGTCGCCACTGAGCGCGTGGCAGACGAGAATGACATTGTCGCGGGCGGGGGAAAGGGTGCCGTACGTCTCGTACGCCACGCGCACCTGACTCAACTCGCGTCCGCAATCAAGCCGGATCGGTGCCGGCAGGTCGAGGTGCTGTGTCTCGACCGTGCCGACCGAGCCCGGCGCCGGTGTCGAGACCCTGGCCATGGCCGCGATCATAGCCAACGCTTGCGACCGTGTGTATTGTCAATCGCGCAAGTAGGGAATACCCCTGCAGTTCAGGGAATCCCCCCGGAGCGTTGACGGAAAGGGGCCATGACGGACATGACTACCACGGTGGATAACGGAGTCAATGTCAAGGCACTGCTTGACGCCCGCGAGGCGCTCAAGGCGGCGCCCGAGGCGGCCCAGTTCAAGTGGCGGGTGACCTCCACCTGGGACCGCGGCGTCCACACCACGGTGCGGGTCAAGGACTTCTTCGGGCTCGGGCAGGAGCAGAGCCACAAGAGCGAGTCGGTGTTCGAAGCCGACCACCCGGAGGTCTTCGCGGCCGAGGACAACGGCATCACGCCGATCGAGTACCTCCTCGTCGGTCTGGCCAGCTGCCTGACGGCCGGCATCGCCTCGGTCGCCCAGAATCGGGGCATCCAGCTGCGCTCGGTGCAGGCCACGGTCGAGGGCAGCCACGACATCCGCGGCATCCTCGGCGTGGACAGCGACGTCCGCAATGGCTACAACGACATCACCGTCACCTTCCGCATTGACGCCGACGCCTCGCGGGAGGAGATCGAGGCGCTCGTGGCCCAGTCGCAGAAGCGGTCGGCGGTCTTCGACGCGCTCAGCAACCCGACGAATGTCACTGTCCAGGTCGCCTGAGCAACTGTCCGATCGGGGGCGCGCAGTCGTGGGGAGTCCATGGGTGTCGAGAGCCTGACCACCGTCGTCATCGGCGCGGGGCACGCGGGTCTGGCCGCGAGCCATTTCCTGTCGGCCGCGTCGATCGACCACGTCGTGCTGGAGCGCGGCGAGGTCGCGAACTCCTGGCGACGGGAACGGTGGGACTCGCTGCGGCTGCTCACGCCCAACTGGTGCAGCCGGCTGCCCGGGCATCCCTACGACGGTCCGGATCCGGACGGCTACATGACGGTGGCCGAGGTGGTCGACTTCATCGATCGCTTCGCCACCGTCTGTCGCGCCCCGGTCCGCACCCACACCGCCGTCACGTCGGTGCGCCGGGTCGACGGTGGGTACCACGTCACGACGAGCCAGGGCGAGTTGCGCTGCCGGACGGTGGTGATCGCCAGCGGCGCCTGCAACCGTCCGGCGGTACCGCCGTTCGCGGACGCCGTCCCGTCCTTCATCGAGCAACTCACACCGTTCGACTACCGTGACCCGTCCCGGCTCCCGGACGGCGGGGTCCTCGTGGTGGGCGCCTCGGCCACCGGGGTCCAGCTGGCCGACGAGATCCGGCGATCGGGCCGGCCGGTGATCCTGTCCGTCGGGGAGCACGTGCGGATGCCGCGGACCTACCGCGGCCGCGACGTGCTCTGGTGGATGGACGCGGCCGGCGTGTGGGATCAGCGCCACGACGAGATCGAGGATCTCACCCGCGCCCGGCGCCTGCCCTCGCCGCAGCTCGTCGGCACCCCGGAGCGCCGGACGCTCGACCTCAACGCGCTCACCGGACAGGGGGTCGAGATCGTCGGTCGGCTGGCCGCCGTGCGCGACGGCCGGGCGCTGTTCTCCGGTGGGCTGCGCAACGTGCTCGCCCTGGCCGACCTGAAGCTGGGGCGGCTGCTCGGCACGTTCGACGAGTGGGCCACCGAGCACGGGCTGGACGACGAGGTCGCGGCCCCCGAACGTCCCGAGCCGACCCGGGCGCCCGACGCCCCGCGGTTGCACATCGACCTGAACCGGGGCGAGATACGCACAATCGTGTGGGCGACCGGCTTCCGGCCCGACTACGGGTGGCTCGACGTGCCGGTGGTGGACGCCAAGGGGCAGTTGTGCCACGACGGCGGCGTGGTCGACAGCCCCGGCCTGTACGCGTTGGGGCTCCCCGTGCTGCGGCGGCGCAAGTCCACCTTCATCCACGGCATCGAGGACGATGCCCGGGAGGTCATCGACCATCTGACCCGGTACCTGGCGGGCGCCCCGGCCTGACCCGCTGCCGGCCCGGCGGGCCGTCGGGCGTCCCGGTCAGACGGCGAACCGCGGGGCGGTTGGGCTCAGCCGGGCCGACTTGGCCGGGGCCGCCCAGGCGCCGTCGAGAACCTGGGCAATGGCGGCGGTCAGCCGCGCGACGTCGTCGGCGGCCGACACGTGCAGGGCCTCCGCCACGATCAGCACGGATCGGGTGTCGGGCCGGACCGCGGACAGCCCGCTCTGCCGGTTGCTCCAGCGCCGGGCGTGGGCCCGGCCCGCGCCGTCGGCGAAGATCACCTCACCGGGCTCCGGGTGCTCGGTCTCGCCGGAGAAGGTCACGTACGTCTCCGTGCCGGTGGCCCGGCGCACGATCAGGTGGTCGGTGACCCGGGCCGTGTCGAAGACCGCGACGGGGATGGCGAACGCCAGCGAGATGGCGTTACATACGTCGACGAGTGGATGGATGCGGGGGAGCGACCCCTCCTTGCGGAACCGTCGCAGCAGCGACCCCGCGGCGCAGCGGTACTGGGTCGGCTTGAGGCCCATGGCGGCGAAGGTCCGCCGCCACGCCTGGATCTCGGGGAACTCGGACTCGCTGCCGTCGGCGAGGCGGGCGCGGGCCATCTCCTGGTACGTGGCGACCGGTTCGTCGACCGCGGCGGTGTCGGTGATCTGCTCGGCGTACAGCACACCCGCGGCCAGCGTGGGAAAGTCGGTCCAGATCTCGGGAGAGTGCTCGAAGTACATGCGTCGTTCCTGGCGGTCGGGCGGGACGGGTCTACGCTACCGCCGCCCCGGTCCGGCGCCGGTCGACGGGTCGACCGAGCCGTCCCGGGCCGCGGCGTTGCCCGCCGGAACACCCGTGGGGTCGGTGGCCCACAGACAGAGGGGCGGTGGACGACACCCGTCCACCGCCCCTTCTGTCTCTCACCCTGTCGGAACGAAGTGACATTCGTCGAGCCGGCCGCTAGTGATCCCGAGCCATGCGCCTCAGGAGCAGCAGCAACACGCCGATGAGGAACAACCCACCCCCGGCGAGGGCAAGGGTGACCTCACGACCACCGGTGACCGGCAGCTCCGTCTGCGTGGGTTGGACGGTCGGCGACGTGGACGGTGGTTTCGTCGTCTCGGTCTTCTTGTCCGTCGGCTCTTGGGTATGCGGCGTCCTCTTCCCGCTGTCCGGCTCGGCTGAGCGCGCGACCAGAGGCAGCAGGCCGGCCGACTGGTTGCCGCCCCCGGCGGCCAGGGCGACGCCGGTCGCATCCGACACGCTGACATGCGACACGGTTACATGGTGCCCGACGGCCTCCGNGGCGANCGCGTCGGAGGACTGGGCGGTGTGGGGAGTGAGGCTGAAGGCGACAGCCACGATGATGGGCACACCCGGCCAGGATCATCGTGGTGCCTGCCTTGGGGCGAATAGCAGACATGATGTGATGCTTGAACGCTCGTCCGGCCGAGATTCCCGGTACATGGTTCTTCACCTGAAAGCGCGACGCGTCGGTCGAGGACGCGAACACGGTGGCATGACAGCGCGACCCGTCCGGGGTACGGCGGTCGCGATGTCCTCGGCGACGAGCCGGCGACCACTCGCCCAAGCGGCGGAAGGCAACCAGACATGGGAGATCATGTACGCTCAGCCGCGCGTGAGTCCGGATAGGACGGTGCGCGGCCGAGGGTCGGGCGGGCGCCGGTCCGTGATCAGCCGGCCGTGCTCAGCTGGCCGGGGCGCGGAGGGTCGCCCGAGGGTGAGAATTTCGGACCCGGCGGCTACCGTAGCGGCGTGTCGGCGTTCGATGATGCCGGGCTAGGCCCGCAGCCCATGGTCGGCCAGCAACAAGACGAGGGTCGCCCGGCTGATCGCCGAGGGCCGCATGACGCCGGCCGGGCTGGCGGTCATCGAGCAGGCCAAGGCCAACGGCATCTGGGAGATCTCCGACCGCGTCGAGCGCCTGGAGGTTCCGGACGACCTGGCCGCGGCCCTGGCCGCCCAGCCGCCGGCGGCGGCGAACTTCGCGGCGTTCCCGCCCAGCGCGCGCAAGCAGATGCTCTGGTGGGTCGCCGGGGCGCAGCGCCCCGCGACCCGAGCCTCGCGGATCGCCGCGATCGCGCAGGCCGCCGCCGAGGGTCGGCGGGCCCGGGGCTGACCGAGCGGGGCATGCGCGTGGCGATGCTCTCTCGGGCCTTCGGAGAAGTACCGGTTCGGTGGGCGAAGCGCCGGCGGCCCGGGGACGTTCGCCTCGGTCGGACGGGAAGATCGGGTTCTCGGTACCCTGTCGTCCATGGCGTCGACTCCGCTTCCGCTCGACCCGATCGAGGAGGCTGCGCGGCAGTGGCGGGAGCACGGCTGGGCGGAGGCGGTCGACGGCATGGCCGCGGTGACCTCCATCATGCGGGCGCAGGCCATCATGCTCGCCCGGGTCGACGAGGTGCTCCGCCCCCTCGACCTCACGTTCGCCCGGTACGAGCTGCTCATGCTGCTGTCGTTCACCCGGGCCGGGGCGCTGCCGATGGCGAAGGCGGGCGCGCGGCTGCAGGTCCATCCGACGAGCGTCACCAACGCGGCCGACCGGCTTGAGCGGGCCGGCCTCGTCGTCCGGCGGCCCCATCCCGAGGACGGCCGGGCGGTCCTGCTGGAGATCACCCCGGCCGGACGCAAGCTGGCCGCGGTCGCCACGGAACGGCTCAACGAGCAGGTGTTCGCCCGCCCCGGCCTGCCGCCGGCCAAGCTGCGGCAACTGGTGGCGATCCTGCGCGACCTGCGGCGCGACGCCGGGGACTTCAAGGACTGAGGCGGCGGGCGAGCAAGGGGCCGGCCGAGCCGGCCGACCCCCGACTGTCGCTCGTGCTCTTGTTGGGGCGAGCGGCGGTCGCGAGCCGACCCCGGCTGCCGCGGAAGGCTAGATGTTGCGTCGGTACTGGCCGCCGACCTCGAAGAAGGCCTCGGTGATCTGCTGCAGCGAGCAGACGCGGGCGGCGTCCATGAGCACCGCGAAGACGTTCTCGCCCGCCGTGGCCGCCTGCTTGAGCCGGGCCAGCGCGGCGGGGGCCTCGTCACGGTGGCGTTCGTGGAAGTCCCGCAGTCTGTCCAGTTGCGACTGTTTCTCCGCCTCGGTCGCCCGGGCGAGCTCGAGGTGCACCTCGACCGGGTCGGCGTCCTCGCGCCGGAACGTATTGACGCCGATGATAGGCAGGCTGCCGTCGTGCTTGCGCTGTTCGTAGAGCATCGACTCGTCCTGGATCCGGCCCCGCTGGTAGCCGGTCTCCATGGCGCCGAGGACACCGCCGCGCTCGGTGAGGCGGTCGAACTCCTCCAGTACCGCGGCCTCGACGAGGTCGGTCAGCTCATCGATGATGTAGGAGCCCTGCAGTGGGTTCTCGTTCATGGCCAGGCCCCACTCGCGGTTGATGATGATCTGGATGGCCAGGGCCCGCCGGACCGACTCGGCCGTCGGGGTGGTCACCGCCTCGTCGTAGGCGTTGGTGTGCAACGAGTTCGCGTTGTCGTAGATCGCGGCGAGCGCCTGCAGGGTGGTCCGGATGTCGTTGAAGGCCATCTCCTGCGCGTGCAGGGACCGGCCGCTGGTCTGGATGTGGTACTTGAGCTTCTGCGACCGTTCGTTGGCGCCGTACCGCTCGCGCATGGCGATGGCCCAGATGCGCCGGGCCACCCGGCCGAGCACCGAGTACTCGGGGTCCATGCCGCAGGAGAAGAAGAAGGACAGGTTGGGGGCGAAGTCGTCGATCGCCATGCCGCGGGCGAGGTACGCCTCCACGTAGGTGAATCCGTTGGCCAGCGTGAAGGCGAGCTGGCTGATCGGGTTCGCCCCGGCCTCCGCGATGTGGTATCCGGAGATCGACACCGAGTAGAAGTTGCGCACGTTGTTGGCGATGAACCATTCCTGGATGTCGGCCATCATGCGCAGGGAGAAGTCGGTGGAGAACAGGCAGGTGTTCTGGCCCTGGTCCTCCTTGAGGATGTCCGCCTGCACCGTGCCCCGGACGTTGCGCAGCACGTACGCCCGCAGCTGCTGGTACTCGTCGTCGGTCGGTTCCCGCCCGTGCTCGGCCCGGAACTTGTCGACCTGCTGGTCGATGGCGGTGTTGAAGAAGAAGGCCAGGATGGTCGGGGCCGGCCCGTTGATGGTCATCGACACCGAGGTGTTGGGGGAGACCAGGTCGAACCCGTCGTACAGGGCCTTCATGTCGTCCAATGTGGCCACCGAGACGCCGGACGTACCGATCTTGCCGTAGATGTCCGGCCGCTGGTCGGGGTCGCGCCCGTAGAGGGTGACCGAGTCGAAGGCGGTCGAGAGCCGTACGGCCGGCGCCCCTTCCGACAGGAGCTTGAACCGCCGGTTGGTCCGGAACGGGTCGCCCTCGCCCGCGAACATGCGGGCCGGGTCCTCGTCCTCGCGCCGGAACGGGAACACGCCGGCCGTGAAGGGGAAGTGCCCCGGAAGGTTCTCCCGCCGCCAGTACCGGACCAACTCGCCGTGGTCGGCGAACCGCGGCAGGGCGACGCGCGGGATCGCGGTGCCGGACAAGGTCTCCCGGGTCAGCGGCGTCCGGATCTCCCGGTCCCGGACCCGGAACACGTACTCGTCGCCCTGGTAGGACGCGACCACCTCGGGCCAGCGCTCGATCTGCTCGCGCACCCACGACGGCAGGCCGTCCCGGGCCTCGGCCAGGGCCTCGGTGATCTCCGGCAGGGGCAGTTCGGCCGCGACCGCCTCCAACCGCTGGACGCGGCGGGCCCGCTCGGCCAACTGCTCGGTCTCCCGATGGTAGGCCCGTACCGTCTCGGCAATCTCCGACAGGTAGCGCTGCCGGTTCGGCGGCAGCAGCGCCCGGAACTTCGTCGACGCCTTCACCGAGACGGGCGGAAGCTGGCCGTCGCTGGCGTTCAGGCCGGCCGCGACGAGCAGCCGCTTGAGGTAGTGGTACAGGGCGGTCACGCCGTCGTCGTTGAAGGTCGCCGCCGACGTTCCGAAGACGGGCATGTCGGCCGGCTTGCTGCCGAACGCCTCCCGGTTGCGTACCAGTTGCCGGGACACGTCGCGCAGCGCGTCCTCACCGCCGCGTCGCTCGAACTTGTTGATCGCCACCGCGTCCGCGAAGCTGAGCATATCGATCTTTTCGAGCTGGGAGGGGGCGCCGTACTCGGGCGTCATCACATACAGCGAGACATCGACGTGCTGCACGACCCCCGCGTCGCCCTGGCCGATGCCCGGGGTTTCGACGATGATCAGATCGAAGCCGGCCGCCTTGAACACGTCGAGCACCGCGGGCAGCGAGGCCGGCAGCTCGTGGCCACCCCGGGTGGCGAGCGAGCGGAAGAAGACGGTGGAACCGTCGAGGCTGTTCATGCGGATCCGGTCGCCGAGCAACGCGCCGCCACCCTTGCGCCGGGTGGGGTCGACCGCCACCACGGCCACCCGCAGCTTGTCCTGCTGGTCGACCCGCAGTCGCCGGACGAGTTCGTCGGTCAGGCTTGACTTGCCCGACCCGCCGGTGCCCGTGATGCCCAGCACCGGCACGGTCCGCCGCTGCGCCGCGGCGCGCAGCTCCTCGCGTGTCTCGGGCGGGAGCGCATCCAGCTCCGCTCCGGTCACGGCCCGGGCCACCGCCGTCCGTTCCCCGGCCAGCACCTGAGCCGCGTCGACGGGGCCGCGCTGCCACGGGTCGAAGTCGCACTCGCGAATCAGGGTGTTCACCATCCGGGCCAGCCCGAGACGCTGGCCGTCCTCCGGGGAGAAGATGGTGACTCCGTACTCCCGTAGTTCGTCGATCTCGGCCGGTACGATCACCCCGCCGCCGCCCCCGAAGACGCGGACGTGGCTTGCCCCGGCGGCGGCGAGGGAGTCGACCAGGTACTTGAAGTACTCGATGTGGCCGCCCTGGTAGGAGGAGACGGCGACGCCCTGCACGTCCTCCTCGATGGCGGCGTCGACGACCTCCTTCACCGAACGGTTGTGTCCCAGGTGGATGACCTCGGCCCCCTGGGCCTGCAGGATCCGACGCATGATGTTGATCGATGCGTCGTGCCCATCGAAGAGGCTCGACGCAGTGACGAACCGTACCGGATGCACCGGCACATGCAGAGCGCTGTCCGACGATGCCACGACGCCCCCCCTTTCCCCGGACGTCCGAGGTCCTTCACCGAGACGCCCGGGGCCCAAGATACTAGGACATCCTATGATTATGCTAGGACGTCCTAGTTGTTTCCCGTCGGTGTGCCGCCTCGGGCCGGGTGGCTGGCGGCGTTGGTCGGCGTTGCCGGGCGGCTTGGGCCAGCGCGCGCAGGAGACGTACCCGTAGGGGCCACCGGCGCGGGGCCGGAACGGGAAGCCCGAGGGCCCGGGTTGCGGTGTCGAGGCTGTCTTCGATGAGCGCGTCGTGCAGCGGGCCGAAGATCAGCGGCCAGGTCAGCCAGGCCGGCCAGCGGGGGGTCATGACGACGCTGTGGCGCAGCCGGCACTCGGTGTCGCCCTCGGCCAGCACCTCGTACTCGTGGTAGCCATCGAACCCGGCCGGGGCGTGGAAACGGAACCGGACGCGCTGGCCCGGGATGTACTCCTCCACGGTGTAACGCACCGGACCGTGCCCACCCGTCGCCCCGACGCCGAGCGGGCGGTCGAACCGCATGGCCGGCCACTGCCGCCGGGGCCACAACCGGTCCTCGGGCCCGGCCAGCGAATCGAGCAGACCTCCCGCCACAGCCGCGGGCACCGGCAGTCGCCGTTCGTGAACGTTGCGCACCAAGGCCCCAGCCTCCTCGACGAGGTGTCGTCGGCGTCGAGGCTACGGGCGCGCATCGAGATCCGCCGGGGTGCACCGGGCGGTGGCGGCGTCCGGCCGTTTCCTGCCCGGGTCTCGTACCGGACCGGACGTGGGCGCCGCTCCAGGCAGCCGCGCCGGCCAACCCCGAAGCTGGACGCGTGGGGGCACGCCACTACGGAGGGTAACCGACGTCCGGTCAGGGCTCGCCGCGGTGTTTGGACGCTTTGCTCTGCTGAGTAATACGCAACGCCTGCCTACCAGCTAATAGTTAGGAAGTGGAGATTTGTGATCTGTTGGGGTTCGTGACGGACGGTGACGGCAGCCGGCAGGCCGCTCGGCGTCGGCGCCGTCTCTGGGCGACCGCCGTGGTTGTGCGGACGGGCTCGGCGTGTGGCGGTCGGCGCCGTATCTGGGCGATCGCCGTGGGCGTGCTGGAGGATTCGCCGCGTCGCGGTCGTCGGGTTTGTCGCGGTGTCGGATGAACCCGCCAGCGGTGTCCGGCGACCCGGCCGCTGGTCGCGCCGCGGGTTTGGTGTGCGGCGGTCGTCGTTGTCGCTGGCGGTGTCTGGTGATCCTGCTGGTGGTTGTGCGGCGGGTTCGGTGTACGGCGGTCGTCGTTGTCGCCGGCGGTGTCCGGGCCCGCTGGTGGTCGTGCCCCGTGCGCCCCGGCAACTGCAGCCGACTGAACCCCGGCCCAACCGCTGGGCGGCTGCCGGGCACGCGAACCCTTCGGCCCGACCACCAGCGGCCCACCAGACACCACGACAACCCCACGACTGCAGCACGCCGAACCCCAAGCCCGGTGGACCGCCACGTTGGTCGGGTCGACAGTCGGCGCGCCGCAGCCGTGGGGTGTCACCCGTGGGTCCCTAGAGGCTGTCGCCCATGACTCTGCGTAGCGGTCGTCGCTATAGTTCAGATCTTCTATCGATATATTCTGCCTGGTAGCTGTGTGTTGCGTATGAGTAAGCAGAGCAAAGCGTGTGCAATGGAATGGCTGAGGTGGGAGACAGTCGGTTACTGTGCGTGTCGGGGGCGATGATGGGGCGTTCGTGCGGTCCGTGTGGTCGTGGGGAACGGGCCGCCACTGGTCGCCGCCCTCGGCGGTTCGAGTGCCGCCCTCGGGGTTCGAGCGGACGTCAGCCGTGTTCGATGATCTGGTCGGGGCGCAGGCGGGGCGTGTGCGGCACGGGGCCGGGCTCGGGCACGCCTACCCGCAGGACCAGCATCGGTTCGCCGAGGTTCGACAGCAGCCGGCGCAGGGCGGCCCGGGTCGCGTCGACCTCCACCGCCGCGGAGAGCGGCAGCACCGACAGGCCCCGTTCGGTGGCGGCCAGCCAGACCGCCGACAGCGCTTCGCCGGCGCGCAGCCAGGCCTCGGGGTGGTCCTCGTCGGTGTACAGGACCGCGTAGGAGGCCGCCCGGTCGTGGCCGCCGCGGGCCGGCGACTCAGCGATCGGCAGCGTGCCGCCGTGGCCGAAGTCGCGGCCGGGCACGGTGCTGCGCGGCGGCGCCGTGGGGATGACGTCGGCCGGCAGACCCAACGTCTCACCGCCACCGGCGGCGCTCGGTGCGGTGACCGAGGGGGTGTTGCTGCCTCCGACCCAGTAGGCCAGTTCCTCGACGATGTCGGGGTCCCGGTTCTCCACCCGCTGCGCCTCGGCCGCGGCCGCGGCGAGCTCGATCACACCGTCGGGGCGCAACACATGCAGATGCGCGCCCTCGGCCTCGGCTGCCTGGGTGAGCGCGGCCAGCGCCGTGGGCGTGACCGGAGTCGATGACACGGGGCGCCGATCGGTGTGCCGTTCCCGGATCGCCGCCAGGGCACGGGTCGTCGCCACCGAGGCCCCGCCCCGGTCGACCGCGGTGATCCGCGCGAGCAGGTCCGGGTCAGCCGGGTCCGGCAGTCGCTCCACTGTGGACCGAATGCCCTCGGCGGCCAGGGCGACCCGGGCGTGGTGGAGCGCCGCACCGCAGCTGAGCGTGAGCAGCCGGCCGAGCGGGTCGGTGGAGGCGAGGTGCCGGTCCCGAACCGTCCGCAGTTCCAGCACCGGTGGTGCCACCCGCCACCGCCACGGTTGCGTGTTGTGGATGGAGGGGGCGAGCCCGCCGACGCCCGCGGCCGCCTCGAGCGCCTCGTCCAGCGTCTGCGTGCTCGGCGTGGACCTGCTCATGACGCCTCCGGCGTTGCCGTAGTGGCCGGCTCCGGCCCTGCCGTACTGGTTGGTTCCGGCGTTGCCGTACTCATGACGCGCTCCGGCGTGCCCATACCCGCCTCCCCGTGCCGACGGCGGCCGCACGGCCCCCGGGCCGTACGGTCGCCCGCCGTGTGTGTCGATCAGCTGCGTGTCGCTCAGACGGTGTTGATCTGGATTCGGCGCGGCTCCGGCTGCGCCTTCAACGGCACCGTGATCTCGAGGATGCCCTTGTCGTACTTCGCCCGGGCGCCCTGCTCGTCGGCGTTGCTGGGCAGGCGCACGGACCGCTCGAACGAGCCGTAGCGGAACTCGCTGCGGTACCGGGTCTGCTTCTCCTCGCGACGCTCGGCGCGAATCGTGAGTACACCGTCCGAGACGCTGATCTGCACGTCCTTCTCGGGATCCATCCCCGGCAGCTCGGCCCGGATCGTGTACTCGGTGTCCGTTATGTGGTCCTCGAGCCGAATGGGGTTGCTGCCGCGCAGGAGGCTGTCCTGCTCGAACCACTCGCTCAGCTCGCTCCACAGGCGCGGTACCAGAGAGGTCATGGCAAGGCTCCCTTCCGTGCGTCTGCGCCGTGCCCTGGCGCCACCGTCGGTGGCCAGCGCCGTCCGACGCCGCCGTTGGCAGCGGAACACCACCGGCACGGAGCCGGACCACCCATCCGGGCGTCAGTGCCGCAGCACCACGGCGCTGCCGTCACGGCCGTAGCGCCCATTCCCCGGTGACCGGTGCGGCCCGGCCGTGGCGCCAACCCGGCGCTGCCTCCATCGTCGTACGGATACCCGGGTCACGCTGGGGGAACCGTTCTTTCGCGTTCCGGCCCGCGCCGGGGCCCTTGACCGCCAGAATCAACCCGATGGGCGGGGGGTTGGGCCGGGTGGTCATCGTGTCCGCAGGGGTAGGCGCGGGCCACGACGGCTACACAAGAGAGCTGGCGCGGCGCCTGCGTGGACGCGGATATGCCGTCGACCAGTACGACTTCATGGACCTGCTGCCGGGCCCCACGGGCACCAACGCGGTCCAGCTGTACAACCGGACGTTGAATCACGCCCCTTGGATCTACGCCGGTCTGTTCCACCTGGGCACCTGGTCGATCACGGCCGCCGTCACCCGGGCGCTGCTCGCCCCGGCCCGGCACCGGCTGCGCGACCTGCTCACCCCCGACGTGCGCGCCGTGGTCTCCACCTACTCGCTGGCCAGCCAGTTGCTCGGCCCGCTGCGCCGGTCGGGCCAGCTGCGCGTGCCGGCGATCACGTACGTCACCGACTTCGCGGTGCACCGGCACTGGGTGGTCCCGGGGGTGGACGCCCTGCTCGCGCCCCATCCGGTCGGGGCGATGCAGGCCCGGGTGCTCGGCGCCACGGCCAAGTCGGCCATCGCGGCCGGCGCCCTGGTCGCCCCGGGGTTCCACCCGCCCACGCCGGCCGAACGGGAACAGGCCCGGCGGGCGTTCGGCCTGCCCTCGGGCCGGCTCGCCCTCGTGGCCGCCGGATCGTGGGGCGTGGGCCGGGTCGCGGCGACCGCAGCGGACGTGGCCGCTTCGGGGGTGGCCACGCCGGTCGTGGTCTGCGGGCGCAACGAGCGCCTGCGGGAGCGCCTCGAGCGGGCCGGAGTGCCGGCGCTCGGCTGGGTCGACGACATGCCGCTGCTCATGAAAGCCGTCGATGTACTCGTGGAGAACGCCGGTGGCCTCATGGCGATGGAGGGCATGGCCACCGGCCTGCCCGTGGCGACGTACCGCCCGATCCCCGGCCACGGCCACATCAGCGCGGCGACGCTGGAGCAGGCCGGGGTGAGCACCTGGATCCGCCGCCCCTCGGCGCTGCGCCCGACCCTGCTGCGGCTGCTCGACGGGGACCTCGGCGGTGCCCAGCGGATGGCGGCGGCCCCGATGCTGCAGGCCGACCCGGCCGAGGTGGTCGCCCGCATCGCCCGGCCCATGGGCTCCGACCGGCGGCGGGAGCGCACCTGGCCGGTGCTCGACACGAAACGGTCCGGTCGCGCCGTGGTGGGGGAGGGCCGCCAGCCGCAGCCGTGAGCCGGGGCGTACGGGTGCCGCGCGGGGCGTACGGGTACCTCACCCGGTCATCGCGGGTCGATAGGCTGCTGGGCATGCAGGCCTCGTCCCCGTCCCCGCCGCGCCAGTCGAAGGCGGTGGCGCTGCTCGCGCTGGCGCTGGTCGCCCTGGTGGCGCTGTGGGTCATCGGGGGGTACCTGCTCTACACGCGGGCACCTGCGGACTTCGGGGAAGCGCCCCGGGACGCCACCCCGTCCCCGTCCGCCTCGCGCTAGTCCGGCGACGGAAGCGCAGAGGACCGTACGGTCGCCGGCTAGGACCCTGCTGAACTATCGGGGTTCGGAGGGCCGTCGGTCGGGTTTGGAGGCTTGGGCGGGGAGGGGTCTGTATGGCCGTCTCGCGGCGTGTGGGTCACAGCGT